>Ga0181352_1000225_pt1 | contig 25705 bp, 36 predicted proteins | sample Fa13VDMLBSN_FD_130103 | JGI IMG/M metagenome (GOLD analysis project Ga0181352, IMG submission 130103) | Freshwater viral communities from Lake Michigan, USA - Fa13.VD.MLB.S.N | ecosystem: Environmental > Aquatic > Freshwater > Lake | place: USA: Michigan | collected 2013-09-23 | reverse complement strand
TAGTCGTTGAATTTGATTCTGATTCCGTTTGTTACACCGCCAAAAGCCCTGATTCCATAGACGCAGAACAGGATGATATTCTGCCCCTTCCATTTGCTCGTATCTGCTCCGAACTTGGTTGCCAAGGTGCGCCGATTCGTTCCGTTCATCACCAGTTCTTTGTTGCCCTTGGTGAACTTGAGCGTATAGACGACGGGCTCTTTCTTGCCGTCCTTCATCACCGCGTCTTTGTGCTTAAAGACGCCTTCGATGGTCACGGGAATGTCTCCCTTGCCGTCGATGTCTTCCCATGAAAGCCACTGCGAATCTTTCTTCATGGCTCCGCTTGTGCCTGTGTAGGCTTCTCCTGTGTTGCTCATACTTCGATTGCTCCGGTTAAGGTTACGGGGAACGTGTTATATGCCCACTGAGGCAAGTCGATTGGTTCGATGGTTTGAAAATCCTTAGCGGTCCCCATGTAGTCGGGCCAGAATCCGCTCTCTTGGCAATTCTTGAATGCCTCAAGCTCTGATTCCAAAGTAAACCGGCCTACGTCAATGGCGGACTGCTTCAAGTAGCGGACATTCAACTTGGGGTTGTCTCCCGTTTGCGCCACGATGAAATAAAACTCGGTAGGGTTGTGGCCGTTCAATTCCGCCAATGTCATATACATGGCGGCCTGAATGTGGTAACGCCGGTCTGCAATGGTCTTGCTGAACTGCTCCGTGCTGGCGTCAAACGTGGTTTTAAGGTCCACCATGAAGTTAGGGCAGAACCAGTCAGGACGGCCCTTGATGGTCAATCCTGTGCGTTTGTGGACCGCTTTAAGGCTGACTTGCGGTGTCCCATCTTTGATGAGTTCTTGCACGATCTGATTGCCGCGAATCATCTCGCCAAGCCGCACGATGTTGTCCCGCTCTTTCTGGCTCATCACCGTCTTGCCATGCTCATGCTCTTTGCGCCAGTCCTTGCAATAGTTAGCGTTCCAATTCCACGCCTTAGTTTCGCCATCAGCAGCCGTGTATTTCTCAGGGTGGACCACGATAACCGCGTTAAGCATCTGCGGGGCGAATACTGACACGCTCTGGACCATTTCCTCTACCAGCTTGCCGGTAAGCATCGCCTTGGTTTCAGTCTTGTTCCATTGCCCTTCCATCATGCGCTTTGCATCGGCTGGACACTTAACGAATACGTCCAAGAGGCTCTTAGACACGGAGGGGCGTGCTAAGTAGTCTTGGAACGGTTCGTTTAATTTCATCTCGTTCATACCTTTTCCATTTCTGTTAAATTGTCCCCGGCCTAGAACAGCTAGGCCGGGGCGTTTGTTGTTTTCACCCGCGCACCTGTTGCGGGCAAATTACCTCGGAACTAACAATCGTTAGGCCGAGTTCCTTCGCACGCTGAAAAACTCGCTGTAACGAGATGGCTTTTGGCCGCGTGCTTGGGATAAAATTTGACTTTGCTTTCCATGCGTTTCTCACTGGCTTTAAGGAAATCATTCGTAGCCTTCCGCATTGCCGCACGTTCGCCGTTGCTCAACCGTGGCGGTGCTTCTGGCGTTATGCCGTGCTGCCGACTTTGAACGTGGCCCTTGTTGCTCGTTTCAGACCTCATATTCGCCTTTCAAGAAAGCCTTGGTGACTTCAAACCAGAGCGTTCCAATCTCGTATAGGTCATCCACGCGCCAGACGAACCAAGCGTAGAGGGTTACAGCCAAGACGGATTGCGTTATCATTTCCATGCTCATTCTTTGTTTGTTTTGACAGTGCAGCACGCAAGGATTCCAATTACTAAAAACCATCCCCACCCGCTCTTATCGTTAACCGCCATATATCCAGCAAACGAAACACTGATTATCGCCACGGTATTTGCTCCTATTGCCATGAGTGCGTATCTCATACTCCCCCCTCCCTAATCGCCTTGACCACCCGTTCTTCGATTGAGTCAAGAGCGGCTAGGGCGTTGCCTTCGCGGATTCGGTCGTATGGCAACTGTGCGTATTGCACCCACTTCCAATGCTCTTGATTGCCCGTGTCAATCACCACCGTCACAAACCGCTTTTGATCGGTGGGCTTCTCAGCAGGGGCGACTCGGCGGCGGTAGGCTGCGCTATGAGGTCCGCACAATTGTTCTGCGGTTTTGTTTTCTCCGCCGTGCAAGGTTGCAAACCATCCTTCATCATCATCTTGCAAAAGGATAAACTCGTCGTGGTCTTGGACTTTCTCTTGCGCCTCCAAAAACCTCCACCCCGTCATATCGCCCATGTGCGGACGATACAGCGCGTGCTTGTGCGGGTCTTGTTGTGTTGTGTTGCTCATAATCATTTCTTCCTCGCCAACCCTGCCCGCTTCTTCGCCGCCTTGTCCTGAATAGCTTTGGCTAGAACGAGGATGGGCGGGAGGGGTTTGGGCTTGGTGGGCATGGTTAACCTTTACACAATCGCTTTCGCCTGCGCCAAGATGCGGCCCAGTTTCATAGGCTGGGCGTCTCCAGCCTCAACCGCTTGAATCAGCCTTGGCAGAATCTCAAGCGCATCGGCTCCGTCCTCAACGAGACGCTTCAAGCTCTTGCCGGTCGCCTCTTTGCGGGCCGCATACTTGCTGTGGGCCTCGGTGCTGATTTTGATGGGTTTGGTTGGCATAGATTAATAGTTTTCAGCTTCGGCGCGTGTGATGAAGAAATGGATTCCGCCGCCGCACTCAATCCATCGGTTTTCTTCCCATTTGTCGCATTTAATCGTCTCGCCTTTGGTATATTTGGTCACGCCGTCGTGCATGGAAATACCTTGTTCCGCTCCAAAAACCTCCAGCACTTCAACAAACTCGGCGCGGCATTTGCGGCTGGTTGCTGACGAGCGTTTAGCAGTTGCAGGGATTTGCAGCTTAATAATGACTTTCCCGCGGCATTTCTTCCAACCAATAAACGCGCCTTCTTCGGGACACATCAACAACTGTGCGGAGATGGTAATTTGGATATTTTCCGCATAACTCAGGTCCGCAGAACTCAGGTTCGCATAACTCAGGTTCGCATAACTCAGGTTCGCATAACTCAGGTCCGCAGAACTCAGGTTCGCATAACTCAGGTTCGCATAACTCAGGTTCGCATAACTCAGGTTCGCAGAACGCAGGTTCGCATAACGCAAGTCCGCATAACGCAGGTCCGCAGAACTCAGGTCCGCAGAACTCAGGTCCGCAGAACTCAGGTTCGCATAACTCAGGTCCGCAGAACTCAGGTCCGCAGAACTCAGGTTCGCATAACTCAGGTTCGCAGAACGCAGGTTCGCAGAACTCAGGTTCGCAGAACTCAGGTTCGGCTTTTCAGCCTTTCCAAGCAACCATTGCGCGTGTTGCGCGACTCGCTTTAGTGATTCTTCTTTGCTTAACATTTTCTCGCCTTTTCTTTCTCTCGTTCGCCTTACTGGAATGAATTAACCACACTCCCGTTTTGTGTGCAACTACTTTTTTGCTACAAAAGTAGTCTAAAGCATAAACACTTTGATTCTATTGGGTTTTCTGCGTGAAAATATTTTTAAGAAAGATTGAAACAGTGACGGATTGTCACTGAATAGGGCGGTAAAACATCGTAACATTACGGCCCACCTTGCCTTTGAAATGCTCAAGTAAGCCTAGTCTCGCGCCGTGACGAAGCAGTTTACCTGTCTGTTCTCGGCCTAGACTCCACTCCTTGCAGTAATCCGAAATGGATTTCCAGCCGTCGCCTTGTGGCAGGATATCCCCCGGCTTTATGGACTGCTGAATAATCTTTAGCAGTTCCTTTGAACTCAGACCGGAAGCCGCCACGGTTGCCCTATTTTGTGTTCGTGTAGCCATAGCTGAAAGTCGCCTGTGGTTTCGTTTATCTCGCCCCAAAGTATTGCCTGCCCCCAAGATAGTGTAGCCAACCGCGTCTTGGCGTATTCCAATGCACCTCGGCTTGTCAGTGTGCCGACGCAATAGCCCATTGGCTCGTCTGCGCGTCTGCCACGGGCTGCACCGGGTCTGTGCGTGTGCGCGTGGACTAATGCGCCGTTATGGGGTGCAAAGGCTCCTGCGTGGTCCCGTGTGGCGTTTTCATTGAATACCGTGCCGTGCATGAACCGGACGCGGCCTAGCTCGTAGGATTGGCTATTGCCGCTGTATGGAATCGAAAGACACTTCATCACCGCGCAACGGGTTTCGATGCGCTCGATGAGGTTTAGAGCCGCGAACTTGATGAACTCGTTCTTGTGGTTGGCGAGACGGTGCAGCCGGTCCTCATGATTACCCCATAAAAAAACCTGCGGGTTTAACTGCCGCAGGTATTCAAGGCCAGATTCAACGTCTGGCTCTATTGCATCGCCTAGCCCGTTCCCTAAATGGGAACTCATAAACGCCGTGCAATCTATCGCGTCCCCAAGGTGAATCGTTACGGATGGCTTCCATTGCTTCTTGAAGTCTAACGTCGCTTTGATTGCCTTGGGATCTGCGTAGCACGCATGGGAACAGCCAACCGCCATGATTCGTTTAAACACGTCCCGCCTTTCTCTTTTCGTAACGACGGCGCCACTTTTTCTCGCGCTTCTTTCTGCGCTCTTTCTCGTCCCAGAAAAGGTCTTCCGGCACGTTACCTGTTGAATCCTTTTTCAAGTGTCTGCTCCAAAGCAAAATGGATTGCTTTGTCTAAGTCATGCCCAGTCTCAATCGTCACCCATTCGCCGCGCATGTGCTGTATCTTATGGCCATTCTCGCGGTAATCTATTAGCACGCGAAGACGCCTAGTATGTTGCCGCTCGGTATCCTCTTGGACCGTGCGGGCTTGCTCTCCCAATGTGGCCATAGCTTACTGCTCGCTTGATGGCTTCCAGTGCGGTTTGTCGCCCGTGGCGTCCAACTTGGCTTGGAACGCGGATTCTGCCTCGTCTGTCCACTCGCCAGACTGCTTGGCTGTCTCGCGAATGCGTTGGATGAATGCCCACAAGTCCGAACCCGCTTTGATAACGGACGGAGCCAGCGAAAGAATGGTCATGATAGGCATATCGTTACTTGATAGAGGTTAGATGCTGTTGCGTTTCACGAACCACCGATTCCAGAGCCGCCAGCGCACTAATCAGGCTGGCCTTGTTCTCTGGCGTCCGGTTTCGTTTATAGGCGTTCTTTACGTCCAAGGCGGACTGAATCACGGAGACGCCAAAAGGCTGCGTCTTGCCACCAACCGTGACGGACTGGCGCAACTTCTCCGCAAACTTGTGAACCTCCGGCACCTTGGCTTTGATGAGCGCCTGATTGTCGTGTTCCAGTTTAAGGAACGTGTCGAGTGTGTCGTAAGCAATGGCAATAGTTTGCTCAGAGCGAACCACCACCGAATCACCTGTTGGTGTGACGCATCCCGTGACGAACCAGAGGCAGAGACAGAGAGAGAGTCTAATCAGCGTTTTCATTTTGTGTTTTGGTTTACCTTTTGACCGAAGTAAAATCCGAGGGCCATCGTCCCCATGCTGTAAAGAGGCTCCACCACTTCAATTTGCAGGCCGCTCAACAAGCAAATCGTGGCAACGATAACCAGAGCCAACCAGCCGCGCATGGAGATACCAAAAGGACGGCTATCACCGTTCTCTTGCCCTTTGCGAAAAGTTTGGGTTTCGTCGCTCATTGTTTTTTCTCCATTTGTTTTTGCAAAGTAATCAGCCGTTCCTCGATGCGAACCAGCAAATCGTGGTCCTGCTTGGTAGCAATCGCCACCTCGCGAGACGATACCTCCTGCGCTTCCATGCGCTTTTCAATGGCCTCGATGCGCGGAGGTAGCAGGACTAGAAAGCCAAATAAGCCCCAAGCCGCAGCAATGCCGGACAACCCCAATACTACAAGTTCTAAACGTGTCTTCACTTTATCGCTCATACAAATATCAAGTTTGCCGCAGGGTCAAACACATCTGCTTGTCACGCGCCGTCCTGCTTTTCGTAGCGCAAAAATCACACAGGCCAATTCGGAGTTGCGTTCATGTCGGCCTCCAACCGGTCGGATTCAGCGCGGACCAGCTTTGCCCAAGCCCACGCCGCTTTGATGCCGTCCTTTTCCTGCTGCTCTTGGCTGGTCAACGCTTCACCTCCCTGCACCTTGTCAACGAGTTCAGTGAATCGGGCTTGGAGGTTCTGCTGCTTCCATGACGGATACCGGGCAAGGATGATTTCGCCAGCCTTGGTCTTTATGCCGATGATGCGCTTCGCCTCAGAATACTCAGCAACCTTAACGGAAAACTCCTCGTCACTGGGTAGGTTGTCGCCGCTCACCACGCCACCGGAGAATTGCACACCACTATAATAACGGTCCAGCACCGCCGCCACAGTCTCATTGGGGAAAGGATATGTTTTCGTCATGGAGATAAGACCGCCGTTGACCAGCGAGGGCGGTAATAAAGGTTGGCGTTTGCTGCCGAGAAATTGGCGGAAAAAGTAATCACCTTGTCGCCGCTCGTCATGTCGATGCTGGTATCGGTTGGTTGCAGATTGGCCACCCGGAGAAGCGTCGAGTTTGCTGTATCGCCACTGCCTACCGTAGCCGTTCCGCCTTGGTAAAATGTCAGCGTGCCGCGTGTCACTTGGCTGGAACTGGAAACCGCATACACGAACAATTCCACAAACACACCGCGCACATTGGCCGAGTTGGCGATGTTACCCGCGTTGCTCTGGAAAATCTTCGTGCCGTCAAACTTGACGATGTTCGTCGTGTTTTCAGAGCCGCCCGTATTTTTCAGGTAGTCGAAATAGGCAGAGATTCGGAGCGTCTTGCCGGTTGTGAACGTATTGTTGGTGATGGTCACGGCTACCATGTCCGTCTCCGCAGCGGAGTTGGTAAGCGCGGTGAGAACCGGCACAAGATAGGTAGGCCCACTGCTACTACCGCCACTTGCCGCCACTACAATATTTGTCCCTTGATCGGTGAGTGTGATATTTGAGCCAGCGGAAAGGCTCTTGAGCGCAGGCACGGGAGAATTGCTGCTTTGAATCAAAGAATAGGACGAGCTGCCTGCGTTGGTGATGCCGGTCAGCGTGCCGGAGCCTGCCGGAGTCGCAAATTCAAAAGCTGTTTCCCCTGCATTGACACGCAGGTATTTTAAGGAGTTACCAGCATAGGCCAGCCCTGAAATGTCGCCAAGCAGGGCGTCATAAGCCTGAACCTGTGTTCCGATTTCCAAACCTAGATTTTGTCGCGCAGTCGGTGCGCTGGCGATGTCGCTCAGATCATTGGCAGACAGAAGAACGTCGCTTGGGCCATAACTCGCAGAAGTTAAAACCTTGTCAGCACTTGAATACACCATGCGGCCAGCGGTCAGTGCGGAGTTAGTAACGCTTCCTGTTACACTTAAGCCGCCAGAGAAAGCCGCATTTGTCCCTCGGAAAGAACTCATGGGCCGGTTGGCTGTGCCGATGTCAAACTTTGCCGCTGTCGGGTCCGGCTCAAAACCGTTGACGGTGAGCCTCAAAAGTTTGCCGTCCGTCTCACTCTCAAAGGAAAGCCAGTCGTCAATGTTGTTCCCGCCAATATACCAATCGCCGTTGCCGTTAAATATTAGGTTCTCTTGATCTGCAATGGTGAGGCTGTAATTAACTGTATTCGTGAAAATCGCCCCGCTCAGAATGTTTGTCCCTAGCACGGATGCCCCGAACTGATTCGCGTTGAACGTCGCGCCGCCACCCGCTGCCGTGATTAGCTCAAACGCATTTTCAGCCCCATTCACCGCGATAACCTTGCCAGCATTGCCCGCGTAGGAAAGGCCAGCAACACTCGTCAGTTGCGTGTCCAAAGGTTGATAAACCGCGCTTAAGTCGGGAATGTCCCCCGCCACCAAAAGCCGGAACGTAGGAGCCGCATCTGCACCACTCGCAGGGCCGATAAAAACTTTCTTCTCAGCCTGATTCGCCAAGGTCAATGTCAGCGTGCCGGAGCTTGTAATAGGGTTGCCGCCAACCGTTAGGAATGAAGGCGCGGACAAGTCAACGCTCGTCACTGTCCCTGCGCCAACCGCAGCCCATTCCGTATCCGTCGCGCCCGCGTTCACCCGCAGCACTTCAAGAGCATTGCCGCTAATTGCCGGAAGTCCGATATGGAAGCCGCCGTTGGTCCGCCAAGTGAAAGAAATACCGTTCGTCGCGACAATGTTTGTGCGGAAGAAGTTCGTAGTCCGCAACTGCTCGCTGTGAAAGTCGGCTTGAACGCTCTTATTTGTCACCGCCGCGCCCGCAGAAAAACCCGTTATCGTTAACGTAATCAGGGCAAAAAAAAGATTGACTAAGCGTTTCATTTTACAGCGGAGTTAAAACTAGTGTGTAGCTTCCTGAGTCCAAAACCACAGTCAGTCTGTGATAACTACTATCATTAGCCTGAAAAGTCAAGCCGGACAAGACATTAGGCGATACCGCCGCAGCCGCTACCAAGTCCTCGAAATTATACGGCCCGCCAGAGACAGGCACGGCAATGGTGGTTTGCAGCTCGTCACCAATCCATACCTGATAATTACCGCCAACCAAAGTCAGGGAGAAATCACCGCTGCCGTCCGTGGTGTCCCGCACTTCAAATGCAATAGTTACATCCGTGCCGCTAACCGTTGCGCCGTCCGTGCATTTGAACTTGATAACGGTCTGAGCCAGTATCGCGTTCTCTTTGTCCTTCAATGTTCCTGCTACTGTCGGCATAAATTATCCTAGTCGTTCAAAGGTTAACGCGGCAAATACGGCAGACTCACCACTGGCGGGACCAGCCACACCTAAGCCGTTCGTGGCTTTGCTTGACGCGACGTAATACTGAAACTCGAAGTTGGTTGCCTTGGTAATTTCAATATTGCCACTAACAATGCTCAAGGCATTACTATTCCCGTTCGTGCCGTCTGAATAAGCAGATGAGCCGATTAGAGATGTTGCGGAATCGGTCGTATTCCTAAGCCTGTAATGGAACGCGCCGGATTGATACGCGATGCCGTAGCCTGTCACGTTATAGCGTCCCGGTTGCAACGTGATAACATCGCTGGCAATGCTGACGATTCCAAACGGGTCAACCTCCGTCGCCATAGCGTGTTTAGTCCACGCGCCGCCAGAACTTGCGCCCCCGGCAGACGCGGCGGACTTGGTATCCGAAACCGTCGCTATCACATTACATTTACTCACCGTCACATCGTCAAAATACGCATCTCCCGCCGTCGTGTCGGTTGAATCGCAGCCGGTAATCTTGATTTTGAAATACTTGGCCGTCGCAACCGGGATAATGCCAACTTGATACTTCACAAAATCAGACGTTGGATTAAGCGTGTCTTCACTCCAAAGCGTTGACGTGCTGAGAAAATCCGCTTCGTCCGCATCGGAATACCAACGGACTTCAAACAGATTCTTAACCCCCGCCGCACTGCTCTTGGTCTGCCAGCCAAACAGTAAAGGAACTTGGGGAGAACATTCCGAAAAGTCCGTCATCTGCAAAGAACCGCCACCATTACCGCCGCCCGTGCTGGTAATCTTGAACGACTTCGCCCCGTGCGCGGAAGTGCTGGTAACCAGAACGCCTGTTCCCGGCCCTGCTTGCGCTGTAAAGGTCCACCCATCCGGCACGCTGTTTGCGTTTGTGTCAGCCTCAAAGCTGGGATTTGGGATAACCCCAAGCGAAGCCAGCCCCGCGTATTGCGATGTCAAAGTAGCGAACTCGTCCGAAACAGATTGCGCGAAACTCTGCTTCGTCGGGTCGCCCTGTGCTGGTGCTGTAATTGCCATATCAAATTTATTTTACCACCACCGCGAGACATTAAAGCTCCGCGCATCCGTGGTATCTGCAAAACCGTTCGCATCCGTCCAGAAACCGGATTCCGCCGCCGCATCTTTACACTCTAAATCCGTGTCTGTATTATCCCAATCCGGCTGGCTATCAGCCACCCAAAACCCGCTTGACCGGCCCCACCCGCGAACATTGCCTAGAATTAATGTAGCTTGTTTGGTGGTAAGATTAAAGTCAATTTCCAATACCTCTAAAATCTCGTCCACGCCACCCCTTGTGCGGATCACCCTTAGCTTGTCGCCGGGAGCTAAAACAAGGCCGAAACGAGGGATAACCGTCTGATAAGTAACCAGCGGAAACGCTTGGTTACCAATCGCTCGTTGCGCCCAATAATTAGCGTCTGTCGAATCCCATAAGTCCAATGCAACCTCTTTGATGATATGAGCCTCCCGACCGCGATACTTGAGGAACTTGTCACTAGTCTCTATCTCAAGACTGTTTCTGTCCTCCGCGTGATACTTGGCGAACGTCGCGTTTACCTGCGTGAAAATCTTGTCCGTATCATCGTCCCTTCTCAGGCTGATTAGGTTGGCTTCGTCATAATTGGGGAATGACGTAGATTCCGGCTCCGGCGCAATCGCGTTGTAAGACCACTGCCCAGACGCATTGACGTAGAGATAAGTGAAGCACGCCACATTCAACCGCTCAATTATCTTGATAGCTTCCACCTCTGTATCAATGTAAAGGCTTGGCTTCATGTGATACCGCTTATTGCCAAACCTGTCCGCGCCCATGTCAAAGTAAAGCTTTGCCGCCGCAAAAGCCGCCGTGTCAAACGAGGTTTCGCCTAACACGGTCAAAATGTCCTGCGCGATTTCCGAACTGGTCTGCAAGAACGTGCCGGAAGATGTCTTTCCTAGAACGTCAACGGACAACTCCGCTTTGCCATCCCAATACTCGCTTGATACGGTAAACTCACCGTTGGCAATGTCCTTGGTGGCAAACGGTATTTCGCGCCAAACTTCCTGTGATACTTCAATGGTGATTTCGATGTTGGCCGACGTAGGAACATTTGGATTGGTCAACTTTGTGTAAACAAACCCGTCAACGTGCGCCCATAAGTCGCTACCCGCCGCAACCGCCGCGATGCTGTCCGCCTGCGTCAAATCCGTTCCGCTGTAAGTCACGCGCACAACGTCATTGGTAACCGCCGTTCTGTAGTAGGTCTGGTTTGCGACAATGAACCAATCAGGCGCAATCGTGTTTCGAGTTTTAAGCGTCTCTTTGACGCGCAGCCCGATAAACCCTGCAATCGCATGGCCGCAAACCTTAATTGTATTCGTGTTAGGATTCTTTACGATGCCCTTCGCTCCATAAACACGACCGTAAATCATCGGGATAGGCTTACCAATGAGATTCTGCGCGATATACGGATACGTCGCTTGGTCAAATAGGGTAAGAGGCAGTTTTGTTTTCAGAACCTCTTTCCGCTCCTTAACCTTGATAGTCAAATCCGTGTCTGACAGGTCTGCGCCGTCTAGGGCATAGGTGGCAATGGTCCGGTAATCGCCGTAAGCCTCGTCAGAGTCTTTCAGGTCCAAACCCATCTTGATAACCGCCGTGCCGTTATCCCATCGCAGGAAATTGGCGAGGGAATCAAAAAAACCGTCCGTATTCTCAAGTCCAATATTTCCGCCGCCGATCTGAGAGATGCCGCCAATGGTCTTTTCAATGCGTAGCGATAGACGCGGGACCGACTTGAGCCGGGACGCATAGTAATTGCTATTCAGCGTCTTCACCTCATCCGCGTAATAAAACTTGCAAAATGCGACGATTACCTTCGCGTAGGGCGTCCCGCTTGAAGGGTTGAAATAGACGTAAAGGCCAGACTGAAACCACCGGCCCGCAGTCGCTTCTACGTTCGCCACAGAGCTTCCTTCCGTCACTGCGCTGCCGTCAGCCTCAAAGCTCGCCAGCGTCACGCCAGCAGGCACGGAGACGCGCCAAATGCTATTGTAGGCAACCCATGCCTCCAACGGAGCCGCTGCGGTGATTTCTGCCAGAATAACAGATTGAACCGCGCTCTTGTCTAGCTTCTGTTGGAAGGTCAAAGCCATGCTAGATAAATTCCTCTAGTTGCATGTCCACCGCATAGCGCAACTCATCATCAGCCACCTCGACGGCTCTATCAATCGTCTCCCGCAGCATCACATAAAGCACATCGTCAAGCGGTGATTCGTTCAAGCTGCTATCCGTGGTGGATTGGACCTGAACAAAGAACGGAGTGTGAAGCCCTACGTAATCGCTCATCTCAATAAGCCAATCCGTCTTTTCCTGCTCTAGATAGGAACATTCCAAGGTGTAACGGCTGTATTGGTTGCGCGTCTCGCTGTAAACCTGCCCGCCTAGCGTGCGTGTGGACCGGCTCAAATCTTCTTTGGACTCTTTGTAACCGGCATAGTCAATTATGCTCCCAAAGTTGCGATGTGGTCCAACAAACAGCCGCCCAATCTGCCTCGTTTGTCCCGCGCTCGCCTTGTCGAATAGCACGCGCACATAACGCGCCTCTACCTCTGGAAATGTGACAACGATTGTTCCTGCAACCCGTTCAATCTGCCGTTCAACCGCGCCGGAGAAGTTTGACGCATTCGAGAACATGTAACGCAGGTTGTCAGCCGCTAGCAAGTCATGGGCCGCAATGACGATGGAAGAAAGCGGCTTGGAACTGCCTAAGTCTAACGTGACGTATTCCGCCGTCGCACTCGTCCCCGTCTTGTAAACCTCTTGCAAAAACTCCGTGGTAAGATTTGTAACCGGGAAAGATGCGTTTGCGCTCGCCGCCGTTAGCGTCGTTGCTGATAGGTCAACCAAGTTATACCAAAAGGTTTTCATGCCGTTCTGATTGCCCTCGAATCAAGTTCAAGCGTTCCATTCTTGCTCATGTCCAACAAGACACTGCCAAGCGTGCGCCCGTCTAAAGTGACATTGACTTGCATCATTCCGCCCGCAGGAGACGCGCCTTGCTGATAGTCGTCGGCCATCTGGCGCAACCCTTGAGACGTGCCGGGGTCCACCACCATTTCACCCTTGGACAAGCGGTAGCTGCCCTCAGACGGAATGTAGTCCATGCCGCTATGAGCCTGCCCTTTGATTTGCGCCACGTTCGCCATACCTTGCGCCACAATGCTGCCTGCAATAACAATGTTCATCGGCCAAGGCCAATCAGCCATTGCCCGGTTAGCCCCGACAAACGTAGAGATGATGGCCTGAGAAATCGCAATGGCCTTGTAAGCCGCCAATCCCTTCTTGCCGAACGCGGCCGCCAACGCAGCATAACCGCTCACCGCGTTAATCATCGCGTCGGTCTTGTGCCGCTCAATCGCAATCTGCGCTTGCGCCTCAGAACGCTTGATTTCAGTCAGCCGCGCTTGGTGCGCCATCTCCGCTTCTTCCCGCGCAATCCGCTGCTCTTCCTCAGTCAATGAAAGCTCGTAAATCTGGCGCAACTTTTCATCATGCGCCTGCATCGCCATGACGCGCTCCCGGTCGTAGCCTTCCGTGTTAAGTATGTCCGATTCCTCGGCAAACTTCCGACGCATCTCCGCGAACGTCTCAAGGTCTTTGATGCGCTGATCGATGGCGGATGATTCATCGTCCTTACCCGTCCGCGCTTCAAATTTACCTTCGCCAGTCACGCGAGAGCCGCCGCCTGTTCCGCCAGTCTGAACTTGGAAGTTTACAGGGATCGGATTGCTGTAAAGGCTCATCAGCCTATCAATCAAAGCCGTTGCGCCCGCCTCAATATCCATCTCGGCATTTTCAAACCCGACGCGCAAACCGTTCATGGTTTGGTCAAAGTCAGCCTTCAACGCTTCGCCTGATTTCGCGCCAAGGTCAGTCAATGCGGTTTTCAGTGTCGCAAGCCGCGCATCCCAATTCTTCGTTGCCTTGTCTAATGCCACGTTCATTCCGGCCATGTCACCGGAAAACGCCTTATCTATCACCTCGCCAATGTCGCCCGCCGTGTCGCCTAATGCCTTAAACGCGGTGATGATTGCGTCAATCTGCCCGCCCAGCACTTTGAACTGATTACCGATACCACGGATAACGCCATCGAACACAATAAGCGCACCTGTCAACGGAATAGCCACCACTTGCGCCCCCATCTTGAACCAGCTAACCAGTGTGATAAACGCGCCGATAAATCCCTTGGTGATGGCAACTAAAGTATTGATTGTGCCTGCGAAAGTTCCCGTGCGCTTCTCAAATTCCAAAAAGGAAGTCAATGCTTGGTTTATAACCGGAAGAAACGCCTGCCCGTAAACAACGGAAAGCTCAAAGCTGACGTTTTTCAGCCGGTTCAAGTTCGCCGTCAAACTTTCCGCGCCTGCTTGGGCCGCCCCGCCAAACGTCCGTTGCAATTCCGCCGCAAACTTCGGAAGGAAATCTTCAGCAAGAATCTTACCCTCCGCAACCTGCTTGGAAAATTCCGCCGTGGTTAATCCAGACGCCCTAGCCGCTGCTTGATACGCACCCGGCAAGCGCTCACCAAGTTGCTGCCTCAATTCTTCCATTGAAACAACACCCTTGCTCATCATCTGACTAATGGCCCGCAATGCGCCTTCTGCATCCTCTTGGGAAAGCCCTAACGCGGTAGTGGCTTGCGAGACGCCAAGGAATATGTCGCGCACGCCCTGCCCTGCCATCTTCGTTCCAATCGCCGCTGCTGAAATCTTTGCGAACTGTGCCGCCGAGGTTTGCAGGTCAAGACCAAGCTCCATTGCCGCATCGCGCACAAAAAGCAATTCCTCACCCGCAAGCCGTGCGTCACCCGTCGCCACCGTCATTGCCGTCTGCATCCGGCGCATAGCCTCGGCAGATTGAACCGCTCCAACCGCGAACGCTCCAAACGCAGCCCCAGCCGCTGCACCCATTGCCGCCATTGCTGGCTTCAACTTGTCAACCGCATCACCAAGGTCTTTCAGATTTTTGATGGGCATGGTTAGCCCGCTCTTGGTCTGGTCAAAAGCCTTAATGATGATGTTGACTGTTTTGGACGTTGCCATAATCAGCGTTTCCGCCTGCGTCTGCTCTCTGCGTCTGCTTGCATCTTTTTGTTATCCTCGGCCTCTTGTTTCAGGCCGTAATAAGCAACTAGGTTGTCTATGTTAAAGTCTTCGATTGGTCCGTTAAGTATTTCACTCGGCCTGCATCCGTAGAGTTTAGCTAGGTTGTGCAGGCTCACTAGGTTTGACCGCTTCAACAGGAAAGGGAGACGCCTTCTGCGTCACCTCCATGTTAAAAGCCGCAACGGTTTCAGCAATGAGCCGGATATCCTCGTCACCCAACTGCTCAATCACAATCTCATCATCGCGCAACTCATGGAGCGGCTTGTTGACGATGGACGTTTTCTTGCCATCCGCGCCAATCAGAACCAGACCGCAACCGGCAATCGCCCGAATCATCAAAGCGGTAAACTCGGCTTGTGCCTGCTCAAATTTTGCCTCTAGCTCTTTGGGCGTTACGCCACTTTCCTCTTTGTGGTCGCCAATCATGTTAGGCATGTTCTTGACGCCAGCCTTTAGGAAGTCCATTGCGGACAGTTTGCGGACGGTCAACTTTGAACCGTCTGACAGTGTTATCGTTTTTCTCGTTTGCTTCATGTTATCTCGCTGTTAAGAGTGCCATCGCGAATCGGTTAGCAAAATGGCCCTCGAAATTCTTTAATACTAACGCTTCGCCCGTCTTGTGATAAGTCAGCACCGGCTTAATCCGTGCGCTTGGCTTAAAACTCCAAAGCGGCTTAACGCTCTTGCCGTCCCGTTGCATGATTGCGCGGAATCCCTTCTTCGTCATCACCACGAACGCTTTTTGCTTCAACCTGACACCCGGAACCATGCGTTGAGCCTCGTTCTTTATCAGGTTTCTAGGCTTGAACTTTCGCGGAATAACGCTCGTCTTGCTTGGCCGAACCTGATTGCCAATCGCGAGTTGATGCGCGTCAACTTTCTTCGTGCCGCCTGATTCCTGCAACGTCAGCCACGATGCCGCCGAACCAATTTCACCGTGTAACTTGTTCTTGTTGGCAAACTGAATATTGAAACCCATTTTTGTCCCCGGCTTCTGCCACGGTGCGCCTTTTGAACGCAGCGTGAACTTGGACGGAAGCAACTTATCCGTGGTGTTTCTCTGAACGTCTAACGCTGTGTCGTTAATGGCCTGCGCCGAAGCGAACCGGACTTGCTTGCCCATTCCGGCTAGAAAGTCCTGAACGCTTTTCAGCCCGTCAACTTGGACGGTTGCCATAAAACCCTTAGTAGCTCGAATCCCCGTTGATGAGCGTCAAAGTCAAATCAGCAAGGTTGCCTTCAAACTCAAGGCTCTCGATGATTTCGCCCGTGTCCTGAATCGGTGCGCTGACAGACTGATAAGCCGAATCAGCCAATGCCAATGTCAAAGCCGTTGGCGTAGAGCCAAACGCGAAGGACAAGCTTGCAGACGTGTTAGCCATCAAAGCCGCTTGGTGCGTCGTGCCGTCAAGTTCCAACTCAGCCTTGAACTTCACCATGCCACCCTTGCGCTTCGGCTCGCTCCGCAACTGGCTGCCGAGGAAGTAACGGTCCTCGGTCAATTCGTTTGTAACTTCACACTCAGTCATCTTGAGCGAGTAGCTCGAACCGCCAATGCTCATGGTCCCTGCCGCCGTCCAGTCGATGAACGTATCTGTCGGGAATGTCGGAGTAGATGCGCTCACATTCGTAACGCTCCGGCCAAGGATACTAACCTCGCATTGCACATGGTCTTCAAGTGCCGCTGTGATCTTAATGCCCGTGATTTTGCAACCGGCATACAGATCAACGCGAGTGTCTGAATTAACCTCAACCGTCATCGCCAGAGGCAAAGCCGCGCAAGTGAAAGCGTGCGTGTAAGGACCGCTGCCGGTCGTGCTGACTGCCCCAAGTGCGTGCTTCAAAATGAACCCGAAGCCAGCATACGGAACGGCGATGGTAAACGAGCCGCTGACAGTCTTCTTGCTCTTGACGATGTGCCGGTCCAGAGCCGTGCCAAGGAACTGTTTGAAAATCGACGGGTTTTCCGGCTTGATGTCAACGGAGATAAGCCGAAACCAGCTAGTCCGGCTGACCGGAGTGCCGTAGGTCGTCTCAAGTCCAAGTCCAATCCATGAATTGTAGCCAAATCCTGTTGCCATAAATTATTCTTTCTCAGTTTTGATTTCCACGGTTACAGCCGCCGCCACTTCCCATTGCTCAGGATTGAGATTCAACCCTTCCGGCAATTCGATTTCCTGCCCGCGCTCGAAAGGAACTTCGCTTCCGTTCGCAAGTCTCAAACTGCCCGCCGTCAATGGTCCTGTGTAAGTCGCTTTCATATCGTTAAGCATATGGGTCAAATGGCTTCGTCACGAAAACCACTTCAAGTTTTACCAACGCCGCGCCCGTCGCGTCCCCGGCTGAACCGTCCTGAATCAGCCCCATCTCGTCACCCCTCGGCCATGTCGTCCGGCAATAGGCCAGCCCAAAAGTTCTGTCTGCGCTGATTTTCTTATACACGTCTGCAATCATCTTTCTTAGTCGCACGTCCACCGATTCTGATTGCCCGGTTGCAAGTCTGATTTCCACTTGCAACTTGTGGTCTTCGCGATTCAAACCCGATGCACTACCGCCGTTATTCTTCGGGTCTATGTTGTCTGACACGTCGCGGATGTCTATCCCGTCCAGTTCCGTCGAAACCCAATTTTCGCCCTTCCACACGTAAACCTTGCTGCCAAGATTCGTTTCAAACCCGTTCGCAACCGTGATGCCTTGCATTGCCGTCTTAATCGCGTCAACTACGTCTTGCCTACGTGAATCAGCCATGTTGCACGCTCCGGCTTAGTCGGCCCATTACTTCACCGTCAACGGTTGGCTCTATTTCCATGATGTAATAAACCACACTGTCAATCGTCACCGTCTCATCACGAACCGCGCTGCCAAACACGCTGGCTGCGCCCTGAAATGTCAGCCGTTCGCCCTCGTAAACAATCCCGCTCACCGGGTCCACCGCGTCAAAAACTTGATTGAAAAGAACGGTTGTCGAAACTGTCGGCCCACTCGCGGGCGTATATGTCGCAGCAACACCAAAGTCATCAGCATTCGCAAAAACGCCCGTCACATCATCCGCCATCTGACTTGCAAAGCTCATAAATCGAAAGGGCCAGCCAGCGGAGAAAACTGGCTGGCCCGTGGCGAGATGCAGGGAAAAGGTAACCCTGCGAAGCTCGGTTATGCGTAGCTGGTCGTAATCAGTTCGCCCGCCGTGCCGTCCACGACTTTTTCAGCCGTGTTCTGACGCACGCGAACCACATCGGAACGACGCCCTTCGTCGCGGTAGGTTTCGGAAACCAGAACGCCGCCTTCGGGATTCCAAACAATCGTGCGGCCAGCGCCACCCGCCATGAAGTCACCACCAGCAACTTGACCAACCCAGATGTAAGTATCACCCCAGACCTGCGAGGCAGAATAGGCTTGGCCCTTCTTGCCCGCGTTGTAAGGCATTTTGCCGACCAAGCATTTCTGGATGCCTTCAGCGGCGAACACGCTCGCGATGTCATCAGCGGATGCGAGAACCTTGCTGTCCGTGCTCTTGGCTCCGCGCAGGTAGCCAGTCAGGAGCGTGCTCCGGCGCGTGCGCTGGAACACGTTCTTGCTCATCACAATCGTGTTGGGAATGATGCCCTTATCATTCAAGCGGGAGCAGGCCGCCGTCACGTCGCGCACCAAGTCAATCGTGGCAATGTTCGCCTCGGTGTAAGCAACCGCAGCCGCTGTGGCTGTGAAGTTGCTTGCGCTCATCAGAGCCGCAGACACGCGGAGTTCATGGCCCAACCTAACTTGGCGGTAAACCTGATTCGCGGCCATCAGTTCGGCTTGAAAGAAGCGGGAAACATCGGCGCGATACGTGTCGTCAACCAACTCTTCAAGACCACGGTCCAAGCAGGAAAACGTGTCGTAGTCGTAGGTCCGATAGACGCGGCCATAGCTGCCCGTGGGCTGGCGGAGCGTGGCGTCATTGTTCAGCAGTTCAGCCGCAGCCAGCTTGAACTTCGGAAATTGTCCGTCCTTGGCATCACTGCCATAGACCGGGAACACATCCAAGCCGATAAACATCTGATCAACCGCATTGCCCTCAGTAAGGACGGTTGTGATGTCTTGGCGAAGGACCGCAGCGGAATTGCTATTTGCCATATTCTTTTAGTCTTGAGTGTTATTGATTAGGCCGCACCCTTGATGATTCCCGCGTTAATCAACGCAGTCCGCAGGGCATTTGCCAAAGTGAGGGTAGTTCCCGCATCGGTCGCAACGGCTTGGTCCACGCTCGCGGTGAAAACCAAGTCATTCGACGGGACGCATTCGATAATATCGCCATCAGCCGTAGCCGCTTCCGCAGCTTCAAAGCCGATGTAAACGCCCGTGCCAGCGGCGTCGTCAACCTTGCCGCTCGCCGTCGGAAACAGTTTCGCGCCACGAGTCACCGCAGCCGAGGCAACGAAGAAATGAGTGCCGGGAGCGTTGCGAAGTTTGACCGTGCCGTAACCGGACGCAGCCACATCTTCCACAACCGTTCCAATCCAGTCATCAGTCGCGCCCGCTACGCTGATCGTGCCGCTGGAATCCAGCAGAACGCGGGTATTCTTGGAAAGCGCAACCGCAGTTGCTTGGAATGTCTTATAACCGGACTCGTTTACAGTGCTCATGGTTTGTAGTGTTAAATTTTGATGTTACCAGCGTTGCGAGCCTCGACGTATTCAGCCGGGTTGCTCTTGATTGCCGCCTGAATCGCAGCAGTCTTGATCATGCCGCCCTTGACGTTATCGGCAACAATCGCGTTGAAATCCTTCTTGTCCGTCTTTTCGGGCAACTCAGCAGCCGGAGCCGCAGCAGCCGGGACCGAACCCGCGCCGACCTTGCCGAGAACGCTCGCAGCGGTCGTGCTGGCGAGGGCTTTGACCTTGGCTTCGTCGGGGAGTGCATCAACCTTGGACGAAATGCCGTCCGCCTTCTCTTCCAAGGCTTCAACAGCCGAAACAGACGCGAAACCGGCCAACTTGCCTTCTACCGCCTCAATCTGAGACTTAGGAGCCAGAGCCGCGAGGAACGAAACAAACTTCTCAGAGGCTTCGGCGTCATCTTTCGCGCCGATAAGGGCCAGAAGTTCGGGAGTGGTTTTGAGAGTCATTACGTTATCGTTAAAGTTAGCGTTAAAGGACTGTTAACACGAAGATGCGCGATTCGTCAAATATTTTTTCAAATTATTTTTTAGGCGAGCATCGAAACCACTTCGTCAAGGCTGGCGATGCCGTCAATTACCCCGTTTTTCACGGCTTGTGTCGCAATCCAAGTGTCGCCCGTGGCGAGTCCTTCCGCGTCCATCTTTGGACGGCTCCGCTTGATGGCGTCCACAAACATTGCGTGATATTCCAGAACGCCAGCCATAAGCGCGTTCATGTCCTTGATACTTCCGCCGCCCGCCGACGCCATCCGGTATTCAAGCTGCTTCATGCCCCCGCTCGTAATCGTCATTGGGTCAACGCCTTCGTTACGCATTGCCCGGTCATCGCTGGCAAATTTCTTGATGATGGAAATTGACCCCATCATGCTCCCTCGCGTAGCGAACATTTGATCGGCTTGGCTTCCAATCCAATAAGCCATGGAATGACATTGCCCCTCGATGCTGGTAATTATCGGCATTCCCTTTTTCCGCAGATTGTAAATCTTATCTGCCGTTTCAAGCCCGCCTTGGACCACTCCACCCGGCGAATCCGCCGCCAGCGCAATTCCATCAACCTTGTTATTCCACGCATCATCAAGCATCGCGTTTATATCACTCGCCGCCGTTGCGCCTGATAGCGCGGTCATCAAATTTGCCTTGGGGAAAATCGGGCCGGTAATAGGAATCACCGCCACGTTGCCGCGCATCTCCATTTTGCTCTTGCGCTTCTGCCCTGCCTCAACCGCAGCCGCAAAAGTCTCCGGCAAATCCCCGCCCGCGTGCGTCTCCGCAATGGAGCAAATCAAATCCAACCCGCTCGGCAGAATTGCCCACGGCTCGCCGTAAATCGCTGCTCTGATATGCGTAAATGCTCGTTTATCGCTGTGCTGGCTCACGTTCTTCCTTTCCGTCTGTGCGCTTGTCATCTTCTGACTCAAAAGCATTGTTAGGCGCGTTAATCATGGTGCGCGGGATATATGGAACGCCGTTCTTTTCCGCCGCGTCCATCCGAATGCGTTCTTCCTTGAACCAACGGCTTGTGACATTGCGGAATCGCTTCCCTTCCTCGCCCATCCATTCACCCGCCGTGGTCAGTTGCGCGTCGTATTCCTTTAAGCCCGCAGCAACGTCTTTGCCGAGGTCAATGGTGATTTTAGCAGGACGCAACCGTGAAAAAACGTGCCAGTTGGGATGTTCTGGCACTAACCCTCGTGCCATCGCATTAGAAATGACGCGGCCAACGATAGGGTCACAAAACTTTTCTTCAAAGAGCTGGCTCTCGTAGTCAAAAGTGCGAGCCGCGTCGTTCATCTCCGCACGCGCACCCGGTCCCGTAAGCCCCGCCATACTCCAAACAACGCTCTTAGGCAAATCCATGCCGATGGCGATGAGTTGCACGATAAACTCAAGGAAAGCCATCGTCTCGCCGCTTGGTTGGTTGCTCTCAAAGGCTTTCATGTCCTCGTTAGGAAACATGTAAGCCACCGCCTGCTCGCCAACCTCCTGCACATTCACCTTGCCGTCCGTGCCGGTTGTCGAATCAGGGTTTGCCAGCAATTCCATGCCGCCAACATTCGCAATAGCCGCGCCTTGAATGGATTTGGCAAGCAGGGTCAACCGTGCATGTAAATTCGTCTTGCTCTTGAGCGCGTCGGAAATGTTTTTGAAGTCCCGCAGCGTATTTAGGACCGCATAGAACGAAGTGACGCCGCGCACGCCATCCGCCCGCTCAGAATCGAAGTAATGAACCACGTCGTAGCCGGGAATATCCCGTTGATTGACGAATGAGCCGCCGCGATTCGCCGCCCGGTCGTTCACACGATAGGCAATAGTGCGCCCTGTGGCGTCTAGGACGCATCCGCCGACGACTTTCGGGGGTTCATCTATATTCAGCGTGCCGCCTTTGTAATTGCCCACCCGGTCAGCCTCTACCAGCCGCAAAAGAATGTCGTCGCCCTCCATGCCACCGGGAACCACGTTGACGAACATATCCCCATCACGACGCCGTGACATGACCGCAATCCGTGCCAGAGCCGGGAACTTATGACGCCCATTCACGTCGCAACGGTTTTTCCAATCGCTCCAATAATCTTCGTATGCCTTATCAATCGCCGGGTCGCCCGTATCCCATTCGTAATCGCACGGGCCGACGATGTAATTGGCATACTTCCGCAGAATCCGAACCGCCAGAGGGAAAACTTGGCAGAGTCCACGCGCCTCAGCGGTCATCTTCTCCCGCGTGCCGTAGTCCATGCCCTCATCTACCGACTGATTACGCAGCATAGGCCGGGAACTGGTCCTCCGCGCTTCATATCCCTCCCATTGGCCGGTCATCGCCGCCCAACCAAGGCTCATGCGTTGCTTGAAGGTGAATTTCATTAGCCTGTTTGGGAAGAAGTGTTTGCGTAGGTCATGCGGATACCACCTGAACCGCTCTTGACGCTCAAAGCGTAGCCAACCTCGGCTAAGTCGTTGGAAATCATGTCCAGAGAAGCATTCTGTTTGGAACGAGTCCGCCCGCCGCCTCCCGTCGAATAGCTCTGTGCCTCAAGCGCCGCTGTGTAAGCAGCCGTAAGGTTGGTTTGCATCGTGGTGAGTGTCGCAACACTCAAATGCACGAATTTTCCGGTTGGCGCGGCCATAATCTAGCCGAAACATGCAACCTTTAACGCTACAGTGCAAGAAAATACTTTATCGTTAACGCCAACCGCTTACCGCCAACCTCCAATGTCCACCGCCGCCAACTGGAATTGCTCGCAGTCAGGGAAATCATGCCGCCCGGATTCGTGCCATTCCTCGTCCACAACCTGCCCGCTCGCGTTCGTCTTAGGCCGCTTGGTTACGTGGCCCATCTGCTCGACGTATTCGTTTGGGATGTTCTGTGGGATTTCCCATCCCGGCAGGAGTCCCGGTAAGGCGTATTCAAAAAGACGGCTACGGTAGTGGCTCTTGGAGATTTCCCAAACTCGTATCTGGCGAGCGTGACCGGACTTGCCGATGTTGATGTCTCGATTGCTGTCCCGCCATGGACGCCTGATAGCTATCCCGTTCACCACGTCATTAAAATAATCGTTGTCTGCTCCCGTGACCGGACGCCATCCAGTCCACCACCGCCCGCTTTTATGTTGCAAAGGTGAGCAATCAATCCATTGACCGAACGCCGTGCAAGCCTCGTAAACCTCATTCGGCTTATACGCGCAGTCGAGGTAAACGCACCCCGAATCTACCTTCTTCGCCATCTGATAGGCCCGCAGGTCATCAAACCAAGGCATTTTCCCGCAATCTATAAGCCGGGAGCCGCCGCCAAATTCCAGCTTCCGAACCTGCCTCATCACGTAATATAAATACCCGTGCTGAATATCCGCCGTAATTACATGGCAGACGGACGGACGCCCGCTTAAATCCCGCTGAACATCCCACGTCTCACCGACGCTATAATCTCCGCACCGCTCTAATACCTTGCCCCGTGTGAATTGCGCTTTGACTGGCACGCGCCACGGCTCGCCTAGTGTCTCGGTGACAAACACTTTCAACGGCTCAAAGTCGCCAGTCTTAGCCGCGTATGTGGCTTTAATAAACTTTACAGCAATCTTCCCCCAAGCGCACTCAGCCCACGGCATATACGCTTCCCACCAATGGACGCTGACATTATCCTCGTCCGCTAAGGGATTCATCTGGATAGGTTCGAGCGTCTTTATCAGTTGGAACCGCTCGCTATATTTGAAGCGGTATTTGCAATCTTTGTTCTCGCACTCATAGCGAACCGTTTTTTCTAGCTCAGGAAAATTATACGTGTTTTCGCTCGGCTTCGTCACCTCGTTGGTATCCCAAACGAATCCACCGCACTCCCGCGCCTCTGGATAAAGTGAAGTTGCTTCGCGACCAAATCGGAAAGTCTGTTTGTGCTGGCAATGCGGGCAGGTCCAAAAGAAAAGATGCTGGCTACCCGATTTCCATTCGTTGTGCAATTCGTCGTTCTCATCTCCCGCAGTTGAGAAAACAAATTTCTTATACTCGCGAATGGTCTTGAATCGGTTGTCAATCGCCGTCCCCGCCCCTTTCGGCCATCTCCTATACTCATCCGCCCAAATCTCGAAAGCTGTTACTGATTCCCGGTTGCCCTTGGCTTCCGCGCCAAGGATATGCAGATTCATCGAATCAAACTGAATCAGTGTATTCGTTTTCTTATCCCGCGCCTTGGGAATCATCCCCTTGACCGCTGAACAGTTCTCGAGCCATGGAAGGATTTTCAGCTTATAGAACGTCTTGGCCTTCTGCGCGTTGTCGGCATACCATATACAATCGTTCGGCTTATTCCGAACCTTCCATGCCGCATAACCTAAGTTTACACTCGTTTTTCCAGACTGTGCCGCAACCATCATCGTGAACCGGCGCAATCTCGCCTCGGCAAATTTCACGAAGCAGAACTTGTGCATTGGCACCAAATCAAAGTCCATCCGTTTAAGCTCTGAGTCAGAGCCAAGGACGATGTTCTCTTGCACCCATTGCCAGACGGGGAGGTCGCTTACCGGCTCCCATGCGTCTAGGAATAGCGCGTCTGTTGCGGTCAGGTTCACCATACACACCACCGAATCAGCCACACGGTAAACGCCAGTAGCATAAACAGCAACGCCACAGGCAGAAGCGATATGGCGCAAATCCCCGCCATCAGGCAGAAACCAAATAAGGCGTCTCTAAGGCGGGTCATGTCAATCCTTAATATCAACTGATATTTCACAACCTGAAGCATTACCGGGCGCACCAACAACAGCAACGCAGTGAACCCTTGCTTTCGCTGTCATCTTCATAAGACCCGGCATAACATTGTCAAAGCGATGCTCGTAAACACGCATATTCTCTATCTCATCACCTGTTTCCTCGTTTACGGCTATCAACTGGCAATCGCGCTGAATTAGTTTGATTCTCATAGGTTAATCCAAGTTGAGTTTTATAGCCACACTATGCACGTGCGGCTCTGTGTCGTGCGATACATCCAACTCCACGCCGTCAACAGGTATGCCCGTCTCGTCATAGAACGCGGCTATCAGATGCGCTATGGTCCTTTGCATGTTTTCTTCACACGCTCGCTTGTGTGTGAGCATGTCGGTTACGGTTAGGCTTTGTTTCATAGCAATTCCTCACACTTCGGGCATTTAGGTTCTCCCCATTGCCCCTCGTTCATCTCTTTCAAAATAACAACGTGATGTTCGCGGATGATAGACGCCAACCCTTCCGCCTGCTCCGGTGACAAGCCAATCTTCATTACCGCACCCGCGCACACCGCAGGGACGAGCGAATACAATTTCTGCTTAACCGCCAACGTCATCTTGCCAACGCTCCGTTTCACTTCCACCTTTGGCACAAGCAGGCCGTTCAACTGATCGCGCTTAATCTCGGCTGTCTGGCGTCTAACTTTGGTCCAGAGGGCTTCTTCAAGTTCTTTGTCGGGGCGTTCACCTTGTTCGTCAACAAACTGAGGATTCGCAGCCATCCACGCCATGAGTGCATCACAGTCAATGGAGTTATTGGGCTTCCATCCGTCCGCCCCGGCGTCTTTCGCTGACTTGACCATCCGCTCAGTCAAGCCAAGCCGCGAAGCAGCAGCCGAGATGTTCCCGGCTATCCCTAGTTTCTCACGTTTTTTTGTTTTGGATTTCATCGGCATAAACCGTGCCAAGTCGTGTGTGCTGGCCTGTTTTTATGGCTAATAGTGAGAGTTAAGGCTA
>Ga0181352_1000224_pt1 | contig 25777 bp, 23 predicted proteins | sample Fa13VDMLBSN_FD_130103 | JGI IMG/M metagenome (GOLD analysis project Ga0181352, IMG submission 130103) | Freshwater viral communities from Lake Michigan, USA - Fa13.VD.MLB.S.N | ecosystem: Environmental > Aquatic > Freshwater > Lake | place: USA: Michigan | collected 2013-09-23 | reverse complement strand
CACCAAATGAAGTAGAAAACTTCATGCAGAAAACTATCAATACAATGAAGAAAACTCCATTTATTGATCCTCAAAGTGGTGAGTACAACATGAAGTATAACCAACAAAATATTTTAGAAGACTTCTATATACCAGTAAGAGGTAATGATAGTGCTACTAAGATTGAACCTACTAAAGGTATGGATTATACAGCAATTGAAGATGTAGTTTATTTAAGAGATAAATTATTTGCTGCTTTAAAAGTACCTAAAGCATTCATGGGATATGAAAAAGATTTAACTGGTAAAGCAACATTAGCCGCTGAGGATATTCGATTCGCTCGTACAATTGATCGTATTCAACGTATTATATTATCTGAGTTGTATAAAATCGCGTTAGTACACTTATATACACAAGGATATAGAAATGAAGCATTAACTAACTTTGAATTATCATTAACTACTCCTTCTATCATTTATGATCAAGAAAGAATAGCGTTAATGAAAGAAAAAGTAGATTTAGCTCGTAATATTATTGAAACTAAAATTTTACCTACAGACTGGATTTATGATAATATATTCCATTTAAGTGAAGATCAATTTGATGAATATAGAGATTTAATAGCTGAAGATCAAAAGCGTATCTTTAGAATGAAACAAATTGAAAATGAAGGTAATGATCCATTAGAAACAGGTAAATCATATGGTACACCTCACGACTTAGCAACATTATATGGAGCTAGCAGAATGGGCTCACTACCAGATGGATATGATGAAGATTTAAAATTAGGTCGTCCTGAAGAAAAAGCATCAAATATTGGAACTCAAAAGAATGCATTTGGTACTGATAGATTAGGTAACAAAGGTATAAAAAATGGAGATGACACTGGTGAAGATAAATCACTTAGAAATAACTTTAAAGGTGGTTCACCATTAGCTTTAGAAAATATGCTTAAAAATAAACCATTATTTGAGAATCTAGATAAAAAAATATCAGTAAAGAAAGACGATTCCTCGTTATTAGATGAGTCTCAAATACGAGAATAAAAACTTTTCATATATTTATAATAAAAATTATACCAAAGTGAATATTAAACACTCGAAGTACAAAAATCCGGGAATACTCTTTGAATTGCTTGTTAGACAAATAACAGCAGACACTTTATCAGGTAAAGACTCCCCAGCTTCTACTATCTTAAAGAAATATTTTACTAAATCTGAATTAGGTAAAGAATATAGATTATATGAAAGCTTTTTTAAACATGTAGGAAACATTAGTGAAGCTAAAGCAGACATGGTTGTATCAACATTAGTTGAAAGTTCTAAACATTTAAACAGATCAGCTCTTAAGAGACAAAAATATAATTTAATTAAAGAAATTAAGTCTAATTATAATCTTGAAGAGTTTTTTAAAACTAAACTACCTAACTATAAAGCACAAGCAGCTTTATTTACATTATTAGAAGTATACAACAGTGAAAACTTAGCTGACCCTAATCAGATTATAGAAAATAAAACAGTTCTTTTAGAGTATTTAACTAAAACTACTATTGATAAAAAAGAAGTTAAAGAAACTATCTTAGAGGAATTCAAACATCAAGATAAAGATATTCGTGTTTTAACTTATAGAGTATTACTTGAAAAATTCAATGACAAGTATGCTGATTTGAATGAAAACCAAAAATCAGTACTAAAAGAATTTATTAATAGTATTGATAGTACTCCTAAATTAAAAGAATTCTATAATACTAAAGTAAACGAAATTAAAGAAGCATTAGTTGCTTTAAATAAAAAAGTAACTGACAAAGCTATTCAAATTAAAATCCAAGAAGTTATAAATATTTTACCTTCATTAGGTAAAACTGATAAAGTAAATGATGATAACTTAGTAAATCTTCTTCAATATTATCAATTGTTAGAAGAATTAGAATCAGCGAAATGAACTTAAAGGATAGAATAAGAGAGATAGTTAAAAAGCACTTAGATGAAATGAGTGCTACTGGAACAGGTTCTGGCTTCACAGCTGGTTCAGGTGCTAACTATGCTACTCCATTTGCTTTTAATCCTAAAAAAGGAGCTAAAGGAGCTGAACATATTTATTATTACAAATTAGGATATAAACCTGTTAATAAAAAGAAATTAAATAAAGCTGCTAAAGGTATTGAAGTAAAACAATTGTGGGAAGAAGATACACCTAGCTTTGATATAGAATCATATTTATCGTCGTTACAAACTGATGACGAGACTAAAAAATATATAGCTGATAAAGTAGGTGATTTTAACACATTAGCAGCTAAACTAAAAGAACTTATTGAGCTAATTAGAAATGCTAAATTAAAAACTATAAATTCATATAGAGACAACCCAGAAATGAAATCACTATATGGAACAGATTTAGCTAGTTCTTTATTAGATGATGTAATTGAATTATTTAAAGATTAAAAATGGAAAAAACACTACAAGAACAGTATAACCTTATTAAAGAAGGTAAAGGAAATAAAGCATATTTCTTGAAATCAGCATTTCGCTTATTCCCAGATATGTTATCACCTGTTAACACATTTGAAGATACTGTAACTATTCTTAAAAATAGAAGCATCATCAGTGAAGGTATAGGTGGTTTAGTAACATCAGGTAAAAAACAAGATTGGCATTCTATCTTTAAAGAGAATATGAATACTCTTAAAGAAGAAAAAGAAGCTAAAGCTGAAGAAAAAGAAACTACTAAAGAAGTTACTGATATGGCTACTCGTGGTTATGATTATAAAGACGAGAAAAATTATGATAATGTTTTTGGTGAAGAATTCTTAAAAGGATACTACACTGAACTAAGAGATCCTAAAAACGCTGACAAACATGTTGAAGAATTAAGAGCCATTGTAGCTAAAAATTTAGCTAAAGACATTTCTTATTATGTTAAAAATGGTCAATTTGGAATCAAAGGTGTAGGATACACAACTGAAGCGCCAGGTTTAGGTACACCTAAAGAACCTAAAGGTAAATTCAAATCATCAGGATATGGTGACTTAAAAGAATCAGTATTGCGCTCTCAAATTCATCTTTTAATTAAAGAAGTATTAGCTGAAGGTATTCATGATAAAGATATAACTTCTGCTCCTCATACTAATATTAAAGGAAAAATGGGTGATTATGATCCTAAAGCACGCGCCGCTAGTTTAGCTCGTTTAGCAAATTTTGGCCCCAAATCAAAACATGAAAATACTTATAAAAAAGGAGACAAAGTAGAATTTAATGATGATCTATGGACAGTAATTAACACTGGAGTAGACTCAGATGGTGATATGTTTGTTGATATAAAATTAGGTGATAAAACTCATAAAGATGTACCTGTTAGCGCTATTAAAAAAGCAGATCAAGCAATGCTTGATTTAGATAAAGAGTGGAAGAAAAAATTAGAAACAGGTGATATAGATGAAACTAAAAAACCATCTGCTGGTTTAACTAAAAAAGAAAAATCTGCTATATCTAAAAAACTTCACAAAGGAGAAGACATAGGTAAAAAAGGAAAAGGATTTGAAAAAGTAGAAAAAGCCGCTGAAAAAAAATACGGTTCAAAAGAAGCAGGAGAAAAAGTAGCAGCAGCTGCAATGTGGAAAAGTTTAGCTAAAGAATCATTATCTGAAGCATTAGATATGGATTCTATTAAGAATGAAGGTGAAGATGCTAAGAAAAAAGTAATGGAAAGACGTATTACAAATGAAATTGTAAAACGTAAAAAACAAATCAAAGCATTAGAAACTTTAACTGAATTAGAAGGTAACGAAGATAATATTAAAAAAGTTAAAGAACTTCAATCTGAGATTAAGAAATTAGAAGGTGCTAAAGCTAAGTTAACTAAAGTTAAAGAAGCAGGAACATATGCTGGTAAAAAAGCAATAGATGATATGAAAAAAGATCCTGACTATAATACTATGAATACTCAAGCTAAAATGGATGCTGAAAAGAAACTTCAAGGAGGTGGAAGTGTGACTGTAGGTGAAAATAAAGAAAAATAATGAAACAAGTATTAATTGAAACTCAATATTTCACAGCTAAACCTTCAAAATTAATTGAGGGAAAATCATCAACAGGTAATCCACTTGTTGAAGGTATTTTAGCTACTTGTGAAGTAAAAAATGGTAACGGTCGTTACTATTCAAGAGAATTGTGGGAACGTGAGATCAAAAAATACATGGATTGCGTTAACGCTAATAGAGCATTAGGTGAACTAGACCACCCAGACTCATCTATTATCAACTTAAAAAATGTATCTCATAACATTAAGAAAATTTGGTGGGATGGAGACCATGTAATGGGAGCAATTGAAATACTACCTACACCATCAGGTAATATCTTAGCTGCTTTATTCCAAAACAATATACCTGTAGGTGTTTCATCCCGTGGAATGGGTTCATTAAAACAAATGGGTGATTTAATGGAAGTACAAGACGACTTTGAATTATTATGTTGGGATTTTGTCTCAACCCCTTCAAACCCAGGTTCATATATGAAAGAAGTAGGTATGATGAATGAATCTAAATTACCTCAACAAACTAATAAGTATATAAAAGTAAATTCTGTTATCACAGATATACTTTGTGCTAATGGAACATGTCCAATATTCTAACCTCTCCTAGAATAGTATTTTAGGATTGATGCCTTTCGAAAGAAAGGCATTTCTTTTTTGTAAAAAGGTGACTTTACATATCTCCATATATATGTATGCTCAAATATGCTACCCCAATCTACTATGTAGCATGAATTAGTAAAAAATCTATTACGTTTCTTAATAAACGTATTTCCAAAACAATTTAATTGAGGACAAAAAATGAACAGAGAAATGCTCAAAGAAGCAATCGCTGAGGCTAAAACTATCAAAGAAACAGCTATCGCGAATGCAAAAGCAGCTCTTGAAGAAGCATTCACTCCACAACTTACCGCTATGTTTGCTGAAAAGCTAAACGAGTTAGAAGAGGGAGATGATGTTAAAGAAGAGATGTATGACGAAAACTACGGTATGGATGAAGATTTTAATCTTGAAGAAATCCTAGCTGAACTTGACAAAGTTGACGAATACGCTGAAGAACAACCAAACCGTGATATAGATGGTGATGGTGATGTAGACGCTGATGATGTTAAGATGATGAAAGAAGATTTAATGCTTGAAGAAATGTCTGATGAAGAACTTGAAGACCTTATTCTAAAAGTATTACGTCAAGAAATCGAAGCTGGTAATGTTGAAGCCGGTGAAAATTTTGAAGAAGAAGAAACTGACATAGAAGACATGGATGACATGGGTGATATGGAAGATGAAGAAGAAGTTGAAGATGAAGAAGTTGAATTAGATGAACTTCTAGCTGAAATCGAAGGAATGGAAGAAGAAAAAGAACCAATTAAGGAATATGTAGATGACTATGTAACTCCTTTACAATCAATCTTAGCAATTGGTTTACCAGTTGCAACAATTGTAGGTTCATTTTTATATTACAAATTTAAAGATAAAGCTAAAAGTGTAGTAGCTAAAGCTGAAGCTGGAGATGCTGCTGCTAAAGCTGAGTTAGAAAAAGCTAAAGCTGAAGCTGAAAAAGCAATCCCAACCATTAAAGAAGCTGACACTACTGAAATGGAAGAAACTATTGCTGAACTTCGCTCTGAACTTAATGAAGTAAACTTACTTAACGCTAAACTTCTTTACACAAACAAAATTTTCAAAGCTAAGAATCTTACCGAATCTGAAAAAGTAAAGGTTTTAAACACATTTGACAAAGCAGAAACAGTAAAAGAAGTGAAACTAGTATTTGAAACTTTAACTGAGTCTTTAAAAGCATCAAGTATTGCTAAAAAGAACACTATTAAAGAATCATTAGGATCAGCTTCTAAAACTATTAGTGCTCCTGTTGAAACAAAACAACCAATTATTGAAGTAAATGATGCTTTTGCTCGTATGAGAATATTAGCCGGACTTAAATAATTAAAACTAAAATTTAAATTAAACTTAAAAACCAATTTTAAAAAATGGAAACAATTCAATCATTAGTTGAATCTGCAAACCCATGGAAATCACTTCAAAGCGACGCTGCGCGTTTAGCTAACAAGTGGGTTAAAACCGGCCTTTTAGAAGGTTTGGGTGAGGATGTCAACCGTAACAACATGGCTTTGATGTTGGAAAACCAAGCAAAGCAATTAGTAGTAGAATCATCTGCTACTGGTACTCAATCATATTTTACATCTGGAACAAATGGTGAAAACTGGGCTGGTATCGCATTACCATTAGTACGTAAGGTATTTGGTCAAATCGCAGCGAAAGAATTCGTTAGCGTTCAACCAATGAACTTACCTTCTGGTCTTGTATTCTTCTTAGATTTCCAATATGGTACTACTAAGAACCCATTCACTTCAGGTAACTCTTTGTATGGTAATCGTAACGCTTCTAGCACAACCCCATTCTCAACTCCAGCTGCTGCGGGTGGTCTATATGGTGCTGGCCGTTTCACTTACTCAACTAACCAATTCTCAGCTTCTTTAACCGCTACTGTAACTACAAGTTCTTGGGCTAATGTTAACTTTGATTCAGATTTATCTGCTTCTGTAGCTGCTGGTAATATTAAGAAGTTCTCTATTGATGCGTCTACTATTACTGCTTCTTTAGACCCAGATGCAGTTCGTGGATTTGTAATTCTTTCTGGATCTGCTGCTACTGTAGCTAAAGCTTTACCAGCGTTCACTACATTTGATGGTACTAACCTTGTATTCTATGTAACAGCTTCAACCGCTGAAACTAATGGTACTGCTACATCTGCGAATACTGTTGTTTATTACAACAAGAAAACCGCTGATAATGCTCGTGGTGATTTTGAAGATACAGCTGTTGGAACCTACTCAGTACCTAACGCTCAAAGTGCTTCAACAATTTCTATCCCAGAAATTAACATATCTATGCAATCTCAAGCTATTACTGCTAAGACTAAAAAGTTAAAGGCAGCATGGACTCCAGAATTTGCACAAGATTTGAACGCTTACCAAAACTTGGATGCTGAAGCTGAATTAACTAACATTATGAGTGAGTACATCTCTTTAGAGATCGACTTAGAAATCTTAGATATGTTAATTGAAGACGCTCCAGCTGCTAACACTGAGTACTGGTCAGCAGTTAATAACAATACTTTGAATAATGCTGGAACTGATTTCACTCAGTCTTTAGGATTCTACAACACTCAAGGTGCTTGGTTCCAAACTTTAGGTACTAAGATTAACAAGATTAGTAACAAGATTCACCAGTTGACTCTTCGTGGTGGTGCTAACTTCATGGTAGTATCCCCAACTATCTCTACTATCTTAGAATCAATCCCAGGATTTGCAGCTAACGCTAACGGTGCTGAGGATATGGAATATGCATTCGGTGTACAAAAAGCTGGTCAATTTAACAGCCGTTACACTGTTTATAAGAACCCTTACATGACTGAAAACACTATCTTAGTTGGTTTCCGTGGTAAGCAATTCTTAGAAGCAGGTGCTGTATTCGCTCCATATATTCCGTTGATCATGACTCCTCTTATCTACGATCCAAACACCTTCACTCCACGTAAAGGATTGTTGACTCGTTTCGCTAAGAAGATGTTACGTCCTGAATTCTATGGTAAAGTTTACATCAACGGTTTGAACACCCTGTAAGCAATCCTTAGATAATATCTAACAATTAAGCCCAGAGTAATCTGGGCTTTTTTGTTGATATTTATATACAAATAATAAGTCATGACAGATTTCAATCGAAGTGAAGAGGCTCAAAAAATCTTTAAAGAAAAAAGAAAGCCTAAAAATCCAATTAGTTTTAAAATCCAACTAAATGAAGAACAAAAAGAAGCAAAACAATTAATTTTAGATCACCCAGTCACATTATTAAAAGGTATGGCTGGATCAGGTAAAACATTAGTTGCTTGTCAAGTAGCACTTGATTTATTGTTTAGAAAAGATATTGAACGAATCATTATCACAAGACCTACAGTTGCTAAAGAAGAAATAGGTTTCCTACCAGGTGATTTAAAAGAAAAAATGGATCCATGGTTAGCTCCTATCTATGCTAACTTACATATGTTATATGATAAAACTAAAATAGAAAAATTAGTAGCTGACGGACAAATTGAAATTGTACCATTTGCATTTATGCGAGGTAGAACATTTCCAGACGCTGTAGTAATAGTAGACGAATGTCAAAATATTACTCATGGTCAAACAGAAATGATTTTAGGTCGTTTAGGTAAAGGTGGGAAAATGATATTTTGTGGAGATATAACTCAAACAGACTTAAAACAAAAGAAAGATTCTGGAATTGGATTTTTCACTCGATTAGAAGCGGAAATTAAAGGGGTTAAAGTAGTTACTCTTAAAACTAACCATAGACATGAAATTGTAGAACCTATTCTAAAATTATACTCAGACTATAGGGACTAATATTTATAACAAAACTTACACATGGCAGATTTACTCGTAACAATACAAGAATCAATTACTCTTCCTAATAGGAATAAAGAAATATTATCTAACACTAAAGTTATTTCTGGTATTAATCAAACCTTAAGAAGGATAGATACTATACCAACTGTTTTTAGTGGTTCTGGAGTAGAAATTCTTCATTTTGTTGACAGTGAATCTGAACAAACTGGTGGTGGATTTGTAAAACAAGATGTTAAATATGTTAGAATTACTAATTTAGATTCTACTAATTATGGTTTAATATATTTAATTGATACAAATGATGAAAGTGTTATTTTTAAATTAGATGCTGGTAAATCCTTAATGTTTGGTAATGCTGATTTTAACGCTACAAGTGTTAATGATTATGTAATAGAAGGAGTATGGGACCCAGATTATTATTCTAGTTTTGTTTATTACAATAGTATAAAAGCCAAGGCAATAAGTTCTAGTATACAACTAGAATATTTTGTCGCTTCTGCTTAATATATAACATATTTATAATAAAAATTTAACACATGGCATTAACATATAGAGGCACAAAAGGATCTCCTTTAACCATTGAAGAAATTGATAGTAATTTTGCTTACTTTACTGGGTCTCACAGTATAACTGGATCATTAACAGTGAGTGGATCATTAATAGTTAGTGGATCTATTTTAAGTACAGAAGCATTACAAATATCAGGAACATTAATACCTGTAGACGCTGGAGGAGCAGCATTAGGTAGTCCTGAGTTTTATTGGGGTGAATTATATTTAAGCTCAGCCTCTGTTAACTTTATGGGGTCACCAAATAACCAAATTGCTTCTATAAAAGCATATGGTGAAAGTGTTGGGAATATATTTGGGAGTGGAAATGTATATATTGCTCCAAATATTGGCACCCTATCTGGTTTTAAAAATCTTAGAGGATCATTTTCTGTTGGAACAGCATCATATGGTATTGGAACAGGTTCAGTTACACTTGGTCAATTTGTCCGCGCAGATGGTAACTATCAAACAGTTGTTGGTGCATTTAACCAAGTTAATAGCAGCTCAAATTCTTTTGTAATTGGTAATGGAACAAGTACTGGAAGTAGAAGTAATTTATTATTTGCTTCTGGTTCTCAAATACAAGTAACTGGATCTATAATCACAGATGGAGTTTATATGACTCCACAAACTATAAATAATAACATTAATGTACCAAGTAATACTAATGCTTTATTAATAGGTCCATCAATATCTTTAAATGCTAATTCAACAGTAGGAGCAAATTCAGTTTTAACTGTATTAGGTGATATAACTCCTCCTAGTAGTATTAATGTTAATAGTATAACATTAAATTTAAATACTTTAATTCAAGCGACAAATGACACTGAAGCAGCAGATGCTGGTGTTGTGGTTGGTGGTCTATATAGAAATGGAAATTTCATTCAAATTAGATTAGTATAATAAAAATAATTTAAAAAGTTTTAAATTCAAAACATATTTTATATATTTATAAACAAACATTAAAAACAACATGAGTACTTTAAAAGTAAACAACATAATCCCATTCTCAGGACAAACTGTAAATGTTCAAGGAGATTTTACCCCTTCAGGCAGTAATCAATCATTAGGATCAGAAGCTAATCCTTGGAGTGAATTATATATATCAACAGGATCTATAGTTTTTGTAAACCCACAACAACAAACTGTAGCTGTAATAAAAGCAGGTGGAGAAGATGCTACTCTTAATAATACTACAGGAATGGTCTTTACAGATACTAATTCTGGTCTTAAAGGATCATTTAGTGTAGGAACAAATAACCGAGCTTCTGGGACTGCTTCTTTAGCTAATGGCCTTGCTAATACAGCTTCAGGTTTTTATTCTCATGCGGAAGGATATTTATCTAAAGCAACAGGAGAAGCCTCTCACACAGAAGGATTTTTCACAAATGCTTCAGGAATTTACTCACATGCTGAAGGAAGAAGTACTATAGCTTCAGAGGATTCTTCACACGCTGAAGGTGCTAATACAAGAGCGATAGGTTTTTATTCACATGCTGAAGGATCTGACAATGTAGCTTCAGGATATGGTACTCATGCGGAAGGATACTTTAACACAGCATCAGGAGATTATTCACACGCAGAAGGTCAAGGTACTAAAGCTTTAGGTGGTTCTTCTCATGCTGAAGGACTCTCTACTGTAGCATTAGGATTAGGTTCTCATGCTGAAGGACTTAACACTATAGCATCAGGTTCATACCAAAGTGTAGCAGGCCAATATAATGCTTTAAACAATACATCTTCATTCTTTGTAGTTGGTGCAGGAACATTTAGTACTAGAAAAGACGGATTTTCAGTAGAATTAGATAGTCAAAACATTAGACCACATATTGTTATCCCAACAAACGCAGCTAACCCAGCTAACCCAAAATCTGGATCAATGTATTTTAATGTGGCTAATAATTTCTTATATATCCATAATGGTATTGCTTGGAGATCAGCTTCATTTGCATAAAAAATAAATACATATAATAATAAGAAGACCTCACACTTGAGGTCTTTTTACATATTTATAAACAAACACTAAAACATTATGTCAATACTCTTAGGCTCAATAGATTTAGATGGTAGTATAGCATCTAGCGGAAATATATCATTTACAACATCTGGCTCAGGTGTGATTCAAACTTTAACTACAATTGGTGCTAATGGAACTGCATCATATGCTGGGTTTAGTACTACTACTGCTTCTTTAAACTATGGTATTAATCTTATAGATTATGCTTCTTCTCAAGACTATTGCGTTAAACTACCTCAACCAGTTACTGGTAAAAGTGTTATAGTAATAAATAAGAGTGGTATAGATGTAAAAGTATTCCCAAGTAACATTGGGGGAGACATTAATGGAAATATAAATGGATTTGCTGTAGTCCCATCAAACGGAACTTCATATGCATTTAATTGCTATGAAAACCCATTACCTGGAGGATGGTCAGTATTATCAACAAATGGTACTACTCAAACATTAATCTCAGAAGTTATTAGTGGCTCAGTAGGTCCTAAAGTATATCCTGGTGCTGGATGGGAAAATTCAAATAGTCAATTTATTTTTATAAATAATACTTTAAAAGCTAGTGGAAGTGTAGTTGCAAGTATACCACCACAATTTAATTTCTTAGTACCATCAATTGATGCTCAATATCAAGTATCTTCAGGTATTACTAATGGTTATAATTATCCATGGTTAACCTCTAGACAATATCCAACTGATTCTTGGAGAAGAATTAATAGTATAACTTTAGTTACTAATCTTACAGGAGAAAATAGTATAGTGACATCTACAATTGGTTGGAATTTAACTCTTGGATTTGAAACTCATTTCTATTTTGCTAGTGATCCATCTCTTCGTTGGATTGGTGGATTTTGGGATAATAATACTGGTTATCCAAACGTAGACCCGGCGTTCACAAACTGGTATAATAATGTTCAAACCCCATGGGCCGCAGCTAATGATGGTAATGGCTCTCCAAATCAAATAGGATATGGTGGCTCAGCAAACGGTCCTGTTCAATCTACAGTCACAATCACCCCAGGAACATTTGTAGCTGGTGATGTAAGTCCATATTTAGCAGCTAATGCTGGAGATCCAGGCACAGCTAAATTTACTATAAATTTTCCACAACAATATATGGCTAGTTTCTTTGGACATACTGATCTTGGAGCTAGATATATAAGTTCTTTCACACCTAATCAATACTATTACAATGGGGCATCTTACGTCCCAGTAGGATTATTAAACGCTTATAGTGTTAAATGTTGGGGAATAAACATGTATAATAACTTTGCTCTTTTTGACTACCCAGATTTAAAAATCGCACCTCAATATAATGTAACCTTAAACTAATAAAACAATGGCATTCTTATCACTCTACTCAGCATCTATTTACCAATCAGCTAGTACTATGGTGCAAATAACAGCTAGCTCAGGTGGGAAATCTACAAATCTTATAACAGGTTCATTTATTCGTACAGCCACTGGGTCGTATACATTTGTATCCTCAGGATCATTTTCAGGAAGAACAGGTAGTTATACTGGAAGTATAGTTAGTAATATTTCTTATAACCCACATGTTTATACTTCTTCATTAGGTAGTATTTTTGTATCAACCAATTTAACAAATCCAAATGCATTTTATGTTTATACATTCTCTGATATGTTAACTCAAACATTAAGTGATAGTGCTATTGGATCTGGATCATATGATATAAACATAGGAATTAGCTACTTATAAAAAATAAATATTATTAATATTTTAGAAGATCCCCTAGTGGGATCTTTTATTTTCCTTTAATATTTATAACAAAATCTAACACATGAATATTCCTATATATCCTGGTTCTAGCTCATTTATTCCTGGAATGACACCGTTTGGGTTTTATGACTATGATACTCAATTTCAAACAGACGCTGATAAAGTAACAACATTTTGTGCTCGTCGACTAGGATATCCTATTATGGAAGTTGAATTGCAAGATTTAAACTTCTACGCGGCTTTTGAAGAAGCAATAACTACATATGGTAATGAATTATACGCTTACCAGGTTAGAGATAATATGTTAACTTTAGAAGGAGCACCATCAACATTAAATCCTACTAATGCTCTTATTACACCTAACATGGCTACTGTCATTCGTTTATCACAACAATATGGTGAAGAAGCAGGTGTAGGTGGAAATGTAACTTATTATAGTGGAGCTATGGCTCTTACAAGTGGTACTCAAGAATATGATTTAGGAGCCTGGGCTATTGAAAATAACATCACAGGTGGGATAGAAATTAAAAGAGTATTTTACCAAGAAATACCAGCTGTAAATCAAATGTATGCCCCTTATGGTTTAGGAGCATTTAGTGGATTAGGTGGAGTACCAGCAGCTGGTATCTATGGAGGTATCTATGGTGGTGGATATGGAGGCGGTTACTTAATGATGCCAGCGGCATTTGATGCGGCTGTAGTTCAAGGTATAGAATTAAGTAACACTATTAGATTATCAGCTTTCACATTTAATATTGTAAATAATAAACTAAAAATATTTCCTATACCAAATGATAGTGATACTAGAGGAGGATTTATTTGGTTTGAATATATTAAAATAGAAGACAGATTAACAAATAGTATTACAGAAAATCCAAATGGAGATATTATAACAAACCCATCAAATGCTCCATACACTAATCCTATATATGGCCAAATTAACTCTATAGGTAGACAATGGATATTTGAGTATACATTAGCGTTATGTAAAGAAATGCTAGGATACGTACGTGGAAAATATTCAACTGTACCTATTCCTGACCAAGCCGTAACATTAAACCAATCAGACTTATTAGCATCTGCTGGGACAGATAAAACAGCTTTAATTGAAAGATTAAGAATGTATTTAGATGAAACTTCAAATCGTGCTTTACTTGAGAGAAGAGCTCAAGAAAGTGATTTTAGAAGACAAGAAATTAATAATGTACCAATGACTATATATATCGGATAATGGCTTTATTTGGATCATCTCGAGATATTTCAATGTTTAGAAAAATCAACCGTGAGTTGTTAGGAGATATTATCACCCAACAACTTGCAGTTTACAAATATGCTTTAGACAAAACTAAAGTAAATATGTATGGAGAAGCATCAGATGGTAGATGGTTTAATGGACCTACTTTATTAAACGCTTTAATCACTATTGAAAATAAAACTGATGGCACAAGTGAATTTGGAGTTGATTTTAGTTGGAGTATCAAAGTAGCATTCTTAAAAGATGATCTTGTAGATGCTAATCTAGTAGTAGAAATAGGAGATGTTTTATTATATCAAGAATCTTATTTTGAAATAGATGTAGCTACAGATACCCAATATTTTGTAGGTAAGGATCCTCAATACCCATATAATACTAACCCATTAAACCCAGGATTAGAAAATTTTGGTTACAATGTATCTTTAATATGTGAAGCACATTATATACCAGCAGATAGAGTAAATATTATTAAACAACGTTTATAATGGCTCAACAAAAACCAACACCTAAAACCCAAAGGGAAATAAGTATTTCCTTACAGGAACCTTACAAAGTAATTGACCCACCTGAAATTGTAGACCCAACTACAGGACAAATTATTCCTAATAATGGTGCCCCAGGTTATACATCAGCAGGTAATCCTAATCCTTCAACTACATTTAATAGAGGAGAGCAATTTTCTTTTAAAGATGATACTGTAAAACCTTTAACTATTGGTTTAGAAGATTTAGATTGGGCTATAATGTATTATTTCCAAAATGTTATTAAACCCACAGTTAAACAGAATGGAGAATTATTAAATGTACCTATTATATATGGCTCACCTGAAAAATGGAAATCATATCAAAAAGATGGATATTATAGAGATTTAAATGGTAAAATAATGGCTCCATTATTAATGTTTAAAAGAAATAACATTGAAAAAAATAGATCTCTTACTAATAAATTAGATGCTAATGAACCACATAATATAGCGATTTCTGGCAAAAAATATAGCAAACAAAATGCTTATAATAATTTTAATATACTTAACAACATAAAACCAGAAGAAATATATTACGCTACAGTTGTCCCAGATTATTTAACTGTGACTTATGATTGTGTTATATTCACTTATTATAATGAACAATTAAATAAAATTATTGAAGCGGTAGAGTATGCTTCTGATGCTTATTGGGGTGATCCTGAACGTTTTAAATTTAAAACAAATATTGATTCATTTGCTACAACAGTTGAATTATCTGATAATGCTGAAAGAGCAGTTAGAAGTACTTTTACCCTTAAAATGTTTGGATATATTATACCTGATACAATACAAAAAGGTACCACAGCTATTAATAAATTTTCTAATAGAAGTAATCTTAATTTTACATTAGAAGCTGTAGGTAATATAAATAATTTAACTAATTTATAATATATTTATAATAAAATAATATGGAATCAAAAGTTTTAACCCAAGAAGAAATTCAGTCATTAAAAGAATTACAAAATAATCAATTAGAATTAGTAACATCTTTAGGAGAACTAGAATATAAAATCTCAGTTTTAGAATCACAAAAACAGTTTTTAAAAAACCAAATTGTAAAACAAATTGAAAGTGAAACTAAAATTGGTAAAGAATTACAAGAAAAATATGGTGATGGTAATATTGACTTAGAAAAAGGAGAATTTACCCCTATCCCATAATTTTGATCTTTCCTAAGATATTTATAATAAAATTAAACACAATAAAAAAACATGGCAGAAACATTAATATCACCAGGTGTATTAGCGAGAGAAAATGATACTTCATTTGTTACCGCAGGCCCAGTAACAGCCGGAGCCGCTATCATAGGTCCAACTGTAAAAGGACCTGTTGGTATACCTACAATAGTTACATCATATAGTCAATATCAACAAAAATTTGGTACTACATTTACAAGTGGTAGTAATAGTGATGTATTAACTTATTTTACATCTATAGCTGCCTATTATTATTTTAATAATGGAGGAACTTCATTATTGGTATCTCGAGTAGTAAGTGGATCTTATACTTCTGCTAATACAGGAACATCAGGAGATTGTATAAGTGGCAGTGCTGGAGCATCAAACCCAGTATTAGTTTTAGAAACTATAGCTCAAGGTGCTGACCAAAATAGTTCAAGTTCTTTAGATGCTAGTGGTTCATTACTTAGTGGATCAGCTGATAATATTAGATACCAAATTGTTAACTGGAATACATCATCAGGTACATTTGGATTATTAATTCGTAAAGGAAATGATAATACTTTAAATCCAACTGTGTTAGAAACTTGGTCTAATTTATCATTAGATCCATTTTCTCCAAACTTTGTATCTAAAATTATAGGTGATCAATCTCAAACTTATGTAACTGATGGTTCATCATATTATTTACAAACAACTGGATCATATCCTGGTGGATCAAATTATGTTAGAGTAAAATCAGTAGTTACTACTCCTGGATATTTTGATAATACAGGATTACCAAAAACTCAATATACAGCTTCTATCCCAGTCAATACAAGTGGTTCATTTAGAGCAGCTACAGGAGTATTAGCTGGAGCTGCACAATTCTATGATAAAATCACAGTAGCTGCTAATGCTCAAGGAGTTCCAATTGCTTCTAATAGTGGTCAAGGATACCCAGATATGATTAATTTATTATCTAATCAAGATGATTATAAATTTAATGTTTTATTAGCTCCTGGATTATTTAATAATTTACAAACTGGATTAGTAACTAATATTATAGATACTGCTCAAAACCGTGGTGACTTTATTTTTGTAAATGATTTGTATACTTATGGCGCTACATTATCTAATGTTACTGGCCAAGCTTTATCAAGAAATACATCATATGCTGCTGCTTACTGGCCTTGGGTTCAAGTTCAAGACCCAGATAGTGGAAGAAATGTTTGGGTACCTGCTTCAACTGTGATAGGTGGAGTATATGCTTATAATGATAGAGTAGCTGAGCCATGGTTTGCACCAGCAGGTATAAACAGAGGTGGATTACAAGTTATTAAAGCAGAAAGACGTTTATCACAAACAGACCGTGATACTTTATATAGTAATAAAGTTAACCCAATCGCTTCATTCCCAGGACAAGGTACTGTAGTATATGGTCAAAAGACATTACAAACTCAAGCTTCAGCTTTAGATCGTGTAAATGTTCGTCGTTTGTTAATCGCTCTTAAGAACTATATTTCTCAAGTAGCTAATAACTTAGTATTTGAACAAAATACAGCTACAACAAGAAATAACTTCTTAGCACAAGTTAACCCATACTTAGAATCAGTTCAACAAAGACAAGGTTTGTATGCTTTCCGAGTAATAATGGATGAAAGTAATAACACAGCTGTAGATATAGACAGAAACCAATTAAATGGTGGAATTTATATTCAACCAACTAAAACAGCTGAATTTATTTACTTAGATTTCAATATTACACCAACTGGAGCTACTTTCCCAGCATAATTTTTAAAAATTGAATATTTATAATAAATAAAAAGACATGGCAATATTAGACGCAAACGAAATATTCTTCACAGCCTTTGAACCAAAACAGGCGAATAGATTTATCCTTTATATGGATGGTGTTCCTAGCTATATAGTAAAAGGAGTAAACGCTGTAACTGTAACTCAAGGTGAAGTAACATTAAATCATATTAACGTTTATAGAAAAGTTAAAGGTAAAACCACTTGGGGTAATATTCAAATGACATTATTTGATCCAATTACTCCATCTGGAGCTCAAGCTGTAATGGAATGGGTTCGTTTGCATCACGAATCTGTAACAGGTAGAGATGGTTACTCTGACTTCTATAAAAAGGATTTAGTATTAGATGTTTTAGGACCTGTAGGAGATGTAGTTAGTGAATGGATTATTAAAGGCGCATTTATAACAGAAGCTAATTTTGGTGATTATAACTGGGATACTGAAAACCAGGCTGTAAATATCACAATGACAGTTGCTATGGATTACTGCGTATTGAATTTCTAATATTCACTACTTAACAATAAAAGAGCTCGCATTTTGCGAGCTCTCCTTTTTTTAATATTTATAATAAAATAATATGGGTTTAAAACAATTATTAGAACAAGGTCAAACCACTTTAAGCGCTGGTAGTTTTCCTGGAGATACTCCAATTAATGATCCACAATCTGGGTTTGTTCAACAAAATTCTCCTAGTGATACTTATGAAGATGAAACATTAGGACAACCTAATAATGGTAGTGTTTTAATAAATACATTAGATAACACTGGGTTAGATAATACTATAGGAGCTCATGATGCTAATAAACCTATATCACCCGTAAACACTGATTACCCATCATTATCTAAAGGTGAATTTGGTGGAGCATCAACTCAATATAATCAAGTTTATAGTCCAAATAATACTTATTTAAGTAGTGTCTCTATTGAAGACAGTGACAGTCCACAATTAACAACACTAAACAAAACAAGTTTAGATAATACAAATGCTGCCTCAATATCAAATACACCAATACCTAATAATATATCATCACCTAATACTTACCCTCAATTAGCCTCAGGTGAATTTGGTGGAGCTCCTTCACAATATGTTTCCCCATATAATGCAAATAACACTTATTTAAGTTCAATTACTAACATAGATAGTAATCCTCAAGTTAATACTTTAGATAAAACTAGTTTAGATACTACTAATAGTGATTCTATTTCAACTACTCCTATACCAAATAATATAAGTTATCCTAATAATTACCCTCAACCTGTAACTGGAGAATTTAATGGAGCACCATCACAGTATGAGTCGCAGTATAACGCAGATAACACATATTTAAGCACAGTTGGTACAATTAGTATACCTGCTAATAATTCTCAAGTATACTCGCTAGATAACACCGGATTAGACAACTTAAATAGCAGTTTTGATCAAACTACTTTTAAACCTAACAGTATTACAGCTCCAACAAATTATGGAAATGTACCTAATTCACCAAATGTAAAATTAGGAGAATATGGAGGAGCACCATCACAATACAATGATGAGTATACTCCAAATGACACATACTTAGAACAAATAGATTCTCCTGAATTCACTGGAGTACAAATCCCATCTGTATCTGGCTCAGGATTAGACTCTGATTTAGCATCAGCTGCTTCAACAGCATTTACAGTACCTATCCCAGATTCTATTACAACATATCCAGCATCTAATGTTACTCATAACACTTTAGCATCTGGGGTTAATACTGCCCCTCAACCTTTTAATCAAATTTGGAGTGATAATAGTGAGTATTATTCTTTTATGAAAGATAATTGGGAAGGGCACTAAAAACATATCTTGTATATATTTATATAAGACATAAAGTTATAACAAATAAAAGCTATGAGTGAAAATAAATTAAAAATTCCAACAGAAACTGTTGACCTACCATCTCAAGGTCTAGTCTATCCAAAATCATCTCCTTTGTCAAGTGGTAAAATTGAAATGAAATACATGACCGCTAGAGAAGAAGATATTTTAACCAATCAAAATTATATCAATAAAGGTACAGTACTAGATGAATTAGTTAAATCTCTTATTATATCTGATGTTAAATATGAAGATTTAATTGTAGGAGATAAAAACGCTATTTTAGTAGCTGCTCGTATTTTAGGATATGGTAAAGATTATAAATTTACTTGGGGTGGGGAAGAATATAATATTGATTTAACTACAATTGAAAATAAACCTATAAAAATAGAATTGTTTAAAGAAGGTATTAATGAATTTAATTTTACTCTTCCTGCTACTAATACTAATATAACATTTAAATTGATAACAGGAAATGATGAAAATAAGATTCAAGCTGAGTTAGATGGTTTAAAGAAAATTAACAAAAATATATCAGCTGAATTATCAACTCGCTTAAAATATATTATCACATCAGTAAATGGTAATAGAGATCAAAAAGATATCCGTGAGTTTGTTGACAATTATTTACTTGCTCGTGACTCCAGGGCGTTAAGGGAGTATATAAAGGAGGTGCAACCAGACGTAGATCTGACCTTTTTTCCCGAAGGAAGCAATGAAAAAGTTTCAATTCCAGTTGGACTTAGCTTTTTTTGGCCTGACATCTGATATAATACCTCAAGTTCGAGCTTATTTATTTAGTCAAATTCATGAAATAGTTTTTCATGGTCAAGGAGGATATGATTGGGAGACAGTTTATAATATGCCTATTTGGTTACGTAAATTTACTTTTAATAAATTAAAAGAATACCATGAAAAACAAAATCAACAGCAAAATGAAGATTTAGCTACTCAATCTCAAAAGATTAAAGAAGGAAAAGTAGATTTACCATCTCATTTTAAAGGAAAAATGAATAATAATAAAAGAACAGCCAAGTATTAAAACTTGGCTTTCTCCATATTTATCATATATACATCAATATGGCTTTAACACCTCAAGAACAACAAAAACTTAATGATCTTCTTAAAGAAGGTATTGAATTAGCTAAAAAATTAGGTCTAGCAGCTGATGAGGCTAGTTTAAGAAACTTTACTGGTGATTTAGTTCAAGCTGAGAGATTAGTTCAGTCTTTAAGAGATGAATGGCAAGATTATGTTAGGGATATAGCGGGTGCTAGAGAAGGATTTGCTCGTATTGTTGATGAAATTAAAGGTATAAATAGTGGAATTAATAGATCTAAAACAGCTTTTAGTGGATTAACTAGCTTATCAGCTAAATTACAAAATCATGTTGATGGAACTAATAGATTATCTACTAAAGAATTAGAAAAGTTAAAACAACAAACTAAACAAAGAGAAGATGATTTAAAATTAGCTGGTAAATTAGCTAAAGATAGAGTTAAAGAATTAGAAAATAAAACTACATTATCTAAAAAAGAGAAAAGAGAATTAGAAGCAGCTAGAGTAGCTCATGCTAATATTTCTCAAGAAATAACTAGAAATGCTGGCCATCTAAGACAATTTAATGCCCAATTAGATGAATCTATTAAAGCATCTGAAAAAATAGATAAAAACTTAGGAATAGCGGGTGGATTAATTAAAGATATAGGTAAACTTCCTATAGTAGGATCATTTATAGACTCAGCTAAAGTATTAGAAGACGCTACTAAAGCTGCGGGCGAAGAAGGAGCTACTAAAGCTTCTACCATGAAAGCAGCTTTTAAATCAGCTGGCTCATCCTTAAAAGAAAATTTATTAGACCCTACATCAATGACTTTAGGGTTATTAAAAATGATGTGGGATACATTAGCTGGCGCAGACAAAGCTACAGGTGAATTAGCTAAGTCTATGAATATGACTTATGATGCTGCTTCTAAAACTAGACAAGATTTAACTCAATTAGCTAACACTACCCTTGACGCCTCAGTTAATACAGATAGGTTACAAGAAAGTATGACAGCTATAGGTACTACCTTAGGTACTAATGCTAAATTAAATGAAAAAGATTTAGTCACTATGACTAAATTAAGAGAAAAAGCTGGGTTCACTAATGATGAATTAGTAGCTATGGAAAAAATTACTTTAGCTACTGGTGGTAATTTAGAAGATAATACTAAAGAATTCTTAGGTGGTGCTAAAGCATTAGCCATAGAAAAAGGTTTAGCTATAAATGTTAAACAATTAATGAAAGAATCAGCTAATGTCTCAGCTGCATTTAAATTATCTGTTAAAGGAGGAGCTGAAGGATTAGCCCAAGCTATGGTGAATGCTAAAGCTTTAGGGACTAGTATGCAAAAAGTAGATGACATAGCTAACTCATTATTACAATTTGAAGACAGTATATCATCTGAATTAGAAGCAGAATTATTAACAGGTAAAGATATTAATTTAGAAAGAGCAAGATTAGCAGCGTTAAATAATGATATAGCTACAGTAGCTGAAGAAATTAATAACCAAATCGGTGGTTCAGCTGAGTTCTCTAAAATGAATCGTATCCAACAAGAAGCCTTTGCTAAATCAGTTGGTATGAGTAGAGAAGAATTAGCTAACTCATTAATAGAACAAGAAGCATTAGCTTCTATAGGTAGAGATTTAAATGAAGAAGAACAAGCAGCATACGAAGCAGCTAAAAAAACATATGGAGAAAAAGAAGCAGCTAGAATGCTAGCTGAAGGAGAGTTAGACAACATGATGCATCAGCAATCTATTCAAGACAGATTAAATGATTCAATCTTAAAAATGAAAGAAATATTTGTGTCTATAGCTGATCCATTACTTCAAATAATATCTCCTATAGTTGATGTGTTACAACCTGCTTTACAAGCTATAAATTATGTTTTAGGAATAATGCGTGATATATTTGGTGGACTTGGAGAAAAAATTAGTAAAATGATTGGGCCTTTAGGAGCTGTTGGGAAAGCATTAAAATTCGCTGCTGGAATAGGAATAATATTTGCCGCTTATAGAGCATATGCTGCTGCCGCTGTAGTCCCTGTAGTTGGACCTGTATTAGGAGCTCTAGCTGCCGCGGCTGTTACAACAGCGGGTTTTGGTTTATTAAATAGTATTAAAGATGGTGTTGTTGACCCAAATGGAGGTTTAGTTATATCAAAACCTGAAGGAGGAGTATTAACCCCTATAGCACAAGGTATACCAGGTGATTATGCTTATTTAACAACAAACGGACCTCAACAAACTCAAGATGCTACTATCACCCCAGCAGGTAAAGGAGAAATTGCTCCTCCAACTAATAACGCTCCCAAACCTGAAGGAGGAGGTGGAGGAAATATGTTAGCTGAATTAACAGCTATTAAAAATTTACTTCAACAGATTGCTTCAACACCAGGTAAAGTTATGATTGATGGAACAGAAGCTGGTAGAGTATTAGCCCCACTAATAAATCAAACTAACCTCCAAACCCAGGTAAAGACCCAATAATGGTTAATATTTATAATAAACCTTAAAAACATACAACTATGGGATTACTAGATAGATTTAATAATGATGGATCAAATTATACATCATATAACACTGCTGGACAACCTAATACTACATTAGCGACAAATCAATCATCTTTACATTATTATTCTGTAGGTAGAAATGAGCTTTTTCAAGATGTTAATAACAGTTACCAACAATATGATGATGGAACAAGTAATACTCTTCCACAACCATCACAGTTGGATATAAATAATGGATATACTCCATTTCAATACAGATACAATCTACCTGAAGGAATTAACCTAAACTCATTAGGCCAGTAACTAATTTAAAAAACATTTGAATGCCATTAATAACATCTAACACAGATCTTAAATCTTTGTCTTTTGGTCATGATAGACCAGGAGGGGCTTCAAGTGGTCAACCTTTTATATTTACTGGATTTAACATACCTAATGTAGATTTTGTTTCTAATATAGATGTTGAAGAAGCATATAATACTATGCTTCCTGGAGTAGGGCAGAATCTTTTTGATATACCTCCTTTAACATTTAATGCTCCAACATTTGGATATACTTCTGGACTTAACTCAGCTAAAGTTACATTGTTTAATGGTGATGGAGTAGATATAGCTACACCTATTGTTAATGCTTTAGATAAAGCTGTTAGTGGAATAGTTAGAGGTGCTGAAGGTGCTACTAATGCTGTTATTGATACAATTAATAATTCATTTGACACTACTCGTAACCCTAGCTCTCCTGATTTTCTTTGGAGAAAAAATAGATATAATTTAGCTCACTCATTTGCTGACACAGTTAGAATCACAAAATTCTTAACAACACCTTCAGGTATATTCTTTATTATAAAACAAGAATTATTAGAAAGACAAAATGTTAAAGTTGATGGGTATACTAGATTATATAATCCTGGTAGTACTATAGCTCAAGTTGGAGTTAATTCTATTGGTTACCATTTAAATAAAGCTGGTTTAAATCCATTTGAAAGAAGCTACTTTAAAGGTGGTAACACAGGATACTTTGATAATGCTAGATTTTATAAAGATAGAGCAGGTTTCCCAAATTACACAGATGATATAGGTAGAGGATCTAATAGATTAACATTACTAACATTATCTAAAATAAACCAAGAACAAACTAGATTTACTAGTTTAGGATATATTTCTAATCAATATGGAGTTAACGCCCCAGATAGTGAAGACATTTTAACATATGGTGGTGGACCAGGATCAGTATTAGGTATAGGTAATACTAATATTCGTTGGCAAAATAAAACAAGAACTGTACTTTTAAGAGAAAATAAAACTGGATTTAGTCAAAGTGATTCTAAAGATAGTTATAATTATTTAACTCCATTAGGAAGACCTGTTATAGAATGGTATTACAACCCTCAAGCTACTTCTAATATTGTAAATGGTATAACTAAAAAAATTAGTGTTTACCAAAATGTACTTTTATCTTTACCTGAGGATCAAAAAAATAAATTAAATGAGTATTATTTTGGGACAACTAATGTACTTAGAGATAATAATAGTATAATAAGCAGTAGTTTATATGCTCCACCTAGTACTCTAAATCAAGGAACAGTTATAAATAAATTAGGAGGCGATCCTTCTAAACCAGAATATTATACTCCTAATGGAAATAATGTTATTTGGAATTACACAGCTAGTACTGGAGTAAGTTCAGAGTATGTTAGTGCTTTAGATAATAATGGATTATCAACTCAGTCATTTCCTACTTCTAACCTAATAGGTGAAGAATCAACTATTAGTTCTGACACAGATATTTTTGGAGACAAAGATAATGAATTTAATAATGAATCTACTTTAGATGGTACTCAGATATCTAATAAAACATCTTTAGGGCAAGTAAAAAACACAGCTTTTAGTGATAATGGAATACAAGATTTTAGATCATTAACTACAGGTTATTCTAGAACTAATTATAAAGATTTTAATAGAGAAAAAACATATCAAGACAGTGAAACAACTTATAAAGGTAATTTTTATCCTGGATTTGGTAGAGTATTAGACCCAAATATTCCAATTTCTGGGGATGAAGAAGACCCAATATATGGAAGTGATATTGTTGATTTTAATTTTACTTTAAAAGCCCCTGATAATACACCTAGATTAATTGATTTTAAAGCTTACATTGAAGACTGGAGTGATGGAGTTAAAGCTGATTGGAACCCAGTTAAGTATATGGGTAGAGCTGAAAGCTTCTATAAGTATGGTGGTTTTTCAAGAGAAGGATCAGTTACATTTTTAGTACCAACTTTATCAAGAAGAAACTTAGTAGCAAATTATAAAAAATTAAATACTCTAATGTGGTCAGTATCTCCATCTTACTCAACTACTAGTGTTAGTGGTTTAATGAGAGGAGTTATAACTGATTTCACTATGGGTGATTATTTTAGAAAAATGCCAACTATAATTAAAAGTGTTGATTTCTCAGAAATAACAGATATGGGATGGGATATAAATAGAACTGAATATGGAAATAATATAAAAGAGTATAATGAATTATATGTAGGTCAATTACCTAAAGGAATTAGAGTACAAGTTGATTTCACTCCACTCCATAATTTTGTTCCACAATATGGAGAAGCATTTATAGGCCAAGATGCTATATACTCTCCTCCAGAAACTGGAAAATCGATATGGAAAACAAATGATGATGGATCTGATAAAAATAAAACTACATCTGGAATAAATTTACCAATAGCCGATGTAGTTGAAGAGAAAGAAGGCGAAGTATTAACCATAGACCCAGGAAACCCAACATGGACTAAAACTGGAAATAAAGTTCTACAATATAAGTTTGATGCTGGATCTATAAAAACAATAAGATATACAGAAGAATCAACCCCACCATCAGACAAACCT
>Ga0181352_1000223_pt1 | contig 25933 bp, 23 predicted proteins | sample Fa13VDMLBSN_FD_130103 | JGI IMG/M metagenome (GOLD analysis project Ga0181352, IMG submission 130103) | Freshwater viral communities from Lake Michigan, USA - Fa13.VD.MLB.S.N | ecosystem: Environmental > Aquatic > Freshwater > Lake | place: USA: Michigan | collected 2013-09-23 | reverse complement strand
TTGAAGAACATTAAGCAGGCCATTAAGGAGATTCCAAAGGTGTTTTATAAAACATCGGGGCAGCAGAAGGGAATGAGCTCATATACAGGTAAGCATGTGTTGGAACACTACAGGGAAACACACGGGGGAAGCGACACAGAATACAAATACATATCTAATGGTTGTTTCATTATCGCGATGATGCATAAGGGATATGTTCCTAAATTGATCAAGACACAGAGGAAGAACTGCTACTCTCTGAATGTGTGCTTGAATGCTCGGGAGCAGGAAGGTCGCCGCATACCTTCCGGTGTTTCCTGCTGATGAAGTGATACTCTAACTGCTTGCAACCAATCGTTGCACCACATGGGCAGTCATAGAACATCTTCCTTATTGACCTCTGACATTTTATGGAGTCAATCGCTTTCTGTTTCATTTCCAGAAGCTGTGCCTTATGCATATCAAGGTATGCTTGTGTATCGGGTTTCATGATCATTTATATAGGAGAGAAAAAAAAGTTTTCTAATAGCGTATTGTCTCAGTAAAACAATACACTATTACAAGCGAATTTATATTATTTACCATTTTTGTTGCATTATTACGTAATAATGTAGATAGTATCGTAAAAATCTAATAAAACTACAATAATACGGGAAAATTTCCGGAAATTTTACTGAAATAGTTCAAATACTGATGGTAATAATCCAAATATGGTTAGATTTTTACTCTTTTAGGCGCCTTTGTAATAGTTTAAACCCCCTTTGTAATAGTGTAGGTATTGTTTTGCTGATACACCCCGTAAGAATGTAAATAATTAATAAGATTAAGGCATAATATTATTTTGTTATACTATTCTATAAGCAAATTAACATGTCTGCTACGCCGGCCCACCTTTATTATGACTTAGAAGTCGCAAACCAATCTTTGCAAGATACAAGCGCTCCACCAAGCGAGCTTTCTTTCACAGAGGTAAGAGCTTCTGCTGTGTTAGCAAATCCGAATGAGTATTTCATGAGTATTGTCCGCTTTAGCGTGGATACTGCTGGATCCTTGCCCGTCTTCCTTCCTCAGATTGATTTAGCACAAAATACCGCTGGACCTGATTTCCCAAATGTAACCATTTATAGCTTGTCTTTCAATTATACTGATGCTTCAGTTCCCGCATTAGTTGCACCTGGTATTACTGCAACCCGTCAAGTTATTTACAAACCACACGGCACCGCTGTAGGAATGAATTCAAGGACTGAATTTAGGCCACCTACTGCACCTCTTACGATTGATAAGGCAACAACGAATTACTATTGGGTTCAATCGTTCTACTGGTGGATTAATATGATTAACCAAACATTAGCGAATGCTTGGGCTGATTTAATAACTGCAGTAAATGCTGCCGCTCCTGGAACATTTCCTCTTCCTCCTGGACCTCCTACCCCTTCAACCTATTTGAATCCTCCTTACATGACCTGGGACAGCGAAACAAATAAGGCGACAATTTGGCTGCCTGAAGCATTATTCAATCAGGGATACGATTGGAATCCATATACTACCGCAAATCCCGCAAAATGCACTCTTTCTTTCAACGCGCCTTTACACATTTTATTTAGCAGCTTTGAATATGTTTTCAATTCATACAATCCCCCTCAGGCATTCATTATTCGCTGCTATGATAGACGAAATGTAGGATATAGCGCGGCGAGCAACCTTCAGGCAAACGCTCCTCTTTACAAACCGCCCAACGCAGCAATCCTTTCTCCTTATTGGTTTAATGGTGGTTTAGCCATGGAACAATTATATAGCACCGGTCCTACCATGTGTCCCGTTACATCTTTATTATTCACAACTTCTTTGCTTCCTGTTTTACCATCTTTGATCGGTCTGCCTCGTATCTTTGTTGGTGCATCTACCGCCGCCGTCCAATCTCAAGGAAACAACAACATTCAGAATCAAATCACAGATTTAGAAGTTCCTTTAACAAGGGGCGATGAATACCTACCCAACGTTCTTTATTCGCCGGTTGCAGAATATAGGTTGTTGGATTTGCAGAGCAACGCTCCACTTCAGGCGATTCAAATCTCGGTGTTCTGGAAAGACATTTTTGGACAGACCCACCCTTTTTATCTTCAAAATGGTTGTGGTGCAACTTTGAAGGTAATGTTTAGGAAGAAGGTATTTAACAACATCGTTCCATTTTCTTAGAATACCACCGATTTAGGCAAAAAGTGTGCGCAAAATAACGTGGTGTGCATGAAAACGCCAACTTTATAACTTTTTATCTAAGAGCTCCATCTCCGATGCTCCACCGGTTTATGTTTGCGATATTTAGGGCAAACATAAAACAAACAATTAAGACAATTTGCGAAGATTGCTGAATTTTTTTTGTTATAATATGTTATAACAGCCAAAACATGTCCTCTGCAGATTTTAGCAAAGTCAAGGTTATTGACGATGTCCTCGCAACCACCGATTCCGTCAAGTATGCCGTTGTGAAAGGTGCTCAAAACATCACTCCCGGTAAATATACTGCGATCTCTAACAGCAACAGCAGCGTTACCTGGAATATCCAAACGCCTTCTGAGGCCACGATTCTTAGCAGGCGCATCATGATCCGCAACACCATTTCCCTTGTTGTTACGGGCACTCTGCCTGCCGGTGTTGGTGCTAATGAACTTCTTGTAAATTATGGTCTTACTGAAGCTCTTGGCCCCTACCCCTTCCAGTCACTTTGCAATACTATTCAAATGACAATCAACAACAATACTATTTCACAGAACATGAGGGACGTCATGTTTGCTCTCCTTCGTTTCGGTGACCGCCGTGAAGCTGAGCGCTACAACAACGCTGCCCCCGTCGGTTATGACTCCTACTGGAACTACGCCGATGCCGTCGGCGCCAGCAACAGCCCTCTTGGTGCCTTTAACGATCTGTCTCCTGATGAGTCCTATCAGGGACGCGGTGTTGCTCGCATTCTGTCTATTACTGGAAACACCCCCGGCGCCGGTGATAAGACCATCACCATCAAATTTGAGACAATTGAGCCCCTCCTTCTGTCACCCCTAATCTTTAGCGACCCTAAGTATAACAACCAAGGTTTTTACGGAATTCAGGTAATGAATATAGTTGCAAACGTGGGTTCTACCAACCGCATTCTTCGTTCTGCTCAGCGCACTATCGGAGGTGCAACCACCGCAGCAATCAACCTGCAGGTCAATCTTCTTACCCCCAACGCCTTTGATACTCCTCAGCTGTTTATCCAGTATTACACTCGCCAGCCCTCCGACTTGGTTCCCGCGCGCAACGTTGTTCCCTTCGCTGAGTATCCTCGCTACCTTTCTTCTGGTCAGCTGGTTATTCCCGCTGCTACTCCTCTCACTCCCGCTGTTGCCGGTTCTGCTTCTATTGCTCCTGGTGTTCTCCCCTCCTTTGCATCTCAGACCATTTCCCTTAACAGCATTCCTGATCGCCTCATTATCTTTGCCCGCAAGGTTCTTTCCAATCAGACCCCTTACGACGCTGATGCCTTCTTTCCTATCAGCCGAATTTTGGTTAATTTTAATAACAAGGCCGGTCTTTTGAGTTCCGCGACAACTTGGGATTTGTGGCGCATGTCTGTTGAGTCAGGCAGCAACGCTACTTGGGCTGAATTTTCGGGTTTGAGTCAGGCGTCCGCTGCTGCTTCTGCTGCTCAGGTTGCCGTTGCTGGTCTCAGACAGATTCCCACTTCCGGCGCACCTCTTGTGCTTTCTATGGGTAAGCATATTGAGCTTGACGATGTGTTTGCCCCCGGCAGCATCGGTCAGTTCCAGTTGCAGTTTCAGGTTGATATCAATAACTTCTCAAATGTTCAATACAACGCTGGTGAATGGGAGTTGGTTCTTATCACTCAAAACACAGGTGTATTCGTTCTTGAAAGAGGGACCTCACAAACTTATACCGCAATTCTGTCTCGTTCCGACGTGTTGGCTGCCTCTTCTCAGCCCGGTTACAAGGCGAGCGATGTTGTCCGCATGGTTGGTGGCGGCGTGGAAGACGGCTATAAGGACTTGATGGGTATGGGTCTGGCTGGATCTGGTGCTGCTGGCTCCGGTCAGGCAGGTTCTGGTCAGGCAGGTTCTGGTCAGGCGGGCTCTGGTAATGCGGGCTCGGGTATGGCTGGTTCCGGAAAGCCAAAGATTTCCAAGCATCTTCAGGGTTATTAAATAGAGCTGCAGATTTAGGGAATTAAGATCAAAATATAATATTATTTTGTTATATAATATTATAAACAACAATCATGACTTCATACGACAACGAGTATAACCGCTCTTTGCGAAGAAAGGTTATGGGCTTAGATGTAGCGAATATCGGCAACGATAAGATGAATGCTGCTAAGACGCCTCTCCATCAAGGCGGAGCCGGTAAGAAACAACGCAGGAAAGACGCTTCTGTTTTGGAAGATGTTGATTTTAGGCAACGTGGTTTGAAAGGACAGGGATTTTTTGATGACGTTCTTTCTGGACTAAGCAAAGCAGGGCAGGTTGCAAACGCCAGTTTAGACCTTTACGACAAGTTTAACAAGGTTACAGGAAGTAAAGGAATGGGTATGAGCGGCGGTGTTCGTCGCGGGGCAGAATTAAGCGATGTCATGGCCCCACAAGGAGAGACCGGGCGAATGTTGGCTCGTGTTCCAAGAAGCAAGAAAGGATCTGCATTATTGGCTGGTTCAGGAAAACTGCGAGGCGGTGAAAGAATGACTGGAGATAATTTCACTCCCAGTTGGCGACAGATTGAAGCCGAACAGGCCAAAGATGGTTTCATAGGCGCAGGTGAAGATATGGAAGGCGGGGATTTTTTCGGAGACCTATTGAGCGGTATTAATTCCGTTGCTAATGTGGTTAAACCGATTGCACAGATTGCCGGCAAGTTTGGTGCTGGTGAAAGCGGCGGCAGAAGGAAGAAACAGAGCAAGCAGTCCCGAGAGAATGAGCGTCTCGCCATGAAAATTGCCCAACTTCAAGGTAGGGGAGCTGGAACCTATGGAATGCCCGCTCTTTTGGGTATGGAAGGAAGCGGACCCATCAGCGATTTAGGCATTCCGGGATTGTCACAGATCGCCGGTTTGTTCGGACTCGGCATGTCCGGCGGAGCCATAGAAGATGGCGCGCAAGATCCCGCATTTAAAACTCCTGCCCCGCAAGCGATGTCTGAGAAACTTGCAACCGCCTTTTTGGGTGGAAGACACCCTTCTAAAGTCAGCAAGGCAGAAAAGAAAATGTTGTTTCTTAAGGCGCTTGCCGATGCTAAAATGCATCATGAATTGGCGAATATGATGAAGTCAAAGGGCAGGGGTCTCAGCGGTGGTGCTGTTCCTTTGATGTGCGGACTCGGCCTCTCAGGTGGGGATTTCTTCGGAGACCTAATTGGAACAATCGGTAATGTTGCACAAACGGCCGCGCATGTTGCCCCCTTGTTTGGTCTCGGTGAAATGGACGGCGGTGCTTATCAGCCGATGGCTGGCGGTGGGCTTACTGATATGCCTGCTCTAAATGCTACGCCATCTCGTTATTCCTACGGCAAAATGGGTAATATCGCCGGTATGGCGAATGGTGCTGGAAAGCCGTCTAAAAAGAAGATGCAGGGTGGTTACTTGCAACCTCCTCCTACCCAAGTAGGCGTTTCCATGTCCGGAATGGGACAAGACAGCGACAGCGACGAAGAGAGTGAAGGAGAAATGGAAGGCGGGGATTTTTTCAACGATCTAATTGGAACGATCGGAAACGTTGCACAGACGGCCGCGCATGTTGCCCCGCTTTTCGGACTTGGTGAATCAGATCGCGAAGTTGGCGGCGGTAAATCTTCGTGGATAAGTCACGTCAAGGCATATCAGCAAAAGCACGGGTGCTCTTACAAAGACGCCCTCAAGCGCGCTGCTGCATCATATCGCAAATGATATACTGATACGATAATGGAAATGACCATAAATTGATTTGATTTAGCGATGTTTATGTATTTTTTTTTCTTGGATAAATACATAAACTAATGCCCACAAAGGATAAGTTACGAGGACTCTTGTCCAAACAAGAACGCAAAGTTCCAGATGTGGTTCGTCTGAAAGAGATGAACGAAGTGCGCAACTACAACCGCAATCAGTTTCAGAAAGTGTTTGATTTGGAGAAACAGCAAGTTAGTAGAGAAAAGGAGAGCATACAACCAGCAACCGCCAAAGATGTTGGTTCCGCTTTTAAGCTGCAGGTGTATATACTGAAACTCAACCAAATCTTGCAATTGAAGCAGGAGACATTTACTGCTCTTACTACCTCTCTTGGTGGAGAATTAGATATTGATCCAGCAGTCGTTCAAGCAGCAGCACAAGGTCAAGCGCAAGCCGTAGCAGCAGTCAGAGCAGCACAAGCCAAAAAACTTAATTCTTTGCGTGGAACGCGTGGAACAGAAGCGACGCTTGCTACGCAATTCTTCAGCAAAGCCGAATTGCTCGCTGCATTTAACGAGATGATGGCGTTTATTAAAACATTCATGCCGGGTTTGACTACCGATAATCGCCAAAAAGAACAGATTTATTCCGCCTATTTGACTCCTTTGAAAGATCTGATTGTAACGATTCAGGGCCTGTATCCCAGATTTTTTGAGAGTATCCCTGCACCACGTGACCCGGGTCAAGGAATTAGAAGCGGAGAAGAAAAACAGATTTACGAACTCATGAGACAGCAATCTATGTATTTGTATGCCCTTTTGGGAACTATGGCTGAATTTTTGGACGACGAGAATCTGCGTCCTATTACAGCATCTGATGTATCCCTTTTCATCAGAGAGAATGATGTTAGGGAAATTTTCGTTGCAAATCCGCTTGCAGGCAACTTGCAGGCAGAAAACGTTAGAGCAAATATTGCTGCAGGGCAACAAGAAATTCAAGCTGCCGCTGCCGCTCAACAAGCACAACAAGCAGAATTGCAGCAAAGGCAGGCAGCACTCGCACAACAAATGCAGGAACAAGCACAAGCAGGAGTCCAATCAGCCGCCGACATCGCAGGAGAACAAGGAAGACGTCAAGCAGCCGCAGCGGATCTTGAACAATTACAAGCACGACAACAAAGAGCCGCACGATTCCCCGGTTTGCAATCTGCGTATCCAAACAGCTTAACTGCCCGTCAAGCCGTAGAGTTATATGCCCGACAAATGCAAGGGCGCGTTCCAGATAGACAGATTTTTAGTGTAGCACGTTTTGGTGCTCCACAAGTAGCAAAAGCCACGAAAATAAATAAACGTAATGCTGAAATAATGTATGTTGGAAACGGAAGTTATAGCGGTAATGACATAGGAGCCGCAATTATTGGATTTACGACAGCCAATCCTCAGTTTGCAGTAGGACCAGGACGACAACCACGACCACGACCTGGACAGCAAGGAGGACCCGCTGGACAGCAGCAAGCCGGCCCTGCACAGCAAGGACAAGCCGCCGCCGTTGATTTACCTAATGTAGCCCAAATGGCTAATTTTGAGACAACAGGACGTAATGTGGCGGCACAACTCGGTATTCAAGACCAACAACAAGAAGATCTGCTTGAAGGTTTGGTAGCCGCAGCCAAAGGAATAGAACAACAGAGAGGCGCCATTTTGAAAGCAAGAGCCCCTGCAGATGTTCAAGCACTACTTGATAGCTTAGGTCAGCGCCGAAGAGATCAAATGGACCAAATGTTTCAGACAGAGAACGAGAAGGTTGCTTTTGCAAGACAAGCAATAGATGGTATGAGACAAGTGAGAGAAGCATTTGCAGCACGAAATGGAGCACCCGACAGACAGCGCGAACTTCATGGTATGGGTCTTCCCGAACTCAAAGCATTCGTTGATAAAAAGGGCATGTTCCCGTCCAAGATGAATCCCAAACATGTCGCCCACTTTATGAAAGCGGGTATTGAGCCAGACATGATTTTTAAGCTCATGAAAAAGCACAACATTCGTGACGGCGCCCTCATGGAAGAGATGGAAGGCAGCGGCATTTTTGATTCCCTGAAAGACATGGCGAAGGGTGCATACAGCGCCGTCAAAGACAGCGCGAGTGGTTGGGCAGACACCATCTCAAAAAATATGCCCACTATGAGCGATGTTCGCCGTGCCGTAGGCAAGATAGTCCCCGACTCGTTACAGAAGCACATGCCCGACTCGCTCAAACAAACCTTCGGCGACAAGGCAAAGAACTTCTTTGGATTCGGTGCAACTGAAGCTGGCGGCATTCCAAATCGCCATCGTGAGCCCTTTTCAGCGCCAAATCTGGACAAATACGGATACAGGCAGGGTGCCGCGCAGCGTATGCGCATTATGCCCGTTGATATGGAATTGGTGAGCGGCTTGCATCGTCTTAGAGGTGGTGATGAGTTGCGTGATACGGATACTGAAGTTATGCGTCGCAAGGATCATCACGACGTAGATGTTCCCGTAGCCCATCAGCAGCCAATTCACGGCTACGGCGTTGATGGTGATGAGGACGACCAAATGGAAGGCGGATTGAAGCGTCGTTTGATGGGTATGCCGCTATCCATGTTTGCTCCTCGCGGCGGCCAGAAGGGACAATTTATTCCCATGTTCAGCGGTGCAGAATTGGATCCCTACACCGACAGGTTTGAGGGTGGTGCTGAGGCATTCTACGAGGAGGAAGAGAAGCCACATGATCACGATGAAGATCCAACGCCATTCCGTGTGCGCGATGAAAACTACAAGGTCAATACCGGCAGATTGAAGAAGGTGACTTACAAAGAATAAATAAGGTTTATTATATACATTTTTTTATAGAGATATATAATAAACACTATGGACATTACTCAAAAACGACAAGTAAGCGATGACCAACGGGTTTTCGTGGAAGCGGTCAGATGGGACGAAGGGACGCCAGTTGAACTTTTAGGAACAGGATCACAACAGGCCCAACTCTACCCAAGCGATATTGATCTTTTTTCAGCCGTAAAGGACGTCCCCGTAACCGATGTGGCTGAAATGTATCGTCACATGAAAGCCGTCTTCAACCGAGCGGAAGATGCAGGCGACATGTTCTTCATAGAATTCAAGTTGCAAAATGTAGATGGCTCCAAACAGAAATGGTATGACACCGACTTTGATGAAGGCGAATTCGTAGCCGCTGCAACCAGAGTGGATTTTCTCAAAGTGGATTATGTTATTTTTATTCGTGGTATTAATCTTTTTACAGAATTATCCAGCATTTATTCATTCTCTCCCATGCCCGCCGTCCGAACTCTTGTCCAAAAGATCGGCGCCGACTTTGCCGGCTACTACAAGGAGGGCAAGGTTTATAAGTCCTTGAAGCGTATGTATAGCATTTATAAGCTCATGGGCAAAAAGGAAAAGCTTGTTCAGCTTTCCAAGCTCTTCAATTCTTCAACCGGTTTCAAGTATAGTTTATCGTCCAACCTCAAAGCGATTGAGCTCCTCTTGGAACACTACGACGACTTCTCTATCCAAAATTTAGTCAAAGCAAATCTGAAGAATTTGGAGAATACGATTGGTGTGAAAATCCGATCTTCAAAGCAGATGCAACTTGTGATTCAGATGTTGGACGCGCAGATTGAAAAGGAGACGCAAGCATTCTTGCATTCAGGCAACATGTCACTCTTAGAGAAGAAACGATTGAAAGGCAAAGGAAAACTTACCGATTTGTTATTAGATGGCTTAGCCGATATGATAGGAATATGAATTAGCATTATTACATTCGTAATTAAGATTATTTAATGATTTTTTTTTGTGTATATATATAAACTCACGATGGCTACTCTTAATTTAGACAAGATCGGAAGGCCCCTTGCAGTTGTTGAAGGCGGCACTTTAAAGGGCAAATTAGTTTCGGTTGCTGATGAAAATGAGCGCGGGGAAGTGACACGCAAATTCAAAAAGATTGATATACCGGTTGGCTCCAAGTTTCAAATCGTTCCCAACACAAAAAAGGAGCGTGAGATCATTTACATTTGCGGGCCTTCCGGTTCAGGTAAATCCACTTTCACGAGCAACTATCTCGTGCAATACAGGAAGAAGTATCCGGACAATCCAATTTATATTTTTAGTGCATTAAGCGAGGACGAGGTTCTTGATAAAATCAAAGGTATAAAACGTATTAAAATCGGCAAAGAGCTCATTAGCGACCCCTTGTCTGCAGAGGATTTCCAAGATTCATGCTGTATTTTTGACGACATAGATGTTTTGAGCGACAAAAAGGTTCGCGAAGAAGTCCTGAAAATTGCAAACCAAGTTTTAGAAATCGGAAGGCATTTTTGCACTACAGCAATTTTTACAAATCATTTAGCAACAAATGGGAAAGACACCCGGCGTATCCTGAACGAAAGTCACCAGCTGGTGTTTTTTCCAAGCAGCGGTTCTATGAAGGGCATCAACTACCTTTGCAAAGAGTATATTGGTTTGGACGAGAAACAGATCCGTATGATTAAAAAAATGAAAACTCGTTGGTGTTGTTGTTTCCGGAATTATCCGATGGTTTGCATGACGGAACGCAGCATTTGGCTCCTAAATGCGATGGGTGAAGACAGCCAAGACAGCGACAGCGACAAATCAGAATCCGATTCCGATTAATCCCCAAAAAAAAATATTGATCTATGTTATAAAATGGATTTTGAAACCCCCGACGCTAAAAAACTCAAGCTTCCTTCTCTCCGCCCCGTCATAGACGTTGCAAAGAAGGTCTTACCTGTGATATGCCCTAACCCGAATGTCACCATAGCACTTCCAGGCAAAATCACTTTTGGTTGCCGCTAAATTATAATGTGTATCAGTATATCACCTGATACATATTATATTAATAATTCTTTTGAAAATCTTCTGGGTCGGGGTGTTCCACGATGCTCGTCATGATTTCCGTTTGTTTTCCCCAGTTTTCCATCTGCTTATCAAAAAACTCCTGTGTTGCACCCGGCTTCATCGGCACAAAATTTGGGTGCATTTCTAAAAAGGAGGATTTATTGAGTTCTTCTATGATCTCTTCATCGGTCTTGAAGACGACTTTCTTGCTTAATGCGTGATTCTCCTCAATCACTTCGTCCCAAAGAAGACGCTTAAAGTGTCCCCTAACATTCAACTCCTCATCAAAGTCCCCTTCCTCAATCATCTCAAGCGCCTTGTAGTGCATAAAATTAGGGCTGTGTTCGTTAATCAAATCAAGAATGAGTAACTCAACATGTCCTTTTTGCGCGAACCCAAGAAGCTCTTTGAACGCTTCAACCTGCCGTCTGAAGTCGGCATAATCCATCGGTTTCGTTTTATCCTTCGTCGGCATTATTCCTAAATGTTTATACATTATTACTATATTTTTTTTTAAACTTTTTAACGATAAATAAGTTTTTCAATAAAAAATTGAAATGAATTGATCACTTATGGTGAATTGCATCGCATCAAAACATCGTGGAATGCAAGCCAGTTTATACAAGGAATTTGAAATCGTCATGACTCAGGAACATCAGGACGCGTGGGACGAAATTGCAGCTGAGCAGTTGGCTTTGGCCAAAGCTGAGATGGAGCAGAGAAGTCCAGAGGAGCAGGCCAGAAGAGACAAGGCATTCTGGGAAAAATTCAGAAAAGGAGAGATCGTCTCTGCAGAAATCGTGGAAGATGAAGACCTCAAAACAGAAATTCGGTGGTGCTATTTGTATCTTTTTGGAAATCGTGCGACTCAATATGCAGAATTGTCGGCGCAATTTGGACTTCCAATTGAAACCATCATGGAGATAATCCATCACCCTACCACTTGGGACTGCATGAAGACGCTGAATGATCTTCCACAAGAAGAGCATCATCGTCTGTATCTCAAGTATAAAGGACCTCTTGCGCAAGGTTGCGTTTGTGCTCCTTGTGAGGAAAAAAAAGCAGCTAAGAAAGCCGATTCACCAAAGCTTTAATAGCGATATATACCACAATATCACTAAAATTAGGTAAAACATAATACAAAATCCACCCGATCATTTATTCTAAACTCACACTTTTTTTTTTCAATTTTTTTGGATTTTTTGGGCGTAAAAAAAGTAAATTGAAAATTTGAAATCTATATCTTCTTTCTGCAGATTCAGACATGCCGAAGATTATCATCAAGAAGAAATCACCGACCGAAAGAGAGAAAGCAGTTGCCGCGTATCATATAAAAAAAAAGGAAAAGCTCAGATTTGAAAACAGAGAACCTGACTATCATGAACTCCAAGAGTTACTCTGCAAAATGAAACAAAAAGCTCAAAGATGGAAAGATCGTTTTCACGCCGCAAGGCGAGATTACGGCAGAAATTGTGATTTTGAAGAAGAGGTCCAAATTTTCGGATTGGGTTGCAAGGTTTGTAGAGAATGGTGTTATGGCGAGATTGACATGGTAGATGAGTTCAGAATTGATGGCGAGCGGTGGGAAGGGAATGATAGAATCCCGGTTTGCAACGAATGCGCCGAGAAATGCAAGGCCAGAGATTGGGACTACGAAGATTCCGATGATTCCGATGATTCCGAGGCGGAGGGGTGTGGAGCATCGGAGCTGGAGCAGGCGTTTAAAAAGTTATAAAGTGGGAGTTTTTGGGAACTTTCGTGAATTTTGCGCACACCTCCGGTTACTTCCACCCGAAATTTTGCGCACCTTTTGGAAAGAGCTCCGGTCCTCCGTGTTTTGCTGAGACACCGAACCTACATCATGGCGCCTTCCACCCCGTCAATATCCACGATCACGGCGCCACCATCTCCTGACTGGTTATGCTCATGTCCATTTTTTTCTATTACCACGTTTTCCGCTGCATAAACCGCTTCCGGCGTCTTCGTGTGCGGCACTATTTCATTTACGGAATTATTCGCCTTATCAAGCGAATTCCGCCGATTAGCTACGGCGTCCGCCACACCATTTATCATCACAGGCGACAATCCATTCGTAATGTTCGCGGTATGGGTTGCAAAGTGGCCGCCAGGTTGTTCATATCTTACACGGAATTTCTGTATTATATCATCATCAATTAGGGGGGCTATATCCGCCAAATTCTTCATGTCTGTTTTAATGACTGAAAGCATATCCTTTGGATTCTGACGTTGTTCCCGTTTGAGCGCCAACTCTACCGCGATTCTCTTATTGAATTGTGCATACTGAAGAGAACAAAGGCGATGGCCTTCGGCCCTTTTAGGTAGTGCAAAATAAGAATCAATAGATTTGATAATTCCGACAAAGATGCTTCCAACTCCGAGAACGATGTTGATCTTATCATAGCCGATTTCTATTCCAGTTGCAAACCCAATTGCGCTTGATAAGATAATAACTGGGACGTTGATAATGTTAGAATATGTGTTGTATTTTTCATAACTCAAACGATGAAGAAGCGAAAGCGACTCGCACTCTTCCGCATTCTCTTTTAAGAGGATTTCTAAATCCGTGTCGTAGTCAATATTATTTTCGTTCTTCATTATATATATACACATGGATAAAAAACTCTACTTATCTGTCGCAAAGATGCGCGCCAAAGAAGCAGGATATGATCCTGATTTACTGATACTCGCAAACGATGGGGTGCATAAGTTGTCCTATGATGGCGTGAAATTTGGGAACAAGGATTATAATGACTACATTCTTTATTCCTACATGGAAAGTCAGGGCAAAATAACGCCCCAAGAAGCAGACAATCGTCGCCGACTTTACTTGAAAAGGGCTACAAAAATAAAAGGTAACTGGAAAAGGAATCCAGTTTCACCCAACAACCTTGCAATAAGGATTTTATGGTAGTGATTTACTGATAAAACGCACTTTTAGAAGCATGAATGCAGGATAATCTTCTAACTTTTTTTTATTTAATGAACTTACGGAGAGCGTAGCTCAGACCCCCTACTAACTACTACCCAAATGGATATTTTGCGCACATTATCAGTATATATGTAACAATAAGTGTGCGCAAAATGTGTGAAAGTTCGCAGAAACTCCAACTTTATAACTTTTTAAATGCATGCTCCAGCTCCGCTGCTCCGGGTTATCAGCAAAACACGGGGCGGCCGGAGGACCGGAGCTCTTTTGAAAAGGTGCGCAAAATTTCGGGTGGAAGTAACTGGAGGTGTGCGCAAATTTAGCCAAAGTTCGCAAAAACTCCCACTTTATAACTTTTTAAACGGCTGCTCCAGCTCCGATGCTCCACATCGGTCGGTCGGCGATCCTTGTTTTTTTTTGTGCATGTTTTTTTTTACATTTTTACATTCTTTAGGAGAATTTTGATTTTTGCATTCTTTTTTCTTTTAATTAAAAATAAAATTGAAGATTTTTTTTCTTGCGTATATGTATAACAAGAACCTCCACTATGTCTGCTCCGTCGCAAATCCACGAAAACACTTTATCAGCAAAACTACTTAAAAAGACCGCTCTAAAGAGTGTATCAGCAAATCAAATGCAACCCGCCCCCGCCGAAGAACCCGCTGGCCCTGCCTGCGAAATTTTGAAGCCCAAATGCTCTTACGCGATTCAGCGTGAGAAGACATGGCTTGATGGAAGAACTTACTTTGAATATGTGCCTGAGCCGAATCGGTTTAAGGCGTTGAAGATTCTGCCCCAAGAAGTGATTGAAGCGCGCAAAGATAAACATCTGAGCCAACTTACCCGAAAAGACAACAAAAAATGCGGCTTCAACAGCATTAAGGAACAGAATGAATGTTATTATCGCAACATCAGAAAAGATACGAAATTGAAGAAATGCGTTCTGCACCGCCCGAAACATGGCTGGGGCCGAGTGATCGGCGATGACTCCTTGACGTTTCGTGCGATGGAGCGCTTCAGTCGCAACACGATTCTTGATGATTCTCACCTTGATTTTGATATTGAAAATGCTCAGGCGGTCATCACTTGCAACGTCGCGACTGACGAAGGCGATAAATGCGAAAACTTGGAACGCTTCTGCTGCTATCGCAAAGAAATTCTTACAAGAGGCATGGAAAAATACCAAAAATCACGTGATGATATAAAAAAGATTTGGACAACGCTGTTGAATGGCGGCGGAATTCCTGAATGGTATGATGAACCCCTTGCATACAAAGTTCAAAAGGAAATTTTGGCGATCCGCATTAAAATCAAACAAGCCAACCCTGAGCTCTATGAAAGCATGCGTCAAAAAGTGATGAAGGAGCCGGACAAATTCAGAGCAGGCGACGATGAAGGACTTGCAAAGGCGGCGATGCGATCCATGATGTCTGTTTGGTTCCAGCATTACGAAGTGAAGGTTGTTGCAAAGGTGCTTGAATGGTGTGAGAAGGAAGGTTTGCTCACCAAGACGGAAAGCGATGCCTACAAAGACAAAGTGATTTTCGGCTACATTTATGACGGCTTTGTTCTTGTGAAGGAGCTGGTTGAAAAATGGTGCAAACGAACCGGCAAAACTGAGAATGACCTTCTTGAGAAATTCATGGACATTACACATGAGGGAACCGGTTTTGAGTTGAACTGGACTTGCAAGCCATTTGATGACAAATTTGATATCCAAGAGCAGATGGTTTCCGTGATGGCTGCACCGGTGACTTGTGAGGCAAAGAAATTGACTGGCGACATGTCCTTTCCAGCGATGGCTGAAGAGTTTGAGAAAACGCGCTGCTTCATTCAAAATGTCGCGTCTTACGTTGAAGTTGAACCCAACGGCGAGATCATCATACGCAGTCAGGCAAAAATGAAAGAAGCTTATAACCGGCTGTGGTGCGGTTATGATGACAAGGGCCGGAAAATCAGTTTCATAAATACGTGGATAACAAACAACGACGAACTGCGCACGTATGACAGAATGAACATTTACCCCAATCCTGCAGCATGCCCGCCAAATGAGTTCAATATGTGGGTTCCCTTCAAAATGGAGCGAGTGGAGGAATTCACATGGAGACAGGACGTTTTGGACGATTTCATTTATTTCGTGAAACATGTGATCTGCGGACACAAGGAATACAAGGGCGACGTGAAATTCCCGACTCCGCAATACGATTACATGATGGATTGGTTGGCCCATATTGTGCAGCGCCCCGAGATAAAACCGGGCAAGTGTCCTGTTTTGGTGAGCAAACAAGGAAGCGGAAAAGGAACGCTGACGCGAATCCTTAAGCGCATACTTGGTGCAAACCGAGTGTTTCAATCTGAGAATCCGGCCAGAGATGTTTGGGGCGACTTTAATCCGATGATGGAGCAGGCGATTTTGGTGATTTTAGATGAAAGCGAGAAAAAAGTTGCGGCTGCGGCTGAAGGGCAATTGAAAAATTACATCACAGAAGAAAACATGACAATCAATAACAAATTCTGTCCTGCACACATCATGACGTCACATCATCGGTTCATGGTGCATACGAATTCGCCGGACGGCGGTGTTCAAATGCAAGATGGCGATCGCCGCATGTTTGCGCTGAAGATGAGTGATCACAAGAAAGGCGACATGGCCTACTGGGCAAAATGGAATCAGCTTCTGCTTGATACAGCAGACAACTCTGCTTGGAAAACCATTTACGATTGGCTCATGGCCCGTGATACTGGAGACTTTATGCAGAAGGAAACTCCGAAAACCGAATTTCAGCTCAATCTTGAGAAGAGCAACAAGGAGCCGATTGATTCTTGGCTGGAGGACATGGCGGTTACATGGCGCAGATTGCCTGAGGAAACAAGGGCAATCAAGGAAGTCACAACTAAGGAACTTCCGGGTGCGCAGGTGTTCGCGGATTTTGTGAGATTCTGTGAAAATGAGGGATTTGAACGAAAAGCATACAACACAAATGCAAATGGATTGAGTTCGCGCATCAACAATCATGATGTGTCTTATTGGGGTGGTGAGCCGGGAAAAGGTTGGAAGGCGACGGAGATCAAGCGTGGTGGCGGCAACAACTTCAGATTGTTTCGTTTAAATGAATTGTGGAACTACTATGTTGAGAAGGGAATCTTTAATGAAGAAGATTTTGCAGCGAGCGGACAGGTGGAAGATACGAGTGAAGATGCGGCGCCCAACCTCCCTCCTGCAGCTGCGCCCGTCATGGTTCCAGCCAAGAAGAAAGTTGTAAAGCAGATCAAGGGACAGAAGACACTCAAGCTTGGCGCACAACCAGATACTGATAGTGAAAACGAGTAAGTAATTTAACCCCAGCGGATTTAGGGGTATTTTTTTTTCTGTATTTAGATTATATACAGAACAAAAAGAATGGGAAAAGGAAGAAGGGCTCATCACCGATTAGATGAACCATGTAGAGAACCTTTAGGCATGCCTAAGAAGGAGGAACTAACAGAAGCTGAACGTAGTGTATTTGTAGAAGAATACACAAGTAATAATGGGTGCAGAATTGTTGAAATTGGCGTTCGTCGGCGAATTGTGATTGGCGAAGAATTGCCTGCGGACTATGATTTAGGCATAGAGATAATTGAGGTGGAAAAAGAGGACGATCATCTTTCACAAAAACAAAAAGCGCAAAAACGAGGATACTTAAGTTGGTTATTATGGCGGTAAAAAATATAAAAAATAATATTATTACTATATATAGTTTAGTAATAATGCCTACGACCCCCGTTGCCGTGAATACGACGCCCTTTGAAGTTGCACTTGCAAAGAAGTTTGAGGAGAAGGGACTGAGTCCCAACACCATCGTCCTCTACATGAAGAACTTGAAAAAGTTGAACAACAACCAGCCGATGAACGATTTTAAATTTCTTACACAACCCAAGAAGGTTATGGAGCTCATCAGTCAGTATGCGGAAACCACGAAGCGAAATTTTATTATTGCAGTTGTGAGCGCCCTGAATTTAGCCGGAGATTCCGCGAAGCACAAGAAGCTTTACGGCGAGTATTATAATATGATGATGACGATGAACAAGGACATTAAGGAATCTGGAGGAAAAAGCAAGGAAGATCTGCCGTCGTGGGATAATGTTTTGGAACGTTACGAGGCGCTGAAAAACAAAGTTGCAGAGACGAAGGACTTTAGCAAAGAAGCCGATTATATGAATTTGTTGAAATTTACGATTCTCTCGCTTTATGTGTTGCAACCTCCTCGCAGGAACGGCGACTATCTTGAAATGGTGATAGTGCCGGCCTATAATGAAGACATGCCGGATTCCCACAATTATTTAGCAACAAAAGGTGGAGAGTTTATTTTCAATAAATATAAAACCAGTAAAAAGTATGGTGAGTTCAGACAAAGTATCGTTCCCGAATTGAAATCGGTGATCACCCTTTATCTGAAGCACCACCCGCTTCTATGGGAGGGGCGTAAGCAAAGAAAGGATCCTGTTCCCTTTTTGGTCTTCAAAGATGGCGAACCTCTGCATCAACTCAACAGCATAACGCGTATTATTAATTCTGTGCTTGGGAAGGGCGTTGGCTCATCTGCCCTACGTCACATATACTTAACTCAAAAATACGGAAATGTAACGAAAGAGATGGAAGATGATTCGGCCGCTATGGGACACTCTGTGGGGCAACAAAAGGATTACATTCTTAAATAAATATATCCCAAATATATATAAAGCGATATACTGATAATACTTAAAGGATCACATGTCGTCACAAGAATCAACGCAAACTGAAACAGAAGCCAAACCGGGCGTTAGACCGGAACGTAAAAAAGCAGTTCGTGCAGCTGTGTATCGCTGGCGCGAATCCCACCCTGACAAGTATAAGGCAATATGCCGTAAATCCTCCCACGCTTATTACGTCAAGCATCGTGAGGAAATTTCAGAACGTCGTAGGAAGGAAAGAGAAGCTGAGCGCTATGTAGCAGAACAAGCTAAATTGGCGACAAGTTTATAAAATAAAATGTGTGCTTATTTTATAAATAAAAAATGGATTTTTTGGTTCAACAAGCACAACGCATAGCGCAAGAAAGAGCCGACATGGAGGCACGAGGTGAGACACCGCCACCCCTTCCCTCCTACGACTTGGACGATATGATTGACGATATAAAAGACCAATTCATGACGAAAGAAGAGAAGGAAGCAAAATCAAAGAAAAAGCGTGAAGAGATAGAAGAGAGAGAAAGGAAAGAAAGAGAAGCAGCTGCGCCGACTTTAGCTGATATGTTCTCAGGGTTCAAGTTTGGATCGGGTGCAGCGCCCGTGAAAATGGCGCAACCTGCTTACTACAAGGAACATCGCAAGATCGTAGGTCTTCTAAACAAGACCGGAAAAGCGTTGCTAAAAGAAGCCAAAGATCAGCAGGGAGAAGCAACAGCGATGGCGAAGAAGCTTGGTGAGCGAAACCCTTTTTATCACCTGCGAGGTGCTGCAAAAGATAACGAGGTGAACATGCGCAAAGAGGGCGATGATCCTCGTAATTGGGGATACGATGAAGAGGAAGAAGTTGAAGCGCCTCCCCCAGAGCAACCAAAGTTTGTATTTGGTGATAATTTTGACCCTGAAACATTCCTCAAACCGCAACCCTACGACCCCAATAATCCGATGATGTTTATGGTGGGCAACGGGTTTGGACCCGATGGCGAGTTCATTCCACCTACGATTGAAGACATCAAGAAGCACTACGACAAGCCAAATCAGCCGCCGCCTGTTTTTGATGACGAACCGGAGGAGATGATGATGCAGCGTTACTACTACTCGCAAAAAGCGCCGGGCAAATACCGCCAAGACAACAAACGTGGCGGCATGATCAATCCGTTTGACAAAGATGGAAACCTGCTTCCACAATTCCAAAACCACGAACCCGAGTTTGACTGGATTGAAAATGAAAGAAGAACAACAAACCCGTTTTATCACTTGCAAGGTGCGGGACCGCTGGACGATTTTCTTGCTCAGGTAGGGCAACACCCGGCTACGACGGATTTACTTAACAAAGGTGCTAAGTGGGTGGGGAGTAAATTAGCGGATAAAGCTTTGGATTATCTCATGGGCGGCGTTGCGCATAATCCTAAAGGACACACAACGCGCAACAACAACCTCACAAAACAAAAACCACAGAAAAAAAAATTCTGCGGATTCGTTGCAAAAAAATTTGCACATGAGGACTACGACCCCGCTAAAATGCATAAATTTCGGGCTGCAACGTGTGGTGGAAAACCCCTGCCGATTGGTGGCCGCCCTGAAGGTGCAAAGAACAAGCAGGGTTACGTTAAATCAGGTGAATTCACAGAAGGCAGAAAACGCTACGGACAAAGCAAGCAGTTTCGCGTCATGGGTGAAGGAAGGCAGATGCGAGTGATGCCCGATGAGGACGAACTGGTTAGCAAGAAGGAGAATCCAATTGTGGATAAGATCATTCACGAGCCGATGGACGATGGCGACATTCGTTCTTATTTTCCGAAAGCCCGCGTGATGCGCTACGCAGATTTGGCTGACTACGACGACATAGAACAGGTGCTTCCTGAAGCAAAATCGCATGTGTTTCTTCTCTACCAGCACCGACCAAACGACGGACACTTTGTTTGCATCATGCGCTACGGCAACACAATTGAATTTTTCTGCTCCTACGGCTCCAAGATTGACGGCCCGCTTTACTGGACGTCGCTGCCTGAGCGCGAGGCGCTGGGTGAAGGAAAACCCTGGTTGTCCATGTTGCTTAAGAAGGCCGGCAAGAGATTCAAGGCGATTCACAACCCGGTTGCTTTTCAAAGCAAAAAGGACGGAGTGGCGACTTGTGGTGCCTACTGCGTGATGCGCATTAATCAGCTCCTCAATCACAACCAAGATCTGCATGAGTTTATTGACTACATGAAGGAACTCAAGGAGGACACAGGCCTCAGTTACGATGAGATTGCGGCGAATTACGTGAATAAGCGTTGAGCGGGCGAGTGACTAATTCGTTCCGATGTGGATTCAATTTTTCACTATAAATGAAAAAAATTGAATTGCTTTTTGGATTGGATAATAAGGGTCAGCGTTTCTACAAAGACACAGACAACATGAACAGAAGAGGAGAAGTTACTATCCGTGATCAAGGGTTCTACATTTGCGAATGTGGTTACGAAAAACAAATCAAAGGAGGAGAGAATGCAAGAAATGGCTTGGAGCTTGTGAAGCGACTTCACAGGAAGAGCTGCGCCCTTGCTTGCCGCGGACATGGACAGGGACCTAATTATTACGAACAAAAATCAAGAACTCATTTCAAGGACAGCGAAGAGAGAAAGGCGATTGGCGCTCACCTTGACGAATGCAGAAAGACGATCGGCCAAATCAAAGACGACGAATCCAACGATGAGTTCTACGCGACTGCTTCAGACAAACAACTTGACGAATGCATCGCTTGGGCCTGCAAAACTCAGCTGTTGGTTCTAAACAAGCAACAGCTCAGCGCTGTTCTTGAGAAGGTGAAGAAGATCAAGGAAAAAACGATTACCAGAAAAGAAAAAATTGAACTCATGAAGATCTTCGCAGAGTGAGCAGCGAACCAAAAAAAAAAGAGGCAGGGTAAGACCTCATTTTTTTCCACACCCTTTTAGTCCTCGTCGCTGTCGCTGTCGCTGTCGTTGGTTACATCGGAAATGTCTGTTCTGCAGCAAGGGCAGGTCAGCTTTTGAAGTTTGTTCCAGCACAAGATGCAGAGATGATGTTTGCATTTGGTTTTTGTCTCAGTTGGATCATCACAAACACAGCATTTGGAATGATCGTCAGTTTTTCTGTGATTGAACACCTTCATAACAAGGCGGTTAATCTGCATGTGTGCCTTTTCCCTTTCATCTTTTGGATCCACAAAACCGCCCCTGAGTTTGTCGCAAACCAAGCCGTTAATCATCGCATCAATTGCGACAATCCGATCTGCAATCAACCTGCAAACTCCAGGTTCGTCCAATTCTGAGAGTTCGTGAAGTTCATGATCAGTAACTTCGCCATAAAATTCGTATCTTTTTAATTCGCTGTGTTCGCTCCGATTGGCGATTTTGCGAGAAGTGATGTTGTAGCCACAGAACATCTTTTTTTTTGAGTCAAAGAGTCCAAAATAAATGTGCGCTTTGAAATGTTCAAGTTCCGGATTGTTGGAGGGAATGTGAAACTCAAATCTGTTGCAACGATCAGCGCAGTCCTGGATCCTTTCGTAGAGCAACTTTGCAAGTTCGGTCAATTCGGGTGTTCTTTCCATTTTTGATTTGTCGCTGTGTTCCAATTGTTGTGATTAACTGCCTTCAATTTTCCGGCGAGGAAAATGAATCAATTTTTTTGAAAATGGAAAATCAAAAATCATGAAAAAAAAGAGGACTTACCCTGCCTCAATTTTCACTCACCTTTTTCACTCGTCCCAACCAGCTTCAAAACAACTCAGACACTCGTAAGTGCAGCGATCGTCTAACCATTTGAATCCATCTTTAGTGGCCATTCCAGACCCGCAAGACGTGCATTCGTAAGGCGCTTTCGGAAACAAGATTGCTTTCAGTTCGGCTTCTGTGACTTTTCCACCGCTCAACTGCATCTGCTGAACCATGCAGGCGCCAGCTGTTTTGAGCGCCACTCCCAGCTGATGAATTTTGTCCCTTTTTCTCTCCAGTTTCGCCTCGTAGTGTGCCTTCATCGTCTTCGCCCATTCGCGCTCCCTGTCCAGATCATGTTGCAAATTCGCAATCATTCCACCAATATCAATTGCGGACGCCGCCCACTTCTGATTTGCTTGCATTAGTTCTACCCTTGTGCTCATCGTTCTTGTTCTTGTTGTTGTTGAATTGCCTCCTCTTAAGTTTATCAGCAAAACAAATCAATTTTTTTTCAAAATGAATAAAAAAGGATTTCAAAAAAACGATCCGATGTGGGTCCGATTTTTCACTATTAAAAAAAAAAATTGATTTGTTTTTTCTTGGAAATAAAATTGAAGTAGTTTAATCAGAACAATTGGAACACGCGTCAAAATCAGAATGGAACAACAACAACAACAGAACGTCAGCATGGAACAAGGTCTCAAGCAGCAGATCATCAGGCAGAGAACCTTCAAGGAACATGCACAGCAGAACCTCTGCACTCTTCTCCACGAGAACACCAAGCTCGCGCTTGCTGGAGTTCTCAAAGAGGAACATGTTTGGCCCATCGTTCTCAAGCTGGGTCTTTGGAGAGAAGGAATCCAGTCAAGCTCGGTCGGCGTTTTCACAACCATCAAGGACTACACGAACAAGAAAGGTAAGACATTCAAGGCACACTTCTCGGAGAATGGTTACTTCTTGGAGAAGTGCAAATCGGAAAATGAACAACCCAGGAGTTACGAAGGCAATTTCCCAATCACGAAGGAGCGCTTCCGCTTTCAACTGAACCCTGATGCAAAGATGCTCCAACACTTCTTCGTTGGACGTTCAGGGGACCCTCCTGTTCCTGCTCCTATCCGGCAACAGAACAACGACTTCTTGAAGGCCTTCCGGGTTGAACACGACTCACTTCCTTCCCCATCATCATCTGAAAGCGATGATGAAGAGGCACCTCTGTCTGCCGTCGCCAAGAAGATCACGATCCGTTTGAAGAAAGCTGCAGCAGCACGCAAGTAAGTAAAAAAAAAAGAGGCAGGGTAAGACCTCATTTTTTTTCATGATTTTCATGATGATTTTCATTATTAAAAAAAAAAATTGAATTGTTTTTCGCTGCCGGAAAATTGAAGGCAGTTAATCACAACAAATGGAACACAGCGAAAAATCAGAAATGACAAGCAAAGACACAAGCAAAATGACGAAGGCGACACTCAAACTCGGAGTGGAGCTTCTGGAAGAGCAACTCAGACAAGCAAGAGAGCAAAACCTGCGTCTCAGGGAAGAGAACGAAAAACTCAAGAACGGGAGGAAGTTGGTTGTGAAATACAAACTGGATCAGAATGGAAACAAAGTTGGTGAAGGAAGAGTTGTTTGTCAAGAAATAGAGGATCTCAAAGAAGAGAACGAAAAACTCAAAGCGAAAGTGAAGGATTTGAATAGACAAATTGAAGACGAGCTTGTTCCGAGAGAGATGGTCTTTTGCTGGGAAGAGGATTTGCTCCCACTCAAAGAGGAACTTGCGGAGGCGAGACGCGTCATTCCACTCCTTCAAAAAGATCATCTGGAAATGATGGCGGAAATTGATGAACTCAAGGCAAAACTGAAAGAAGAGGAGGAAGAAGAAGAACATGACTGCTGCGGTGACTGCATCGCGTTTGATCAAGTGGAGGACTACATCTTTGGAAGATTGAAGGACATCTGCCGCGAAGAAAACCTTGACTACCCTCAGTTTGACGCTGTCGCAATCACAAATGAACTGGGAAGCGCTTTGCGACTCAAGAGGGAACTTGATGCACTCAACAAGGCAGTTGAACTGAATGAAGACGAGGACCAAGGATTCTGCAAGGTTTGCAAAAAATGGGAACCAGTCAGCAAATTTCTTGAAGGAGATGTTCTAACGCAACCATGCAAAAGCTGCTTCAAAGAAGAGGAGGAAGAAGACGAGGACGAGGACGATGAGATGCAGGTTTATTACGAGACAGACAACTTTGGACAATTTTGCGGCGAACATGAGCATCTCAAAGAATTCCACAACTGCCGCTACTACGAGTGCTGGGGTGGCGGATCTCAGGGCGGTTACATCGTGAATGAGAAAAACGATGTGTTCAGGGTTGAACGCAACTGGGGAACGCCTTTCCAAGTTGAAAAGGTTCCAGGAGGAGAAATCAAGGAGATTGAACGAGATGGGCTGAAGTTCATTCGCGTCATCTAAGGTAAGTCCGGCTGTGATCTGTGCGCACTAACACTTTTTTTCCATGCTGATATGCTGAGACACCGCGGCAACTTGTCCCAAACTTTCGCGGCAAAGGGGTAAGCAAAAATGGCTCTAACAACATGTGTAACTACAGGCATTCTTACACTACGACAAGATAAAAAATTCGGAATTAAAACGGCGGCAGATTCTTTTTACCTTTGATTTTTTGCTTGAGTGCAATCTGTTCCTTTAGCCGCTCTTTCGGAATTTCCTGAAGTGTCTTGGGTGTGTTCTTGTTGATCCGCTTAGTTGGGCGATAAACCGGATACGATTCATTACCTACGTCGGCCCAATTCTCGCGAAACCAGCGCTGCAAATTGCGCTCACCTTCCTCTTTGAACTTGCCGCCAAGCTCCTTGTATTTTTTCACGAGCGCGCCGCTGCGGTAAGCCGATGGTTTATCATATTGCGCATAAACGATCTGTTTTGCCTTGTCGTAGAGCTTGGGATTGGTTGGAACAGCTCCACCTTGAAAAAGGGGGTTGGCCAAGATGTGCTGCTTGTAGCCGGTAAAAGCGTCCAACAGAAACGGCTTGAATGTATCAAACCAGGACGTAGGGCTTTGACGAACTTCGCTTGGGTGGTTCCATCTCCCCATGAGCTTATAAAGAGGGTCGCCACTTGCATAGATCCGGTAATTCTTCTTCGCCAGATCTTCATCTGGAATGTCGCTGGTCTGGATTGCAGGATTGTAACTGATGCCGGCCTTGATCATGCCCTTCTTGATGAACTGGTCCAGAATCTCACCGCCGAGAGAATGAGCTACGCCATAGTAAGTGTATTCATGTGGAGAATAAACTTCTTGAAATTGTGTTAAATCATTATAATCCTTGGCCCAGCGATTCGTGCCTTCTAAACCATTCCAAATAGTAGGCAACCACGCCTTGAAATCTGTAAAATCGGCTGTGCCGCGAATGGCTACGACAAAGATCTTTGCGGCATCTACCGGCTTGAAAATGTTTAGTGTAGGTGACTTGAAGACCTGATCCCAACCTGGAATTTGTGGCTGTGAGTCCGCTTGTGGTGATGCATACGATGCACGCTCCATCTGATACATGACGGATTTAGACGGAATGTTAGAGTCATTATACGGGTTTAATAAAAAAGCCATCTTTTACATTTAGAACATATTTTTTTTTTATAGGTTTATTGTATAACACAGAACAAAATGTCTATTTCAACAGGTATAGATAAGACCAACGTGGATCTTGAACTAAAAAACAGATTCTATCCTGATCTAATCCCATGGTCTGCTGACCCGCGTGGTGACATGACACTCGGTGCAGTTCTTCAGCAAGGAAACTC
>Ga0181352_1000222_pt1 | contig 25935 bp, 39 predicted proteins | sample Fa13VDMLBSN_FD_130103 | JGI IMG/M metagenome (GOLD analysis project Ga0181352, IMG submission 130103) | Freshwater viral communities from Lake Michigan, USA - Fa13.VD.MLB.S.N | ecosystem: Environmental > Aquatic > Freshwater > Lake | place: USA: Michigan | collected 2013-09-23 | reverse complement strand
TCCCACCTATCTATAAACAAAATAGGTAGATCTGTAAAATTTCTAAATGCACTATTTCTCTCCACAATAGGGACTGTGCCTACGTACAAGGCTTCCCATATTCTATGACAATCGATACCGTTACCGGGAGGTGATATAACAAAAAGACTTTTTGATAATCTAGCCAAATACTCTGTATGTGGCCAGTTTTGATCCATAAAAATTTTATTGGCATTTGTTATGTGATTAATTCTTGTTCTTACATTTATGTTTGTGCCTACATCAAAGTTTTTATAAATTAGATTTTCCTTACCGGGTCTTAATTTAACTACTGATAGTAAGTTTTCTAAATTACCATGTGGCCATTGTTTATTTGCTATACCAATAGGTACCGGCGTTAATTTAGGATGGTCTAGAACAGCGTTTTGAGCATACCAATGTATTAATTTCTCATCATCTAGATACTGTATAAACTTACTGTCGACAGGGTAGTCTGTATTGTGCGAAATTAATTTGATTGGTTTATCTATTTCTGGAAACGTTTCTCTAAAAAATAACTCCAAATCATGTCCATATACATATACAATATTTTCATCCTCTTTTAGATAAAAATCAGACTTATCTCTTATAACAGTATTTGTATTTTTTAACTGATTAGGTATATTATCGTTAGTAGTACCGAAATAGGTTACGTGAGCTATTTCTTGTATTCTTTCTCCAGTTACAAAGTCTTTTAATTCCATCTTGAGTTCCATAAGTGTATGCAAATTGTTTTAATATTTACGTAATCCATATATTCATGCCCTTTACTTCTATCATGCTCAAAATTTGGGTAAGGGTAAAAATATGCTAGTGGCAGGACTACTATATTTTTTAAAGTATTGATCTTTTTGAACAATTTCTTAGTTAGATACCAAGGGCCGGTAGTCTTAATAATATCCATACCATCCCTATCACTGACATATTCAATATCGTTTAAATCTTTTATTAATTCGTGATTCGGTACACACCCAATTAAACCGTTAAAAAGAGTCGGCTCTTTATCATAAGCTACTCCGGTAAAAAAGTCTAAATGTAATAATTCATCGAAAGATTTGATAGCGATAAAATCTGCATCTAAGTAAATACCTCCAAATTTTTCTAAAATAGCATATCTTAGGATGTCTGACTTTTGTCCTAAATTTTTACACGAATTAAATAACTCTTTATTTTTAAAATCAAAATCTTTTATATCATCTTCAGTCCAAAGTTTGTATTCATAGCCCGGGTTCTTTTCCTTAACTGAATCTAAACACTTGTATAGATCGTTAGGTATACCTTCACCTAACCAGATCTGGTGTATAATTTTAGGTATCTTTTGCGTACCGGTCGGTTTAATATTCTTTTCGTAAAAAGATTCTAAAATATCCCATTTATCTTTTAGATTTCTCTGTTTGTAGTTAGAGCTTGTATCCATTAATACGCTAAATTGCATATAACGTATTTACTATAGCCCAGAACAAATCAATAGATTATAGCACGAATTTAACCGATGCAGGGCTCTGAAAATATAAATCAGAATCGTCAGGACCTGGTTCTAACAACCATTGACCGCCGTTCTTTTTAAAAGGAAATATTATATTTGTATGGTTACCTAAAAATGCTGCCCACCAAGAGAAAGAAGATTGTGAGATTGCTATGTTGTCGCTTTGTAACAATGTATCAAAATCATTCATAGCTCTTGCATCGTTTGTAATGTTAAAATCTTTGACAGTGCCTTCAGTGTTTAATCTACACCCATCTTTCAGTAACTTTTTTACAGTTTCACATTCAGAATTATCTGTCACTATTACAACATCTTTAAAGCCTGAGTAGTCAATAAGTTTTCTATAATAATCGTAGCCTAAAAACTGGTTTATCTGAACGTAGTCTGTTTCTCTTACATGAACAACAAGCTTATCATCTTGTACGGTATGCGGTCTTATACCAAACACATGTCTTAATTCATCTCTATATGGAATGTAATATTCTGATTTCTGGACAAAAGAATTAACTACTATATCTCTCGGGGTAGTGTTTAACTCTGAGAAGTTTATAAAGTTATTACCTAACGACCTTGTGTAAAGCGGATTAACTGGAATAGCTCTACCTATATTGTTAGGTATGTTAAAGTTAGGTAACCCGTTAGTATACAAACGAGTATTTCTTTTTTTAGCTAAAATATGGGCGAAAGCATACTGAAACATTCTATTACCCATCCGCCCCCACGGATCAAACTCTACAAAAACGTTCACCAGTAACATCCTCCTTCTACTATATCACGTTTTTCTGGCTTTTCAATGTCGAGTGGGTCGGTCCAGTGTTCATTGAAGAATGGTTGAAATTCTTTAATTTCTCTCCAGCGTTGACCTTTGATACCAAATAATATTTGCGTTGAACCGCCTAAATGTAAACCTGCTTTACCCATACGTTTTGCAGCAGCAGCAAATAAAAGCGATGTATATCCGGTACCTGTTATACATACATCAAATGTATATTCCGATAAAAGTTCTAAATACTCTGTGTATATATGATCAGATTCTGACCACTGTAACTGAGCTTTTGGATTTATTTTTAGTGCAAATGGATATTTTATAGTTTTAAGTTTAAAGTTTGGTTTAATTTTACCGTTCCATATTTTATCTAGCTTAGGAAAGTTTTTTTCAATAGATTCATTAAACGGACTCATTACTAACACAGTTTTACCTTCTAGATAATCTGTCCACGGTTTATCGAAGAAGTATGGTTCTAAATGTTGTAATTCCGTTTTATAAGCTTGTGGACAATAATTGTCAAAAATATACTGTTCAAATAGAGGATTAACTTTATTCCATTTAGGTATTAAATCTACCTCTTTTAACGCATCCTGCATATCAGACGCAAATTTTTTAGTTGTTTTGATATTGTATGGATACAATCCTGCAATATCTTCAACTTCATGCTGAAGATGCGGTTGAAATCTGTTAGCTTCTTTTAAGGTATGGTTACAGTATAGAAGATTTAATTCAGTAACACCAATTTTACCTGCACATAATGGTAAATTGTTTTTAAGATAGTGTGAGATAAAGTTGTTACCGTCAACAAGCATTGCCTTCATATATTATGAACGTTTTTGTTTTACTCCACCATACGTTATCTCCTAGTAAAGATCCTATATCCATAGTGCTTCTATTTTCTTGCACCTTTTTCCAACGCTCAATTAAATTTTCATATCCTTGATAATAAAACTGTTTAAAGATTACATCTTCTTCAAAATAGTAAGCGTAATGTTTAAATCTTTGAGATAACAAAAACCCTGGACCGTTTTTACCATCTAAGGTTGGTGGCTCGTGTTTTAAAAACTTTTCACCTTTCCAAACCCATAATCTTCTATATGGTTCTATTCTACCTTCACCCCATTCACCTATAACTCTTTGATTTGGTCCGACGTAATAGTTACAAAGAAAGCATCCTGTTTTACCACCGTAACTAACTAAATCTTTTTCAGCATTTACAAGATCTACTAACTCCCATTGTTCATCTACGTCTATTTGCCATAGAAAACATTCATTTGTAATTAGTTTAATTTCTGAAATAGCTGCATTAACTTGCTGATCTTTGCTATCCCAAGCACCGTCTAATGGTCTAAGAATTCTAACATTAGGGTGTCTATGAGCATCTAAAAATTGTGACGTACCATCGTTTGATAGATTATTATCGTGAAAGATAGATGGTAGTTCTTTGCACCAATTTGTCGATCCATTAGGCTTTGCTACACCTTCAACGATGATCCAATGATCAAAATTATCTATCATTTTTTGATAGAAATTATTGTGCTGTAGATGTCTTAAACCGTTTAAGACTATAGTAAATGCGATTCTCATTCTGAAATTATTTTCCAATTATTTTTATATGTAGCTATTGGTTGACCATTTTTCTGAATTAAAACTTTATTGTTAGTAGTGTTTATTTGTTCAACGAAATTAGAAATAGCACTATCAACTAAACAAATGTTTTGTGCCTTTTCAAAAACCTTTCTCCAGTGAAAAATACTATGGTTTTCGTTTAATTCAATTAATTGATATTTGGATTGTATTGTTTTATTTACTCTACCCCTAGAGTGAGTTAAACTGAAAACATCATATTTTTCTGATTTCACGTAAAGATTATATACATCATCTTCAGACTTTAAGTTTCTTTTATACTGTAAATCCCATTTCTTTTTAAACGGTACTTCAGCCATTTTATATTTAAATTCATCAAACTTTTCCCACCCAAAACCATCCCCTTCAGCTACATATCTTTCTGTTACACTGCTGCCGGGAAAAGTGGCTGCTAAATCTATAATTTTATCAACTTTATAGTTTATAAAAGCGCCCTTTGCTTGATGGACGCAACCGTAAACATCCCCGGTTACAGGTAGAAAATGAACATAATCTATCGCCTCATTAAACATCTTAACATAGTTTTCAAATATTGGCCAATAAACAGAATACCCTAAATCGTGATAGTGTTTTGCTATTGGTAAACATATTATTATATCGCCTAACCTGCCAGGTTGAATTATGCCGATATTCATGATACGTCTATAAACTTAAGCAGTTTATTAAGTTCTGTTTGTATTTCTTTGTTATATTTTGACATCCAAGTAAAGTCATTCCATACACCTACTCTTAGTTTTTCTAAATTTTCTGTGATAGCGTCAGGTTTGCCAGTAGATTCGCTTTGATGTAGGTGTTTTATTAAAATGTCGTGTCTATATTTTTTACGTTTTAGTTTACCAAAAATAAAATCGCACCAGGTATCTTGATGTATGTTTTCAATAAATGGCTCTACAAAATAGCCAACTGTGTTTACATAGTTTTTATGTACGAAAAAATTAACCGGAAAAGGTGCCATCGTTGCATATTTGTTATCTTTACCCCTCACACCGTCATTGCAATGCACCATTAAAATTTTATCTTTTGGACCATTCTCAAATTCTTCGATAATTTTTTGGTCCCAGTCTTTAGTCATAAACACCATATCATCACCAATCATTGCAAATATATCTACAGTATTAGGATAAACACTTGCCATTTTATTCCACATAGTAGAAAGACCTAAAAACTTACCTTCATTTTTAAACTTAATTATTTCTATAAATTTTAAATTACGCTGAAGATAATTATAATGCTCAATCGCTGGGTCGTCTTCATCTACACCCAATACAAGGTATATATTATGTGGATCTTCAACGGTAGTCAAAAGACTAGAAATAAGCGTTAAAAGCTTATTCATTCTATTTCTTGTTGGGCACATTAATGCGATTTTCATTGTATCCATTTCTCCTTAAAAATATTTTCTAAACCGTGTGTCATTTCATAATGTTTATCGCCTAATAAACTATGGCTTTTATGTCCTAAATGTTTAATTTTTGCATCTCTCAATAAAGCATGTTTTAAATTTTTATGTTTTAAAAGATTTGCGTAGTCATTATCTTGGTACCAGAATTTAAAACTTTCATCAAATTTACCTATTGCATTGTATGTTCTTTTTGACATACCAATACAACAGCCGTTAATATGAACTTCAATATCGTAACCTTCTATACAAGGTCCGAGAACGTTTAACTGTTTTGAGTTTAAAAGATCTACCGGACTTACAGAGTCGTAATTTGAAAGTCTTGCAGACATTTCTTGGACACAACCAGGACTATAAATTACATCGTTATTAGATATGATAAAATTCTCCGTTTCAATGTGAGATATACCTATGTTTAAAAATCTATTGTAGTTAAACTCTTCTTCAGGAAATATAAATTTAGCTTTTTCTGATAAAGGTATTTTTTTATTCTTTAATTTTGAGTTAGTTTCAACAACAATAACAGGGTAGTTACCTATAGAATTAACGCACTCTTCAAGCATGTTATAATATACTACATTTGCAGTGTTAGATAAAATTAAAATTGTCATACTTGTGCTCTTTTTAATTCGTAGATAGGATTACAATTGCTCACGTAATGCTTTTCACCGGTCATAAAATTAATGTTATCGTTACCAATTTCTTTATTAACAAATTTATATAAACCATGCATATCTGTTAACCCAAGTCTAGGAGGATTGTTTAAAAGATTATAACAACATTTTTTAAATGGTGATAAAAACTCACCTGGAAAAATCATAAAACAATCGTTTACAAAATTAAAATTATCCCAGTATTTTTCTTCTTTACAAAGAAAATTGAACTTATTCATTCTTATATCCAGCTCTTTTAATTTTCCTGGAAAGAAAAATAAATCAAATCTTGTAATCATTATAAAGTTAAGATTTTGATTTTCCATTAATTCTAATGAATTAATAAAAGTTTTTATTTGGTGGGAGTTTTTATAGTTTAAAAAAAGTGCTTTTTCCGGCTTGTAAGTATCAACTATGTTTTGTACTTCTTCAGTTACATATGTAGTTAAATACACTTTAACATCAAATTTAGGAGTAAGAAGGTTATGCACTTCTTTGTAAAAATTATCAGAGCATAGTTTATATGTTCTTGCAACCGGGTGTCTTTCTTTATGAAGTAAATGACTAATTCCAACTAAATTAATTCCTAACTTCATTTTTTAATTTTTTAATAATGTTTAATACTGTTTCTTTCGAAACAAATGGGGGTTGGTTTGGATAGTGGCCGTGTTTTTTAAGATAGATTTCTCTACCCTCCGTAACATTTTTCAACCATTGATCTGATTTGTTTGCTATGGATGAATTATCTATAGCACCTGGAGCTTCAGTTAAGTACTTTTCACTGTCAGCTATATCTGCAAACCACCAAAATGGTGGATGATAACCCGCTTTAATAATACGATAGGTATGATCTACATGTTCCCAAGCATTATAGTAAGCCTCGTCTATATACCCAACTTTCTCTAGTACTTCTCTGGTAAAAAACGAAAACATAGCTACTGTATGTTCATATAATGCAACCTTTGTTTCTTTATCGTATTCAATGATTATCTTTGGGTTAGGTGGACTATGTTGATCTAATAAATGCCTATTGTGTAGATCAAATTCTATGTTTTGCTTTCTATTAAATGGTGATCCAGGCCCGTAATTAAAATGATGTATTCCAGACTTTTTATATGCTTGAATATACTTGTCAAATACAGCAGGATCTTTGATAAGCATATCATCTTCAATTATAAAGATATAATCACATTTTAATGAAACAAGATGTTTCATTGCTTTGTTTTTAGATTTGCCTACACCAAGATTAACCGGATTATCTATCCAATACCCAAAGCTAAATTCCTTTTCAACATAATCATCTACTGGCTTACCATCATTGATAACAACTAACTCATCAATAATTTCATTAGGCAAAGTCTTTAATAGATTACGTAAATAATCAAGTCTATTACAAGTTACAACACCTACACCTATTTTAGCCATAACATATTATAATAAATAATAGATATATGTCCACAGCAAAATTAAGCTTTGCTCAGTTACCCGAAGCAGGAGAAGTAAAAAATGGTGACTTTTTTGTTATTGAAGACATAACTCAGGCTAAAAAACTTGACTATAAAAATTTAATTTTTGGTTTAGAAAATGTAACTTTTGCAAGTACAATTTCAGGTCAAACTACAAGCATAGCTGCTTTATCTACAACGGTCGATACTTTATCTAGTGAGTTATACACTGAGGTAGATACCTTGCAGACTTTAATTGGAACGGTAGTACAAACAACTACTGCTAATTTTGTTAATGTTTGTTTCCCAGTTAACAGCGTACTATACACTGCAACAAATATAAATCCAAGTACATTCATACCTAATACAAATTGGGACAAAGTAGCGAGCGGTTTGTTTATTGCAGGTGTTGGTTCTGGTGTAGATAAAAACGGTAACGGGTTTACGGTAGGTGAAGGCAATGCTGCATCTAATTTTAATGCAGGTGAGTACAGACATACGTTAACGGTTGCTGAAATAGCATCTCACACGCATACATTTCAACCGAGAGAAGGTACAAACGCGCTACAAGCAGGCACGTTTGTTGAGAGTGCACCTGGACCCGGTGGTAGATTATCACCAATTACATCTAGCTCTACCGGTGGCGGTGGCGGTCACAATAACATACCTCCAGTTTATGGATTATATGTTTGGTTAAGAACAAGTTAACATGCAATTAGGTATATTAAAATTGCCAGAAACAACCACGGTAACGAGTAGTAACTTGTTTGTTGTACAACAGCCCAATCAAACTACAAAAATTAGTTTTGGAAATTTACAATTTGGTCTAGATAATGCTACATTTGCTTCCGTTGTGTCGGGCCACACACAGCAGTTAGAATATTTAGCCACCACTGTTTATTCTCTTTCTACTAATCTCTATTCTAGTTTTGACGCTCTAGAAAAATATGTTAATAGTGCTTTTAGCGTTGCATTTAATAATTTAAAATACTCGTTATACCCTGTAGGTAGTATTAGAAGCACTATTAATTTTGTTAACCCATCAACCTTATTACCTGGTACTACCTGGTCGTTAGTTTCAGAAGGCAAATTTATTGCAGGTGTAGGTGATACGTATAGTAACGGTGGGGTATATGCTAATGGGGATAAAAATAATGTAAGTGTAACAATAGCTGCAGGAGAAAATTCAAGTTTAGGTGAATATGGTGTTTCATTAGCAGTATCTGAATTACCTGCTCATACCCACGAAGCTAGTATGTTTGGTGAAACAGATTCAAGTGTTGCTGGCCAATTTGCAGAAAGTGAGGCTGGCCCAGAACAGTTTAATATAGCACCAGTTACTTCCGAACCTACTGGTTCAAGCGCCTATCATAACAATATTAAACCCGCGTTCGGTGTGTTCTTTTGGAGAAGAACAGCTTAAAACTTTGTGCCTGTTTTCTTTACGAAGTCTTTAATTTTTGCTATTTCGCCTGCTAAAGCTACTTCTTGAGATTGAAGTTTCTTTTGAGAATCGATTAATCTCGCCATTTCTTCAAGGTTTTCAGGATTGAATAAATTGTCTGGCGATGTTACATCTCCTCCAATTCCATCCCCTTCAGCGTCAACATACCATTTAATCATTTGGATACGTTCAACTGGGTTACCGAAAATTTCAATAATTGCTGGACAATCATCTGGAGGAAAAAATGGAGTTCTTCCTAAATTATGTCTGTATTGCATATTCATACTTTTGAATATTGCATCGATTTCCTTTACATAAACTTCATCTGTTTCTCTTGTACCATTTTCCTCTATTTGTACAGGAGCTGCTTTTGTAATTGGTAGAAAGAAAATAATATCAAGATTTCTTAAACTCTCTTTTACTATTGGAATGCACTTTGAGATAAATTTATCGTTTATTTTTCCTACTTTTTTATCGCAACACCATAGTGAGTATACAAGATTGTCTAAAGGACATCTATCAAACAAAACTTTATCTTCTTTTTTATATTTTTGCAACTCATCAACCATAAGGTTGAGAATCTTCCATTGACTATCTTTGGTAGCTTTTTTACTATGGGGTAGTTTCTGCTCTTTTAATAACTCCCTATATGTTCTACTTTCGGTTTTGTATGAAGGCCAGGTTTTTAGAAAATCGTTTATCAAGGTAGTTTTACCTTGATTTGCAGTTCCAGAGATAGCGATACGCATTAAAAAATTTATGCGTATTTTTTAAATTATCAAGGCTTTTTAGCAGCTGGTTTCTTAACTGGAGCTTTTGCTGGAGCCTTTACTGGGGTAGCTGCAGCAGGAGCTGCTGAAGCTGCTGGAGCTGCTGGAGCTGCAGGTGTTGCACCGGCTGGTTGTGATACCTCTGCTTTGAGCGCGTCAAATGCTTTTGTAAGCTGACCTGTAAATGTGTTTATACTGTTTGGTGAAACTTTCTTTACATCGATACCTAACTTAGCCATGTCAGCAAAAATTTCTTGAGCAGTTTTGTTTAACTTTTGAACAGCTGTGTTTTGATAACTATCAATTTTTGCTAATTGTCCTTGAATAGCACCAGCTTGTCTTTGTTGTTGAGCAGCTTGGACCCCGGCTGTATCACCTTTCAGACCTGCAACAGCACCTTTAGCCATACCTGCTGCTTGTTGTCCCAATCCTTTTACCGTGCCTACAGCACCTGCTCCTTTTGCTTTGAGTCTATCAAATAAACCTTCTTGAATGATTTCTTGATTAGCTGATGTTTGTTTGTACGTTTCGTAAATTGAATGGGAGTCCTTATTCATATCATTTATTTATTAAATACTTATATGAAAATAACACATCTACTACTTGTAAGCGCGTTATTATTTACCTCTGGATGCGCGCACCTTCCATCATTCAAAATGCCTTCATTTTTTGGTAAAAAGGAACAACCTGTAGATATGGCTGCTTTAACAGCTAAAATTGCAGCAGAAGAGGCTAAAAAAGTGGCTGATAAATTAGCTGAAGCTGATAAAAAGGTTGAAGAAGCCCGTAAAAGAATGGAGTTAGAATATGCCAAACAAAAAGAAGAATTGCAAAAAATCTACGATGATAGGGCTCAAAAAGTTAGAGAAAATATGACTAAAATTGGTGAGTTAAACTATGGTATATTTTATGTTTCAGAAGAAAAACGTAAACAAGACATTAACACTACCATTTCTTACTTAAGATCAAAAGAAGTAATGAATAGAATGGATACATTAACTGAAAATTCTATTGATAGAGTTAAAAAAGAAGTTGATGATGAAAAGAAAAAATCATTTGATGAACTTTTTGCAAAATATAAAGCTAGTACTGATTTAGCTATACATCAAAAACAGGCTCTTGATGCTGCGCAAGCTTTAATAGAGCAAAGAGAAAAAGAAATGGCAGCTTTAAGAGAAGCTAACAAGATGACTATAGAAAAATTAGAAAGAGAAAAACGTGAAGAGTATACTAAACAACAAAACGAAGCTCAAATTAAAGCTGATGCAGCTAAAGAAGCAATAAGATTAGAAATGATAGGATATATCATGAAAGCTCTTGTCGGTGTTGGTGTTATATTCTTACTCCTAGCAGGTGTTTTAAAGAGTTTAACGTTTATGGGAGCTGCACTCTTTTCATTCGGTTTAGCTTATCTAGCTGCTACAGTACCATTCTGGATAATAGCTTCAGTAATGGGTATAATAGTCCTGTTAGTGATCTTTATCGATCCTAAGACAGGTAAATTTACCTGGATAAGTAAACCTACTTCAGCTCCAAAAGATACTGTAAATGGTTAATCTGTCCTTCGATTTCGTCAACTATATTTTTTAGATCCCCGTCTGCTGGTGTTAAAAGCTCGTTTCTTAGATAACTTATTAATTCACGTTTTCTAGTCGAAACGAGCTTTTTAACATCTAATCCTTCAGAGTAACTATCCACACTAAAGTTATAAGTTGTTAAACTTAACTCTTTACCGTATTTACCGTAGTATGTTTCAACAAATCGATCTGTAAGATCGCTTAAACTATCATAAGCTTTACCTAAAGCTTTATGTTCAGAGTAAGAGAACGTTTGCCAGTGTAGTACTTTAAGTTGATCTAAAAACGATAGTAACGGAGATAACTTCATATAGTTATTTATTACACCATCTCTTCTATAATTCCAAAAATCTCAGCAATTATAAATAGTAAACCAGCCAATACGAAGAGATAAAAAACTAATGAAATACCTGCTCCAAGTCTAAACATGCTTTTAATCATGCTAAACTTAAAATGTTTCATTGGATCTATACCGCTATTATTATTCATATTATACCTTTAATGCTTTATCCCACACCTGTAAATGCATACGATTTGAGAATTTGAAACCATGCTTTTTACAAATTTCAGCTACTTCAGGAGCAACCTCGACAAGCTCTTTACGACTACCACACATTGGCATGATCCAAATTCTTTCACGCGGTAAATTAATTTCAGGGTTGTTAATAAACTTAGCAAAGACTTCCTCTAAGTCAGATTCTTTCTTTGCAACAAACTTGAAACAAGCTCCTACTTCTACAAGATACTTTAATACATCTACTTTGAAACGTTTATCTTCTGGATCACCGTTATTAGAAAGTTTCGGAGATGTAGTGAACGTACATGTCCATTTACCACTATCAAACCACTTTGGATCAGGCATTAAAGTGCCATTCGTTTCAAAGTCAATATATAAATCTGGCTGTTTAGACTTCTCATAAGTCATAACCTGATCGTAGTTACTAAATCCCCAACGTTCATGAATAAAGTTAACAAACTCGAAAAGATTTTTTTGCTGAATAAAAGGTTCGCCGCCTGTAAGTTTAAGAATAGCTCCTTGTTTAAGCTTTTCATGGTAACCGTGCTTTTCAAAGTATTGAGCAATCTCTTCAAAAGTCATCTTATTCTTTTTAGACCAACTAACGTAGCTATCACAACCAAAGGGAGCATCATCACTCTTAAACCCGATGCAGGTGAGATTACACATCGACAGTCTCATAAAAACAGATGGATAGCCGATGTATTCGCCTTCTCCTTCTAAAGTATAGAAAACAAAGTCGTCAGATAAAAATAAAGTCTTGTCCATACCCTATTATAGTATAAATATTTTCAATGTCAAATAAAAAATTCCGTAAAGGAAAGAAAAATGACGGTGCAAAGTATAAGGAAATTGAAGATTTAGAAAAATCTCTTAAAACCAAGAAATGGGAGTATGATTTTGATGTCACAAACAAATATACGTTTAATGACATTCAAAATCAATTTTTGGATGTAATACAGAAAGAAAATTCTCACATAGCAATGGTCGACGGACCGGCTGGTTCTGCAAAAACATATCTTGCCGTACTAGCTGCTTTAAAACTAGTTTCAAAACGACAAATAGATAATATTGTTTATATTAGAAGTGTGGTTGAAAGTGCTAACAAAAGTATAGGCTCTTTACCAGGTGAAATTGAAGAGAAATTTGCTCCTTGGGCTATGCCTTTAAACGATAAGTTAGAAGAACTTGTTTCTCCCGCGGTAATAAAGAATCTAATCAGTACTAACGTTATTAAGTGTATACCTGTTAATTTCTTAAGAGGTCTTACATTCCGTAATAGTTTTGTTATTGTTGATGAAGCTCAAAACTTAACGCTTTCTGAACTAACTACAATCCTAACAAGGTTCGGCCATAACAGTAAGTACGTAATAGCAGGGGACTCATTGCAGGCTGATATTGGTAAAATGAGCGGTTTTAATAAAATTTTAGCTGCGTTTACCCACGAAGATTGTATTCAAAAAGGTATACACACATTTAAGTTTACCGAAAATGAAATTGTAAGAAGTGAAATCTTACGTTACATTGTTGGAAGGCTTAAGAGTATTAGTTAACTCTTTTACAGCTTCCTCATAACTAACAATTCGAATTTTGTTCGAAGGTTGTGGTATCTTTTTCTCCTGCTTCGGTAGTGCGTTTTCTATTGCTTCATTCATTTTTGAGCTAACTGCTTTCTCCAACGCAATAGATTTAGGATCTCTTTCCTTAACGCACATTATGTCGTTGGGGATATGTACATTTAAAACCGGGCCTTTACCCGAAATATAACCACCGTACATATCCCTCAACTTCATTTTATCTATTTAGTTCTTTTTGCATTATTACCCCAAGAAGTACCTGCAAAAGGATCCTTAAATGTATTGTAGGCTTTTTGATTGTGTAAAGGAGGGGAATTAAGCTTTGTTGCTACAGGGGAAGGAGCTGGCGGTGGTTCAGGTGATGGAGACGGCGCAATTAGCGGAGTTGATGGTACAAGTTTATCTTCCTCAATTACATACGATGTAGTGGTAGTAGTAAACCCAGGTGTTTCTTCATACACTGCGCTATTGTTTTCATGCTCCCAAACTTCAACCTTGTAACAATTGCAACGGCCATTTGTATCTTTCTTTACAATTTCATTTGCTTGCTTTAAACAAAACTCTGCAAACTTTTCAATACCAACACCGTCAGCAAAGATTCTCAAATCAATTACCTTTTTTTCGTCTAACATCTTAAAAAGAGGCAGTTCAGGATCTTTAGCCCACACAACTGTGGTATGATCAAATGTAGTTTCAAGAACTTCTTTAAGCTTCTTAAGCCCGCCAAAATCTACAACCCAGTTATTTTCATCTAACTGGCTGCACCCAAACCAAAACTTAGCTTGAAGTCTATACCCATGAATAAATCTGCAATGACTCTGAGCAAAAGGCTGCCTAAACGCACAAGAGCCTAGAGGGATAACCTTTGTAGAACTGAATTTATAGATCGATGTTTGTACCATATGTCAATTATAGCAGGTTTGAAGACATTTTCAACCTGTATATATTATTATAATAATATTATATGAAAGTTCCTATTAAGGTTTTGCTGTTGAAGCACCTGTAGTAGGATCGAACATAATAGTCAACTCTCTCGGACTATGAGCACCCATTCTATAATATGGGGATTTATAAACATAATTAACAGATTCTGAATATTCTGGAACGTACTGATTACTTAAATTATAAAAATGTATTTTACCTGAGTTATCTAAAATGTTAGCATTTTCTACTTGCGATTGCGTAGATATATGCTTAATAAATTTAGCATATGATAAGTTCATAGCTTTCATTTTATTTTTGGTCTCATCGTTAGCAGGTATTAAAACGTATGGGATACCAGCTTTTGTCATACTATCTTTCTTTATAACTTTTAATAACAGCTTAACTCTTTTAGCTGATGGGAGTTCTGGTTGAGGTTGCGGACCTACTGGATCCGGTTTAAACTGAGGTGGAACGTCTTTTGGATCAATTTTTCTAAATCTACCAGTTTTTTCATCTCTAACTAACCAATTTAGTCTATGCCAAGGTCCATACTCTGGCACGTCTTGTATTTTACCAAATTTAGGTGTTCTTGGAGTATCGCGTCTTTTAATTTCTTGACCAGGTTTTAAACCACTCCAGGTCTGTCTGTTACCCGTTGGACCGGTACCTGGGCGTGACTGACCTACTGGAGCTGCGCTAGGACGAGCTTCGTAAATACCAATCAAACTATCTAAGGCTTTATCAACACCTTCTGTTGGAACAAACTCACCTACATCCATTGTATATTCTACTAACTCGTAACCTTTTTTACCAAAAACACTTACTTTGTTTGTGTCTAAGTCTAATTGCTTTTCAAGCATTCCAATACCAACATCTTTTAGTACACCTAAATCACCTTGACCAAATCTTTTAAATTTTTCTGATGCTGCTCCTAAATCCTGATAAGCTTGACCTACTTTAGATAAAAATCCCCCGGTTTTTGATCTTAAAGTCGTGCCAGGGTCTTTATGCGGTGCTGGAGCTTCTTTAAGAATATAACCTTCATAATCTAATAACGGCTTCTTGGGGTCAGTTTTAAGGCGAACTTTTTTGAGCTTTTCAAACTCATTTTCAAAAAGACCGTCAAGTTTCATATTATTATTTATTGATTTTACGGAACTATCGTTATAATAATCCTAATGAAATGTGAACGTGTGAAACATCCAACTATTCCTACAGCAAATAGTAATCTACCTAGAACAGCTGAAGAGAAAAAGCAGATCATAGAAAATGCAACTATTGCGTATGAAGCTTTTCTTGACGCTCTTTGTATTGATTGGCGTAATGATCCTAATAGCGAAGGCACGCCTCGCAGAGTTGCTAAAGCATATGTTAACGATATTGCTTCGGGATGTTATGATGAACCGCCGAAGATTACTTCGTTTCCAGCTGACGGTTATGATGGTATGGTGTTTCAAGGTGGTATACCTGTAAAGTCTCTTTGCAGTCATCACCATCTAGCTTTTACTGGAGTGGCTCATGTAGCTTATATTCCAAGTTTGGAAGGTAGAGTTATTGGTTTGTCTAAGCTTAATCGTATTGTTGAATTTTATGCTCGCCGCCCTCAAATTCAGGAAGGACTTACAATGCAAATTCATAAAGCTATTTCTGATGTTTGTGAGAAGAATTTGGGTGTAGCAGTAATGGTAAGCGCAACTCACACGTGTGCTTGCAACAGAGGTGTTCGTCACGATGGTTGTGAAATGAACACCTCAAAACTTTCCGGTGATTTTCTAGCTGATGCAGCTGTAAGAGCTGAATTTTATCAGTTTATTACTCACTGGGCTAGAAAGTAAATATGAAAAAATACGAAGTATATGTAAGAAGTGATGGTACAAAGATGGATGTAACAAAAATGGTTAATGAACACCTTAACAATGCAATTAACTTTTGCAGACGTAAGGGATTTAACCGTAAATATAATATGCTACGCCGTGAACGTTATCGTAGAACAGGTGTTAGCTAATATTATTAGTTTTTGTAACGTCAATTATACCACCTAACTTCTCAATAAAGTCTTTACCTATCAAGACTTTTTGTTCATTATCAGCCCTATCTGCAATACTAAAAGGAGTATTCGGATAGGGCTTTCCCCCAATAGAAATATCAAATAAAACTACAGGTCTTTTTTCAACATTACCAGACCCGATATTAATATCAATATACTCTTGTAGTTTTTTGGTAATACCTTTACCACCAATTGTTTTAAAATTAACACTATCTCCATATTCGTCTATATCTACACCATGGAGAACATTATAAGCCCCGTTACCGCTATCAACTTTAGCGTCAACGGGGCCTAATTCTTTAAACGTAACAGTCTCTATTAAACCTAATGCGTTTTCAAAAAATAACTTGAATGGAATCACTCAATTATTTATTGAATAATATTAAGCAGCTTTTGGTTGAGCCTTTAATTCCTTCTTACGTTCTTGAATTTGCTTGCGCAATGTACGGGTAAGCTTACCGATCTCAAGAAGGGACTTACGGGCACGAGCGGCTGCAGATGCATTATCCTTTTCCATAAACTTCGTGATATTCTCTTGAAACTCAGTGAAGTTTGTCTGTAATGATGTAATATTATCGTTCATACCTGTTATATTATACAGGTAAACTGTGCAATCAACTACCTAGCGTTACTTTTTTGTGGGTACGCAATTATTAACCCTTATACCACCCTTAACTTTCGTACCAGCTTTGCGATAACCTTTCCAGCAACTTTTATCTAAACGCTGTTTGGTTGCTTTAGCTTCGCCAATCATATTTTCCATTTCTATTTCTACAGGTACAGCTGATACTTGACTACCGCATTCTTCTGAAGATTTATCAGAATACTTCATATAGTCTGCAACAGTCTCAACATAATCTGCACCCAAAGTAATTTTTGCAGCTGCCCAAGCTTCCATCTTACCACCATTATCTAACATCATATACAATTCTAAAGCTCTATCTGCAATAACTAAAAGTTGGTTCTTAGACATGCTTGTCTGCTCATCTTCACAACATTCTTCTTCATTAGCTTCAGAGCCAGGTCCGCCTATAGTTGATTGATGGCCAGGAGCTGGTCCTTTTAATTTACCAGAACCACCGGAAGCTGCGTCACCTGGAGCAGGCACCGTAACTGCAGCAGGGGTACCGCTACCCATATTAGCTACACTACTTTCATTTAAATTAACATATAGATTTAATAACTCTTTTGCATCGTCGCCGGTAATTCTCATGTTAATATTTATAAATAATATAGTGAGATTTAATGAATTAGTAAATCAAATTTTAAGTGAATGTGTTGTTTTAGAAAAGAAAGGTGTACGTTGTACGAAAACTACTGGTCAAATGTCTTCTACTAGACCTGGTAAAAAGTATATGAAATGTGTACGAGTAGGCGGTAAGTTAAAAAGAGTACACTACGGAGATAAAAATTTAAGAATTAAAAAATCTAATCCTAAAAAACGCAAAGCGTTTAGAGCTAGACATAAATGTTCAACGGCTAAACCTGGAACGCCGAGATATTTGTCTTGCAAAAACTGGTAATTTTATGCCCGCAACATCAGAAAAACAAAAAAGATTCTTCGGCGCTGTAATGGGTGCTAAAAAAGGTCAGAAAGGTGTATCAGGAGCTGCTAAAAAAGCTGCAAAAGATATGTCAAAAACCCAAATTAAACATTTCCTATATACTAAAGAAGAAGACGCTCAAACACCTACAAAAATAACACAAAAAGATATTTTATCTCAAGTACGTAAACCGATGCCACCGCCGCAAAAAACTTTTGATGCTTCAAATAAGAAAAAATATAACCGTCAAAAGTTTAAAGACTTTTTTAAAGGGTATTAAAACTTCTTATTAAAAAGTTTTTCAATTTCCGGTTTATAGTTACCGTATAAGTCTACAATCATTTGTTTCTTCTCACCTTCGTTTGCAGTCTTATATTTTTGTCTTATTAAGTTTGAGTTAGGTGTTACACCTGGTACTTCCATTACATAGACATGTTCAGATATCGGTTTACACTTATCTATAGTTTCAAATTTTTGAACGTATTTACCAGGTTTTAATTTATTACCCATTACGTTTTTTGTCACTGCAAAAATTACAACTGTATGCTCTTTACTGTATTTGTTTACCACCTCTGGTACTTCCAGTAGTTTAGCTGTCTTAACAGTCATTTTTGGATCTATACCACTTGCAAGTATAGTTTTTAACTTATCAACGTAATTAAAATCTGAATCATCTTTTGTTGCTACAAAAACTTCTGCTATCGGATATTTACTTTTTAATTCATTAACAATTTTTGCGTGTTTTAAATGGAATGGTTTGAAATATCCTGGATATATAATTATAATCTTTTTGCCTTGGCCTCTTTGATTACCAACTACCATATCCATCATTTCATTAAATGTACCTACATTAGGTGTTAAATATTGACCCTCACCCATACCCCATTTAGGAGGGAAAACAAACGTTCTCTTCTTGTATGGTTTGTTATACTCTATCTTATCTGTATTAGGGTTAGCGTATTCCCCTTCATTACTCTCCTCTTTTCTTTTTTTCGTACGTTTACGAGACTTAGATTTAACAGCCTTTTTTTCTAAAAATAAACGTTGTTTATAGGGTATCATCTTCTTTTATTTGTTCGTTAATAGATACAACCTTAAATTTACCTTGCGATATACATGATATTTTAAGATTATTTGAAAGGTTATCTCTACTAACATATTTATATCCTTTATTACTATCCACGATAAAAACACCGTCATTTGGAAATGTAGCTTCTAGAGCTTGTTTCATATTAGGTGAATTTTTAATGAAATAACTTTCAACATCCCTGTAATAAGTTTTAGTATTAGCAAATACTGAGGTTTGAACTGCGCATAAAAATTCATCTAATTCATCAAAGTATTCTTCGTTACAGTGATTTGTAATTTTTTTACGCTTAATATATTCTCTTATTTTTTTATCTATCTTTTTTGAGTCCTCAAAACTTATACAGTAGATATCTTCTAGCAGTGAATGTATACTTGATCCTTTATCACATAAATCTTTATAAATGTTCGTGTCAAAGAACATTGGTATTTGATAAATTTTAGGTATGTTAGGATTTTTGGTGTCATGTGTTATAGCGCTTCTAGGTAGTTCTCCTGCGCTGTTAGTAAAATAGTTGTAAGCGTTTATAATATTTTCTTCAAAAGAAGCATTACAGTCTGACGGCCTATATTTTTCTATTAATTGTTTTTCGTTCGGCGATAACCTATTATAGTGATAATAGATACGATCAACACTCTTTGCTACCTTCATAAAAATGTCGATAGCCATTCTAAAACTGTATTTACCGGTACGTACTGACGCTGATTTAATTTCTTTTACTTCGTATTTTTTACCTGTAAAGCAATCATGCACATCATAAGGCTTATTGCCTATATCTACCATTTCATTTATCTTTAGTTTTATTTTTTCTTCAGGAAAATAAACAATTTCGTCGTTTAAAGTAACAACATTATTAATTGGATTACCATCAGAATTAAAAAGCTGTGGTAAACTTTTCTGAACAAGTAATAAAGCTATCGATACCTCGCCTTTACCTTTATTTCCAGGCAACGAGACATCACTGTATAATTTTTTTTGATAATCTGTAAACGGTTTAAAATCTTCTAAGGATCTATTCGTCACCATTCACACTATTATACAAGTGGACTGTTAATAATCAAATAGATGTTTTGTCGTTGTTATCGATGTCAATATCTACAGAATATGTTTTCATTATTGCTATCAGCTGGTCGATAATTTGAGATGCATTTGTCTCATTGATAGCAGGTAATTGTGAAATCTTGTATCTATCAGAGTCACTAATTTTCATTGTTAGTGCTTTCTTTAAAAGATTACCCATGGTAGCGATACCAGCTGGCTCATCTATCTGTTCAGGAGCTTCTACTTCTGTAGCTGGCGGTGCTTCTTCTGGAGGGGGAGCGTCCTGTTCTAATACTAAACCACTTTCATATTTTTTTATAATTTCTAAAAATTTCATTTAATTTTACTTGAAATGGTATTAATTTTTTTAGCAATACTGGTCATTAAATTGCCGTAAGCTTTATTCATTGCTACTTGCGGATCAGTTCTAAAACCTGGTATGCCTGATTTAGCTGCTTGCGTTGCCATTGTACTAGCTACTTTTACAGCAGCTTGACCAGTTTTATCTAACCCCATCGCTTTTAATTCAGCATCTTCAGCATCTTCTTCAGAAGAATATATTACCTTTTCATCAGCATCTTCATTTAAGCTTTTAACTATACTATTGGCTTTTTGAGTAAACAGATCCATATTATTATTTATTAGATTAGAACCTGTTTAGTTCTTATAGAGTTAAGATAGTTATCAGATAAAAACGTTAGTTCATAACGTTTCGCAAATAGTTTGATTTTTTGGAAAGTGTAATCTTTTTTGCTTACTTGTCTTATCTTACGTAAACATTCATTAATCGTATTGTTTTCATCCATTACTTTATCTGTGATAACAAATCTCAAAGGTAGCATTTTTTCTAACTTGACTAAAAATCTCTGTAAAAACAATATAAGCTCTTTTTCACCGTAATATTCTCTTGCAACACCATGAATATGAGTATTGGTACTAAAAACCATCACTAGCTTGTTCGGTGACTTATTACTCCATATAAACTCGTCTACTATAATTTTTATTAGATGGTGGTAGAATATTTTTTTAACGTCTTTATTACCTAACGAATGCTCTGGACCCGTTAGCTCGTATTTGTAAAGATCGTTAATAATAAGATTTTCGTAATGTGAAAAAAACTTGTTAAAATTTACTATACTGAGATTTTGCTCAGGATATTCTAATTTCATCTACCCATATTATAATTTTTCCATCAAAGATCTAGGAGCTCTTCCTATTCTACAATTAATAATTCCATTGTAAAATCCAGGCTTTAATAAAACATCATTATCAAATTGAATTTTTGCTTCGTAGTAAGCAAGCTCAAATTTACTATCGCAAAATCTAATTATTTCAAACTTAAAATTTTCTTTACCTAGTTTTTGTATATCAGCATTTAAGTCATTTGAAGAAGATGTATAAGTTTTCCAATCTGTTTCAGCATCAAAATGTCTTTTGTTTTTCTTACCTTTTAATGGCTTTAATTTTTTAACCGTCTTAATTTGCTTTTTTCCAAAATATCTTTTACTGTCTATAAGGTTAGTGATTACGTAAATAAACCCGTAAGGGAGTTTATTTTCTTCTACTATTAGATTTGTTTGCCAGTGACCTAGATCCATTTTTTTTCTTCTTTTTTAATCCTCGTCTTGTTACAATACCTCCAAATATTGATACAGGCATCCTGAAATCTCCAGCAGCATAAGTATCGCGACCCGTAGTACCTGAAGCTGATCCTGTGGTATACATACTGTTAGCATTACCAAAAGCACCTCCTCTACCAGACGTATTAGGCACTGAAGCAGCATAGTTAGGACCATCCTCATTCAATACTTTTTCGAAATGTTTTTGATATTTAGACATTGATTTTAAATATAAGATATTTATAATTGTTTCGTGGAGATATTAGAAAGATACATAAAAGAAATAGAAGAGGACCTCAAGATTGATGAATTCAATATCAAAGAAGCATCTCTTAAATCTCCAGGGCGCAAGCATTTTTGGGTTAGCAGGTTAATACATCACAAACGCAATCTTCTAAACTTAGAAAATCAAAGAAGTTCCTTACTAAAAGATGTAACTAGAGAGCTACAAGCTCAAGCAATTGTAAAATTGTCTGTACCAGCTGCAGAAAAAGCAGTTTTACAATCTCAACCAATTAAAGATCTTCAAACTAAAATTAATGAGGAAAAATTAATCATAGAGTTCTTAGAAAAGACGGAAAAAACGTTTTCATCGCTTACATATGATATAAAGAATATCGTAGAAATAATGAAATTAGAGCAATTATGACGTTAACATTTGAATATTTCCCTAATAAGAAGATGATTAGAATGTCTGGAGATAATTTTGAAGACATTAGGGAACATTTCAGTGTTAAAAATGAAAATGCGTTTTTTATGAAACGATTCGGTCGAGGATTTGCACCGTCTCGGATATATGCTATAACCCCTACAGGTTTATTTGAACCAGGATTATTTTATGATGTAATGCATTACATCTACAGGACGTACCCAGAAATGCAATTTAACATTAGCGATGATGTTAAACAGGTATGTAAACCTGAATTAAAAAATGCCTTAACGTACGATAAACTATCAATTCAATTAAGAGATTATCAAAAAGAAATAGTTAACCAAGCCATTAGTTTTGGTAGAGGAATTATTAAACTCGGTACTGGAGGTGGTAAAACTTTAACCATCGCTTCTTTACTTTCATCCTTTTATTATAGTAAACAAGAGAAAATGAAATGTTTGTTGGTAGTACCTGATCTCGGACTAGTTAAACAAACATTTGATGATTTTAATCAGTATGGAGTACCATTTAAAATAACAAAATGGACGGGTAGTATTGATCCTGATTTAACTAGTAACGTTATCATTGCAAATATGGGTGTTATTCAGAGTAGATACGGTGATGAAAAGTGGATTGAAGATGTTGATATGTTAGTGGTAGATGAATGCCATAAACTTAAAAAGGGTAATAAGATATGCAAGGTTATTAGTAAGATAAAAACGTTCCATAAATACGGTTTGACTGGTACATTACCGGATTCAAAAATTGATGAATGGAATATTAAAGGTAAGATAGGAAACGTTTTTTACGAAAAGAATAGTTTTGAATTAAGAATTGAAAACTATCTTGCCAATGCTGAGATCAAAATTATTGAAATAAAATATGCAACCAAGCCAGTTGCAAACCCTACTGTTAATGATTTTAGAAACGAACTAGATTTTATCTACAAAAGCAAATTTCGTAATGAAATTATAAAAGCTGTTTCGTTAAAATGCAATAACAACGTTTTAATACTTGTCAATCATATAGCTCACGGTGATGAGCTATACAAGTATTTAGAAAGTAAGCTACCTGAACGTAAGGTGTATTTTATTAGAGGTGAAGTAGATGTAGATGAAAGGGCTAGAGTTATTAAGGAAATGGAAAAAAATAATAACGTTGTATGCGTTGCTATAAGCGCAATATTCTCTACCGGTGTTAATATTAAAAACCTGCATATGATTGTATTTGCTGCAGGTGGTAAAAGTTTTATAAGAACGATTCAATCAATAGGTAGAGGTTTGCGTTTAAACCCTAATAAAGAAAAACTTGTTATTATAGATTTAGCCGATCAATTAGAATACAGCAAGTCTCATGCTGATAGACGACAAGAAATCTACGTCCAGGAAAAAATTCAATTTAAAACCGGTTCTATAGTTGAAAAAACTATAGCTTAAACTATAATTTATCAATGGCTAAAAGAGGACCAAAACCAAAAAAGACAGAATACTACATAGATCCCGCGGTATTTAAAGAGCAATTAGTTCAGTACTATAATAACAATCTTAAAGAACATGAAATAGCTGAGTCGATAAGTAAGATAGCTTACGGACTTAGCTACTCTTCAAATTTTATCAATTACACCTACAAAGATGAAATGATTGGAGATGCAATTGTAAAGATGTTTACAGCTGTAAAGAATAAAAAGTTTGATATTAATTCTGAACACAATCCTTTTTCATATTTTACTACTATTGCCTTTCACGCTTTCATTAACAGAATTAAAAAGGAAAAAAAGCATACTGAAGCTATCAATGAATACAAGAGTAGATTTTATGAGGAAGAAATGATGGAAAGTTCTGATGCAAATATCTACGTAAAGCCTGATAACTCAGATAGTGAGGATTATACTTTTAGTGGTGATGAATAATAGAATAGCAATTTTTTCAGATTTACATCTAGGTGTACATCAAAATTCAAATTTCTGGATTGATACTTCAGCTAAATGGGCTGAGTGGTTTAAAAATGATTTAGAAAGTAAAGATATTGATACTTTAGTTTTTTGCGGTGATTTATTTCATTACCGCGACGAAGTAAGTTTGGTTACCCTAGACGCAGCGCAAAGAGTTCTTGAAATACTTAAAGATTTTAAGATTTACATGATTACTGGTAATCATGATTGCTATTACAAAGAGACTTCAGAGGTTAATAGTTTGAGTTTATTGAAAGGTTGGTCAAATATTACTGTTTTTGATAAACTAACCTCAAACATCAATATTAAATCAGGTACAGGGTATACATTTTGCCCGTGGGGCACTAAATTAACCGATATACCCAAAAGCAATATAGTTTTCGGTCATTTTGAATTAAAAGACTTCAAAATGAACATGCATAAAATTTGCGATGATGGAGATGATCCTGCGATTTTATCTGAAAAAACGCCGTTAGTTTTCTCCGGTCACTTTCATTTAAGAGATGAAAAAACAATAGATTGCTGTAATATTGTTTATATCGGCAATCCTTTTGAAATGGATTTCGGAGACAGCTTACAAAAGAAAGGTTATTATATTTTGGATACTCAGCGTACAGAATATACCTTTATTGAGTACAAAGATACACCAAAACATATTAATGTTCACCTTTCTAGACTTGTTCAATTAAAAGAAGTAGAAGATCACTTTAATTCTTTTATTCCTAACAATATTATCAAGCTAACTATTGACAAAAACATTAGCACAGATCATTTAGACTCCCTTGTAGCAAAACTACAAACATACAAACCTAATGATTTAATAGTAGATCACGACGTCAATTACAATAAAATTAAACTCAAAGAAGAAGACCAGGTAGACTTGTCTGGCGTTGATATTGTGCAAGCAATAGAAGAGTTTGTAAATTTAATGGATATTAATAACAAAAAGGAAGTTGTAGATTATACGGTTAACCTTTATAATAGATCAAAACTATGAAGTATGTAACTTTTCACAAGCTTAAGATCAAGAACTTTCTCTCCATTGGAGACGATCAAGTTGTGATTGATATTAGTAAAGGTTTGCATATTATCACCGGTATCAATCGTGATAAAGAAGATAGGCGCAATGGTGTCGGTAAATCTACCATTGCAGATGCTATATATTTTGCTATCTTCGGCAATACTATTAGAGAGATTAAAAAAGAGTTTATACCTAATAACCTTACAAACGGTAACTGTCAAGTTGAATTGTCTTTTAACGTAAATTCACCCAGAGGTAACGACGAATTTGTAATCGTAAGATCTTTAAATCCGTCTAAACTTTTTATTCATAAAAATGGGGTAGATAAGACACGCGATAGCATCGCAAATACTAATCAATACATTGAAGCAGTACTGTCATCTACCCCTGAAATTTTTCAAAATTGTGTCATCATGACGGTAAACGGTACATCGCCGTTTATGGCTAAAGGTAAAGTTGAAAAAAGAAAATTTATTGAACAGATTTTTAATTTACAAATCTTTTCAGAAATGCTTTCTAATGTAAGAGATGATTACAATAAGGTTACCAAAAACCTAGATATTGAATCCGCTAAATTTGATGAAATTAAGAGATCTATTGATTTGTATATTAATCAAAAGCAGACTCGAATTAAAGAAAAAGAACAAAAGATTAATAGTATTAACAGTAAAATTGCTGCAAACAAAATTACTATTGCTGATTTAAATGAGCAGCTTAAGGAAACAGAGAACATCGACACCTCAAGTA
>Ga0181352_1000221_pt1 | contig 25991 bp, 52 predicted proteins | sample Fa13VDMLBSN_FD_130103 | JGI IMG/M metagenome (GOLD analysis project Ga0181352, IMG submission 130103) | Freshwater viral communities from Lake Michigan, USA - Fa13.VD.MLB.S.N | ecosystem: Environmental > Aquatic > Freshwater > Lake | place: USA: Michigan | collected 2013-09-23 | reverse complement strand
GCGGCCGATTACCTTGTCCCACCATGGGTAATCGGCGCTACTCGCAACTGGATAAAAGAACAGAACGAAGGTGGCCTTCCAGCAGGTAGCCGGCGAAAACCAGCGGCGATGCCAACGCGTTGCCGCCACGTCAAGGAAGACGGTCTTCGCTGTATGCTCTGGGCGTCTGGCCGCGCGAAGGACGACGGCTACTGTCGCATTCATCTTGGCTCGGTTCAACGTCGTCCCGGTGAAAATATAGAGCGCGCTCGAGCAAAGCTTGTTCAGGCAGCGCCGTATGCTGTTGACGTTCTTGAAGATCTTATGGAGAATGCTCTTAGCGAGCCGGTGAAGTTGAAGGCCTCAACTGAGATTCTTGATCGAGCTGGAGTTCGCGGAGGAGTTGAAGTCGACGCTAATTTGAATGTCACCGATTCGCGCAGTGCAGCTGATATAGTAGCAGATCGTCTAGCTCGTTTATCGAGAAGCGCGATCGAGGTCGCGTCTCGACTAGTCGACGCTGGAGTTAGCGAATCAGAGTCAGAGATCGAAAGAGACAATAGTGACGGCGAAAATAATCAACCTAGAGAACTACCAAGCACGAGCACAGAAGAGCGAACAGAGGCTGAATCATGACATTCGAGATGCTGACCTCATACGCTCAAGAGCACGTCACCCAGCTGGAAGCCGACATCGAGAAATCAAAGACTCGAGAGGAACACATTCGGATGACCACGCGGCTGAACGAAGCGATTCATCTTCTTGACGGAATCATCGAGCTCTATGGCGCGCAAATCGCTTCGTAGTAACCTACGGGAAACTTTTCTTCTCGAGGCACAGTCTCATCTTGGCACTCGAGTTCGCACCGGAATCTTAAGTCCATTCGCGCAACGGGTCGGCTACGCCGGCCATGCTTTGCCGTGGTCAGGAGCGTTCATTGACTGTGTCGCTCGAGACACCGGCCTGGTAGTGCCCGCTTGTGTGCAGACCGCTGCCGGCCTGGCCGAGTTTGTAAGAGCTAGACGGTTGACAGAGAGACCCCGGCCTGGGGACATTGTTTTCTACGCATGGCCGACCGCTGCCAATTTTGGCATGCCGCACGTTGGTATCGTACTCGAGACCCATCGGTATCGTTCATCGGGAATATTCGCGGCGATCGAAGCTCAAGTAAGTTCAGGCCTGCCTAGGGCGTCGAAAGATCGAGACGGTGTGTTTATTAGGGCCCGCGAAAGAAATGACGTTCTCGCGTTCGTCAGGCCTGAGTTCAAACATCGGCCTGCCATAGGCGAATTACCCGAGACCGCTGCCAAAATCTCAATTCGCGCGATTCGACCAAGCAGTAAGCCTAACCTAGACACTGAGGCTTTGCAACAAGCCCTTGCCTTGAAGTGTAACCTTGAAGGTCACATTCAGGGTATCTTCGACGAGAAGACAAAGAGAGCTTTAGCGCGTTGGATGCGCTCAATTGGATTTGTTGGAGACGACTCCGAAAGTGGACCCGAGCTTAATTCACTCGAGCGACTTGGACGAGAGACTGGACTTTTTCAGATCACGACTGAATAATCCAGAGTTTATATAATTTCTGGTGATGATAAGAGACAGCTATCCAAAGACTCGTTGCGACGAGTGTAATCAGGATACGCACGTTCAGAATCCAAAATACGTAGAAGACGTTGACATCGACTACGCGCCCCGCGAAGAGTATCCACAAGTTATGAATGGCATGGTCCTTGACTTACTCGGTGGCTATGGCATGTTCGTCGATTTTATGTTCGACGAGCCAGAACGAGAAATGACAGTGCTTTGCCACGACTGTTTTCTGAAGGTCGCTCGCGCTCTTCCAAACATTTTTCGAGCTGGTGCGCCGTATCACACTCTTTTTGAAGACGAAGACGAACACTCGTGCTGCGAGTTTTCTTGGACTCGAACTCCAGACGATCAGTTGCTCTTTGGCGATGGCGAAGGCAATTGGGTTTCCAGAGATGATAGTATATAATTATTGTTGTAAGAACACAACATACACACAGACACAGGAGAAAATGATGCGCAAGTACAATCAAGTAATAGAAGAAAAAATCGTAATGTTCCAAACACTGAAAGACAACGTTCAACTTACGTTGCTTGAATCTTCTCAACCGCTCAGCGTTCTTGAGATTCAGCAAGCAGTTAGCAAGATGACCGGACGAAAAGCCGATCCGGTGTCAGTGAGAAACGCGTTGCTTCGTTTAGAAGACGCTGGCCTGGTAAGCAAGCGCACCGAGACCATGGATGAACGTTTCATTCGCTCATCAATGAAAGCGCCTAAGGGCTATCAAGCGTCGTTGTACTGGGCGAAAGGCAACGTCGTGCCACCGCGCACCGTCGCTGAAGCTGTACCGGGTGTCGTCCTTAAAACTGGACGTCGGCCTGCTAGCACTCGCAAAGGCAAGACCGCTGCCAAAAAGCACACTGCAGATCAGCTCATCGATCTTCTTGTGAGTGAGCGAACAGCGAAACTTCAGGCCCGAGTATACGAGCTTGAAGACCGTCTGGCAAAAATCAAACGATTAGCTTAGGCTCCTGAGTTGATACAGTTGGCTCATGAACGTGAGCCAGCTGTATCGTGTTGGGCTATAGTCTTCTATTAGTTGAGACGCCTGTTGAGGCGATGATTGCAGCTGAAGTTGGCGCGTACGACTTTTTCTACGAGACAAGTGAGTGTTGCAATTGTGGAATGGTTGTTGGCCCGACAGATGACGAATTCTTTCCAGCTGTTGTAGTCAGTGATCAGTCAGAAGTATCGTGGGTTGTTTGCGTTGAATGCGCGTTCCCGGTAATGAGTCCTCACTCTTAGCTTTCCAGAGTTTATATAATGACTCTACACAAAACGAAAGGACAACAATGAAAGTATCATCAGTAGAACTAGCAGAGCTGGAGCATGTAATCAGCGGCATTGACACGCCAGTGTTGCGTGATCGTTTTAGAACAGAGTTCGCAGCCGGACGCATACCAGTCGTAAAAGACATCGAGGTCTTCTATCGTTGGTTCGTGTATCACCGAGCTTGCGATGATGGCTTCCGCTTTGAGAAAAACTATGCAGACGCTCATATTGACACAGCTCTTCGCCGAGTAATCGATCCACTCGGCAAGAACTAATCCAGAGTTGTTACTATAGCACTATCAACTTTAACGAAAGGACGCAAAGAATGAGAGCGAAAGCTAAACCTCTACGGCCGATGGTCGTGTACAAAGGGCCGAATGGTCGGTACTTTGGCATACATCGCACGTACGATGGCCACAACACTGAAGTTGTTGGCCCGACGTTCAGCGGGTTCAAGACTGCCAAGGAGGCGCGCAGTGCTGCGCGTGACCTTGGGTTTGAGCCAATCGACAACGTTTAGAAGAATTGGCTGATAGCCAGGTAGGTGCGGAGCTGACACTCCGTTAAACAGGCATAACTGAGTTCAGCGATGAATGTGGCGTATTGAGCGGCCTACTAAACTTTCCAGAGTTTATATAATGTATTTACACCAAAACGAAAGGACAAGATAATGAATAAACAACGACGACTTACAGTGGAATTCACTGGAGGGTCAATTACGTTCACTGAACGTAGATACACAACCAGCCGAGAGCTTACAGCAGCTCCTCGGATGTACGTGAGCATCGAAGACGAGACACTTATGAGCAACCTTGAGAATCGCAAGCGTCGCCCGTACAATGTCTACAAGTCGATGATTCACTCGAGCGGACTTGCAGGAGTGCTTGACATCAGCAAATTAAGCTGGTCGCAGCACGCAGGTTGTTCGTGTCCCTGCTCTCCAGGTTTCATCCTGAAGAGTCAGCCGATCACGTTCGACGACAGCTCGCGGACGTACTACTGGGATGCTTGGGTCAAGCTCCATGGCGCAAGCCACGTTGACGACTCGAAGCCAGCAAGAGTGCTGGCGTCAGCAACCTTGTAACACCCCTGATGTACAATGAATTCAATTCTGGAAGCGAGCGTCTTTGATTCTCGCTTCCAGAGTTTATATAATAGAATCAACAACAACAAACAACGAAAGGACATACGCAATGACAACAGTAATCACAACCACAACTGCAACAAGCGTCTCAACTGACGCGGTCGCGGTTCTCGACGAGCTTACAGCCGAGACTGCAATTGCAGAATTCAACGAGGCGAAAGCAGCAATCAAGGCTTTCGAAGCGAAGAAGCAAGAAGCAGAGCAAAAGCTTCGTGCAATGCTCGGAGACACAACAAAGGGCACAATCAATGGAGTTGTTCGCGTGCGAATTCAACATCGCAACATGAGCAAAATTGATCGTGAAGCGCTCAAGACTGCGTTTCCTGAAGCGCACGACGCTACGTTAGTTCAGTCGTCTTACACGGTTCTCGACGCCAAGTAAGAGCCCAGGCTGATGCCGTGCATACTAATGCAGGCTGAGACTTGGTCTGACCTAGACTGTCTTGTCAACGCGAGTCGAGACTACGCGACAAGACAGCCTAGGTCTGTAATTCAAGAGTTGATATAATTTATTCGTCAAGCAATAACGCTTGACAATGACGAAAGGACAAAGGAATGGGTGACAGATTCGTCGTGGGTTTCCGCGACACCAAGGATACTCCTCCTGTGTGGCTGTACAGCCACTGGGGCGGCAGGGACAGGCTGAGCTTGATTGCCACGGCAATCGAAAAAGCTCGTCCACGCTGGAGTGATTCAGCATACGCGACTCGCATCGCAATCTCCTCAATCGTTGGAGACTCGTGGAGCGAAGAGACAGGCTTCGGCATTACAGCCGGTGGCCGAGACTTCTGCGAGCCTGACACAGATGACGTTCATCTCGTCACCTGGTCAGACAAGACTGTTGTCGCTCAGGACATCGCTGGAGAGCATGACTTCGTGAACTTTGGTTTTGAAGTCTTTCTATCAGCGTGTTCGCATGAGCACGCTGTCTAGCACATCGACTCTTGGTCGGAAGCTAAGCTCAGGACTGTTGCCGGCTGTAACCCTCCACAGCCGGCAGCTTTCCGGAGTTAGTATAATTATCATGTGTATTAGCGCGTTAGCAAAATAGGCGAGTACTCGAGTCAATGCAATGACTGAGTCCGGCTATCGGAGAAGTAAACTAATAGCGCTAATACACTTTAAAGTCTTAAGAGCTTTCAAGAGTTTATATAATGTATTCACACCAAACGAAAGGAAACGAAATGACAATATCAGCAATCATCAATGACACAGACAATGTGGTCTTCCAAAGCAGACTAGACTCTGTTGAGGTCTTCATCATTTCTAATGAAGATGAAGTCTCTCCGCTTTATCCGACGTTCACTGTTAGATGGGGTGACTACATCGCTAACGCTTGGGAAGAAAAGTACGACTCACTTGGAGTGGCGCTTGCTCGAGCTGCGGTAATAGTCCACGCTTCAGAGATCTGCTCATTAGCTGGCTCAGGAACTTCAGAGTTTGCCTTTAGACAGTCAGACTCGTCAGAGTTCACCACTGCTTGGGAAGTCGCTATGAACGACTTCGCAGAGCTTATCGAAGACTAATTCCAGAGTTTATATAATGTATTTACACCAAACGAAAGGACACAGTAATGATTGACAGTTCAACAGAAGTTGTAGGGCACATGCTCTACTTAGAGTTCAAGCACGACAAATCATCATACCAAATGATGATGTTTCCGCCGCTGAAGACTTCGACTCTTTCGCAGATGCCGTTTACGGTCTTCCGTCGACAGATCTCGCCAGCAGTCGCGCGTAAGCAGTGGCGGTGCTATCAAGGGCCAACGCCAAGTTCAACAATGCCAGGACCCGGCAGTGCCGAAGTTCAGGCGTCAACTTGGCTGTCAGCATTGACAGACTCGACGATGCAGCAACTCTCTACTCGTGGCTGGACTTTGTACAAAGAGCCAATCGTAGTAGAGCTAACGCAGTTCGACGTTGACGTCGCCGCAAAAGGCAAGCTCGCCTACAAAGCGCTTGGTCGAGTCAATAAGGCTCGCAAGTTTCTTAGTTTTGAAGACTACTGGAAGCAGAGTTAGCTTCCAGAGTCTTTATAATAATAAATAGCAAGTAGTTACACACCAAAAGACAAACAACGAAAGGACACAAAATGTTAGCAAGTACAGAATACGATAAGCTATACACAGGACTAGACAAGGTGCTGATTGCCACTGCAGGGCAGACTCTGCACTCAGACTTTGCGGATAAGATGAAGTCAATGGTTCTTGACGCAGGACGCGTCAAAGCCAGGACTATCGCTCCGAAGAAGAAAGCTCCAATGATATCTGCAGACGCGCTTGTTGGCGAGAAGAGTTACGCTCGACCAAATGGCGAGAACTACTACTCGCGCAAGTGGGGTGAACATGACGACGTCATGGTGCTTCGCAAGTCGCGAGACATGTCAGCATACGTACTTCTGTACGGCGCTCCAGGTTGCGGTAAGACTGCTGTTGTTGAAGCAGCGTTCACTAGCGAACCCGGTGGTCTGTTCACAGTGCTCGGCTCAGGCGACACAGAAGTCGCTGACTTAGTCGGCGGATATGTGCAGACTCCAAGTGGTGGTTTCGTCTGGGAAGATGGCCCGTTGCTTAAAGCAGCTGAGAGCGGTGGAGTACTTCTGATTGATGAGGTTGGTCTCATCGACCCGAAGGTTCTCTCAATCGTCTACGGTCTCATGGACGGCCGTCGTGAGTACACGGTGACTGCTAACCCAGAGCGTGGGACAGTGAAAGCTGCTCCAGGCTTCTATGTAGTTGCAGCGACTAACCCGAACGCTCCCGGCGTGCGATTGTCTGAAGCTCTCTTGTCACGATTCCTTGTGCAAGCAGAGATGACGACTGATTGGTCGCTCGCTCGTAAGTTAGGAGCTCCGGTGCCAATCGTCACTGCAGCGCAGAATTTAAGTAAGAAGCAGCAGTCGTCTGAAGTCTCATGGGCTCCTCAGATGCGTGAGCTTCTAGCGTTCCGTGATCTCTCAAAGGAGTTCGGCACATCGTTCGCTATCGCGAACTTGTTAGCTGCTGCTCCCGAGATGGATCGCCCGGTCGTGGCTGACGTCTTCACCCGAGTATTCGGAGAAGAGTGTCGCCCGGCGAAGATCTAAGCGTACCCTTTCGCGCTTAGTCTTCGTTGGTTGGTCTCCCGTAGGTGTGCGGGAGGCCAACCTTCATTTCCAGAGTTTATATAATTGATACTACAAGGACAACAAAGGACAAGGACAAATGACACATTTTAAGACGAAGAGCTCTCGAGCTGAGGCTACGCCACCCGAGTGGTTAGGTGTAGGCGCACAGATCGGCCAGCTCACAAATATCTGGGCAGAACGCGCAGATGTTATCGCGTACGTCGGCCCAGGTGCGGGCGGCGGTGTAGCGCCAGCGTGCTACAACCCGATGCTTGCCGAGATTGAAGTAGACGTGACAAGAACGTTTGGCAAGTCTGTGACGCCAGCAACAATCGGCGATATGACTCAGCGCAGCGTTCAGTTCGATTGGCCGAAGGCTTCCGGCGTGATATTCCACGAAGCTCTTCACGCTAGATTCTCACGTTGGGATCTTGTTAAAGCGCAGAAGGACCTCGAGTCTCTTGAGTTCAAGGCACTCGTGCTTCTTGAAGAAGGCCGTATTGAAAATCTTGGCACAACACTTATGCCAGGTAACTCTGGGTTTCTTCGCGCATGCGCTCTCGAGATCGTGATGGCTGATCTCAATGTGACTGGTGTAGATACCAGCAGCATGTGGACAGCAGCTCACATCGCCGCACTTACTTCAGCACGCGTAGATGCAGGTTCTCTTGAGCTGTCTGATGTTGAGACTGTTGAAGAAGTCTTAATAAATAAGCTAGGAATAGAGCTGTTCACTAAGCTACGCGACCTGTGGTTGCAAGCGCAGGACTACACTGCTCACAGCTCAATTGAAGGTCTCTACCCTGTTGCTCGTGAGTGGGCAAGACTGGTTAAAGAAGCTGCAGCGGAAGCTGGCGAGCCAGAACCTGGTCAAGGCGAATCAACGCTTGGCGAGCTCGGCGAGTTCGGTGAGGCACTCGAAGAAGCGCTTGAAGAAGCAGCTGGCAACTCCGCGGTAGGTGGCGCTTCAGATGCGTCAGATCAGCAGACGCAAGAAGAGTGGGAGCGTGAAGTTAAAAGTCGAAGCGGCGTAGCGAAGCAGCAGAAAGAAAACAAAGATGTTGCAGACAAAGTCTTCGGCAGAGGCACTGGCCCAGAATCTTCTTCTGATACGAACAGCCGCTTAGTCGAAAAGCGCTTGCCTCGCGGTGACGAACGAGCAGCAGCAGTCAAGGTAGCGCAGATGCTTGAGAAAGCTAAGTACCGCGAGCGCGACGAGACTGAGATTAAGTCGATCGTTCCTCCTGGCCGGTTGCGCACGCGCGCTATGGTGCAGGGTGCAGCGCTCAAGTCAAAGGGCATCATGACTCAGGTAGAGCCATGGCGCCGAACTAAGCGCACGCACACTGACGACCCAACGCTTACTGTAGGCGTGATGGTTGACATCAGCGGCTCAATGTCCGCGGCGATGGAGCCGATGGCAGTAACAGCGTGGGTCATGAGTGAAGCGGTGCGGAGAGTTCAAGGCCGTGCGGCGATGATCTACTACGGCACCGGAGTATTTCCGACGCTGAAGCCCGGGCAGCACTTGTCTGAAGTGACAGTGTACTCAGCGCCCGATGGGACTGAACGCTTTGACAAAGCTTTCAAAGCGCTCGATGGTTCGCTGAACTTGCTCAATGGTGCCGGCGCTCGACTCCTTGTTATCGTTAGCGATCTATGCTACACGCACGAAGAGACGATGCGCGCGCGACGTTGGTTAGACGAATGCGAAAAGAGCGGAGTAGGCGTCATGGTTGTGTCGCCAATCGTAAGCACAGACGCGCGTCACGTCCTCAATTCTTCAAGCAGCAAGTCAGTGCAGCTAGTTGAAGGCATCAAGAGTGCAGCTGATGTAGCGACTCAGATCGGTGCGGCTGCAGCTAAAGCGCTGGGGTCAGTGCAACGCTAAAGATCGCCGGCCCGGGGTGGACACACTTTACTTGTCCTTTAGTGTTCCTCCCGGGTTGGTTCATTCTTCCAGAGTTTATATAATGTACGTAACAACAACGAAAGGATAACCTAATGACAATTCACTATTTCGCTGCCGATGGAAACTACGGCAACGCTCGTCAACTAGTCGTCGTCGACACATCAGACTGGACCGAGGACGAGTGGGAAGACGTCGACAACGCGCCTGAAGGCGAGCGTGGAAGTATCGCGCTGCAGTTGTCAGGTGGCAAGATGAAACCGACGGCGCAGTTAGCGCTGCCGCTGGTGTTTCCTGATGCCGCTGTCTATCCGCACAATCATGAGTGAAGGCACGGTCCTTTACTCAGTAGTAGTTCGGTTATGCGTGAGGCGCGGGCCTGACGCGTACACAGAGATAGACGGTGAGGTTTTCGCAGCAGTGTCACAAGGAATAGATGACGCAGAGATGGTCGACATCCTTGACATCGAAGTGCTGCCTGAACCGCCTGATGCTAAGATAATTGCGTTTCCTAAACGTGATTGAGACATCGGCCTGGTAGGAGGCTGCAAAGGCAAGACCGCTGCCACTTTCAAACATCGGCCTGGCGGGAGTCTGCAAGGCAAGACCGCTGCCATTTTAGACATCCAGAGTTGTTATAATGTACTCATGGGAATTTTAGGACTGTACATCGCTTATCGAGCAGGCAAGCGACGAGCTATGCGTGACTACAACGACAGCGTAGCTGATCTAGACTTAGATGAGATCTGCGCAGTTTGCAAGCAGGAACTTCGATTCCACTCAAACGATGCGAACTTGAGTTGCCCGATCTCAATATAGACTCGAGTTCCAGAGTTTATATAATAGTTGCATGACTACAACGACGAAACAACAGATACGTATTGAGAGAAGCGTTCACACTTGGAATGTAATAACTCCGTCTGGAGTTAGATACTTCAGAAAGAAAGAAATAGCTGAAGACTTAGTCAGGTGCATTGAAAAGCAAAATAAGAAGTAAGCTCTAGTTCCAGAGTTAGTATAATGACTACGCAGGTTGGAACGACCTACACCTTCCGATTATGGAAGGCCCTGGCCCGGGGTAAAAGTTCCAGGGCGTTCCAGAGTTTATATAATGTATATACCAACGACGAAAGGACAAGAAATGAACAAGAAATGGTGTTTACTTAAGGCAAGCGATATTGGCCCAATGGGTCGCGGTCAGAGCGGCAAGAAGAAAGTGTACGAAATTATCGTCACTGATTCAACGCTCCGTTGCGAGTGGGGTATGGCAGAGAAGATCAAGCGTCAGAGCTCGGTCCAGGTCTACTACAGCCCACAAGCTGCTCTTGCGGCTGCATACGAGAAATTGTATGCGAAGCAGGATCGTGGTTACACGATCGCTTACGCGGCCTAAGCAGTTCAAGGTTTGGTGTCCGGGGAGCGATCCCCGGCGCCAGGAAGGTGCAGGGTAGTCCCTGCTAAGCAAAGCGTTCATCACGCCCAGATTCATACCGGCCTTTGCGGGCTGGTCCCTGATGAGTCGGCCAGTAGCAACAGCGGCCTTTCGAATTCTCAACTCGAGTTCCAGAGTTTGTATAATGGATATATACACAACGACAAAAGGAGAATCATGAAAACCTACACGATCACGAAAACAGACAGCGCAGTCACAATCGACTTCGACATCGACTACTTCTACGCTAACTGCAACAACGCGACAATCGACTTCAACGAACTTGGCCTCGATCCGACATTCACAATTCACTTCGTCGACAATCAGCCATTCATTAACCTCGGCGGCCCCGACAACGTCACGTTATCGTTCGAGGCTCCACTTTTCGACGAATCTGAAATCGAACAGGTTTTCAACTACGAGGTCCTTCTGGCTCTCATCGCAACTGACAGCCGCTTCGACAACGGCCAAAATCCCTACTAAACTCGAGTTCCAGAGTTTATATAATTAAACTATCAACATGACACAGGAGAACAACATGGCAGTAAACACAGAGAATGAATTCGAACTCGCAATCAATGAGCTCGAGCGGTTGCTTGGCGTAGAGCACCTCGGCGTGCGAACGTCGACACAGCTCAAGCTCGGCATCTCGGGCGTGTGTCTCATCATTGCGGCACTCACTCCGCGCGAACCTTTGTGGGACTAAGGAGCAGAGCATGAGGACAGAGTTCTATTCAGTAGTCGAGACGCCGCGGTGCGTTCATTGCGGATACAAGGGTGAGGTAGAAGTACCGAACTCAGGCCTTGCACGACGCAGTGCGGGCGCGTTGATACAAGACGCGTTCCCTGATCTAAGCAGAGGTCTTCGCGAGCAGCTTGTCTCAGGGACTCACCCAGAGTGCTGGGCCGAAATGTTCGGATAGAGCGACTCGAGTTCCAGAGTTTATATAATGTATATACACCAAAACGAAAGGAAATAAAATGAAACTAAAAGTAATCGAAGTTGATATTGCGTGGGATGATCGCGAAGAATCAGGAGAGAATCTCGGTACCCAACTCGAAGCTTTGAATAAACTTATTCCAAATGGGTGGGTAAGGGTATTGAAGTACGAAGGCCCAGGCGGCGGTTGGCCGATGGTCGAGATTGCGTTCCCTGAAGAGAATGCAGAGATATTGGCCGAGTGGTTGGGTCAAGAAGATGACATGGAGTTCTTCATGGAATCTCTCTCTGACTTCTAAGTCAATAAAAATCACAAGGGTCCTGGGAGAAATCCCAGGACTCGAGTTTCCAGAGATTGTATAATGAATATATGAAAACATCAACCAAATGGAACACGGAGAGCCGCCAAGCCTTTGCGGATAGAAATATCCTCAGAGCTCAGCGGATTCCAAACAAAAGGCGCGTCGCGAGCCGAGAGGCTTGCCGCGGTAAGAAGTGGGACTTCTAGTTCTGCTTCTTACGATGTAAAACTACACAACGACAAAGGAGAAAAATATGGGAATGGATGTAATGGGTCGCAACGCTAGTAGCACCACAGGTGAGTACTTTCGTCGCAACGTCTGGGGTTGGCGCCCTCTGTGGAATTACGTCGAAGACATGCATGCGGACATCGCTGCAAAAGTTGAAAACGCACAGACTAACGATGGCGATGGTTTGGACGCAGACGACGCTTACGCGCTCGGTCTGAAGCTCTACAACGACATTGCAGATGGGATCGCTGCTCGCTACGTGTCAGAACGTGATGCGGCTATTGTTGCGTTGCCGGACGAGCCGTGCAAGTACTGTGACGCAACAGGTATCCGAACGGATACGGTCGGCGTCAGCATGGGCATGGACAAAAACAAGACGTGCAATGGGTGCAATGGCAAAGGTAGCTCTCGTCCATGGGCAGCTGCGTACAGTCTCGATGTTGAAGACATCCGCGCGTTTGCGGACTTCCTCGTAGACTGCGGTGGATTCAACATTTACTAAGTAACAACAACAACAACAACAAGGAGACATAATGACAACAGAAACAGAAACAGAAACTAAAAACAGAGCAAAGCCCGGTTCACGGACTGAAGCACTACCAGAACTTGGCGCTGGCGTAAGTTTGCCAGCAGGCTATTCAGCGGCGTACTTTCGTCGACGCAAGAAGCTTGCGGTACTGCGCGCGGATGATCGTACTCACTATCTTGTATTCGACATCATGACAGGCACGTCAGTCAAGGTAGACGACACGAAACAAGCGTGCCGGTTGATGTCACAGGTCGCTAAGGGTGAGGTCACTCTAGCGGTATAGTCGCTGCCATAGCGAACAGGAGTAGCGCCGATAATCTATTGCGGAGACCTAGATCGGCTCTACTTCTCGCTATCCAGAGAATGTAAAATAGTATATACCTAATCGTGTATATCAAAAAGACAAAGGAGAAAACATGGGACGCATACTAGAAAGTCATATGGAGAAAATGTTAGAGCTTGCTCACGCAGTAAAGAAAATCGGCATTGACAAAATCGCCACGGCTGCGGGCACTACAGAGCGACGAGTTAATCGCTTTGTTACTGACCCGTCAACCTCGAAGAACTCTGACATTCTGAAAATTAAGCGAGCGGTAGAGGAGTTGAGTAGTGAAGGTAAAAGCTGAAAGATTCTTGTCAGACCTCGATAATGGAGTCTACGACGATGTCGCGTTCTCGATAGAGACTGCGGTCACTCGCCACACACAAAAGATTCGCGCTAAGCGTTCGGTATCAGACTACGAGATCGGAGACCTGGTAACTGTAAACAGCCTGTGCGGGTACCAAGCTCTGCGCGGTGCCGAGTGTGTTGTAGCGGCTAAGTGGCCTAGATCATTGATAGTTGAAGGCAAGCTTGATGGAAAAGAATTCCGCTATGCGATGTCGCCTGTTCTGCTCGACAAAAGGTATAGTTAACTGCCATGACTACTATAGTCGCGGTAACTGGCAGCAGCTGGACTGTAGTTGGGTCTGATTCACGTGTCACTGAAGAAGATGGGCGCGTCTACGTTCTACCTAAAGGTTCAGCCAAGGTCGCGCGGAATCGCGCGTATCTGCTCGGTGCGGCAGGCGACGTGCGCGCGATCAACATCTTGCAATACGCGTTTCGTCCACCTGACGCCAAGAATTTTGTCGGCACCCGACTTGACAAATTCATAACGAGCGACTTTGTTCCGTCGCTGCGTGCGTGCTTTAATGAACAAGGCTACACAGCGCCTTCGCCTAACAAAGAGCATTCAGATGAGTCTGGATCAATAGTACTGGCTGCAGTCAATGGTGCGGTGTACGTCATCGGAGAAGATTACTCGTGGGTTAAAGACACGAGTGGTATCTACGGTCTTGGTACTGGAAGTCCGTACGCGCTCGGCGTGCTGTATGCTCTTCTTCCAGAAGGCGCGGACAACATAGACAAAGCTAAAGCTGCGGTCAAGACTGCGCTTACTGTTGCGGCAAGGTTAGACGCAAACACAAGCGCGCCGTTCAACATACAAGTGCAGAGCGGGCCGATTTAGTTCCAGAGAATGTAATATATAAAATAAGAAAAGTAAGACACAATACAAACTACAAAGGAGAAAAAGATGAAAATAGATATAGAGTTCTACAATACTGCAGCTGCGGTTGCTTGGGCAGTCGCGGTGTTCTTAATCGCCGGCATGTCAATATCCCGCAAGCGCGGTCGATAATGAAAATTGTTCAAGCTATGTTTCAAGCTCTTATTGCGAGCTTCCTCGCTGTCGCCGGCTGGTCACTGTGGAAAGAACGCGGTGAACTTACGCGTCGTGCTAAGTACGGCGATCGCGTAATAGTTAGAAGCTCAGAGGCTGACGACAGAAAAGCATCATGGGAAAGTATCATGCGTGCAACTGACGAATCATACAAGAGCTCGCGATGAAAGTAAAAACTAAGTTTGCGGTTGTCGCAGCCGTAGTCGCCTTAATAGTCGCGTTAGTTTACGGCAATGCAGGCGCAGTAGCTACTGCTCAGTGGAACGTTGATCGCATTGATCAACGCTCACTGCCGTTGAATAAAGACGTTTCGCTGGCGCTCAATGGTCAAGGCGTCACTGTCTACGTAGTTGACAGCGGAATACTCTCGTCGCATGAAGAGTTTACAGGCAGAATTCGTGCAGGGTTCACTAAGATTCTCGATGGACGAGGAACTGAGGACTGCTACGGACATGGCACTCATGTCGCTGGCGTAATCGGCGGGTCAACCTATGGCGTAGCTCCAAAGGTGACTCTTGTCCCTGTGCGGGTGACAGACTGCAGTGGCAATGGTTGGACGTCTGACATGATTGCAGGCATCGACTGGGCAGTAGCAGATCACAAGACTGGCGAGCCTGCGGTCATGAATATCAGCATGAGTGGAAACTTGTCGTCAAAAGTAAACGCTGCGGTCGATCGCGCGATTGCGGATGGAATTGTAGTAGTTACTGCAGCCGGCAACAACAATAAGGACGCGTGCAGTTACTCTCCGGGATCTACTTCGAGCGCGATCAATGTCGCGGCGAGTGATGAAAACGATGCTAGGTGGTCGTGGACTAATTACGGCAAGTGTGTTGACATATTTGCGCCAGGCACAAACGTGCTGTCAGCATGGGCTACGTCGCCAACAGCGTCTAAAACGCTTAAAGGTACGTCACATGCGGCGCCACACGTATCCGGCGTGGCAGCGCTAGCGCTGCAGAATAGTCCAACCCTGTCTGTAGCTGACGTTACTTCGTTGATCGTGAGCTCTGCCACCAACGATGTGATTACTGACGCCGGCGCTGGTTCTCCAAACAAGTTGCTATACGCTCCATTGTCTGGGTCTAGTTCTGCGCCTGCGGTGACAACAACTACTACAACTATCGTGAAAGACATTGACAACGGGACTGAAGTGCTGTCGTCTGCGTCTGTAACACTTGCGGTGACAAAAACGTTAGAAGGTTACGAGATCACAGTTGAATCTTCGCTTCCTGGAGCAAAGATACAAATTAGTGCGTTAGCAAAGCTCAAGTCATCTTACACTTGGACTAAAACTTCTTCAACAAGTGGTGCGGTAAGATTCACGACGACTAGAAACCTAAGCGGATATAATGTAATCGTACTTGTAAGTGGAGTGCCATATAGCTCTGTTCTAGTCGCTTAGCGCCGCTCATTTAAGTTTCCAGAGTTGTTATAATTACTAGGTCAACTACGAAAGGACAAACAAATGACAGCAGTAAGCAGATCGCTTGCGGAGGAAATTACTAATGAGCTTGAAAAAGCTGCAGTAGCAATCTTCGCAAAGCATGGTCTCGAGCGAGGCAAAGTCTCCATAAAGTATGGACAACTTTACTCACTCAAGATTGAAGCTCAGCCAGTCGAGACTGGACCAAATGGAGTCAACCTTGCTTCAGTAGAAGCGACAGACTACATTCGTTTTGGTTCGATGTACGACTTGCCGGAAGGTCTTCTTGGAAAGACTTTCTCAGTCAATGGAAAAGAGTACGCATTTGCGGGTATAGCGGCTTCACGGTCGAAGTACCCAATTTACGTACGTGAAATTGCGACTGGGAAACATTCGTTCTTCCAAGAATCAGTCAAGCGTTACTTCACTCCAGTCGGAGTGAAGTAATGCGGATTGCTAAACAACAGCCTTGGATGGCGCGCGCGGCGTGCACTGGGAAAAGCGAACTTTTTCACAATGAGAAGTCGCGGATAATCTCTCGGCGTGCTAAGGAAATTTGCGCTTCTTGTGCAGTTCAAAAAGACTGCTTAGACTACGCGCTAGAAAATGAGCATATTGGAATTTGGGGTGGACTTACCGGCAATGAACGACGTCGTCTGCGCCGCCGTAGCCGACAGACACGCTAGTCAGTCGCAGACTCGGTCTGGAGAACATGGTATACTTAACAACTGCTATTGTCTAAAGGAGCTCCAATGAACGAAGCCGGTACAGAAGAAGAGGAAACAAGCGGTGCGGAAGATCGCAACGAGCGTTTGCCGAAACGAAAAGACAAGTGGAAATGCCCTAAATGCGGAGAGGTAATTGTTATTCACGTGAAGTTGTCTGAACCTCCGGTGTGCCGCAATCCGCAGTCGCATACTTCAACTGCGGTAGCCATGGAATTAGTTAAGTGATTGATGGTTCAATCGATGTTGTGTGGCGTCTTCTTGCGTTGGCAGAACGCAATGGACTTGGTCCTTCCGCGCCTGTAATGAGAAACGCAGCTGAAGAGATACAAATGCTGCGGACTAAAGTTGAAAGCCTAAATCAAGAACTCGAACGTATGAGATCAGAACGCAACTTTGGTGCGATGTAAACAAGCAGAACAGCCAGCCGGTTTGGCCGGCTGGCTGACTGTCACTTACGAAGATTAAACTTCGTAAGCGAGGACGTACCCCTTGTCACGCTTTGCGTACACTTTTTCGTACGCGGCTGACATTGCTGCTTGCCCTGAGTGAAACACTTGCACGCTCGACTGGCGATTGACTTTCTCAGCCATTCCCCAGAAGCAACGCAACACTGAACCGTCTACGATTACCTCGTAAACTTTCTTCTTGCCACTTTGGCCACGTCCCATCGGGCCAATGTCGCTTCCTTTAAGTAGGCACCACTTTTTCATTCCTTGTCCTTTCGTCGTTATCAGCGGTTTTGCTGATGAGATAAATATATCAACTCCGGAACTAGAGCGGACTCTGACTAAGCCGGCCTACGACTCCAGTTCCGGAGATGATACATTGTATCTATCAACGACGAAAGGACAAACAGAATGGAAACGACAATCAATCGAAAAACAGCCGTTCTCATTGCGGTCGATCAACTGATTGACTTCATGAACGCGGCAAGCAAGAAACACTATGAAGAAAAATTCCCGTCACTGAACGCGGATACGTTTGAGTTGGTCGGAGGACGCAAATACCTCAAGATCGCTCAAGTGTCGCAGCCGGGCGGCGGACGCAGTGTTCACTGCTTCGTCGACGCGGAGACAGGCGGCGTCTACAAGTCAGCCGGCTGGAAGGCACCAGCGTTGAACGGCGAGCGATACAACTTGCTCGATGCGGACAGCCTGGCAGAACTTCACGCCAAGTGGGACCCGTACACCGGGTACCTCTACAAGCGGTAGTCACGTCCGGCCGGGCCAGCCGAAAGGCTGGCTCGGAATCCGGAGTCGTTATAATGTATTTATCAACGACGAAAGGACAGATAGCGTGGCAACAAAGAAAGAATTAGAGCAAATGGTTGCGGACCTCGAGAACGACGTCAAGATCCTCATCAAGGCTCTCGAGGAAATTCACAACAAGGCTAAGTCGGTCGACTTCAACCCAAGCCCAGTGCTTGAAAAGTCTCCGGCCTATCTACTTGGCGCGATTCAATCGATGTCGCGGTTTGCTCATATGAGCACACGGACTGCGGCGCTTCAAGAGATTATATAATTTAACTCAATGACAATGACGAAAGGATGAGCATGAGAACGTTAAATGACGCTCTCGTCGAGGTACAGATCGGTATCCAAGACGCGAAAGCTGATTACCCGGATCTAAGCGAAGACGACATCGTTGCGGAGGTAGTTCGCAATGTCGCGTCGACGTACCCGATGACAATCGCGTGTGAGCTGCTTCGACGCTACGGGCGTTGATTCCAGAGAAGTTAATATAATTCTGTCAGCCAAAATGGTTGGCACTTACGAAAGGACGAAATGAAATGGCAATGACAGACGAAGCACTCTCGACTGTTCGAGAGAGCAAAGGCGCGTTGAGAGGTTACATGGTTTACGGCAAAACCCTTGAACTTTGGTTCTCAAGCCCGACTGGTGACTCGAGTGATTCCGTCACTCTAAAGATGCAATGCGAAAGCTGTGAGCAAGCTGCGGACATCGCGGCGATGCACATGCGTGTTTGGGGTCACGACAAGTCGTACACTTACTAATTAGATCGCTGGCGCCCGGGAATCGTCGCCCGGGCTGCTAAGCTTTAGCGAACTTAGTTCCAAAGAAGTTAAAATAGTACTATCAACTACAATGACGAAGGAGACTTAAATGACGAAAGCACGTAAAATATTTTTTGTTGCCTTAGCCGCGATTGCGGTAGCAGGTTTAGTCAAGGTCGCGCAGGAGAGCGGTAAGTACACTTGCAACTCGTCGTCCGTGACAGTGCGGGAAGGCCAGACGTTACACGGCATTGCTCAGGCAAATTGCTCAGGCAATGTTGTGAATGCCATGGACGACTTAGTTCTAAGCCTTGGCACGTCTACAATCTATCCCGGACAAGAAATTCAGTTCCCAAACCAAGGCTAGATCAGCTTCACAAACACGCACTGCATTTGTGAGTCACTTTACCGTAAGAATCGGTAAATTGGCTTGCGTCACAGATAAGACGATCTGAGCGGTTGCTGTTGTGATATATTAAATGCAAAAGTGAGGACAACCAAATGATAAAAAACAAACCAGGTGTTGTTGCGGTTATCTTCTTGGGCCTAGCTGCGGCAATTCCTTTGATCGCTATTCCAATTGTCGGAAAAGCAAGTATGACAGCTGGTGTAGTCTTTATCGCAAGCCTTGGTTTGCTGATGCCGGCCGCACATTACGCAAGTCTGTGGATTGTCAAGCGGTTTGCACAAAAAGAACTAAAGCCTTTGCTTGGCGTAGTAGCTCCTAAAAAAGACGCGGACCAAGGTGTACTTTATGACGAAAATGATGTACCATCAATCTGACGCTATGACAAAGGAAGAAGAATGGTCAACGAGTTATTTGCAAAGACGAAACGCGGAACTGGAAGCAGAGAACGCGGTGTTGCGAAAGAAACTAAATGACTTCAGCCTTATCGAGCGAACTAAAGAGTTTGATCGTGAGCAGTGAGACACTGCTTGACGAGGCAAGGGAGCTTATCGCACGCTCTCGAGCTCAGTTGGCAATGCAGCCAGCTGACGAGCCAGTGCGGAACAAACAACATACAACGAAACGAGGAATAATGTCAACTCCAACTCCAGAAGCTGCAGCGCAGCTTTACGCAGAAGGAAAGCCGGTCGTAGAAGTTGCTCAAGCTTTGGGCATCACTTACGGCAAAGCTCGCAAGCTCATCACTCAAAGCGGCACGCCAGTTCGTGACGCATCGTCGCGCCTCAAAGGCCGTACTCGCCGCAAGGCCTAATGAACTGGCGCTCACGTTTTCGTGACGTTATTTGGACGTCGGTAGTGGCAGCAGGCTGCGGTGTAATCTCAGTCGTTTCTGCCATTGCCGGCGCCAACACACCTGTGCCGATCGCCTTCGGGTTGGCCGGACTGATTGCTGTACGGTTGAACGATCAGTAGCCTGCCAGCTGGGAACTCGAGTTCCAGAGTTGTTATATTGATCACATGACAACAACACACACAAATAAACCAACCGCAAACATCGAATTCACTAACTTCAGCAATTCAGGCACCGATCCTGCTTGCGTATCTGAAACATCCGTCCTTGTGAACTTGGACGGTTGGTTCGCAATACTCGGCCTACTGACCAACGAGCAACGCAAAACTCTGTCAACAATGGGTGACGCCGGCCAGCTCGTCTGCCACGCGGTCAAATTATCAGACCTGAATTTTTAATTCAGGTCTGATTCTAAGGTCCGCCGTGAAGCGGAGCTCTATTTCCAGAGATGATATATTTATCTTGTCAAGCAAACAAGCCTGACAACTACGAAAGGACAAAAATGAAAACCATGATCAAACCAGAAATCGGAATGGGCGCATCCGTCTCGTTCTGCGCCGACACGATTGCGATGACTGTTATCGCGGTCAGTGAAAACGGCAAAACAGTGGTCGCCCAACGCGACAACGCTGTCGCAACCGGTGCGCCAATGAGCAATCAGTGGATTATCACACCAAATCCACAAGGCGAAACAATGACGTTCACGCTTCGCGCGAACGGCCAGTACGTACTGCAAGGCGATTCAATGAGAAACGGCCTCAAGCTCTACGTCGGCGAGCGCCACGAATACTACTGCTACGAATTCTAATTGAATTCGAGGAGCCGGGCCGGTTGGAGCCCGGCTCTTCAAGCAGTCTTCTCAACTCGAGTTAAGTTGAGCATTTTCCAGAGTTTATATAATTTAATTGTCAAGCAAACCCGCTTGGCCCGACTGAAGGACGTTATGACGATCATTGCTACAGACACATTTCGCCACATGGCGACTCCAAAGCAGATCAGCTTTGTCCGTGACTTGCTCGCAACACGAGAAGTAGACGCGGATATCGCGGCGCACATTGAAGACACGATCTCTGCTGGCTACTACTCAAAGTGGCACGCAAGCGAGGACATCAACGCGTTTCTGGCGCTGCCTAAGCGCGCGAAGGCGACCGGTGGAATGCAAGCTCTGCTCTCGAGTGTGCCGAAGTCAAAGTACGCAATTCCTGCGGCTGAACTCGAGCTCTCGTCAGTTCAAATCGCGAATGACTTGTTTTTCGTCGAGATCAAAGAGTACATGAACACACTCTACATTCGCTCTCTTCATGGAGCTCCTGGCGCGTTCAATCGTGCTAAGCTTACAGCGGAGCAGACTAAAGATGTCATTGCGATTCTTGCTACTGATCCTTACAAGTACACGCAACTTTTCGGCAAGCATCACTCGTGCTGCGGTTCGTGTGGAGCCGAGCTCACGGATGCTCGCTCTCGTGAGTTGCAACTTGGACCCGAGTGTCGAAAAAAGTTTGGATTCTAAAGCAGTGTATAATGAACTAACAAAGGAGATAGAAATGAAAGAAGCAGAAATGTACAAGGTTACGACAATCACGCGTGATGGTAAGTCCATCGTCGCGTACGTCACTCCTGAGCGCCGCGTTTCGTACGCTCGTGCGATGAGAGAAGAGTACGGTAGCTCGGTTACGGTAGAGTCTGCATCACTTGAAGAAGTTCAAGCGATGGAAGAAACCAACATCTAGCATCGCGCTGAATGAAAACAAAGTCGTAGCAATTCCGCTGCGCATAAAGACAAAATGACAAGGAGAAATAATAATGTGGGTATTTACACAGACAGGCTTTTTAAGTGCGGTTCGCCACCGCGATGAAGTAGACGCACTTGTAGTGCGAGCTCGAGACCTCGAGTCAATTCAGGCAATTGCAGACTTTGCAAAAACTGACATCATCACGCACGCGGGTTCAGACTACCCGTACCGCGTTTTTATCAAAGAAGAAGACTGGAAAGGCTTCTTACAAAAAGCGGTTGAAGAACTTGACTACGACAATTATAAAAATAGAATGCATTATCTGCGTGATGACAGATTCTGTAACGCGCTATCTAGCGTGTGGTCAGTCATGCTTAGAACAGAAGACCTTGACGTAAACTCGAGGCACTAACATGCGGACGTTTACTAAGGTGACAATTGGTGCTGCCGTTTGCTACTCTTTAACTTCTTTTAGTTTGAGTGTGACATTTGGTGAGCCTGCAGACATGCAGCCGGTTCGTGTAGAAATTGCGACAGAAACTGCGCCTTCGAGCGTAGTTCCTGCCGTCGAGATCGATGCGGCGCCGGCTACAAGTACTTCAATCGTCGAGAGCTCTGTAAAAGCGCTGTCAGTTGAGTCAAGCAAACGCTGCCCAGAATTTGAGCCGCTGTTTGCTGAAGCAGGCTTGCCTGTAGAGCAGTTCTCATTCATCGCTTGGCGAGAGTCACGGTGCACTCCGACTGCGTACAACAGCACTCTCAACAGAGACAAGTCAAGAGACTACGGGTTGTTGCAGATCAATTCGACTTGGAAAACAGTGACTATGCAGATCTGCGGACAGCCCTTTGGGCATCTGGACATTTTGTTTACTGTGAACTGCAACATTGCTGTTGCAAAGTACCTGTACAACAACGGCGGTCTCTCACACTGGAGTTTGTAGTGGCAGGAAAGCACAAGTGCAAGTTCTGCGGCGCTAGACACGACAGCGCGAACGATGCGATGATTCATGTTGTCAAAAGACATGCGGACGTAACTTCGTACAAACACTACGACGATCGCGACCATTCGCGCAGAGCTGTTGCAGAACCTTGCCCAATGTGCGGAGCAATGATGATGCCACTGCTTGCAAAACACTGCCCATGCGGCTACAAGGCTCCTGCTATTTCGTAGTACCATAGTTCCATGGCCAAAAGCATCATGGAAGAACTTGCTAAGTTGCCGCAGGAAGAGCGTGACAAAGTTCTTGATGGAATCGACCCAGAGCTTCTTGTCTGGGATTGGCGCCTTTGGGCTAGGCCAGAGCAAGTGCCACCACCTGGTGATGACTGGTCAATATGGATGTACCTCGCGGGTCGCGGTGCTGGCAAGACGCGGTCTGCTGCTGAGTGGGTCCGTGACAAAGCTAAGGTCACAAGCATGGGCAAACTTCGTTTTGCTCTCGTCGCTCGTACTGCAGCTGACGTTCGTGACGTAATTGTTGAAGGCGAGTCTGGAATTATCTCAGTATCGCCACCAAGCGAGCGCCCACTATACGAGCCTTCAAAGCGCCGACTGACTTGGCCCAACGGTAATACGGCTACATGCTTTACTGCTGACGAGCCCGACGGTCTTCGCGGTCCTCAATTTCACTACGCATGGTGCGACGAGATTGCAGCGTGGCGTCAGTCGCCAGACGCTGCGGGCATGACGTCGTGGGACAACGTTCGAGTTGCAACCCGTCTTGGATCTAACCCACAAATAATCTGCACCACAACTCCTAAACGAGTGCCGGTACTGTACGCGCTTCTCAGCGAAGCAGACAAGACCGGACGTGTTGTTGTTTCTCGTGGGTCTACGCTCGACAATGCGGGTAACCTCTCAGATACTTACCTCGAGGCTATCACAGGAGTTTACGAAGGCACGCGACTTGCAGCCCAAGAGTTGTATGGTGAAATGCTCAGCGATGTCGAAGGCGCGCTGTGGACGATTGAACTGATTGAACGATCTCGTGAAAAACAACTGCCACTTGGCGCGCCACTGCGCTGCATTGGCGTCGACCCTTCGGTAGCTGAAAACCCACGCGATGAATGCGGAATCGTCGTGGTTGCTTCTACAGGCGAGCGCGACTTGTACAAACGCCACTCGTGGGTTCTCGAGGACGCCTCACTTCATGGCGCGCCTGACCGCTGGGCGAACGCGGTAGTTCAGATGGCGCGCAAGTGGTCGTGCCCAGTCGTAGCTGAAGTAAACCAAGGCGGAGCCCTAGTGCGGAATGCTATCAACACGATCGACCCAACAATCAAAGTATTCGAGGTTCATTCAAAGGTTGGCAAAGCACTGCGTGCTGAGCCAATCACGCTGGCGTATGAACAAAACCGCGTGCACCACATCAATTACCTTGCGGACCTCGAGTCGCAGATGTGCGCTTGGATTCCAGGTGAAGGCAAGTCACCTGACAGAGTTGACGCGCTAGTCCACGCGCTGACTGCTTTACTGATTAAACCACCTGCGGGCTTTGTTGGTGGCACCATCACAGCTAAATCGCTGGCGAGTAGACGATTGCCAAGTTTTAGAAACGGTAATGGCCGCGGTGGTGGACGCGTGTTCTCGCCGCGATGATGCGGGTATACAATTACATATCAAGCTTTAAAGAAAGTACGGTAACAAATGAGTAACGAAGAAACTCCAGTCGTTGAAGAAACTCCAGCAGTGGCAGAGGTTGCGGCAGTTGTCGAAGAACAACCAGTCGCTGTTGAGCCTGAGCCAACACCTGCGCCTGCACCTGCGCCGCGCAAGCGTGCGGTCAAGTCTGGCGTAGGAATTGTTGCAAGCGGTACAGGCAGCGATGACGTGCGGCTTGACATGTGCATCTATAAAAACCCAGCGACACGCAAGTCGCTGTCAGTTCACCATCTTCAGCGCCGCTTATTTGAATGCGGATTCCGTGAAGCAGGAACTGATAAAGACGGCTGGTATGCTGACGCAACGAAGCGTGCGGTAGAGGCTTATCAAGCAGCCAATAACCTTGCGGTAACCGGCGCTGTTGATGCGGACATGCTCATCGCATTGTTTGCTGACGAGCCATTCATCAACGTCATCGTCTAAACGCGCGCTACATTTCAAATACATCGACTCTGTAGTCGAAGTTCTCTCGCGCTGCAGCCTGCTCTGCATCTGCTTCACTTTTAAAGTAAAACCATTTACGTTCCACTGATGAAAATAATTTTCCATTGTTAGTCCATGGACCTGTCCAAGCTTTTCCATCGCTATATCTAACAACAACAAAGCGCTTTTGTTTTTCTGTTTCTGTTTCTGTTTTCTGCTGAGTAATTGCACGCGCGTCAATTGACACTGCTCTTCCAAATGGATCTCTCCACTTACTCATCTCTGCTCGAGTGAGAGGAGGCAAGCGTTTTTTACTCACGCTTTTCTCACGCGCTTTTTTCATCACGCTAAATATTTTTTCTCTTCTTTTCATGGAAGCATTATACAAACTTTGGATTATAAAAGTTAGTGAACTTTTTTTCTTCGCGCGCTTCGCTTTTCTCTCACAGAAAAAATATTTTTGTAAAAAAAGTTGGAGACGTTTTTCACTTTTTCATTTTCTATCCATACCCCTCTCTCTCGTCCAAGGCAATTATGGTAACGTACTATACTTCCCCTTGTACAAAGATGTCCGCCGCGGCGAATGACACTAGCAGAAAACGCGGCGTGCCTTCGGCACGCAGGCAGAGCAAAGCGTGATTTTTCCGCCGCAGGTATTGTCGTGTTCGTCAAACAAGAAAGTGATGTACACAGTGAAGTATGATACTATAGTGCAATGGAGAGAGCGCAGTTACCCGAGAGTGAGCACCGCCTCCTCGCCGCATTGTCGGGTAACGAGTTAAAGGCCCGCGTTCGCGAGCTCGTCGCCGCAGGCTGGTCGATGTCATCTGTCGGCCAGGCCTGTGCGCCGCCCCGCTCTCGATCTACAATAAGATCCTGGATCTCCGTCTCTTCTCTTTCTTCTTCCGATTCAACAATACCCGCGGCGAAAAACTCAAGCTTTCATTCTGTTCCTGCCGCTCCCACCAAGAACGAAAGATACACACCGAAGCGCCGAAACGTCATGCCGTCACGGTCACCAGGGCTTACCGAAGTTGACAAAAGTCATATCAAGGATTTAGCACGATTAGCAAGTAGATATAGATCTACCTCTTCTACCTCCTCCACCTATGGAAGAGCGAACGCGGATTTCACGCTGTTGGTGAACTCGTTGTACTCGCGAGGTGTTACGGTTAGAGAGATCGCCGCGGCTGCAGAAGTGACCTATCGCGCGATAAATAGGAGAATAACGAGATGAGAGTTCTTCATGACATCTTTCCGGCTCGAGTTCTTGTTGCTCCGCAGAATCACGGCATCTCGCTTGAGCAGTTGACGACGAGGACCAGCCAGCCGCAACCGCCGACGAGATTAGTAGAGGCTGTTCGCGTACTGATTACTGATTCCCGGATATTGATCGCGGCGGACTCACATAAAGGACCCGTGACGGTCTTTTCCGAGCCGATTGAACAGTTGAACTGGAGTGGAAGTTCCCGTACTGAGTCATCACTAACTACCTCTACGGGTAAGACGATTATCTTTGTTCGTGACGATAACTGCGGCTGCGGAAGCAGATTGCGAAGCTGGAATCCGTACAATACGTTAAACTCGAGTAAGG
>Ga0181352_1000220_pt1 | contig 26004 bp, 3 predicted proteins | sample Fa13VDMLBSN_FD_130103 | JGI IMG/M metagenome (GOLD analysis project Ga0181352, IMG submission 130103) | Freshwater viral communities from Lake Michigan, USA - Fa13.VD.MLB.S.N | ecosystem: Environmental > Aquatic > Freshwater > Lake | place: USA: Michigan | collected 2013-09-23 | reverse complement strand
TGTGCAAAGACCTACCATACAAAAACAAAACGTAAGATTAAAAACTCCACAAGAAGTTAAGAAAGCTAATAGAGAAAACTTTCAAAAACGTATAGGTGTAAAACCTACATACAATGTTCAAGAGTTAACTGATTTTGGTACACCTGAACCTGGATTAGAAGATGCTTCATTAGAAGCTTTAGACGCTTTAAGTTTAGCTAGTGGTGTAGGTTATTTAGGTAAAAATTTAGGCAAAGGATTATTTAAAGCTTTAAAACCAAAAAGAAATTATGCTAATTGGGATATTGACCCAAAACCGTTGCCAGAGTATTGGCTTAGAAGAACATATCATAATGCAGACCGGACATTAACAGATAAAGAATTAAATCTTTTAAATGAAGTAGGTTATGGAGAACCATCAAATTATCGTAGAGAAGGTGCATTATGGAATCCGTATGAAATAAATACTTATAAAGCTAATAATAATTTACCTAGAGTTAATTTAAACCCTGTTTATGTTAAACCTAGTCAAGTAGAACCTGGTTCTAAAGAATGGAGTAATTTTATTAGAGCTAATACTTACGTACCTCCACAATCTTCAATTTCAGAAAATTTAGTTAAAAAGATAACAAATAGATCAGGTTTAACTAAAGAAGAATTAGTACAAAAAGCATCTCCAAAAAATAAAGATGTTCTTTCTAAAATGTCAGAACAAGATTTTCAAAATACGGTTTTAAAACCTAATGGAGAAGTTGTACCTTATTACCAAGGTTCTTTAGAGCCACAATTTAGTGGTTCTCAAAATGTAATGGCTTTATCTCCAAAACAATATACAGATGAATTTAATTCAAGATTAGATTTATTAAATGATATAATTGCAGAAAATAATAAATCAGGTGTAAATTATAAAGTTAAAGGGCTAGATGAAAGTGGTAGATTAACTTTTTATACACCTGAACAAATTATACCAAATGCTAATAAGCCTGTACCTCAACATTATTTAGACGCTTTAAATAAAATTAATGAACCTGACTTTTTATATAAAGGATATGGAGATAATTTTTACTTTTCTAACATGTCAGGTAGTCCTGGTTTTAAAACAAGAGAAGAAGCTAAAAATTGGATTGAAAATATAATTAAAGAAGAAAAAGGTATTAAAATTCCAGAAGGAGAATCAAATTGGGGGGTTAGACTAAATCCTGGTCAATGGAGAGGTAATGTAGAAGATATTGCTAATACAGAATATTTAAGAAGTATTCCTGGTTTAGAAATGAGTAATACAACAGAAGGTGTATTTTCAGATCGTAGGCCTAGAAAAGGATCAGGTGCTTATGATTCTATTAATGAATATCTTAAAAGATTAGATTTAGGTAGAGTAAAAGCAGGGTTTAATTCACAAACAGATTATTCTAGAGGTCTTTGGGAAAATGCAATTAATAAAAATAAAGCTGTAGGATTTTATGGTAATCCAAGAACTGTTTACAGTACTATGAGATCTTTAGCACCATATGCTATACCAACAGCTATAGGAGCAGGGGCATTACAACAAAACCAAGAACAACCTCAATACCCTACAGGTGGTAAAGTTAAACCTATTGTTGTTACTAATCCTAATGATTTTAGGTTAAAAGCTTATAATGATAGTTTATATTTACATAATACATCAGTTTCAGAAAGAAATAAATATATTAATTTTGTAAATAAGGCTGGTTTTGACGAGAGTATGATTGAAGAGTGGCCTGCTAATGGGTGGATAAATACAGATAAACATGAAAAAATCGGACCGATATATAGTGGAATACTCAAAAATTCTGGGGGTGGATTTGATAGAAACCCTAATAATTTTAATGATGTTAGAGATTTTACAATGTTTCCAAATAAATATAACCAACCAGTTAAAGTGTATGATAATAGTACCGCAGGTAAAATACTGAAAAAACGATACGAAGTCTATAAAAAACCAGTACAACCCGTAATATATCAACCTATTATTAAACAAACTGCAACAGCAGAACAAATAGACTCTTTATATCAAGCACCTCAATTAATTATGCCTGAAAGGTTAGAGTTAAGTATGAATAAACCTGACGTTGTACAATCAGCTGAAGGTCCTACGTTTAAACAAGGTAGAAAATTTATGAGGGAAACAGGTTTAAGACCAGGGTTTTATCAAGAAGGTGGTAAAGTAGGAGAAGATTTTGCTTATGATAAGTGGAGAAGAAGTTTACCTGAAAATTTACAAAGTGAATCTCCTAGTTATAATTTAAGAGGATATTGGGAATCTTTAAATAAACCTGAATTATTTGAACCATTTAATTATGATTTATACGGTGGAGAATTTGATGGACCTGATGGAGAATTTTTATACCATGGTTTTAGTAGAAATCCAGAAACAGGTGAAATACTTAAAGGTAAAACACATCCTACTTTAAACATGGCATTAAATGATAAAGATGCTGAAGGTAATGTATATATACCTTATATGAAAGATGGTAAAATATATACTGATACTTATTCTGATGGGGGTACAATAAATAACATGAAAAAAAGAACTTTAAAAAAATATCAATACTCTTATGGAGGATTGACTGTAACTGATTTAAATAAATATCAATTAGGTGGTAGTAATTTAGGTGATGCTGCTAAAATTAAACCATATAATTTTAATAAATTATCTTCAGGATTAGGTGGAGGTTCTACAAGTGGAGCAACTGCAGGTGCTACTGGTTCTGTTGGTTCTGGTTCACCTACACCAAGTCCTACAGGTGCTGCAGTTGGAGGTTTATCTTCTGTTGCTAATGCAATTGCTCCTGGAGCTGGTGCTGTTGTTCCTATTTTAGATATGATGAGTAAAGCAACTTCAGATGAATATGGTGCTCCTGACTCTGGATTAAAAGGACTTCATAATAGAGCAAATCCACTTGCTAATATTAATAGAATAATGGAAGGTAAAGATGTTGGTAGAAGTTTATTAGGATTAAGTGGTGTTGGTTTATTTTCAGAAGCAACTGGATTAAGTAAAGCAATGTTTGGTAAATCAGATTACGACATAGAGGCTGAAAAAAGAGAAGCTGAAAAGAAAAATAAAGAAACATATACTAGAATGAATACTTCAGAAAATTGGGGTAATTCAGATGTTAACACTTCTACTAATATGATGTTTCCTGATGGTGGTATGGTATTAAACTATGATGACCCTAATGCTAATGCTGAACTTGAATTACAAGAAACATTCCAAATGCCAGATGGTACCGTAGGTAATGTAGATGGTCCTTCACATGAAATGGGTGGGATAGCTGTTGATTTACCTGAAGGTACTAGAATATGGTCAGATAAATTAAAACATAATGGTAAGACATTTGCTAAACACACTAAGCCTATTACTAATAAAATAGCTAGGTTAGAAAAAGAAATAGCTAAAAGTCCTAATAATAGTGAAGCTAAAGAAAATAGTATAGCATTGTTAAACCAACAATTAGATTACTATTTTGATACACAAGAAACTAATAAACAAAATACTGAAATGAAACGTACTTTAAGAGAAGGTGGCATGATTAAACGTGCTGATGGTTCTTACTCAAAAAGAGGTCTTTGGGATAATATTAGAGCCAACAAAGGTTCTGGTAAAAAACCTACAGCTGAAATGTTAAAACAAGAACGTAAAATCCGTGCTAATGAAAAAGCAATGGGTGGATATATGTATGCAGAAGGAGGAATAAATAATCCTGGCTTTAGGGCTTTACCAGAAGAAGTTCAAGAAAACATATTAGCTAATATGGGTATGGGTGGTGAAATGTATTCTTTAGGTGGTAGATTAATGAATACTCCTATGTATGCTGAAGGTGGTAAATTACCTGAAGGTGTTTTAAAATCTAGACTTGAAGCTCATATGTCACCTGAAGAAGCTGATGAATACCTAAGTGAATACGGTAAAGGTGGTTATACAGTAAGAAGAAGCAGTGATCGTAAAGGTAAAACACATGTTGTAATTGGACCTGATGGTACTAAGAAATACTTTGGTGATCCTAACTTAGGAGAAAGAGGTAAATCTAAATATGGTAAAGAAGCTTTCTATGCTAGACATAAAAAGAACTTAGCTGGTAACCCTTACTTTAGAGCTTATGCTAGAGCTACTTGGGAAGAAGGTGGAACTACTCCTAAATTTAATTATAACAATAGTGAAATAAATCAAATAACAGGTAAACCTACGGGTAAAGGTGGTTTAGAAGATGCTAGTTTAGATGTTTTACAGGTAATAACTACTCCATTAGCTTTAGCTAATTTATACAAAGCAGGTAAAATTAGTTATGATGCATATCAACTAGCTAAACCTGGTATAATTAATCTTAGTAAAACGTATTCTCCTACTTATCGTAAAGCTTTATTACAAGCAGGTAAAGCACTTTCACCTTTTGAATATGGAGGAATGATGGGTGATGAATATGCTCAAGGTGGTATACATATTAAACCTGAAAACAAAGGTAAGTTTACTGCTTATGCTAAATCTCATGGTAAAGGTGTACAAGAAATGGCTGCTCATATAATGGCTAATAAAGAAGACTATTCACCTACTATTGTTAAACGTGCAAACTTTGCTAAAAATGCTGCAGGTTGGAAACATGAGATGGGTGGTTTAGTTAAATATGAAGTAGGTGGTCCTTTTGAACAAGATGAAGAATATTTAACAGGTTATGGTACTCCAAATGCAACTTCTGACCCTTTTAATTATGAATCTTCTTTTAATTTTTCTAAACCTCTTACGTGGCAATTTAATAACAGAACAGATTTAGAACCTACTCAACCTGCACAAATTACAATGCAACCTGATGGAAGAACATCTGTTACAGGAAGTCAACAAGAAATATTAAGTCTTGTTAATCCACCTTCACAACCTTTACAACCTAAATCTAATTGGTTTAAAGATAATTCTAATGCAATAGGTCAATTAGCTCCTGGATTAATAAGTGCTGGTGTTCAATCTAATAGAATTAATAAATTAGCTAGACCTAGAACTTTAGCTGATGTTAGGTTAAGAGAAAATGTAGCTAATCCTAATTTAGTAGATTATTCTGCTGAAAGAAATGCTATTGACAGAACAGCTTTAACTGCTATGGAACAAGCACAAAGAGGATTTGGTTCTTCAGCTGCTGCTCAAGCATTTAAAAATAAAGCTAGATTAAACCAATTAGAAGCTACAGGTAGATCATTCCAAGGTCAAGAAAATGCTAATGCTCAACTTATAAATCAATTCTTAGCTGCTAGACAAGAAGCTGCAATAAGAGAAGCTATGATGAATAATGAGATTAGTAAATATAATCTTGAAAATGTTTATGGCTTTGACAAAATGAAAACTGAAAGTTTAAATGATATAACTCAATATTTAGGTGATGTAGGTTCTGATTACTTTAGTAAAGAAGCTGCTGTTGATAACAGAATGAGACAACTTGAAATGTTGGCTAAATCTAACTACAAAGGAGCTAATCGTAAAACATTAGATGATTTATATAATAGTGGTTATTTGACTGCTGAAAAGTATAAAGAATTAACAGGTGTAGATTCTGAACCAAAAAGAAATGGTGGTATGATTCAATATGCAGAGGGTGGTAAAGTTAGTCCTTACAAACGTACTTTAAATAAAGTAGTTGGTTTTAATACTAACAAAGCTGCTCAAATGATGGACGCTGAATATTCTGATGCTTTAGCTGCTGGTAAAGATAAATACACTTCTACTATAACTGGTTTAGATTACAAAGTATTACCTAAAGCTGAAAAACGTGCATTAGTTACTGATATGTGGAGAGAAGCACATGGTGAAGCGCCTACTCAAAAACAAATTGAATCTGGTGTTAAAGCTATAGAAGGTAAAAAAGTAACTTCACCTAAAGCTAAAACAATGGCTGAAATAATTTCAAGCCGTTGGAAAACAGGTACTGCTACTCCAGAACAAATGATTGCACAAATGACTCCACAAGAACAAGAACAATACTTTTTAGGTATTAAAGATTGGGGCCAATTTGGTAAAAAACAACTTGCACAAGGAATAGATGCTGTAGGAAGTTTAGGTATGACTGCTATTGGTAATCCTTTAAAATCTATGTTTGGTACAGATTTAGGTTTTGGTTCTACTGATATGTCACCTGAAGCTGTAGATGCTATGGTTAGTAACCCTAATCAATATGCTGATGCTGCTTCAAATGCTTTACTTGGTATTATGGGTGGTAAGGCTTTAGGTATGGCGGCTAATAAAATTATACCTAAGTTTTATAAACCAGCAGCTAAATATTATAATGCTGAAGCTAGAAACTTAGAATTGCAAAAAGCTAAAAAAGTATACAATGCAAATAGAGCTAATAGAAATAATATGGAAAAAATTAGAACTAAATATTATGAACAAGTACCTGAACCAGATATGCCAAGGTATGTTAAAAACATTGCAGCTCAAGAAGATGAAGCTTTTGCTTTAGAATTTAACAAACGACAAAATCAAAAAACAAATAAAAAAATAGAGTCTAAGTTAAATATTGCTGAAGGTGCTGATAGATACCCAAAAGCTTCTTTAGAAAAAATGAATGCTAAATTAGATCAAATGGAAATTCCTTCGGCTAAAGAAATAGCTACTCAAAATAAGTATTCTAAAAATAGACAACTTGTTGATACTAGATTAGTTGAAATAGCAAAAGAAAAAATAGGAAATGCTAAAACAATTAGTGATAAAAACAAAGCTATAAAAGAATATTTAGATTTAATGGATGAAGTATCTGGTAAAATAACACCTAAAAAACGTACATTAAAAAGAAAAAAATAATCTAATTTAAATTTAAAAACATAAGATAACCCTGGTAGAAATGCCGGGGTTTCTTTTTTAATTAAATTCAAGTATATTTGTAACACTTAATAAATTAAATTTATGGCTATTGATTTTAGTTCGGATAACCTGTTCAAGGCTCCGAAGATTAATTTTATACCTGAAGATGTGCCTTTAGAAGCATTTGAAAAATCTTCAGAAATTCTCAATAAAAGATATGAAACATCTGCTGATTCAGCTACCAAAGCACAAGAAGCATTAGTCCAACAATTACAAAAAGCCCACCCATTAGAAAGAGAAGCAATACAAAGTTTTTATGATAAGACTTACGGTGATTTATCTAAAATAGCTACTGACGATGACTATATTGACCAGGAATGGAAAACACGTAGTTTAGCTTTAAGAACAGCTGCTAATTTACAAACACAAATAGAAAGAGCTAAGATGGCTCAAGAAACTGTTGATAAGATTAGATTGACTAAAGAAATTACAGATCCTGGAATACGTAAAATGTATGAAGACGAATATAACGAACAATTTAGAAATACTAAATATGATCCTGATAGAGGTTTATTACAATTCTCTGAAATACAAGCTCCTAAAATAGTTTTAGATGTTGATACTCCTGATATTGTAAATAAAGGATTAACTGGTATGATGGCTAATCAATTAGGTAGATCAAGTAACGATGTTCAATTTATATTACCTGGTCAAAAAATTCCTGGTACTAATACTATTGCTATTAGTCCTACAGCTTATGATATTAAAAACAAATCGGTAATTAGAAAACTTGAAGAATCAGAAGTTAGAGAAGCTGGTAGAAATTTATTAAAGGCTACTCCTGAAGTACAAGCTGTTTTAGAAAGAAATGCTAAATATTATAAAAAACAAAATCCTCAACTAAATGATGCTCAAGCACTTGAATTAGCCAATCAAAGATTAATTGAACCTGCATTAAGATATGCAGAGTTAAAATTTGGTTTTAAAGAAGATATGAATGATACAAGTGTAGATCTTAATTCTACTTTAACTAATGTGCTTTCAAGTGTATACGGTCCAAAAGTAGCAACAGATACTAATTTTTGGATAGCACATACACCTGAAGTAGATACTAAAGGACTTGTAGAACCTGCTCAAACAGAAAAAGCTGAAGTAGCTTCTCAAGCATTTAATAAAGATGGTAGTTTTAAAGAAGTACCTTCTACATGGATTGAAAAGTATGCTAAGATTACAGGTTGGATGGCCGGTGATGTAAACGATTTACCTAATAGTAAAGATTTTAATACTTTAGTTCCTAAGTTTGCTGAAGCAATTATTAAAAAAGATAATCCTACATTTACTCCTAAACAGATATATGAAAAGTTTATGGATCAAAAAATAGATTATAAAAAGAAAATGATTAGTTATTATACTATAGCAGATTCTGAAACTAGAAGTGCTTTAAATAAAAGTTTAGCTGATTTTGGTTCTATGCATGATGTATATGATAGAGAAGGTAATGAAATTACTGACCCTAAACAAAGAGCTGAAATATTTAAACAACAAGCATCATTTGTACCAGCTACTGGACAAATTATTTTCGGTAGAGATTATGTGTCTGGTTTAGGTGTTATGAATCCTAATGTTCCTCAAACTAATCCTACACAAAAGACTTTAGCTGCTGCTTCTAAAATGATTAATGCTGCATTAAATCCTGAAATTTATAGTGCAACTACTCGTGATATGCTTCCTGAAGGTATAACTGTAAATTATAACGGTCAACCTACAACTGTAAACTTTAGGGTAATGAAAACTAATGTAGGTAAAAAAGTTATAAATGGTAGACAAGCTGTAGCTCCAGGTACTATTCAAATGGTTACTCCTAACGGTCAAATTCTTAGATCATTTGTAGTAGATGATCAATATGGAGGACAACAAGGTTTAAATAATTTTATTAATTTCATGTTAAACAGTTCAGCTTTAAAATATACATTATAATGACACCTGAAGAAATACAAGCATATTTAGAACAGACTCAACAGTTACAATCAACTCCGTATTCATCTGGTAGCAAAAGGTATAATCCTAAAAAAGCTTATTCAGATGCTATTTATCGTGAAGCTTTAGGTTCATTAAAAGCACATCAAGCTGCTCAACAACCTTTAATACCTGTAGGTTTAAGATTTGGTAGTGATTCATCTTACGATGAAGGTATGTCAGAATCTGATTTACAAATGGGTATAAATACTTATAGAGATAAACAACAATCTGATGTTTTAGCTTTTGGTAATACTGTACTTCATGGTGCTTTAGCAGGTGGTCAAGTTTTGTTAACTAATGCATTAATTACTAATCCATACGGGTTAGCAGCTTTTGCTGGTGCTACAGCTTTACAAGGTATTATAAATGGTGTAGATAACAATGAAGAAAATGATGATCCGCTTTCATGGTTTATGGATAATGCTATATTCCAAACTATGGATTATGCATCTAGTAAAGCTAAAGAGTATACTCCTGTATATACATCTGATATGGATCAACAGGGTATGGATAAATACAAAGGGTTAGCAGGTCTTGATGCTTTTATGGAAGGGGCTGGATTTTTAGCTGGAGGTGTTGGTGGTGCAAGAGTAGCTGCAACTAAATTAGGTAAAGGTACCAAGTTTTATGATCAGTTACTTAAATTAAAAGGAGCTGATAAAATATTAAAAGGTAAAACTATAGCTGAAGCATCTGCAATGGGTGCTGAAGCCGGTTTAGATTTAGCTAAATTAAATAGTGCAATTAAATTTGCTGATGGTGTTAGTGGGTTAACTGCATCAGCTATTGGTAGAATTGGTGAATCTGTTATAGAAGCTAGAGGTACTAAAGATGAAATGATTCAAGCAGGTTATACTGCAGAAGAAGCTGATGATGCTATGAACTCTAATTTCTTAGCTAACATGGCATTAGCTTTACCTGATTTTTACCAAAACTTAAAAATGTTTGGTACGTTTAAAAACATACTAAATAGTAAACCTTCTGCTATAGGTAAATATAGTGATGAAGCTGTAGATTTTTTTAATGCTGGTAAAAAAGAATTAGGTAAAGTAGACAAAGCAACTAATATTGTTAAAGCTTTAGGTACAGGTTTATTAGAAGGTGCTGAAGAAGGAATACAGTATGCTACAAATAAAGCTTCACAAGAAGTTGCTTCAAGTGAAGAAGATTTTATGTCTTCTTTTCTAGATAAATTTGGTGAATCTTTTACAACTGAAGAAGGTCAATTATCTTGGATATTAGGTACCATTTTAGGTGGTGGTGTATCTACAGTTAAATCTGTAAAAGATTTTAAAACTAGAAATGCAGAGATAGCTAAACTAACTAAAGAAGCTGATGATTTAAAAATATCAGATGATGCTAATTATACTGTAGATGAAAATAAATATTACAGAACTATTCAAAAACCTGATGGTTCTAAGATTAGAGTAATTAATAAAGATTACCTAAATACTATAAATAAAAATACTGAATTAGAAGCTGTTAAAGAATATGCTTTAGGTAAAAAAGATGAAACTTTATACGAAGCTGCTAAAAACAAACAAATACTAAACAAAGCATTATTTGCTTTACAAACAAATACTTACGATTCTTTTATGTCAGAAATTGAATCTAGTAAAGATTTAGGACTTAAAGAATTACAAGCTTTAAAAGCAGCTAACTTAAAAACAACTATTTCAGAAGTTGAAATTACAGACGAAGATATTAAACAACACAGAGAAACTGTAGATAAGTCTGTAGGTTTAATTAAGGATTTTAAAAATACTTATGAGAATATACAAGCTATTCCTGCTTTAGCTGATTTATCAAAACCTGCTTTATATAAATTTGCTGGAATTATAGCTACACAAAAGTCTATTAATAGTGAATTACAACAATTAAAAAATGAGGTTACTCCTTACATTAGTTTAGATGAAAAAGGTGACCAAGTTATTAATTTAGATAATGTAGATCCAATTGAAGCTGAAGTTTTAGCTAATAAATTTGAAAATTATAAATCATATGATTTAGCTAATAAAGATTTACTTAGACAATACACTGAGTATTTAACAAAACCAGGTAAATTAGAAACTGAAGTTGCTAGAGATGCTATTAAATCTAAAACAGAAACTGCTAAGAAAACAATATCTGATAAAGTAGATGCTGAAGATTTAATTGAAAGAATTAATCTTACAGGTGATACTTTAGTAACTACTCCAGATGGTAAAGTATTTGAAACTTTTATGTACGATGATGGTACTATTAAACTTGTAAATACAAAATCTAGAAATGAGTACTATAATACTGCAGAAGCTTTTATTAAAAAATACCCTGAGTGGTCTTTATCAAAAGATGAGAAAAATGAATCTGATGAAAAAAGATTTAAAGGTGTACAAAAAGGTGTTAGTAAACCTATTATAGATGAAGATACCGATGATGAAATTAAATATGAGTATGCTAAAAAGAAATCTATAATATCTACTACTGGTAGCAATAGTTTATATGATAGAGTTAACAACGTTCCTTTATTTAATGATGTTAATGGTTCTAGGGAAAATACAAATTTAAAAATTGAAGCTCCTAAGAAATATGCATGGTTTAAATTTATGCAAGGTAGCAACTATAAAGGTGTTTCACTTAAAGTTAGAAAAGCTACCCCAGAAGATATAGGCCAAGTAATTGAAGCTGATTATGCTGCTACATTAAAAACTTTAGATGGTAATTATATTGTAGAAGCTTATAGAGATGGTAAACCTGTTACATCTAAAATTGACGGTATATTTTTAAATCCTTCTACTGTTATACATTTAGAATCTTATATAGATAAAGTAGGTAATCCTGATGAAGCAGCTGAATACAAAAAGTTGTTAATGCAGATTGAACAACGTGGTGAAGGGTATTTACAAATTACTGGTAAATCAAATGGATTTGTAAATGTAACTGAAACTTACATACCTGTAACTGAAACCACATTATTTAAAAATAATGATATTGATTTAATATCAGATGTTAAAATTTCATGGAGAAGAGGTAACCAAGCTTATGTACAAGCAGATGACAATACTGAAATACCTGTAGCTTATGCTGGTAGAGTGTATATACAAGTACCTTCTACTAATGGTGAATATGTATATGTAGGTACACAATCTCAAAACATATCTGAAGTTGAAGCTGATTATATAGTTGATTTATTAAAGATGCACTTTAGTGGTCAAAAAACAATTACCGTTGGTAATCAAGTTTTTGATATTTTAAGTTATACTAATCAATCTATTATACCTTCTTTGGTTTATACCGGATTAAGTAATGTAGAAAACAAAGCTACTGAATTTAGAATTATAGAAAGTAAAGGTGCCGAAACTATTATTATAGGTGAAAGTTCTATACCTGCTATGTACATAGATCAGTATAGAGATCAAATTAAAGAATTTTTAGTTAAAAAGAAAAGACATGTTAATGACATATATCTTAAAAAACTAAGAAATGGTGATAACAGTAGGAACTTTAGTTTACCTATACCTGATGGTAAAGGTGGGTATAAAGTAGAAAACTTTAAATCTTATGCTGAATTTGTAGCTAAAGGTTCTGAGTTTTTTACTCCTGCTTATTTAACTAACTTAGCTAATGAAGCTGATTTTGGGTTTTTAAATCCTTATTTTACTTTTGAACCTACACTTTATGAAAATCCAGTAATAGCTAAACAAGCTAATGCTAGTGAAGTTAATCAAAAGAAAAGACAATTAGCTGAAAAGAAGTTTGAACAAGAAACACCTGTTAGTCAAAACGAAGGTAGTTTTAGAGCAATGTTTAGTGGTAAACAAAAAACTGAAACTCCTATAACACCAGATAGAACAGCTAAACTAAATAACTTAAAAACTTTAATAGCTAAAACAGAAGATTTATCAACCATTATGGATGATGTTTTTAAAGTTTTAGATGAAAAGTTATATACAAAATGGCAAGAAACTTTAAATCAAAAACAATTAGAAAAAGATCTTAAATCTAAATTAGCTTCAGCAAAATCAGAAGTTGATGCTATGAATATTGTTAGTAAATATCTTCTTTCTAAATATATTGACGAAAAGTTAAGCACTTTAAAAACAACACCATCTCAACCTGAGTCTGTAGTAGGTATGAGTTTTAGAGAAACATTTGGTAAGAAAAAACCAACTGCTCCTACAGCTCCTACAGCTCCTGTTGTACAAAAAAGTATTAAAAGAAATTTTGTAAATATAGAAACAAAAATTACTGATTTTGATCTTAAAGAACAAACATTGTTTGATAAACCTACTATAGAATTATATGAAGAAGTTGTAGGTAATTTAGAATTTGATTTAAGTGCAGATTTACCTTCTGAAGAACTTAGAAATCAAATAGAAACTAAATTAAAAGATATTAAAAAATCTTTTACTATTATACAACCATCGGCAACTATTGAAACTCCTACAACTGTAGAAGAAGTACAAGAACAAAATAATACTATATCTGAAGAATATACAGATTTTGCAGCTGATAACCAACCTCAAGGTTTAGAAGATTTTACTAAAGAAGCTACTGAAGAACCTTATAAAAAAGGTAATATAGAAGAAGCTGTAAACTGGGTACAATCTAAACTAGGTGTTACTCCAGAAGTTACAAATGGTTTAATTAGAGTAGCTCAATTTGAAAAACCTTTATTTGGTTTATTTACAAAATCATCTATTGTATTATCAGATGCTCTAGAAGAAGGTACCGAATACCATGAAGCTTTTCACTTTGTGTCTCAGTTGTATTTAACTATGGAAGAAAGACAATCTTTATATGAGGTTGTTAGAGGAGAAAAAGGTACTGAGTTAACTGATAGAGAATGTGAAGAAATATTAGCTGATGAATTTAGAGACTTTGTATTATTAGATGGTAAATACCAAGATAAATCTTTTAAACAAAATGTATTCCAAAGACTATGGTCATTTATTAAAGGGTTATTAGGTTTACCAGTTAATACTAGAGAAGAAGTGTTTAATCGTATTAACAACGGTTACTACAAATCTAAAGGTTATATTAACCGTTTAGGTAGTGACTCTGTTATGTTAGCTAAATCTTCTAATATACAGTTTACACAAGATACTGAAATAGATGTTTTAAATTCTATACATTCATTGTTTTCTAATTATATCAGTAAAAATGGTATTAAGTTATACGATTTAAATACAGTAGCTTCTACTTTAATTAATTTTAAAAAAGAAGTAGATGCTAAATTTAAAGAAATACCTGACTATGCTTATAACCAGGACCCTGAATATTTCTTTAATAATTTCCAAAAATATAGACTAAGTTCTTATGGTATAGATTTTATAGATGCTATTGAAGAAAACGATAAGAAAGATAGAAATACAATAGAACAAATAGAAAGATATAAATTTTCAGCTAAAAATGGTGCTTCTAATGAAGTTCTAATTGTTACTTCTAACATATTAGATCCTAGAACTAAAACTTCTACAGGGTTAGCTAAACCTATACCTCAATCTAAAGTATGGAATGTTATTACTTCAGTTACAGCTGATGTATTAGGTGTAAATAACATGGTAGATAGTTTAACTGTAGCTTATGAGAATAACTTACAATTGTTTAAAGCTAAACCTACTAATGAGAAGTTTAGAATAAATGCTTTAGTTTTAAAACAATTACTTTCTAATTTACCTCCGGTAGATTCTATGGATATGGAGTCTCAAATGTTTTTAAGTAAATTCTACGATTCATTTGGTTTATCTGAATTAGATTTATTTGTAACCAAAATGGGTACCGGTATAAATGATTTTACCGTTATTGATTCTTTTGAAAAACAAAAAACTTTTAAAATTAGAGATAAGTGGATAAATAAGTTTTTAGGTTCTAAATACATTACTAGAAAAGGTGGTGTAGTAGGTTTAAATGTTGAAGGTTATAATCAAATAAGAACTTTAGAAGGTTTAGATTTTCTAAGTGCTATAGGTATAGAATTATCTACTATAGATGAAAATTTAATTAGATTAATATCTAAATCAATACCTAATTTAAAAAGAGCTATCTACATGGTAGTTAATAATGGTGGTACTATTTCAGATATATTTAATGCATATGAACATTACGATTCTATTTTTAGTAATAGTAAAGTAGGTAAACAGTTATATGTAGAGTGGGCTAAACTTACAGACTTACTACTTAAATCTGAATTACCTTATTATGTAGATACCGAAGAGGTTCAAATTATGAACTCTGAAAAAGAAACTATTTATAAGTTTCTTAAACATTCATGGAGAAGTATGATTCAAGCTAAATTAAAAGCTGGTAAAGCTTTATCTACTTTAGCTGAAAATTCTAAATTTTATGAGTTTGTTAGACAAGGTAAAGTTAAATTAAATGCTTTAGCTGACGGTGCCCAGTTTAAAGAAGAAGGTGTTGATGGTAATCACATATCTTCTATGACTGAAGGTGACTTGTTATTAAACAGAGCTATTTCAATGTTTAAAAAACCTGAGTTTGCTATTGTAAATATACTTAGAGGTTCAGATAAAAAATCTGAATGGTCTGTTAAATATGATAGAGAATCTTTTAGCAATTTATGTTTAAACTATAAAGATGACATTGAATTTATAGATGGTAAAATATTTAGTAAAAACAATCAGTTTAGTAATGTATTAGATAGAGTATGGAGAATGTATCAAAATACTAGTAACTTTAACTCTAAAATATCTAAAGAAATTAAAATGGAAATGACACCTAAACAATGGTGGAATACCAATTTAGGTTTTGCTAAAGATGAAAAACTTACTCAAGTTCAATTCCAATCGGCTTTAACTGAAAAGATAGAAACCCAAATTCAAGCTTTAAGAAAGTTAGCTGAAGAAGAAAATTTCTATACTATAGATATTAAAGGTAAAAGACAATCTATATTTAGAGGTATAGATCCTGAATTATTTGCTTCTAAACCTTATCAATCTACTGATAATCTATTAGCTGCTTTATCTATAAATGAATTAGTTACTAACTTAGAATATGCTAATGAAGTATTAGGGCATCCTGTGTTTTTTGGTAAAGACTTATTTAAACGTAGTGCTGCTCCAAATGCTAATGGTAGAACTCCTAGAACTGATGATTTTATAAATAAGTTTTATGAAAAGCAAAGATTAAAGTATATAGGTAAAGGTATGACTAAAGAACAGGTAGAAAAATTACCTATAAGTGGTCAATACCGTGTAGGTGTATTTGAAGATGTTATAGATACTAAACACCCTTTATATAATGAAGTAAATAGAGCAGATGCTCAGGGTATGATGGAATTTCATTTTTACAGAGAATATTTATTTAGATTAGGACAATGGTCTCAAGAAGATGAAGAAGCTTTTAATAAAGAAATTGCAGGTGAAAAACACAATCATAAATTTAAACCTTTAAAACCAGTACATTATGGTGCAAACCAAAAGTATGTTACTGAAGAAGGTGGAGAGTTTGTACCTACATATTTAAAGTTTTCAGTTTATCCTTTATTACCTTCTATGATTAAAGGTAGAAAGTTAGAAGACATAAATAAGAAAATGTTAGATAATGGTTTAAGTGTACTTACATTTAAATCTGGTTGTAAAGTTGGTTTACCTAGTAAATTAAATCCTTTGTTTGATGCTAACAATAATGTAGATATGTCTAATGAATCTGGTATACTTTTAAATGTAGAAGATTTAAAACTACAGGTAGACATAAACATTAAAGATAAACTAGAAACTTTATTTGGTACTCAGCTTAGAAAGTTAATTCAACAAAATGTATTTGATGCTGGTAACCCTATAGATCCTAAATTTGAAGAAGAGTATAAAGAATATTTGGATATAATTAAGGAACTTACTGATGTTCAAGTAGAAAGTTTAGTAAAAGAATTAGGTATTAAATCTAAAGAAGATTTGATTAATAATACTATTACTAAAGACACTTGGAAAAAGTTAGTAGATATTTTCCTTAAAGAAGCTAAATCTAAAGATTATAGTAACAATAGTATTGTTGGTATAGAAATGTTAGCTGAAGAAGGTGTAACTGTAGATATTTTACCGGATAGAAATAAAATACAAAATTTACTTAATGCTTTAATTAACAATAGAATTGTTAAACAAAGTTCTTTTGGTAAATCATTTGTGCAGGCTTCATTTGTAGGTTTTGAATTAAAAGAAGACGCTAGAAATAAAGCTATTAAAAATGGTGAAATAGATCCTAATTCTGAATATGCTAAAACTGGTACTTTAGGTTTTATCAAAGAAACTAAAGACGGTGTACAAGTAGCTGAGATTTTAGTACCTTATTATTTTAAATCTAAAAAAGGTACCACTATAAAAATAGATTTTAATAACACAGAACACCAAGAATTATTAAAAGCTGTTGGTTACCGTATTCCTACACAAGGTCTTAACTCTATGTTAGCATTTAAGATTGTAGGATTTTTACCTGAAGCTATGGGTGAATTAGCTGTAGTACCTTATGAAATTACAGCTCAAGCAGGTTCTGACTTTGACGTGGATAAATTAAATCTACTTCTAAAGAATTTTATGGCTGAAGAAGAAACAGAAGTAACTGAAATGTTAGGTGCTAAAATTAAAAAACCTATTAAAGTTGAAGCTCAGTTAACTGCAACTAATTTGTCTAAAAAACAAAAACTTCAAAATGAATTATTAGATTTAATGTTTAAACGTTTATCTGATAAAATGCTTTTAAAAGATATTCAATCTGCTAACTCAGCTGATGAACTTAAAAAAGCATCTGAAAAAGTTAAAACATATTTACCTAAAGAATATATTTTAGATGATTCACCTAAAGGTATAGATGCATTAGCACCTTTTAAAGTTATACCAGTATCTACTATTATGTGGGGTGTTAAAGCCGGTGTTGGTCAATGGGCATCTCAATCTACTTTGTATTCTTTAATGCAGAAAAATCCTTTAACTCAGATCTACGGTTCAGAGACAATGAAGTTACCTGCAAACAAAGAAAACGGTCAGATTATATTAGGTAAAATTAATAACCAAGATGGTAAATCTATTATTGATTATGCGGCTAATCAGGAGTTATCTGCTAATGTGGATGGAGCTAAAGATCCATTTATTTTACAACTTAATGGTAATCTAGATACTAATGACACTAGAGCTTATTTATATGAATCTGGTGTACCTCAAGAATTTGTAAATGCATTTATGACTCAACCTATTATATTTGATTTTGTAAAAGGTTTAAATAGAAATAAATCATTTGCTGCTAAGATTAATAAATACATATCTAAAAAATCTACTCGTAGAAATGATTTAATTAACTCTTTAATAGCACAATATAGTTCTACTTATCAATCTATGTTCTTAGACTCTCAAAATGGTAGAGAGTTAAGTGAGGTTCAATTAGATTTGTTAAATGCTATGGAAGATTTTACTGTTAAAGATTTAGAGTCTTTTGCTAGTAAAAAAGAAAATCAACCTTTAATGTTAGATCTATATTTATTTTATAATATGTTTGGATCTGATACAAGGACTATTATTAATGGTTTAAGATTTGATACTTTAGGTGCTGGTAAGAATTTACCTGAAACTATAAGTATTTTAAAGAACTATGAGAAAGCATTATTAAATACTACTTTTTCTGGTGTAGGACCTTTATCTGATAATAGTATTGTAAGTGTATTTAAAGTATCAGCTTTAATTGTAGATAACTTATATGCTGATTCTATATTAGTTAGTAAAAAGAAAAACGTTCCATTGTACAATGTATTAAATAGTATGATGGAAACTTTAAGTACTAAACGTAAGCTTACACCTGAAAATGCAGAGAAGTTATTTACTTGGTTTTCTAACTATGTGTTGCAAAACACTGCTGTTAAGTCTAATCAAGAGAAATTCTTTTCTGATATGTTTAAATCTGAAAGTAGTTTAGCTTTCCAAGTTGCTGACATTATTAATAATCCTAATCATCCTTTAAATAAAAACTTATTGTTTAGCAGTTTATTTACTGTAGACACAGCTAAAACTCTTAATGATGTAAATACAATTAAGTTCTTAAATAAGAAAATAGATAAGGATTTATCTAATGAAATAATATTAGCATTTAAACAAATTAAAGAATGGTCACTTACTAATAAGTCAGATTTGTATAATAACATCTTAAAAGCAGGTTTATTTCAAACAGGTATAGTAGAAAGTCCTTTTTCTTACTACAAATATCTTCCTACTGATGATGTTGTAGAAATGTTAAAAGACACTACTAAAGAAGAACTAAGTTATGATTTTGAAACTAAAAATGTAATAGCTTCTAACTTATATTACAACTTAAAAGACTTATTTACTTTTATACCTAAAGATACTAAAATAACTAAAGCAGGTCCAGATTCTTATGAAATAGATATGCAAGGAGAATTTTTAGTAAAAACTAGAGGTGGGTTTACAGATTTATACATTAAACAACCAGATGGTTTATACGAATCTTTTAGCTTAAAAGCAAGTAAGAAAATTAATAATCTGTTAGTTAATAATGATACATTTGTGGATCAATCAGAAGAAAATGATAATGATGAAGCAGTATCAGCAGGAGAAGCAAATGAAGTTGAAACTCAACAGACTAACTATACTCCAGAATTTGAAGCTTGGTATAAATCTAAAGGCTCTCCGTTAAAATCAAAAGAAGATAATTTAAATTATTATTTAAAGTGTATTAAAAAATGAAATGTATAAATAAAAATTTACCTAAAGTAAAAGAATTATTAGAAGTAGTAAATGATGATGAAGTTGCATTATCTTCTATACTAGAAAAGTATGATACTTTACCTAGTGTAGAAGAAGTGTCTGCTAAATATTCTGAGTTATCTGTTAGACCTGTAGCTTTTAATAAGTCACTAAATACTGATTTGTTAAATGAGGTAGGTAGATTAGTAGAAGTAAATGACTATGGTATGATTATGACTAATGGTAAAGACCTTAAAGATGATCAATTATATGCTATAAATCAAATACTTATTAGAAAAAATTCTTTATACAGACAAACTTATAGATTATCACAAGCTAAAACCGGTAATTATTTTATTACTAATGGTAGAGAAGGTAAGATTTCATACAACACTACACAATCTCAAAGAATATTACCAGAATCTGCTGTACAGATAATGGAAGTATTTAAGAAGAGATTAGGTGTAGACTATCAAATCATTAATGATACTCAAGCTCAGAATATTCTTAAAGATAAATATAATCCAGCTGAAGGGTTTTATCTTCATGGAGGTAAAGTTTATGTTATAGAAGATAACGGTACAATTGATTTTGATACTACTATACATGAATTTGGGCACCCATTTATGAGAGCACTAAGAGCTTACAATCCTGCTTTATTTACAAACATTACAAATGAAATATCTGAAAGTAAAGAAGGTATTGATCTTGAAATGGTTATTAAAAATGACTATAAAGAATGGTTTGAAGGTGAAAACGTAAAACCTGAACATGTAGAAGATTATCTTGAAGAATTAGCAGTAAGAGGTTTAACTTTATATGCTAAAGAAAACTTTAATCCTGAGACAGGTAAACCATTTCAAAAAGCAATGGACAAGCTTATAAGATTTTTAACTACTATGTTGAAAGATATATTTGGTAGAAAAGACTTAAAATTAGCTGCTTTATCTCCTAACACTAATTTAAAAGAATTAGCTGATATATTTAGTTTAAAACAAGGTGACATTAATTTAGAAGAATTATCTGTATTAAGAAAACCTACTAATTTAAATGAAATTAAATACAATTTAAAAGCTTTAGAAATCTTATCTTCTGATAAAGCTAAACAAGTATTTGCTAAAGGGGAAAAAGCTGGTTGGGATTTAAACAAAACTCTTACAGAACTTCAAATACCTAAAGAACAAAAAGAACTTATATTAAGTTTAGGTAAAACTAAATTAGACGATATAATTACTGATTTATTAGCTAATTATAGTTATGCTATTGAGATTAATATTGCTAAAGATACTATAAAATATCAAGCTCCTATAGATAGTGATGATGTTTATACAGAAATTGTACAACCAACTCAATATTATTCTAACCTAACAGTTCCAGGAGGAACTAATTATACAGAGAATGAAATAGCTATTCCTGATGTTTTTATATCTCCTTTAATATCTTCTAATGATAATATTGTATGGGGGCATCCTACTATTGGTAAAAGTTATTTAAAAGAAAAAGGAAACAACAGTTTTATAACTTTAGATGATGATTATGCAAATGAAGTAAATGCTTTTATAGATGCAAATAAAGGTAATGAAACAAGACAAGAATATAAAGGTAGAAAACCTAAAGAGTATAATGAATTTATGCTTAATTTATTTGATAGGTTAAAGGTACAAGCAAAAAAAGAAGGTAAAAAATTGTTTGTATCAAATACTAATATTCTTAAAGAAAGAATGTCTGACTTTGATAAAATTATTAACATACCTAAAGACGAATTTAAAAAACGATTTGATGCAAGAGGAGCTACTTATGGATTTGAAGATTGGAAATCTGATATAGATAATACAATAGCTAAAGTAGATAATTCTAAAGTAATTAGTACAACAAGTTACTTAGAAGATTTATTAAATGGTAAAAAGAAAAGTGGTATTACACCTTCTATTAAAGGTCATGCTCAATTTGCTACAGATAACGGTATAGGATGGTTTAGAAGTGATGATTTAAAAGGAAAACAAAAATCTCTAGACCAGTCACAGCAAGATATTATTGATATGTTGGGTGGAAGTTTTTCAGAAGAAAGTACTGGTACTGTAGATACTAAAACTCGTAGAATACTAGAAGTACAATCTGATTTATTTCAGAAAGGTAGAGATAAAGAAATATTAGCAGGTGAATTTCCTGAACAAAGACTTGTAAAAGGATTTCGTCAATATGAAAAACAATTAGCGTTAAAAGAAAACCAATTCCTCCAACTTCTAAACAAAAATAACAACTGGGTAACATTCTTTGTTAAATCTATTATACAGGATAGTGCTAAAAAAGGATATGAAAAAGTATTATTTCCTAGTGGTAATACAGCTAGTAAAGTAGAAGGGCATACAACTTTAGAACAGTTTAAGAAACAACAACAAGATAGATTAGAAGGACTTACAGATAGAAAAAATAATTTAAAAATTATAGAAAGAGAAGATAAAACTTATAAATGGGGATTAGATAGTGATGGTATGGTTACTAGATACTTAACTAAAGAGGATGCTCAATCTGAAATGGATTCACAAAAACAATCTTTAGATAAAGAAATAGATAATGTTAAACGAGAACTTGAAAATGTAGAAAGAGAAGGATTTGGTGCTCTTAAACCTATATACAACTTTTATGAAAACACTGTAACTAATGTTCTTAAAAAACAAGGATATAACCCTATAGTAGTTACTGATGAATATGGTAATACTTGGAATGAAGTTGTAATTAAACCTAAAGATTTAGAAACTATAGCATTTAACAAAAAGCCTATTCAAACAGAAGTATATGATAATATGCTAGCTGTACATAATAAAATTTTAGTTAAAGAACTTACAGAAGAAGAAGAAAAATTAAATAAATCTCCGTATGTAATTGTAGGTGACGAAGATAGTGAATACGATACTCCGTCAAGAAGAAGTAAACGTAAATTTAAAAGTAGTTGGGAAGGGTATAATGTAGATGATTTACCTAGAGTATCAGGTAATCTTTTTCATAGTGTGTCATCTCAGTTAATTAAATTTGCATTTCCTGAGTACAACAGACATATACCTGAAGAAGATTTATCTGAAATACCGGATAATATTCTTAACAGTATTAATAATATTATGGAACCTATTATACAATCAAGTAGACAAGAAGGTTCTGTATTAGTTAGTGAATTACGTGTTGCTAATACTAAAACTAAAATAGCCGGTACTATAGACGTTATTAAAATTAAACCTACTGGTAATATTAATGTATTAGATATAAAAAGTCAATTAAACTTTGGTGCTACACAAAAGACTAAATACAAAAAGATAGAAAGTTATTCTTCTCAGATAGCTGACTATGTTAGTATGTTACGTTCTGATGATGCTATATTAGATAAAGTACCTTACAACGTTGAAAAAGAAACAGTATTAAATGTAAAAATTAATGTTAACAACGGAGTTTTATTAGGATTTAGTAGCCCTCAATTAACACCGGTATTACATCAAGAAACAAATAATAAGAAAAGAAATGAGTTAATTGCTACTCTGTCTTCTCAAATAGAAATGTTGTTATCTAAGCAAACAGCTTTTAACAAAGGTGATACTGAGTATGCTAGGTTAGAATCTTTGATTGGTAAAAAGAGAGAATTAGTAATTAGTCTTCAAACAGAAGCTGATATAAAAAATATTCTTCAATCTATGATGGAAGAGTTAGCTATTATTGAAGCTAATATTGATGCTGGTGTAGTTAACTATATAGAGTACAAAGGTGAATTAGAATTATATTCTAATATTGGTAAATACATTACACCTGAAAATAAAGAAGATAGAAACAAAAGAGATTATATAGCTGGTAAAGCTAAAGGTTTATATAGAGATTTATATGAAAAAGCTAAAGACCAAGTATTAGGTCAAATAGCTCCTAATATTATTAACCCTAATGGCCCTGTTAAAAATGCAGATGATTTATTATCTCTTCAAAAAGATATAGATCCTACAAGAGCTAATTTATTTGGGGCTGCTTACAATAATAATCCTATTGTATCTGCTGCTTATTTAGAAGCTCAGATTGTATTAGCTAAAGCTAGGGAACAATGGGTAAAAAAAGTTCAAGAAATATCTGGTATAACTGAAGAACTTAAAGAGTTTTTAGGTGAAAATATTTATAATCCTTTTATACAAGAATCTAATGGCAAAGCTACAGGTAGAATTATATCTCAATATATGCCTGAGTTTTGGGCAGAATTTAACAAAGCTAAATCTAATAAAAATGCTAATTGGTTTAAAGATAACGTAACTTTTGATTTAGAGAAATATAATTTTAAACTTAAATCTTACAACGAAGCTTTAAATTCTAGTTTTGAAAAAGATGTTAAAATTAAAAAAGCTGTATTAGCTACATCTGAAAAATACCAAGATAAAACAGCTGAAGAGTTACAAGTATTAGCTGAAAAATTTGTTAGAAAAGATAATAAAACTAAGATTGAAAATTGGAGAAAAACCAATAAATCAGAAGCTAAATACTTTATACCTAATGACAGTTGGTTAGATCCCAAGTGGAAAAAGATTAAACAAGGTGAATACAAAGGCACTGTAGTAGAAAAATACTATGATATGTATACTCAAACTATGGATGCTTTGGATGAATTTTTACCTTTTGATATGGGTAAAAACTTTATACCTGATTACTCTAAGTCATTTATAGAAAGAGTAATGACTAATGGTATTACCAATATGAACCTAGGTGAATCTTATATTAATTCTATTACTATAGGATTTGATGAAGGTGCTTTTGGTAAAATTAATCCATTTGACAATCAACCTTTAAAATCTATACCAGTATCTGGTAAAAGAGATTTTGAATCTAAAGAAGAACGTGAGAAATTTATACAGAAAGAAAAATCATATGATTTATCATCTGTACTTTCTACATTCTTAGAATCAGCTTTTAGATACAAAGAGTTACAAACTATAGAACAAACTTTAACTGTAGCATTAGATGTACTAAAAGAACAAAACCAAATTGTAGAAACAGCATCTGGAGAAGCTGCTAAAGGTACCTTTAATATTTTTAAACAATCTAAAGGTCTTGAAAATACAGTAGCTAACTTTGAGCATTTTATTAACTCTACTTTATATGGTAAATCTCAAGATAAAGAAAAAGGATTTAAAGTTAAAGGTAATGGCATAACAGAAGCTTTAGGTTTAATTAAAAAGGGAGATGAAAAACTATTATCTTGGGCTAGAATATTTGATAGATTTTTACAATATACTGGTTTAAATAACTTAGGTTACAACTTGTATTCACCTATAGTTAACTTAATAGGTGGTAAATCTAATGCTTTAATTATAGCAATGGGTGGTAAATATTTTAATGTACCTGATTTTGAATTTGGTTTCTTATCTACAGCTGCTGGTTATTTTCATGTTGGCAATGAAGCTGTAGAAAAAGCTAACTTATTATTAAGAGAGTTTAGCCCGGATATAGATACCTATGTTAAAGACATGATTAATACAACTTCTAAGTATGGTATTAATAAAGCTATAGATAAGTTTGGTCCTTTTTCAGGTATGAGATACTCTGAAGAAACTGTACGTAATGGTATATTTATAGCCATGATTAAGTCTAACAAAAATGAAATTAAGTGGGATGATTGGAAAGTAGAAAATGGTAAATTAGTTTGGATAGGTGAAGGTAATAAACCAGATATTAAAACTAAAGAACTATTTAGACAAAAATCTTTTAAAGTTATTGGTAAAGCTATGGGTAATATGAACCCTGATGATAAAATTAAGCTTAAAAAATACTGGTATGGTAGAGCTATAATGCAGCATCGTGGTTGGTTACCTGCAATGTGGGATGCTAGATTTTCAGGTATATTATCTGGGCCACAATACGATTATATTCTTCAAGAATATGTTGAAGGTAGATTTACTACATTCTATAAAACAGCTGTTAAAAAATTAATATCAGGTGAAAAGATGACTGATATGGAAAAACAAAACTTTAAAGAGGCTTTAGTTGAACATTCATTAATGATAGCTAGTTATTTATTATACTTAGGTTTAAAAGCTGCTGGTGATGATGATGACGAAAGTAAATACTGGTTAAAAATAGCTGATCGTGTAAATGGGGAATTAGTATTCTTTGCACCATTTGAAGTATCTAGTAAATATAAAATTTTAATTTCACCTGCACCTTCTATTGGTACAATGGAGAATTTAGGTAAACTAATATTTGATACTCCTAAAGAATTGTTAGGTAGAACTATAGATAATGAGGATTGGATGAAATCAGCTAAACCTCAAAAAAGATTATTTAGAGCTATACCTGTAGTTGGTCAAGCAGTAAGGTGGATGGATGATGTTTTTGACACTCAAATAGCTGATACTGAAGACAAAAAGTGAGGCTAAATAAAAAGGTAGGGAACCACCCCTACCTTTATTTATTTAAGCTAAACTCTATACTATTTAGTTTTACGACTTATAAACCAAAAAAAATACGTATTTCTTATCCTCTCGTCAGAGGTTTGTTTGT
>Ga0181352_1000218_pt1 | contig 26074 bp, 32 predicted proteins | sample Fa13VDMLBSN_FD_130103 | JGI IMG/M metagenome (GOLD analysis project Ga0181352, IMG submission 130103) | Freshwater viral communities from Lake Michigan, USA - Fa13.VD.MLB.S.N | ecosystem: Environmental > Aquatic > Freshwater > Lake | place: USA: Michigan | collected 2013-09-23 | reverse complement strand
ATGTTGTTGTATAGAGAGTTCTCTACACCTAATTTATTTAACTTTTTCATTTCTTTTTTGCTTTTGAATAACTGATTGCTACTGCTTGTTTAACTTTTGCTTGCTTAGGAGTAATTCCCTCTTTCTTTGCAATAGTCTTAATTGCTTTTGCACGAGCAGGACTCGGCTTTGATGTAGATAACTCACGCACATTTGCGGATATTACCTTAGAACTTGAACCTGGTTTTAGTGGCATATTATCTTCGTTTTATTGGTATTTTTTTATTTTCTCTGTATTCTGCCATGGCCTCTCTTCTATCTATTCCTTTTTTCCATGACCCTGCTGCAAGCTTCTCAGCTCGTCTGCGAGATTTAACTTCTATTGATTCACCTTTAGCAGCGGCTTGTTCAGGTGATTGGCTTTCCCAATCTTCAGGACTTGTTGATTTCTCTTTCCCTGGCTTTGGTGCTATTGATGGATAAACCACAAATTTACCACGCTTCTTGCTTATATCGCCCTCATACTCCATTAAATGAGTTTCCGTTTTCCCCTCTTCATTGATTCTGCCTGTAACACCTTTTCGCATATCACGAATAGCCTTTTTCTTGTTTAATGGGTTTCTGTTTAATGAGAATGGCATAATATATTGCTTTTTACAAATCTACGGATTTTTTTCTATTTTCTTTAGCCCATTTTATGCAAAATGCGTAAATATCAAATATATCTTCTCCGAATGACATCGCAAACATATTGAAATGACCAAGATTAATAGGCCTATGGTGCAAGCTAACTTCTAAGTTTCTTACAAAACATCTGCTGTACCTTACGTTATATTTCTCATTAATGGTTTTTATCCACTTAGAAATTGACATATCTTGCCTCATTATTCTATCTCTAAGGTACGCAGCAAGTGCTGGGTAAGCATAGTCTTCGCCAAGCTTAAAGTCTTTTCTTGCACGTATAACTCTTTTAGTGTGAATCAGCCTACTCATCCTATCTTCCTAACTTTGCCTGTACAAGCATTTTAATGTACTCAAACTTCTTTCTGTAATCCTTGTCTGTGATAATTAAATCGTTAACTGTTGATACTGAATAAATCACACTTGAATGGTCAATACCCCCAAACCTTAATCCTATTCCCTTTAAGCTAAGTCTTGTAAACTCCCTAACTAATGTAGTAGCTATTTGCCTTGGTTCTACTATTTCACGCTTTCGGCTTCTTGATTCAATCATCCAAAGGTTTATTCCAAAATACTTGCAAACAATTTCTTTGATATCTTTAACCTTGTCATCATCTGTTTGGTTCTTGTCGCTTATCTTGCAATAAGTAGTGGCAACGTAAACATTAGTATTGCTACACCTTTTTGTAAGTATAATCTCTTTAGTTATTGTCTGTCGTACTGTCTCCGCTGTTACCATTTTCTTCTGTTTTAAATTTGATTGCATCTTGCAAAGCTAACCTATCTGTGTTACTGAACTTATTATCCTTCATAGCCTCTAATGATTCCAATGGCATTTGCTTGAACTCTTCTAGCTTGGTGCTGTACCTAAGCCTTACTTTTTGATTTACTTGCCCTTTTACAATTACTTTTGCAAAGTTTCTTCTTTGTTTTCTGTTCATATTACTAATTCGTTCATTTTATCTTCTGTCAATTCCATTATCTGGTAAATAAACTCTTGTTGCTCTTCAAGGGTCATCTTGTTTATCCTTGCATCTGTGAAAGCCTTGTCTATTATATTAATGAAGTGGTTAGCTTTGGGGGCTAACTCTTTGATAGCCCCCACTATTTCGTCATTATCTATTCCTTGCAATGCTCCTGACTTCTTTAGCCATAGCACATTCTCAGATATAACCTTTGAATGCCAGTATGTAGCAAGTAAAGTTCTAGAAATTGTATCTTGATTTGGTTTGCCTAAGTTGTTCATGTTTATTAACTGTTTTAATTTTACGGGATAACAGTAAACCCTTAATTAAAAGGTAAATCTCCATAGTCCTCTTGCATATCGTCATGCTTGGCTTCTATTTTTTTCTTTAACGGGTCTTGCAATTGTGGCTTCTCCTGCTTTACAAATGGCTCAGATATTTTGCCTGAGAAGAATGTTTTACCATTGTTTTCTTTTGGCCATACCGCAAACTCTTTGTCTACTCCGTTAATTGTTAATTTACCTTTGTACTTTGGTGACTTGCCACCTTCTGTGTAATATTCATTCTCGAACATTACAATTACATTGTCGAATTTGTTTTCCATAATTTTATATTTTGTTTTATTTCTTGATGTGTTATTGTTTGGTGATATGCTTCATTTACATTAGTGTAATCAGGCAATACCCTGCTTTCGTAAATCATATTGTCAATTACGACTTTGGGCAACCTTATTATAGTATCAAACTCTCTGCCTCTCATTCTAATAACTTCGTAATATTCTGAACCTATTAAAAGGTATTGGCTTTCATCTTGCTTTTCTCCTTCCTCAAGGTATTTTAACTGCTGCCTTTTCTTCTCTATTATAGATATAGGGGCTTTAGATAAAAACTCTTGGTTAGAAAGTTCTTGCTTGAGCTTGTCTATTTTAGTTTCCATTTTCTTCTTTTTGTATTAATACTTCCAAATAATTTGCCAAGTCCATGCTTTCTTCTTGTGCGTGTCTTAGGAATGCTAATCTTGATTCCTTGCTATCATGCAAAGTAGTGTTGTACTTTGTGATGCCAATTTCGCTACGGGTCTTTAGCTTCCACATTACTGTTTCTACTATCTTGTCTGTTGTGTTAATATCCATGTATTTTTATCTCTAGTTTCTCTTTGTAGTTAATGTCAACTACTCTCTTGTAAATTGATACATCTTCCTTGCTATTAATCGCAAGCTTCTTCCCATACATCATTGCCTCTTCCTCTGTATGAAATTCCATCAAGAGCTGGCCATGTATATCTATTAGTGCGTAATTCATAGTACAAATGTAATACAATTATTTATTAACACAAGAACTATTTAAAAATTAATTTTAATTTCTCTGTATCTATTGCTGCTTCAAAGTCTAATGCCTCGTATTCGTATATCTTGCCTGATGACATATTTTTAAGTTCTACTCTTTTTGGATTAGTACCACGCCACCAGATGCCATCAATTATAAACTTGAACTTGCCGTTTGTGTACATATCGCCTTTTCTGTATATTCTCATAGTTAGAAAGGAGCATCTCCTTCGTCATCCTTGTGTACTTCGTAAAAGCTTTGGTACGGCTTCTTGTCTGAATAAAGCTCAGTTGGCATAAACCTGTTGTTCTCTAATGGGTCTATTCCGTTAAATATAAACCTTCTTTTCCAATAGTCAAAGGTTGCTTCTATCTTACCCTTTTTAAATAGCCTTTGCTTTTTAACTTTCTTGGTTTCTATTTCACAGGCATTACTTGTTGGGTCTGTCAAGTTCAATGGCCTGTGGTAAATCATAATGTTATCCATCTTGTTGGCCCACATAGCTCCACCTGCTAAATCAAATACATCAGGCATAGGATAGTTTCCATCAGCGTTCTTCTGCATCTTTGTTGGATGTGCAATAACATTAAAGAACACGCTGTTCTCTTTTGCAAAGCGTGAGAAGTCTCCAAGGGCAGACTCAAGGTATTTGTCATCCCTACCATTAAACTTGCCGTAATCGTTTGTTAGCTGATTAAATGGGTCTAATATCACTCCTGTTACTTTCTTAGTTATAATCAACTCCAGGAACTTAGCTTTAATTGTCTGTGGTGTTGGACTAAGTGTTTCAGGGTACACATAAAAGAAATGCTCTGTTACAAAATCGTATGCCTTCTTAAATACATCCTTACTTACTCTCGTTTTATTTTCAGGAGTAAGATGCGCCCCTAACAATCTTTCCGCAAATGTAAAGTACCACTCATCCGCTGGGTAGTTCTCAGGAGAATACACGGCCCACTTATCACCATTGTAATAGCTTTTAACAAGTGCAAGAAATTCAATGTACTCTGACTTACCACTATTTGCAAGACCTGATGTTAATGTTATCTGTCCTCTTTTCCATTTGAATATTTGGTCTACAGCAGGTATGTGTGTTGTTTCAGCACTCTCGTATCCATTATCGTATAATGACTCAGCTGCTTCCCAAACTTGCTCACCATAAATTACATCTTGCAACTTGTACCCATCTTCGTAAATCTTAGGGTTAATTTCAACAAGTGTTTCTCTGTTTACTATTTTATTATTTTCAAAGTACTCTGAACCTTGCTTATGCACGTTTGCTTTGTATGCACTTTCAATTGCTTTGATTGCCTCATTGCGTGAGAAGTCGCTGTCTCTTCCAAGGAAGTCTGTTGCAATAAATCCTTCTGCAACATACATATCAATACCAAACCTGCAACAAGCAGCTGCTAACTTAAAGATAAAAAGATTTCTTTGTCCGCTAACAAAAGCATCGTTTCTGTTCTCAAGCCATGTAAGTATTCGCTTGTACTTCTCGTAGTCATCTCTTACGGCCTCTGTTATTTCAATCTTTTCCTTTACGACCTCGTACTGCTTCTCTTCAATGTAGTCATCCCACACCTTGCAGTGCTCGTTAATGTAAATATTCTCATCAACACTCTCGTAACATACCCTGCTAATATTAACACCAGTAGGGTCTGCGTGCGGAAACCTTACTTGTATAGCTTTAAAGTGCTCCCTGTGCCTATCCGTATGTTTAATCTTGAATAACGCCTTAACACCCTTACCGCTTGGACTTATCCAACACGCATATGTGTACTCACTCATCTTCATTTCCGTCTTCGTCATTTGAGCTGTAACATCGCTGTCCATGTCAAAGTCAAGGCAAATAAATCCGCTGTGTTTTGTAAGGCCTGTGTCTGTTCGAGATGTGAACTCTCCACTAAATAGTACACAAGGTAATTGCTTTTTTAATTCAGCTATTTCATTAGCATCATCACTTGCACGTATCTTGTCTACTAAATCTTTTGTAGTCTTTTTAGGCTTCTTGATGCGTTCTAATGCAAACGATAGAGCCTTGTGATGGTAGTTCTTAGTGTCCGTTATTTGTTTGAAAAATGTAATCATGGTATCAGCAAAGATATTTATTGTAATACAAAATGCAAAATTTATTTTTTAATTTAATTTTAAGTATTACATTTGCCTTATCAATGAACAAGTTAGATAAAAAAAATAACTTAACCAAAAAAACAACATGTTAAAAAACCCTATCCACAATCATTGGGATGAAGTATTAGAAATCCTAAAAGAAAACGGAAATGACTATTCAGCTACTGCAAGACAAATTTATGGCAAGTACAATTACGATTTCACAGTTGATGCAGGAAGAAAAGCTATCCGTGCTAGGCTTGTTACTAAAGCACACACAGGATTAGAAGCAGAGTGTGATGCTGTTGGTATCCCGTTGGAAGATGTAAAGCACTATTGGCACAAAGGAGACCATTATTCTATCAATGTAAATGCAAAGAAAGAGACTGACTATGCACAAGCACTTGAAGATGTACTTTCAGGGTATATTTTTGAAAAGAAAAAACCCACACCTGCTATTTCAAAAACTTGGATACCAAAAGCAATTAAGGTAACACTTTCTGATATGCACGTTGGCTTGAATCCAAACCCAAACAATAAATCTTTATTTGGATACGAGTACAATGAAGAAATATTTAACGAGCACATTAATAGAGTAATTGAATCTGTGCTTAAAGAATACACAAACAATGGTGCATTTGACTTGCTACTTATTGATGACTTAGGTGATAGCCTTGATGGTTACAACGGTTTAACAACAAGGGGTGGACATGGCTTGGAGCAGAACATGACTAACGAGCAAGCATTTTCAACATACGTTAAGGGCAAACTAAGATTAGTCGAAACATTAATTGATGCAGGTGTAGCTAATAGTTATGAAGTAAGAAACGTAACCGACTGCAATCACTCTGGTTCTTTTGGTGCTATTGCCAACATATCAATCAAGATGATACTTGAGCGTGTATACGAAGAGAATGTTGTTAAGTTTACGATACTTGAAAGGTTCATGGAACACTTTGAATATGGCGTGCATACCTTTATCCTTACCCACGGCAAGGATGGCAAGTATATGTTTAAAGGACTGCCTTACACGCTAAATGATAAGACTACAGCGTTTATTAATGAGTACATTGACCATTACAATATCAACACAAGGTACATCCATCTTGAGAAAGGCGACTTGCACAGGATAGGATACGACAGAACAAAAAAGTTTGACTATCGAAACTTTATGAGCTTTGCCCCACCATCAGCATGGGTACAAGGAAACTTTGGTGATGGGTATAGCGGCTTCTCGTTACAAGTTATACCTAAGTATAATGGTGAGATACAACACACAGATTATTATTTTGAATTAAAAAAGAAATAACATGGCTTGGAAGAAAAGTAAAGGCAGGTACAACATCAAGCCTAAGTGCGAAAGAATTTACAAGGGGATTGTTTATGATAGTGGATTTGAAATGGCATACGCACAAAACCTTGATTTAAAATTGAAGGCTGGTGTTGTACTTAATTGGGACAGGCAAATCAGATACGATATTGTTGTTAACTCTTGCAAGATTGGCTTTTACAAGTTAGACTTCCTTGTAACTTACAATGACGGAACAGTTGAGCATATAGATTGCAAGTCCACTCCTAAGATGGTGGACTCAACCTATAAATTAAAAAAGAAACTGATTAAAGCTTTGTACGATATTGATATTAAAGAGGTGTATCAAAAGCCCTGATAATACTTCAGGGTTAACTTCTCTTTTCTTTCCATTGCTTCGGGGTAGATATTCATTGCCTGTCTATCCTCAAACTCCCATCTATTATGGCAAGGTACGCACAATATAAAACTATTAAGTGGCTCAAGGTATAATGCCTTGTTTGCACCTGCACTTATAATGTGGGATACGTTTCTGCCTACTGGTTCTTTAATTTCCTTGTTGCACTCCTCGCAAATGCACTTACCCTTGTTCTTTGCCTTGTTCGTATCTATTTGCACCTGGTAATATATCTTGCTTGCTTTGATACTTTCTTTTGTCTTGCTACTTACCTTTGACACTTTTTCGTACGAACTTTTGGCACATCTCCCACATTTTCCTTGGGAAAAAATGTAGTCTTCCTTTTGACAGGACTTGCATATTTTCTTTTTACGAGGTATCATTATTTTATAATAAGATAGACAAACAAATACGCAAGGGCAAAGAAAAGGTAAAGATACATCTTGTTTGAATTGTTTTCTTTTTTATTTACTAAGTCGTAACACAGGCAAATAAATGCCATGCAGAAACAAAGGATAACCAGCACAAACAAAAATGCGGTGTATATGTTCATCATGACCCTAATCTATTTGCGATTTGATGTTCAAGACAAGCAACAGTTAGTATTATCCCATCTTCTCTTTCTAAGCCGTCTAAGGCCCAACTTGCTTCTACTTGCTCAATGTATTCATCTACGAACATTTGAGAGTTAACAGCGTGTAATAAGTGGTCTAATCTTGCTTCCTTGTAAGAAGCTACAGCACCACACCTTGTGCGATACCTTGGTGATTCAAAATTTAATATTATCATAGTATTTTTTTTAAGTGTTCTCCAATATCTTTTGATGTGTAATTTAATCCTGATGTAATTGGGTCTAATTGGTTATCTTTTAATTTAGCAGTCAACCTTGCAAGAAGCTCTACATCTTCGCAGTCATCTATCCATCTTTCAATACTTTCTTGAAGGTTATGGTCTAATGTGCTTGTATATAGTAGCTTCCTTGCAAACTCTTGTTGATTGTAATTATCCACGATTATTCCCCACTTTGTTTAATTTTAAATAGTTGAAACCATTCTTCATTAGTTAAATAGTCAAAAATACTTGGTTCTGTTCCAAGATAATCCTCTCTTTTATCTAATATTCTAATTACTTCTTCCTCACTATACATCTTTTCAGCTTGGTCTTTTGCACCTGCTATATAACATCTAATAGCTATATCATGTTCAAACTCTGTTATACCATCACAAAAGATATTGTCAACATAATACTTTTCAGCAAGTTCTTTAAGTGTTTCCATAATATTTATTTTAGTGTCACTTTAATACCTTCACTTGCTGTTTTAGTTGGTGGGAATAGTTGTACACCATTTTCATCCATTATTGTGCTGTTCTCAGGAATAGCCTTTAAGAATGCTTCACGCAATTTTATTTTCTCTTGCAACGCTTTTAGCTCTGTTTGCATCTCATCCCACGCTATATCACCACACACGCTGTAGTCATACTTAGGGCTAATGTTTTCAGAATACTCAATCTTTACACCATGCAAGTCAAATGATTTACCATACTTCTTAGCTTCAGTAGATACCATCTCACGCACTTCTTTGTTTGCCAGTAAATCTTTAATTGTAGTTTCTACTGCTTTAAGTTGAATGTAATAAGAAAGAGGATTAGAGTATCCATCTTTTAATTCAGTAACCGTTTTGTGTACAAACGATTTGATTTGTTCTTTTGTGCTTGGCATCAATGCCATTACACTAGTTGTGTTTTCTATCATAGTTTTGTTGTTTAGGGTACAAATGTAATACAAAAATAAATAAATACAAATATTTTTTTTAACTTGCTATTTATAAAAAAGGTATTACCTTTGTCATCGTGAATTAGTTGTTGATTCAGTTAAGTTGTTTTTCATGGTTTAATGCCCCTGCCTCGTGCGGGGGTATTATTTTTCTTTGATATTTAAAAATTAGTATTATATTTGTACCCAATAGTTAGGTGGGTACAACACCGATATAAAACTAAAGATATTGACCCTCGATTGCTGATTAGGTTTGTACCACCGAAAAGCAGTTGGGGGTTCTCTTTTTTATGATTGATTTAAATTTTCACCCTTTAAGAAAAGCATTGCAGCTTTCGTTAAACGAAATGGCTGTGCTAAAAGAAGTTTACGAACTCTCAAATAACACAAAGTTTAACGGATGGTGCGTAAAATCACGCACAAAAATAGCCGACTCATTAGACTTGAGCAGGCAATGTGTTATTACATGCCTAAATACTTTGCAGTTAAAGGGATATGTCGAATACAATAAAGAGTTGGGCATGTGTAAACCAACAGACATGATAAGAGAACTAGCACAAGAAAGGGAGAATATTGGCATCATGATTAAGGCAGAAGGATATGAAATTATGTCTATTAAATTATCAGAAATGGTAAACGCAATGTTGCCTAAAATTGTCAAAAAAGATGATGATATTGATAAAAAAACAGAGTGTCAAAATGATTTACAAGTGTCAAAAAAAAGTACAGAAGTGTCAAAAAAATTGACACCTAGTGTAAAAAAAATTGACACCTATAGTATATCATATAGTAAATCAAAAGATAATATATATATACAGGCAAAAGAAAAAGAAGATGGAGATAGATATATTTCTTTTTTGGATTATTGGAATAGCTATTCAGTTTTAGTGCCTGAAGAAAAAATAAATAGAAAGTCGGAAACTGAATGCGAATGGAATAAGTTGACTTCGGATGAAAAGGCAAAAGTGCTTGAATATGTAAATCTTGTTAAATTTGGTAAGACAAATAAGAAGTACTTGCCAAGTCCATTAAATGTGCTTGTATATAAAAAATATTTAAGTCCACCACATGAACATAAAGACTTTGGGTCGGCCGTTGGTTTCGGTGGCAATTTCGTTGGCGGTGTTGACGAGGATGGCATCACAGAGCAAGAGTATAAAATTCACTATTTACGCATATCAAAAGAAGAAGCTATAAGATTGATATTGGAAGGGAAGGGAAGGGAAATAAAAAACTATTCTACATACGTTTTTACGTGCAAAAAGTTTGAGCTTGAACAAGAAATTACAGATGATATGCTGTATCATCACGGGCCAAGGCCTTAGCAAAATAAATTTGCATATTACAAAATAACGTATTACATTTGTATAAAGAAATAGGTTAAACATTGAAACCTTTGTAAGTTATAGTAGGGATGGTGGTATCTGAAGATGGGGATGTGGCTTCAGTATAATTTACATAAAGATGCACATAGTAATATGTGATGTGTTGTTCCCTTGAGAAAGGAATTTAGCACTTACAGCTTGGCGTAAGCAACACAAATGAGTTCTCAGCAAGTAGTTAATAAGTCAGAACAGTGACTATTAAATAGTGATATTTAATGTAGAGGTAGCTTATTAACTACGTGACCCTACTCTTATAACGATAGCAGAAATGGAGATTGCTCTGTAAGAAAGAGGGTGCTAAAAAAAATTAACAATATGAAGACAGCAAAAGTAGATGTAGTTACATTTAAGAAAGAGTTCACAAGCCAATACGGTACATTGTACTCATTTGAAGTTAAGTTCAACAATGGTGATACTGGCCTTTACAATTCAAAAACAAAAGAGCAATCTAAGTTTATTGTAGGTGTAGAAGTAGAGTATGAGCTTGAAACCAAAACAAACGACAGAGGTAGTTGGAACGTGGTTAAGCCTGTTGTAGCACAGAAGTCATTTGGCGGTGGTGGATTCAAGGCAGCACCTAAAAACGAAAATAGCATTATAGCTCAAAGTAGTATCAAAGCATCAGTAGAATTGATTTGTGCAGGTAAGATAGATATTAAAGACTTGCTTACTACTGCGGAAAAGATAATGTCTTGGGTAAAAGAAAAAGGTAAACAAGAATAATTGTGCCAAGACAAAGAAGTAGCCAACAAAATAGATACTACCACGGGGTAATAGTGCCCGTGTATAGAAAAGTATTTATTGGCTTGGGGCATAAGGTAAGCAATAAGGAAGTGCATAGTTGGATAAAGCAAAGGTTTCAAATTGAAAGCACAACCAAACTAACCACAATAGAGTGGGAAGAGTTTATCATCAAGCTACAAGCATATGCTAGTAATATACTTGGAGTACAGATACCTGACCCTAATGAAGTGATACTTGAACAATACTTAAACGATTAATAACATGGAACAAGCACTAACAGCAACAGACTATTTAATAGCAGCACAGATTATCCAAGGGATACAACAAGACATCCAATTAGTTACACATATACTAAGATGAAAGCAGGAGATATTGTACTTTGCATAAACGACGCTAAGAGTCCAGAACTAAAGGAATGGATAGACGAGTGTAATTTCCCTGTGATATGGATTAAGAAAGATAACAAGTACACCATCAGAGAAGTGTTAGATAACTCAGGCATAGCAACAGGGTTATTGCTTGAGGAGATAATAAACTTCCCTTTCTATATCCCATTACTTAACAGAAGCCAGGAATTAGGTTATGCAGTATGGAGGTTTCGCAAAGTGCAAGAAGTAGAAGACAAAGTAGAAGTAGAAAAAGAAGAAAAAGTAATATGAAGACAATAACAAAGTACACAGGCGATTTAAAAGAAGGAGATATGTACGAGTGCAAGTCAGATGGAAATAGAGTAAGAGTTGCTAAAGTACATCAAGAGCCTAAGAACAAGGTATGGACTTGTGATTTGATTTACGCAGATAGCCAAACAAAACAAGGCAGTGAATTAAATATGCCGTGCTATGACTTTGAGCTGTTACTACGAAAAGGACAATTTAGAAAAGTAAACTAAAAAAGAAAGCCCCTACATAATCAAACGTAAGGGCTTTTTTGTTACGAGAACCTGTTTGCTAAGACTTCATTCAAGAAGTCGTTTCTTTTTAATCCAACATCTTTCGCTTCAGCAGCTATTTTTTCAATAAGCCACATATTGTTTTTGTGTATCCTAATGGGAATAATATCTCCCTTGTACTCTTTTTTAACCTTTATTTTCTTCTCCATTTTCTTTTTTATTTTGATATGCAACGTGTAACTCTTTAATGCTAGAAAGAACATACTCAGCTTCTTCTAATGAAGTAGCATCAATCGTAATAACGACTTTTCTTCCTGCGTATCTGTAATGAAAAGTATATTTTTGAACTTCCATGCAACAAAGGTAATACTTTTAGTAATACAATGCAAATTATTTAGACGGATTCTAAATAATATTTGTATATTTGTAAAACTAATATTTAATAATAATATGGCTTTATTACCACTAGCAGTACCATTAGTTATGGCAGGAGCTGGTTTAGCTACCAAAGGATATGGGATTTACGAAGCTAACAAGCGTGAAAAAGAAGCTAACAAGCAGTTAGCAGAGCTTGCAAAAAAACCATACGACCAATTCAAAGTTAATCCACTTGTGCAAAGATATACACAAATGGGATTGCGTGATATACAGAATTCAAAAGGTTTTACGGGTGCAGAAGCAGCACAATTCCAACAAAGGATTGCAGCAGGCCAAGAAGCAGCCAGAAGAAACGCAATTAGTTTAGGTGGTAGCAGTGTAGCAAGAGCAGTAGGCGGTGCATTAAATAGTGCAAACTTAGCAGCAGAGAATCAATTTGCGGCACAAGGTGCAGGGTTTGCAAGGTCACAAAGAAACTTAGGTTTTGGTAGATTCATGCAAGGTGCTGGTGTAGCTCAAGGTGTAGACCAAATGAACACACAACAAGCACTACAAAGAAGAATGATGCTTGAACAAGCATACGGAGCAGCCTCAAGACAAGCAGCTGACCAACAAAGACAATTCATACAAGGTATGGGTAGTGACTTATTTGGTGCAGGTGTAGGATTAGCAGCAAACGAATTTGCGTATAGCAATAATCCATTTGGAATGAACAAGACAGCAGCCCCAGGAGCTACACCAACAACAGGAGGAGAGTATATGGGTACTAAATTTGCACCAATAAAAAGAATGAATATACCTGAATTTGGTTCAAGTGTAAATAAATTTCCTAATCCGTATTCATTTAAAAGATATGGTAGACCAAAGTCTTCTATAGATATAACAGCTCCACTAAACTCATTAGATTATAATCAGGCAAGAGTATAACTATGGCAGAACCAATATTAGGACAAGCACTAGCACTCCAAAGTGAGTTTAGGCCAGATACTACACAAGTATTAACAAGGGCTGTTGATAAGATAGGTAATGTAACCTTAAAAAAGCAACTAGCAGCAGCAAAGGCAGCAGAAACAAAAGCCAAGCGTGAGCAAGATATTATGGCATCTATAAATTTAAAAGCTGGTAAGCTAGGTGTACATTATGTAGGTGATGCTCAAAAATTACTTACACAAGGAATAAGTGAAATAACTGAAGCCACACAAAAAGGGGACTTGGCTAAAAAGGTTTTATTAGAAGGTCAATACCAAACAGCACTAGACAATCTTGTGTTTGAAAACAACTTGCTAGAAAATTTCAAAAAAACAAAACAACAAGGTGGTTTAATACCTGATGAAGTAGAACTTGGATTTTCTATGCCAAGAGCACAAGCTAACGAGTATTTTAAAAAATTACTTACGGAAAGACCTGAATTTAGATTTGTTTTTGACCAAACTTCAGAAGGTTATTATAAATTTAACCCTGTTAAACAAATTAACGAAGCAGAAGAATATGGCAAAATTATAAATGCAAACAAAAGTGAATACGCAGTACAAAGTATAAAAAGACAAGATGGTAAAGATATTGTTTCTTACAAAATACCAGATGCAAGAATAAATGATTTAGCAAACCTATTGGCTAATGATAAGAATTACGTTATAAATGCTCTTATAAATAACACAAAAGCTGTTAACAATGAAGTACAAGCAGCTTTGCAAGCAAATCCTGCTTTAACAAAAGAAGAAGCTGAAGAAATAGGAATAAAATCTTATTTCGTAAAAAACTTACAATCTGCAAACCAAGATTTTTCAGTATCAAATACACCTAAACCAAAAAGTGGACTTGAAATGAATTTTGGCGGTGGATATAAAATTGGCAATGATGTTTTCAATCCTACTTTATCTGACCCTGCACAAAGTTTAGGTGCTTATCAAAAAGCTGGTATTTTAAGTCAAAACTATATTGAAACTTTTAACAATCAATCACCAGAAAAACAACAAGATGCTATAGCTAGAATACGAAACAGGGTTGGTGATTTATTATCAATATCTGGGCCAAACAAGGGCGGGTATAGCTTGTTAAATGAACAGGGAGATAAGGTTTACTTAGATAACATAGAGTTTGTTTACGTACCTAAATCAGCAGAAGGAAAAGGTGGTCAATGGATGGTAAAAGGTGTATCAAAAGAAACTAATAAATTAGGTAAGATAATTGAAAACATAGAGTTTATTCCTATTAACGAAAAAACATATGGTAATATCATTTCTATTTATCCAAAAATGACAAGTGGTGACATTGTTAAAATGTTTAATCAACGCATGAAAGATGGTAATATTAAAAATGATACATTTGTTTTGCGTACAGGGTCTGGAAGAAGGCCACAATCAACAGGTAAACCTGCACCTGCACCAAAAGGAGGAAATAAAACAGTACCTTTGTCTAGTATAAAAGGGTTAGTAGGAAAAGCGGGATACGAAGGATATACTGAAAAAGAGCTTGTAGATTATTACAAAAGTCAAGGTTACACAATTAATTAAAAATTATGGCATTAGAAGATGATTTCTTACCACCTCCCCCACCTAAGAAAGGGACTAAATTAGATATAGATAGCGAGTTATTGCCACCACCTCCAAAAAAAAAAGAACCAACTATTGGCCTTGGTTACGAGAAGCCTTCAGAAGCTTTACGCATGGGTGGATTACCAAAGCAAGAAAAGCTATCCCAATCACCTTTAAAGACTGCGGCAACTACTACTCCATCCGTATCTACAAAAAGACAATGGACTCAACAAGACCAAAAAAGTTTAATAGAAAAAATAAAAACTGGAGATTTAACAGGGCAAACACCTGAAGAGGATGATTATTTAAGTAGAATAGGAAGTAGAATTGTAAGGGGTATGAATACTCTTAATTACAATTTGTCTAAAACTCCTGAATTTGTTTATAATCTTGCTGCATACCCACAAAACGTAATAGCTGAAACATTTGATATTCCTGCATTAGCAACTAGTGCTGATAAAGTAAAAAAAGAGCTAGGAATACAAAATGAAGTAGCAGATTATTATAAAGACCAAATAAATCAACTAGCTTCTTTAGATGATAAATATATGGGGGCTAAGGGTTCTGTTACGAACCTTGCAAAAGAAGGTAAATACTTAGATGCTGCTAAATTATTAGGAGAACAAATAGCTGAAAGCTTACCTACTACAGCCGTTATTGCTGCTTCAGGGGGGTTAGGTGCAAGTTCTACTGCTATAACATTAGGAGGTGGGGCTGTATTTGGTGCTGCAAAATATGATGAATTAGCTGATAGAACAGATTTAACAGAAAGTCAAAAAGCAAGCATATCATTTGCAACTGGATTAACAGAAGGTTTGTTTGAAAATTTAGGTACGGGTAATATTGGTCGTATTGTAAAAGATGTAATAACAAAACAGGGAGCAGCAAAAGGAAAAGAAGTTGCTAAAGGAATGTTTATTACTGCATATAAAGATGCCTTAAAGAAGTATATGCCTGTAAGTGGAGCACTACAAGGTGGTATAGAGGAAGCTGCAACAGCATTTGCTCAAAATGCAATAGATATTTATACAGGTGTAGACCCTAACAAAAAATTATCAGATGGATTAATAGATGCCTTTGCGGTAGGAACAGGAAGTGATTTTATAATTTCATCACCTGTATTATTATCTAAAGACAGAAACAAAAAAGTATCAGAAAAGCAGGTTGAAGTAGATGAAATAGATTCTGAATTAAATAACCCTAACTTAAGCGATGATGCTAAAGCTACCCTAACTCAAAAGAGGGTAAAAATAATGTCAGACATTAACGATGTTATAGATGAAGATGTTAATGAGCAAAAAGCATTGCCTGATGAAGCAAAGAGAGAGATAGAGCAACTTCAAGATGGTTTAGAGCAAATAGGTATAGATATTGAAAACACAAAAAGCGAATTTGCAAAAAAAGAATTAGAAAGTAAACGAGTAGAATTAGAAAATAGAATAGATGAATTAACAAAGACAAGAACAACAACAACAGATGGAGAAGGAACAATTGAAGGAGCTGTCAGTGCAGGAACTGATGTGGCTAAAGAAGGACTTGGAGTGGCAACTGAACCAAGTGGTGAAGGTATTACGGGACAAGGTGTACAAACCGAAACAGTACCCCAAACACCAGTAGTAGAAACCAAACCATCTGAATCTATATCTACAGCTGCTGATAGTAAAGGTGTGTATATTAAAGATGGCGAGGCAGGAGTTATAAGATTTGATGGTCAATCAGTTGTATTTGAAACAAATGATAAAATAATAGAACTTGGAAACAAAGATGAACTAGCTGAAACGCCTATATCAGAATTTGGTATAGAAAAAGAAGAACTATTGGATGTGAAAGTTAATGAAGACAATTCAGTAGTTGTTGAAGGCGTTAAGTTTGTAAACAACTTCAGTAATCCACAAGCAGCTATAAACACTGATGCTGATGGAAATGTAGTGTCCGTAAACTTAGAAACAGAAGATGGCAAGAAAAGAACTATTCGTGGCCAAAGGGCTGAAGAGATAGCATATCAATACAAACTAAAAGAATTCGAACAAAATGCAACAGAAGAATCAATCGCAAGACTTGAGCAAGAAGTTACAAGACTTGAAGGAGAGGCTAAAAAGCCTAAGCCCCAAACAAAGAAACGAAGCACTGCAAAACGCAAGCAAGCAGAGGTAGTCTCGGAAGAGGTTACGGAAGTTACAGCACCTGCAATAGAGGTAACGCCTACTACAGAAGTAGTTAGTGGTGTAGAGGGAGAAGTTAATGTTAAGTTACAAAAAAGTATTGACAAAATTAACGAACAAAGGGATTCTGAATTAAAATCTGCAAAAGGTAAAGTTATTTACACTGACAATCCAACAGAAATAGAAAAAGCCAAAAGGGTTAAAGCTAGGGTTCAAGAAATTAATGATAGATATGATGCTATTATAGAACGTGAAAAAGAAAAACAATCCATCAAAGAAAAACCTACAGCAGAGCTTACTAAACCATCCGCAAAGGTAGAGCCTGTAAAAGAAGCAGCTAAACCTGAAGTTGAAGGCAAGAAAGAATTTAAGGAACTTGCAGATAAAAACAAGCTAAACTTTAGAACAGCACAAAACATAATAAACAAGTACGTAAGACCATTTACGGAAGCTGATTATGCAAGTGCCACACAAGAAGATATAGACCTTGCAACAGCAAACAGAGATGCTGGTAAGGAAAGAAAAGGTTACAAGGAAGAAAAGGCTAAGAAAGCAACTAAGGCAGAAACTAAGAAGACCAAGCCTGAAGAAATAGGTGAAGGACTACTAGACATTTTAGGAATAGCTCCAGTAGAACCTGCTGCACCTGCTAAGAAAGCGGGTAAGACAAAACCCGTAAACGTAAGCAACAAGTCAGAACTTGCAGAGTTAGAAGACCAAGCAGAGGGAGATAAGAAGACTATTATAGAGGCAGCAAAAAAGGGTATAGCTACACTTAGGTCTATATTCCCTGATATGGAGATATACATACACGAAGACCCAGACTCTTATAATGAAACAATGTCTGAGGTTGGAGGTGTTGCAAACTCAAGGGGTAACTTTGCATTCGAAAGAGACGCAAATGATAATCCAACAGGAAAGGGCAGGATAGATATAAACCTAAGTAACGCTAAGGACACGACAGTAGCACACGAATTAGTTCATGCTGTACTTCTAAAAGAATTTGGTGATAACCCAGCAGTATTTAAGGTATTCAGAGATAGAATGTCTAAGATACTAAGAGCAGACTTAAATGAGCAAGTTACAGCATTTGAAAAGCTATACTCAGGTCAAGATGTAGCTCCTGAAGAGTACTTAACAGAATTAGCTGCATTGCTTTCTCAAGGTGGCGAAACAGTTGAATACAAGCCAAGCACATTAAGAAGAGTAGCAGCATTAATAAACGAATTTGTTTCAAAAATAACAAAGGGCAAGTTCCAACCTTTTAGGTCAGAAGTAGACTTTAAAAACTTTGTTGACTTCTTGAATCAAATATCAGGAGCAATAAGAGTAGGTGATGTGATTAATAATTTGAATAATAAAGAAGCTTATTCATCAGGTGCTTCAATACCAATGTCAGATTTTGAATCATTTGTTGCTAAAAAAGTTTCAGAACCTGTAAAGTCTAAGTCACAGATAGGAGATTACAAGTTTCCCGATAAGATAAAAATATTAAAAACAGCTGATTTACCAATTAAAAATTTAACAGATTTAGTAAGGGAGTATAAGGGTAAAGTAGTAATAATAACAAGCGATGCTACTGGATATGGAGTAGATAAAAACGGAGACCCTATATTTGGTGGATTTGGATTTTCCGCCAATGCTAAAAATGTTAATGACGGGATAGGTTTTGCAAGTGTAAGCATTGGAACTGTTAAGGGTACTTATACAGCAGCGGAAAAAGCATATGGCGAAGGTAAGGCTCTTGTATTGGTAATGATACAGCCTCCACATACAACAATAAATAATTCATATGGCTCTAAGTATATAATAAGAGGTATAAAAGAAATAGCAACTCAATCTAAAGAGGAATTAGCGAAAACAAAAGAAGCTATAAAAGAATTTATTAAAAATTCAACAGCTATTCAAAACGAATTAAAAACAAATGAAGCGTCTTTAAAAAGAGGGTCAGAAAAAAAATTAATAGAATTAATAGATAATATTGATGAAAATACTGACCTAGATTCTGCTGTAGAAGAATTTATAGCAGATACTACTTTTACTATAAGAAAAGAATTGGGTAAAGGTATTATTCTTGAAAATAAAGATATAAGAACAAACAAAAGTACTAATTACGCTAAAATAGCTTTAAACAATGCTGGTTACAATATTTTTAATTTCCTAAAAGAATATGGAGATAATACTTTTTTATCTGATGAAATTATTTTAAATAATACAGGAGGATTTGTTGTAGGAGGTTTTGAATTAGATGTTTTACCAGCTGAAGAAAGAGAAAAATTAATAAGTGAAACACAAAGCAAAGGTATTGTTCATCCTTTGTTTAATGCAAAATTACCAGGTACAAATCATTTTAGACTAGACGGTTTATATGATGTTCAAGAAAATTTTTCAGAATATGTAAGGCCTGAAACAGTAATTACTTTAGAGCAAAAAGAAAGAGATAAATTAGTTAGGAAGTATTATAAAGAAGATAGATTTTATAGTGCTCAATATCGTTCAATACCTTTAAGTAAAAGAACTTACACTCAATTAACTATTCCTGCAAAAACTGAATTTAAAGAAAAGTATTTAAAGAAAAAAGGGGCATTAATTGAAACTATCCCAAATATAGGGACTAAGGTTGCAAAAGGAGAAGGGTTTATTCCAAAACCAGGTGCAGCTGAACAGATGGCTAAAGCTACAATGGTAAGCAAATCTCAAAGAGTAGACAAAGCTTCTGATAAACTTAAGCAGATATTTCAAAGAGATAATATACCTTTGACAATAGCTGAAGCAAAAACAATTGTAGAGGAAGTATATGACTGGACTACTTGGTATGATGGTCTTGCTACATATGTATATGATATATTTGGAGAATACTCTGAAGATATATTATCTATGCTTCCTTTAGCTTCTATGGCTGCTAATAGTTCATCTACTGTAGGATTAGCTATAAATAATGCTGAGAAAATATACAGAGGAGAAAAGCCATCTGGCGTAGCCGAATATTATGGATATGTTACAGATTTTTTAGAGGGTAAAGGTATAAAGTCAGATAAAATGTCTGAATTCTTTAAAGCTTTAACTGGGAATAAAGATGCTATAGCTGTAGACATGCATGTTTACTCTATAATAATGGGTAAGAATCCTAATAAAAAACAAGTTAATCCAAACAACAAGCAAGAATTTGACAAAGCAAAAGAATTCGTTAGAACATTAGCTTCTGAATTAGATTTAGCTCCAAGAGAAGTTCAAGCTGCTTTATGGGCTGCTAATATATTAAGAACAGGTGGAAGACCTGATAGTTATGAACAATACTTTAAAAAACAAATAGATGAAAAAGGACTCAAAGAAAGAATCAAAAATTGGCGGAACGAAGGTTATAAACCATTTTCTGAGATTCGTAAAGACGCAGAAGCCTCTGCCCAAAAAGAAGGTGCAACAATAAAATCCAAAGGTCAGCTTCCAACAGCTTCCGTAGAGGCTACTACTGAAGCGTTAAAAGAAAGGCTTAATCCAGACTACAAAAACACAATTGTAGAAAAGTTATCAAAGTTTGATAAGCAGATAGAAAATAAAAAATTCCCTTCTGCATTAGAGGTTGCCGAACACGTTTTGCCAAGAAGCATATTTAATAAATACAAAGCTCTTTATGAACTAGCTGCAAGAAATAATTTAAACGTATCAAATGAAAAATTGCCACCTAACACAACAGCAGCTTGGGCGTTTGGTAGCATACAACTAAATAAAGACGTTTCAAAATATGACATAGAAGATTACAATGAATTTGCTGAGTCTTTAAATCATGAAATTATACATGGATTAATAAGCAATGGAATCAAAGATAACTATGCTTTATTTAATGATTTACAAGCTGTAATGAATGAAGTCATAAATAGATTTGATTCTGCTTCAGATGAAGTTAAAAATATAATATCTTATATTCAAGATGTAAGAAGTGAATATAAATCTAAAGATGTTTATGGAGCTACAGATGAGGAATTTTCCTCTGATAATTATAGAGAAATAGGAGACCTTGAAGAATTAATCACATATGCATTTACCAATAAAGAATTTGCTGACTTTTTAGACTCAATTCCTGCATCTAAAAAAATTAATGTAAAAGGTGATTCTATATTCCAACAACTTAAAAATATAATTCGTGGCTTTATTTCTAAGATAACAAAAAGCCCAACAGCCCTTGACGAGATAAACTTTGTAATTGATAAATATTTTGACACATCTTGGAATGAAAAACAAATTGCTAAAAGAAATGAACAATATGAATGGGGTTTAAAATTTAAAGCAAATGAAAGTATTTTTGATAAATATAAAAATGACCCTGAGCTTATTTCAAAAGCATATCACAAAGGTGATAATCCTAAATTAAATAAGGCAGTTGATGAATTATTAAGCGTATCAGATATTCCCACAACCATAAAGTCTAAAGCTCAAAAAGCACAAAATGATAAAATAAAAGATTTTATTGATGCACAAAGAAAAGCTGGTCAGTCTGACAAAGATATTAAAGCTGGTTTAGAATTAGTAGCTGACAAGGTAGGCTTGACCCCTGAAGATATAAATAACTTAATGGGTGTTGAGTCTGATGAAGCTAAACCTTTAAAAGGATTTAAGCCAAAAGATAAGGCCGCAAAAGAACCTGAAGGAGAAAAGACAGGCACAAGAGCATTTGCTGCTAGGTCTTCTGAAAGAGCTGGTGTGCCAATAGAAGATATTCCTGCATCTTTAAGATTTTATAGCCCTACAACTGTAGAGGAACAACAAAAGATTGCTGAAGCGTTTATTCGTAAGCATGGTATAGATAATACAATAACTGCATTAAGGTTGCCTGATTCTGGGATAGACCCTAAGAGTAAACCTGTATTAGCTTCTGTGTTGCTTAAAGAACTTTATGCAGAGCAAGGTAATACAAAAGATGTTGCTGAAATTGAAAAGATTGCTATTGATGTACACAATGTATTAGATGCTGTTTTAACATCTGCTACAGAGGCGGCTCAGTTTATGGCAATGATGCGTGAGTTTTACAATTCTAATCCATATAACTATGTAGCGCAAGTAACTAGATTAATAGAGAAAAATATTAATAACCCTATTAAGGCTAATGTAGCTACAGCAGTTGTAGATATAAACAAAGCAAACAAAGATGCAGCAGCCAAAGCAGCTAGTAATGTTGTTAATGAAGTAGTAACATCAAAGGTTACATCTGCAAAAGAAAAGTTTGAAAGAAGTAAAGCCAATTTAAAAGCATTATGGAAAAAGTCATTTAATATTGGGATAGCTTCAAATCAATACGAAGCTGCAAAGAATGATGTTCAATTTGCTAAGGCACTAACCATAATGGCTAAGGACTTTGTTGTTTATCAAAGCGTGCAGTTTAGCGAGTTTTTAAAAGAAGTTGCAATAGAATTAGGGTTAAAAGAGTCTGATATTGACCAAGACCATTTAAGAAAAATATTCGAAAAGGCTAAGTCTGCAAAGATACAAGAAGGCATAAAAGTTGGTTTAAAAGAATTAGAGTTAAAGTTAAAAGACTTAATAGAATCTCATTATTCAGCTTCTGAACTTGAAGGTAAGTTAATAGACAAGTTAAAAAAAGAATTTGGAGTAAATTCTGAATTTGGTTTAAATGATGCAGCTATTAAGGAGTTAGAAGAAGCTATAAAGCGTGAAATAAAAGTATTAACAGCTAAAGAAAAGATTAAGGCGTTAAAAGCATTAGGCATAAAAGAACAAAAAGATGTCAATGAGATTTTATCATTATCAGAAGAAGGCTTGTTAAATGATAACGCAATTCTTGAAACACTTGGTGATAAGTTAGGCATTAAAAAACTTACAGCTGAAGAAGCTGCAAAATTAGCTGATTTAGCAAAAGATATTAAAGAGTCAAAAGAAGATAGGATAAAAGCTAGGAATATCCAGAAGTTTGAAGATTACAAATTTGTATTAGCTAAAAAATACAAAATACAAGATTTTTTAATATCTAACTACCTTACGAATATATTCGGGTCACTTACTTCCAATGAAAAGAATATTGCAGGTAACGTGAGTGAGACCATATTACTTGTTGGGGAGCTAATGGGTAACGCTTTAGCTAGTGGTAATCCTAAAGATATACAACGAGCACTAAAAGCATTAGTAGATGGTAATATCAGAGGTTTTGACTTTACAAAAGAAGTTCTAACTACAGGTGTTGCATCTTACAAAGAGCCAGGCGATATCCGTGCCCGTAATATGTGGGAACTGATAATGGACAGAGAGAATGACTTGACAAGAATAGAGCGTAATCTACAAACTTTATTTAGATTACCATATCTTGGGCCTACGTTATTAGCTGAAAGACGTTTTTGGAATAGAGCTTTATTATCGATGGATTCATTGTCTGGGACTACAAACAATGAACTAGGTTCTTTATTAGCAGCCACAAGAGAGGCCGACAAGCAAAAGCTAAGAGGTGCTAAAAGGACTAAATTCATTGAAGAGCAAATGGCAAATAGTGCTGAAGCTCAAGAAGAAGCAAGAAACTATGCTATATCAGCAGGGTATAAAGAAGGAACAGGAGAATTTAACAGAGCTGTTGCTAATTATTTAGTATCTAAAAGACCTGAAGCAATTAAAAAGGCAGCAGCTGAATACTCAGCTAGAGCAACATTAACGCAAACACCTCCACCAAGTACTATGACAGGTGCAATTGCTAATGGGTTAAATGATGTGATTTCTAAGAACCCAAACATAAAGTTCTTTGTTCCTGTTGTTAATACATTTGCAAACTTGATTGTAAAGAATATTGAGCGTAGTCCATTTGAATTTTTCTCTTTGGCGTTTGACGCAGGAAGAGCTGCATCTGGTGTAGAAAGCGCAAAGGCAGGTCTAACAAAAGCAGAAGTTGCAAGAAGGATGAAAACAGCAGCAGTGTGGACAGCCATATCAGTATTGCTTTTTGCATTAGCAGGTGGTACAGATGATGAAGAAGAAGGGTTTGAAGTTTTTGGTAGTGGAACTGGAGACCCTGCTGTAGACAATGCTAGAAGAGCTTTAGGATGGAAACCAAACACTGTTAGATTTTCAAAAGATGGTGGTTACTATAATTTTGAATTTTTACCTTTTGGATTTGTTCTTGGTATGATAGGCAATATGCGTGATTACTTTAAATACAAAAACAAGCCTGCATTTGCAATAAGACAAGCACAAGCAAAAAAGATATTTGGGAAAAACCTAGATGCTTTAGATAAAAATGAAAGAGAACAATTAGAAGCAGAATTAGCTATACCTGGTAAATACAATATTTCAGCACAAGAGAAAAAAGAGTTTTCAAATTTATTGTCTGAATTAGCATCGACACCTGATACTTACTCTTTTCAATTACTAAAATCACTAGGTGAATTAGTTAATGCAGTCGGAGAGGGTGCAGGTGCTATTAAAACTGCTCTGAAATCAATTACAAACATTAGTAGAGGTTTAGCAGCTCCAAGATATCTAGGTGAGGTAAGAGATATTTTTGATAATAAATTATATGACACAAAAGAGTTTCGTAATGTTATAGGTGCTAATGTTCCTTTTGTAAAATTAGGAAATGTAAAACTAGACGCATTTGGTAGAGAGATAGAAAAGTACAAGTCAGAATCAATATTATCAGGTATTAAATATGCATTGACTAGAGGGTTTTATAATCCACCTACAATTACAGCACTTGACCAATTTTTATGGGAAAATGGGGTGGGAGTATCTGTACCAAGTAATACTCCTAGCATGGCTTATACTGAAGATGTTTATAGAGAATACATTGTAACTCGTGGTAAAATATTAATAACAAACCTTACAGAAGCTTTAAAAAATAAAGAATTTGAAGGATTGAGCCCTCAAGATGTTTTAGAAGTTGTAAATGCATACACCACTAATGCAAATGCAGAGGCTAGAAGTATAATAGACGAAAAATTAGATAAATTAAAATAGATTAAGATGATAACACCTAAAAAACTAAACAAAGGGGCGGTTAAGTCCCTTTCAGAAAGATTAAAAGATGAGCAAACAGCTTATCGTTTGTACAGATACTTTTCAAATTGCCTAAGAAACAGCGGATATCTAATAGCTGCTAAGTACTTTGAAGGCGAAGCAATGGAAGAGCTAGAACACGCACATATCCTTGAGAAGTACGCAACAGATTGGAACGTAGAGTTAGAGTTTCTAACTTTGGAAACTCCTGCTGAAGCTGACGGCATGGTAGAGATATTCGAAGCATCATACACGTTAGAGTACAACTTATTGCAAGAGTACTCAAAGAACGCAGTAGAGTGCTTAGAAGATGGCGACATGAGCACGTTTAACTTCTTACAACAATTTATTGCTATCCAAACAAAAGCAGTAGCTGAATACGCTGACAAGTTGAATATGCTTGAGCTATTTGACCAAACAGATAAGAATTGGCTATTTAACTTTGAAAAGAAACTTGTAAAATAATTTGCTTATATTTGCAATATGGCACTTGATGTAAACTATACGTATAGTATCTATAACTCTGAAGGGAACAAAATGGTATTCGTAGATACCACCCCTCCGTACTCTGCTAATGAAACAGGGGGTTATGGCTCACCTAATATTACAAGGGCACAAGTGTCAATGGTAAGAATCCAATTTGGCAACTACCCATCAATTATAGGACAGGCTACAAAGATAGCAGGGGAAACACTTGTTCAATATCGTAAGTATCTGAAAACAAGCGGTTCTGCACAAACTTATGATAACAAGGTTATTGAGTCAGGAGATATCTATATCCCTTTCTTAACAAGTACAACAGTTATTGCAGGTGATGTGTTTCAAGACTTAGGTTACTATGTGCCACTTGTGCCTGTAGCATCATTCTTGCCAACTACAAATACTACCCCTTATATCTTGAGTATACCACAAGTAGGTCTTGCAGCCACTAACGAAACCATAACGGACTTAGTGTGGAGTTTACAATACGAAGTATATGGTATATCAACAGGCACTACATTTACAAGTGTGCAAGGGCAACAATACATTGTAGTAAGCGGTGGTACTGCTATACAAAGTGGTAACATATATCGTGTAGGTGAAGTATTTGTAGGTAACGCAACATCTGTTACGTTCACAAGTGCTGGAAGGGTAGCTCCATTAATGTCAGTAACTGAGAAGACGTTTATAACTGATTACAATTTAAGGTTAGCCATTTACAATTTGCAGTCTGAGCGTTTAGCCAATCCGTGTGCGTGTCAAAGTGATAGTGACATACAAATAGCAAGGCTTTACAATCTATTAGATTTTTTAAGTTACCAACAATACACGAATGCAGTTAGCTTTGAGCAGGCAACTGATTTGCTTGCGTTTGGTATAGTACAAGTTTCACAAATTCAAAATCTACCTTGCTAATGTATTCATTAAGAACAGAACCATTTAGAAGAGCGACATTTGACAGGGTTTGTACGACAT
>Ga0181352_1000217_pt1 | contig 26241 bp, 18 predicted proteins | sample Fa13VDMLBSN_FD_130103 | JGI IMG/M metagenome (GOLD analysis project Ga0181352, IMG submission 130103) | Freshwater viral communities from Lake Michigan, USA - Fa13.VD.MLB.S.N | ecosystem: Environmental > Aquatic > Freshwater > Lake | place: USA: Michigan | collected 2013-09-23 | reverse complement strand
CAGGACGCTTGTGGTAGCCTGCGGCAAGCCGTTCAAGGACTGGATAGAGATACTCGTGCACGAGTACTCACACATGGAGCAGTGGCTTAGTGACGAAAGGTGGTCTCACTGGAGTGACTGCTGCTACAACCTTTGGGCGTGGCTTGACAAGGACATAATCATGAACAACGCGCAGCTGACTAAGCTGATGGACGGCATGATCGAGCTGGAGAGGGACTGCGAGGTGAGGGCGCTGGAGAACATTAGGAGGTGGAAACTCCCCATAAACAAGTCCAGATATGCCAGGAAGGCCAACCTTTATCTGTACAGCTACAGGGCAATGCCTGTGATGAGGAAGTTCCCGACCGGTCTGTACGACAACAAGGCGCTTATCGACATGTGCCCGTCGAGGATGTACAAGAGGTACGAATCCGTCCCAAAGCCTGTGATGGACGTGCTTGTAAAAACTTACGGATAAGTTTCTTATTTTTGTTAGAAATAACGTAAAAATGAAAAAATCAATCAAAGAGTACGGTGGTAAAGAGAAGTATGCATCTAAGAGCGCAATGGCCAAGCACGAGAAGAAGGAAGGCGCCAAGATGGAATCCAAGGAGAAGTTCATGAAGATGATCAACGCCAAGAAGAAGAAGTAACATGGCAAAGGCTAAGGGATCTTCTGACAAGGTAAAGACAAACTTCGGCAAGCGTAAGAAGGGTTCCGCCCAGAAGTCGTTCAATAAACATGATCGTAAGGATCGTAAATATAGAAGTAAATGAAACTAGACCTTAAGAGGATGGCAGGAGCCATTGCAGCTAACGCAGAGAACGGACCTGGAGACCCAATCGAGGAGCTCAACAAGAAGCTTGCAGCCCAAAACCTGTACTACGACAAGGCGTCAAAGACCGTCAAGAGGTTGCCAGACGCCAGCATGAACCGTAAGAACATGGAGAACAAGGTTGCAGACGCAATGTATCAGGCAAACATGAAGCAGTCGCTTAACATGAGTCCTGAGCAGATGAGAGACCTTCCTGGGTTTGAGAGGTCTTACGAAAGGATGATGCAACAAGTTACAGAGTCTGGAGACGCACTAAAGGAAATGCTAATAAAGAAGGGGATCATGGCAATGAATCCAAAGACTGGAGACATATCAATTACCCAGAAGGGTAGGGACATGAACAAGAAAGGATTACTCAGTAAATATAAAATGGAGTTCTAGCATGAGTTCCGCAATAAAAAGAAACCCTGAATTATGGAAAAGAATAGTTGCACGTGTAAAGGCTGGCTCGAAAGGCGGAGATGCCAGCGAGTGGTCTGCAAGAAAGGCACAATTAGCGGTAGCCTTATACAAAAAATCTGGTGGTGGATATCAAGGAAAGAAGTCAAGCTCAAATTCTTTGTCGAAATGGACGAAACAGAAATGGACGACTTCTTCGGGGAAGCCGTCGGGTGGGACTCGTCGGTATTTACCGGAGAAGGCGTGGGCAGCACTAAGTCCAAACCAAAGAAGAGCAACAAACAAGGCAAAGTCGGAGGGAAACAAGAAGGGAAAACAGTTCGTAAGGCAGCCAAAAAAGATAGCGGAAAAAGTAAAAGAGTTTAGATAATGATAGAGTACAGGGGAGAAAAGTTCAGTGGGTACAACAAGCCAAAGGATGCCTCAGATGGCGTACACAAGAAGGTTGTGCTCGCCAAGGAGGGTGACAAGGTACGCATGGTTCGCTTCGGTGCGAAGGGGTACTCCTCTAACTACTCGCCTAAGGCACGTACCCAGTACAGGAAGAGGCACGCCAAGGAGGCCAACTCCTCTAAGCTTTCAGCAGGGTGGTGGGCATACCACTTCCTTTGGGGCAAGGGATCTCAGGTATACCGTTCTGGTAAAAAATCTGGCAAGGGAGAAAGATTTGCGTAACTTTGCTGCAAATCAAACCAAATGCAGCACCTGTACAACACAATCAAGCCTGTTGGGGCAAAGGCAATAGTTGCCGTCAAGAGTGGGTCGAAGAACTCACACATCGTAACAAAGGATGACGGAACAGAGGTAGAGCTTTTCGTAGACACTAGCTATTCATGGGACGGCAAGATATCTGGACAAACCCAGGCCGTACTCCTCACAGACTTCAAGAACCTAAAAGCAGGAACAGATGTACTCATTCACCACAACGCTATTAACGAGTCCAACCAGTTGGACATCAACATCGACACTAGTACATTCATCCACGCTATCGAGGCTAACTTCGTATACTTCGGCTTCAATGAGGATGGCATAGTCTGCATAGACGGCTACATGATGGTGGAGCGCGTGTACGACGAGGACATGGTATCGCCCGGCGGTATAATTCTTACTGAAAAAAGGAAGCATGACTCCCTAATGAAGGTTATTTCTAAACCAGACTCCATAGAAGACTTCGAGGTTGGGGACATGGCCGTCGTGTACAAGAAGTCAGACTATGAGATTACCCACAACGTGGGAGGAAAGATGACTAAAATAATCAGATTAAAATATTCAGATTGTCTGGGAAGAGCATAAAACTAGAGGACAAGATTAAGCTGTACGAGGCCGACGGTATCGTTGGTGCGTACTATGCCCTTAACAGAAAGCTGAACGAGATAACAGGATTGCTAAACAACAATGACCTTACAAGCCTAGACCTTTCCGATAGGAACGATGGATCGTGGGAGCGTGTGATGAAGCTGTTTAACAGCGTTGGAGACATCAACGAGGTTATGAAGAAGCTCCGCATGGACAACCTATTGTCTGGAGACGAGGAGAAGGACAAGGCGAGAAGGAAGCCGTTAATCGAAGAACTGGTACGATGACATACATGACCAAGAACACTCCTGTCGATGATCTGCTGAAAGAGATAGCAAGGCTTCGGAATCAGGTCGACCAACTGAAGCACCAGTCGAAGAAGCAGACGGAAAAGAAGTCTAAGATACGTGCGGACTGGAGGACTAGGTACAACAAGCTAAAGTACAAGTTGTTCAAGAAGGAGCAGCTGGTGTACGGGAAGAACCTTCACATCCAGAGGATAAAGGCGAAGGCTATGAGGTCGTCAAGGGTTTGGAGAAAGGAGGGGTACAACCACGCAATGAAAAGGATTGTGGTAAACCACTACAAGGTTAAGCACCTGGCCGCATTCTTGTTCAAGACCAGTACTGTAATGGAGATATACAAGCTTGACATGAGGGAGTACTCTTTTGTACTCTGGGCAGGTAGGTATGACTTCTTTGACAGGAAAGACTTTAATAATACGGTTGGGGACATTGACGTGTCATTCTACAGGATGGTAAACAAGTTAATGAAGCGTGGACTGGTAGACTTTGTATCAAAGAAGACTGGAGACGCTAGGAAGATATTCTCGCTGACAGGAACTGGAGTAGACCTGTACAACAGGGTCGCTAAGTTTACAAACAAGTCACTAAGGTCTGATACGGAATAACATATAATTATGGTACAAGAGCACCAAGTATACGGGATAACATATAAGACGCCAGAGATTCCTGCCAAGTCTAAGATACACTCCGTAAAGAATGGGAAGCAGAAGTTTAGGCGTATAGAGATACCGGACATGTTCAACGACCTGGAGTTTGACGACGACGGGTCTCCCGTATACAACGAAGAACAGGTTGAATTTATAACAAAAGAGTTCGAGAGGATATATGATGGGTACTGGTTCATGAACGGAGAAGATCCAAAGCCTACCTACATAACAGGGCTGCACTACTTCTACCTAAACTACTGGACGCTAGAGGATGGAAACTTTCCAGACTACAGGGACGTTGACAGGAGATACTTCTACTACCAAGAACATTGCGAAAAGCTTCCACAGTGTTTCGGGATTATACGAATAAAGAAGCGTCGTGAGGGGGCTACCTCTCAAGCTACCGCATATCTGGTGTGGAAGTCTATAACACAAAAGAAGTCATTCTGCGGAATTATATCGAAGACTGGAAAGGATGCCTCAGACGCATTCGTGTACATGGTAATGAACGGGTACAGGAACCTACCGGTATTCTTCAAGCCTAGGGCGGAGGACGAGGAGACAAAGACTGAGCTGGTGTTCAAGAAGAAGAAGGACAAACGGAAGTCTAAGACAAGGGAGAAGGGTCAGATATTCGATGACGACATTGGCCTTGAGTCTAAGATCAATTTTAAGAATACAGCACTGAACTCTTACGACTCTGGCCGTACTACTGCACTCCTTATGGACGAGGCAGGGAAGTGGCCAAAGGATGTACCGGTAAATCAGTACTGGCCGATTGTTAAGAAGACTATGATGCGTGGCGCTATCAAGGTTGGGTTCTGTCTGATACCTTCAACAGCTAACGATGCCAAGAGTGGTGGTGAGCCGTACAAAGCATTGTTCGACGGTAGCATGCACATGGAAGAACCGTACACCGCAACTGGATTGTATGGTTACTTCTGTCCTGCGTATGACGGGTATGAGGGATTTATTGACGAGTATGGAATGTCTATAGTAGACGCGCCAACAGAAGCTCAGAAGAGATACATACAGGAAAGGTATGGCATGAAGATAGAGTCTGGAGCGAAGGACTACCTAATCTCTCAGAGAAAGATAATAAAGGACAAGAAGGCGTTGTCTGAGGAGATTAGGATGAACCCTTTTGACGAGAATGAGGCCTTCATGATCGACCAGAAGAAGTGCTACTTTAACGCAGAGAAGATATATAACCAGATAGACTTCCTGAAGGAGGAGAGGGTTGCGCTGAGGAGGGTTAGACTTTTTTGGAAGACAGAAAAGACTGTAGACTGGGCTGACGATCCGGAAGGTCCGTGGCTAGTTTATAAGATACCACCAAAGGAGGAGCAGAACAAGTTCAGCGAGACTGATGGGAATAGGAGCCCCGGAAATGCGCACAAGTTTGTGTCGGGCATTGACCCGTTCAAGTCGTCCGTTATATCAGGCAAGGGTTCTATGGGAGTCTGCTACGTTTTCGAGAGGCTAGACCCAAGCGACCCAAGCAACACCTGCCTGCCAATAGCTGAGTACATAGACAGGCCTAGACTCAAGTCAATGTTTCACGACGAGATGTTAAAAGGAGCTGTGCTGTGGGGATACAAGGCATGCTACGAGAATGACGTAGGCGACGACTTTGTTGACTACTTCATGAACAAGGGATTCAAGCAGTACCTGATGAGGACGCCGGAGTCTGCAATAGACAGGAACAGGAGGAAGACGGTGCAGAAGTATGGCGTAACATCTGGCGATGCGTTTGCGATGTCTAGGCAGCTGGACACCTGCATTGCGTACATAGAGAACCACTGCGACAAGATTGTGTTCCCTGACCTGTTAGATGAATTGCTTCAGTACGACCACGAGAACCGTACCCCTTACGACAGGACTGTTGCGTTCATGATCAGCTTATTGTCCGGAATAGGCGTTGAAAGCATAAAGAAAGAGGTGTCGCGGTCTGTCATACCGATCAAGACGTTTAAGATAAGTGTGTAGGATATGAAGTTTTTGTACTTTTGCTATAATTATGGAAAATAAGAACATACTAAACTTTCATCTTTCTAACTCAAAGTTGAAGAAGGAAGATGCTGAAGGCCTTAAGGTGTCAAGGTTTATTGAGAAGGCTTTCAATAGCGGATACTTCAATAAGAGGAACAAGAAGTTCGAAAAGAACAGGATGTTCTCAAGGGGAAGGCAGCCGATGTCTGAGTTCCTAGACCTCATGAACGTAGACGGGAAGGAGGCATTCATCAACCTAGACATGAAGGCTCCAGCAATTGCGCCTAAGTTCATTCAGGTAATCCTTGGGGGTTTCATGAAGAGGCAGGAGGTTGCAAAGGCTACTGCCGTCGACCCAATCTCAACAAAGAGGAAGAGGTATGACAAGGATGAGGCTGAGTTTAGGATGGAGTTTGGAGACCAGGTCCGTCAGATAGAGGAGCAGTCTGGAGTAAAGCTAATGGCTGAGGCCAAGTTCACGCCAGAAGACTACGAAGAGCTTGAGTTGTTTTTTGGACTAGAGTATCAACTTCCTGAGGAGATCCTTTTCGAAAAGGGGATTGACTACGTGAACTACACAAACGGGTGGGATGTAATTAAGAGAAAGCTTCTTGAGGACCTTATCGAGACCGGGGTTGCTGCAACAAAAGTGTCAACGGCTCCAAACGGGAAGGTGAACATAAGGAGGGTAATCCCAGAAAACTTGATATACTCATTCTCAGAGTACGACGACTTTAGAGACGTGTCATTCGTTGGCGAGGTTGTGTCGATGAAGATCATAGACATCCGTAACAACTACCCAAGCATTGACGAGGAGAAACTTTACAAGATATCTCAGCAGGCAAAGCAGTTTAACAGGAGTGTTAAGTGGGACGAGAGGTACAGGTTTGCCGTTGATAGGCCTTACGACGACTGGACAGTTGACGTTATTGACTTTGAGATTAAGAGCATAGACACAATGATTTACCAAGCCAAGATTAACAAGTTTGGTAACATGATTGTCGAAAAGAAAGAAAAGGAGCCGCAAAGACTTGGCGACAACAAGGAGATCATAAAGAAGGACATGTACGTCATTTATCGTGGCGTGTTTGTTACGGGCACGGACATCATGCTTGAGTGGGGTGTTGCGAAGAATATGATCAAGCCTTCGGTTGCTGCTGAGATTGCAGACGTTCACTTCAGTTACAGCCTGTACATGTACGAGAACCTTGACTTGATAAACATGGCCATCCCTGAGAGGATGGAGACGTCTATCAGGCAGATGACGCTTGCACACCTTAAGATACAGCAACTTGTTGCAAAGCTTAGGCCTTCCGGTCTTATTATAGACATTGACGCATTGTCAGACATTACACTTGGACAAGGTAAGAATGTCACACCTCTTGAGCTTCAGAAGATATACGACCAGACTGGTAACATATATTATAGGAGAAGGACAGAGGATGGAGACAACCAGAATGGTGTTCCCATCATGGAGGCGCCAAACAGTTCAAGCATTGGACAGCTGCAGGAACTCATCACGGTTTACAACCACTACCTTGAAAGACTCAGGGACGAGATTGGTGTAAATGAGTACAGGGAAGGCGCTACCGTTAATCCAAAGATTGGGTTAGGTGTACAGCAGGCTCAGATAGCAGCGTCTAATAATGCGACTGACTTTATCTACGATGCATTTCTGTCTGTCTACCAGCAGACCGCCATGAAGACTGCAATCCTTTTGTACGACTCAGTGTTGTACGGTGGTCAGCAGTACAGGGAGTACCTCAACCCGGAAGAGATAGAGGGACGTGTGTTTGATGTGAAGATAGACATACTTCCAGACGACAGGGAGAGGCAGTTTGTGGAGGCAATGATTCAGACATCTCTTTCAGCAGGAATGATTGACTTCGAGGACGCATTCCGTGTTAGGAGTATAAAGAACACAAAGCTTGCTGAGATGTACCTGGCCAAGGCAAAGAAGAGGAAGGAGAAGCAGGAGATGGAGAAGGCGCAAATGAACTCTCAAATGAACGCACAGTCTCAGCAGCAGTCTATACAGGCTAAGGCGCAGGCAGACATGCAGCTTGAGCAGATGAGCAGTCAGGCTAAGTTGGCCGTTGTGCAGACAGAGCTTAAGATGAAGCAAGAACTTTCTGAGCAGGAGTTTGTACAATTGGCGTTACTTAAGTCTTTCGAGATGAGTAAGCCTTTGAGCCCGGAGATCCAAGACGTCGTCATGTCATTCTTCCAAAAGAAGCAGGCAGAGATGGAGCAGCAGGCTATGGCAGACCAGCAAGCTCTTGAGCAGCAACAAATGGAACAAATGGCAGCAGAACAGCAGCAACAACCAGAATAATATTATCTTTGTAAAAACAATCAATCATGTCAGAAACAAACAATCCGTTTGATGTGTCCTCATATGCACAAGAAGGGCAGGCGCAAGTAGCCTCCGAACCAGTGCAGGAGACCATAACAGAAACAGTAGCAGAACCAGTTCAGTCAGAACCAGTTCAAACAGTGTCAGAACCCGTAAAGACTGACAGTGTTCAAACATTTGAGCCGACTCCTTTCGAGTGGAAGGACGACTTCTCAAAGAATATTTACGAAAAGCTTGTGAACAAGGACGTGTCTGAATTGGCAGACATGTTGTACGAGCAAAAAGTTCTTTCTAGCCTTGACTCAATGGACGAGTCTGATATCATTAAGCTTCAAATGGCTTACGAGTATCCAGACCTTACCCCAGAAGAGATTGAGGAAGAGTTTAACTCGAAGTACAAGGTTGACATGGACATAGACGAGGACATGTTGACTGAGGAAGAGATTGTTAGCAAGAGGAAGCAATTGGAGAAGCAGCAGAAGTCTATCCAGAGGGAAATGAAGAAGATGGTTCGTGAAGCGAAGACTAGCCTCCAAGAAATGAAAAAGGACATTGACTTTCCAGATATTCTTAGTCAGATGCAAAAAGCTAGCAACCAGCCGATTTCGGAGGAAGCTATCAGTCAGTATCTGGCAAAGCAACAGGAACAACAACAGGGTCAGTACCAAGAGGCAAGGAAGGTGTTTGAACAAAGCATCGACACTGGCCTCAAGGCTTTCGATGGGTTTTCTGTCAATTACAAGGACGAGGATGTCCAGTTTGACGGCAAGTATAACCTGACACAGGAAGACAAGACTGCCCTACAGGGAGTGCTGCAAAGCTTCGACCTGGAGTCGTTCTACGGTAATCGCTACTTCAAGGACGGAAGTTACGATACCAAGCAATTGGCGGAAGATGTTTACTTCCTGCAAAACAGGGACAAGATCGTAAACTCGATGGTGACACAGGCTGTGTCTAAAGCGAAGTCGGATCTCCTGAAGAGCATGAAGAACATCGACTACAGTAACCAACCAAGGCCTTCTACATCAGCGAATAGCAGTGACTATGACCAGATGGTGAGTGCAATGTTTAAGCTCTAATTTTTAAAAAACTAAAATAAATAACTATGCCAGTTTTACAACCCGGTGGCGTGTCCACAAACGGCGCAGGCGTAAATAGACAGTTTGTCTCTGACATGTCTATCCTTAAGCCTCAGTACTACTCTCAGTTCATTGAGAAGTACGGATCTCAGAATTATGCCCAATTGCTTGAAGCTTTGGGAATGAAGGCAACCGTTCCTGCAAAGAAGTTCGGTCACTTCGAATCTCGTGGTAAGTTGCACGACAACGTAAAAGTATTGTCATTCACTGGCGGTGCTTCTGCAGGTGCTTCTGCTACAGTAACAATTGACCCTGCCTCTATTCTTAACTCTAGGAGCCCTATCCGTACAGGTGAGGTTCTTGAGAACGCAAAGAATGGCAAGCAGTACAAGGTTACAAGTGTTAGCACATACCCTAACATCTTCGTGATGACACCCTTCGATTCAACTGAGTTGATCAACGCAACACTTGCTGCTGCTGACTTCCTGTTGTTCCGTGGAATCTCTGAGGCTGGTGAAGCTTCAACCAAGTTTGACACCTTGACTGGTCTTATCGAAGAGAAGACTTTCTACACCACTGAGATCCGTGAAGATTTCACCATCAGTGATCGTGCTAAGATTGAAGAACTTTGGTTCGAAGTTAACGGTCAGCCTTACTACACCTATAAAGGACTCGATGAGGCCGTACGTAGGTTTATGAACAACAAGGAGTTTAAGTTGATGTTCGGTAAGCCTCAGGGCGCAACTGGAACAACTGGATTGATTCCTCAAGTTGAGGCAGGTGGCCAGGTTACCACATGGGGCGCTACATTTGATGTAGACGATTTCCATAACCTTGCCCGTCTTGCTGACTTCAACGGTGGTGCTCAAGAGTATCACTTCTTGATGGATAGCTACCTGAGAAGCGCTGTAGATGATGCCTTGTTCGCAAAGTATCAGAACGGTGCTATCCAGTGGGCTTCTGTTGGTGGTTCTTCTGAGGTTGCAGTTAAGTACGGCTTTGATTCTATCAAAATCGACGGAACTACCTTCCACTTGAAGAAGTACCTTCCTTTCAATGCTGAAGCTGTTTACGGACAGGCTATCGGTACTGCAGGTTACTACGCTCGTACAGGTCTCTTGATTCCTGTTAAGGACGGTCGTGACGCTCAAACTGGTGACAAAATTCCTTCACTCCGTCTTGTGTACAACGAGGTTGAGCCTGGAAAAGAGATCAAGGTTTGGGAGACTGGTGCTCTCGCTAAGGTTCCAACCAACGATAAGATGGAACTGAACGTACACCACATGTCTTACTGCGGTATTCAGCTGTTCGCAGCTAACCAATTCATGAAGATTACACACTCCTAGTAGTGTATGATATGAATAAAAGAGGCCCCTCCTAGTGAGGGGCTTTCTTTTTTTACTATATTTGTGTAAACCAAAAACAAAGAAACATGGCAAAGGCTACACGTAAAACACTTGACGAAAACGGCAACCTAGTTGATATTTCGTCAGGTCCTGAAGAAATTAATGAGGTTGTTGACATTAAGATCGACACACCTAAAAAGAAAAAAGAGCCAAAGGAATACATTTTCCAGTTGATAGACAAGTTCTACACGTCAACATCTAACTTTAACAGGCCACCATATCCTGAGACCTACACGATAAGGAACACTGACGTAATCTTCGACCAGGAGACTGGTATGGAGAGAAACATTAGGTATTTGGAAGGGGTTGGGACTATATTTGAAGACGAGCAGGAACACCTGTCTGACGCAAAGAAGAGGCAAAGACCTGACATTAAGTTCATTAACGGTACACTTATTGTTCCGTCAAACAGGACATCTCTAGTAAAGTTCCTTACGATCAGTAACATGAACGAGGGTAATAAGAATATTATCGCAGGTTCAAGGCATGTGTACAGGTTGCTTGATTTCGAGGCACAGGAAGAGCAGGCAATCAACAAGGCTGAGACAAGGATGGACGCAATGAAGCTGGCAATGAGTGCACCTGTTGAGAATATGATACCGCATGCACAGTTCCTTGGGGTAAGGTTTAAGAACCAGTACGGAGAAGATAGGGGAGAGAAGGCGATCAGGGTAGACTACCTTGACTTTGCTGACAACAATCCAGAGGCGTTTATTAAGTCCTACAACAATCCGTTGGTTAAAGTTGAGTACATAATCAGGAAGGGGGTGAATGTTAGCCTTATTGACCTAGACTCAAGCAAGGGCCAGGCGATATGGGGAGATAGTAGGAAGTTTATCGTTCAGATACCGGACAACCAAAACGCAATTAAGTTCCTTTCTGAGTTCTGTCTGACAGAAAAGGGTAAAGATTTCTATGCGCAGCTGAAGACAATGGCTGACTAATATAGCTTCTGTTTCTTATGGTTTGATTGGTTTCTCCCGGTAGGTCTCTACTGGGAGATTTTGTTTTATATTTGCATTATGAATATTAATGAGGTATACAAGCTAGTGTCCTACTTGGTAGACAAGTACCAGGGCACGTACCTATCGCCAGATGACTTTAATATGGTCATAAACATGGCGCAGAATCAGTACATAGGTTATGTAACAGAGGATACGGGTAGCCCAAATAGGAACCCAAAGAATCCCGTAGGCATGTCAACCTCTGCTATTGTAGCAGACACGCTGTCTACATTCCTTACTGAGTCTACGCTAACGATCACATCTCAGCTTGCTTCAAAGCCTGGAGACTTATATAAAACTGTTGCCATTAGGACAACTGATGATAATTATGCAGTAAGGTTTGTACCAGAAGATAGGATTGCGTCTTACATAGGGAATGCTATAGATGCGCCTACCGTTACTGAGCCAATATACTACGAGCTTGGTTCTACCTTTAAATTCTACCCATCCACTTTAGCTACGGCTAAACTTACGTACATAAAGAATCCTCAAACGCTGAAATGGGCATTCACTGGTGCGCTGGTGTATGATCCAATACTAAGTGTGCCTGCATCAAATGCAAACCTGGAGTGGGGTGAGACAGATACTTACGAGATTATATATAGAGCTATTGGAATTATAGGTATTAATCTGAAGGACGGAGACTTGATGAGAGCCTCTCAACTTATAAAAAATGATGGTCTATGACAAGAAAAACGCTCATAGAGCAGGTAAGAAGGTTGTACTACGGTGGAACGCCTAGCGACGACGCAAATCTCACAGAGAATGAGGTTAACTTGTACATTAACCAAGCGATAGCTTACATAGCAAAGGTTAACTACACTGATGCGATTAAGCTTGATGGAGTGGAGACAGTAAGTGATGCATTCTATGCAACATTTAAGAACCTCTCAATGACAAAGGATAACGACACGGGATATTGGTACGTAACACTGCCACATGCCCCACTTGGTCTTTCTAGAGGTTATGGAATTTCTACTGTAACATTTCCTGTGGTTACCGGAGGATTAGCAAAGGCGCCAACGCCAATATCACCACGTGAGCTAGACTTTATTGATCAAGTAAAGATGCCGCCAAGTAAGGTGTTTTATTGGGCAGAGGGTAATAAACTATGGTTTAAAAGCCCATACTACAACCTTAATGGAAAGTTTCCTATCGTGAGGATGGTTAGTGCAGAAAACAGTGACATTACATCTGAGGTGAATGTACCGGGTGAATACATCTCCGACATGATTAACTGGATACTAAACCAGTTGAAGGTCAGGAAGGGCATGCCTGAAGATACAACTAATGACGGACTCGATAAAGCATAATTATGGCAAAAGATACAGCAATGTGGGTAGGCCTCGCAGAGGTTATCTACCAGTACATAGACCAGGCAAAGTTAACCAGCGCAGAGTTTAGAAGGCTTTGGACCATAGGAGTGCGTGGAGTTGAAGAGATTGGTATGGACGTCCACATGACGCCAAAGACCGAAAAGTTAATGGTAAACCCAAACAATACTGTGAACCTACCATCTGACTACTTTGGGTTTTCTAAGGTTGGAGTTTTTAATGCAGATGGGGAAGTTGCTACACTAAGAAGAAATACAAATCTGACTGCATACAAGATAGACTCAAGCGACAGGCTTTCTAAGAACACAGACGATACGGCTCTTGACACCTATAGGCTGCAGGACATGGCCTATGTAAACTACTTTGACGGCGCTAGGTACGTTAACATATTTGGTGCAGGATCTAAACTTAACGCAGCTGGAGAGTTTGACATATCAGAAGACGAAGGAATCCTGTACCTCGACAATGAGTTCTCATACGACTACGTTGTTTTGGAGTACCTGTCATCTCCTGCAGATGACGTAGACTACAAGATACCTGTACAGGTAAAAGAGGCCGTGCTTGCGTACATTGCGTGGAGGGATATTGAAATGTTGCCTTCTGGAAGGAGGGTCACTATGGGAGACAAGCAATTAAGAAGGAAAGAGTTCTACAACCAGAAGAGGTTGGCTAGACTTAGAGTAAACCCTGTAACTCCTTGGGATGCCAACGAGATTATCAGGATGGGTCAAAAACTTGTAGCAAAAGCATAAGATGAAAATAGAAAGGAAGCAATTTTCTGGAGTGTTGAATCTTGACGATCCAAATGAGTCAATACCTAACCAACATCATAAAGATGCTAAGAATATATTATTCAGAGGGAATCCTGGAAATTTTAGCATTCAAAGTGCTTACGGTAACAGGCTTGTATCAAACGCGCTTCCTGCAGGAACTAACACGTGCATAGGGTCTTTTTATGATCAGCAAAAGCAGAGACTGTTTTTCTTTAATCACAACACTAATGGCAATAACGGGATATACATTTATAATACCATTGCCGGTACAATACAGACATTATTTTTAAGTAACACTCATAGTGCTACTGACATTCTTGGCTTTGACGTAAACAATCCAATTACGTCTATTAATATCATATACAACGACGCATATAAGATAGCTCTAGACATTGATGGTGATGTAATATATTGGGTAGACTCACTAGGTAGGCCGTCTAAGTTAAATATTGACAGGAGACTTCAGGGAGTATATGCCACATACACAAGGACAGACCTTGACGTGGCAAAGGCTCCGCCAATGATGCCAATAAAGTGTGCTTACGAAAACGACTTAAACACGTTAAATAACAACCTTAAAAACTCACTGTTTCAGTTTATATACAGGTTTGTGTACGACGACGGAGAGAAGTCTGTTTGGAGCACTGGAAGCGAGATACCTCTGCCATTGTTTTCTGAAAATCAAGACGTTGCTGCCGATCCAAAGAAAAACTCAAGGATAAACATCATCTTCTCAACAGGAGATCAAACTGTGAGAAAGATAGAACTTGCAGTTAGAAGATCTTCTGGAGGAGTTGTTTCAGACTACGGATTGATAACTTCTATAGACAAGGCATCTTCTAGTATTCTAAGCAATAGGGTATCGAACTACTTGTTCTATAATAATAACTCACTAACTCCCATAGAAGTTTCTGAGCAGAATCTGCTGCAAGACTATGTGCCCCAAAAGGCGAAGGCGCAGGAGTTACTGAACGGAACTACCATTATATATGGCGGAATAACAGAGGGATACAATCCTGTAAAGGACACAGACTTTAGTTACGTTACAAATGTAACAGTTGGGTTCAATAACATAAACGGAATTTTATTTACCGCTTCTCAGGCAGGTGTTTCCTCTTATGGAAACTCCACCTCAATAGAGGTAATACTTTCTGGTGCAGGCACAAACGATCCGGGCACAAATAAGCCAATGACTTTAACGGCTGCAAATGGGGCTACATTTAACGTACGCCTAATGGATCCGTCTGGGAATACATATCTCGTAACATACACAAGCGCAACAGATAATATCATAACGATACTTGTTGGACTTGCGGCAAGTGCTGCTACATTTGGATTAACAACGTCAGTAGACGGGGTAAATAATAAGCTTACAATATCGGGACCTTCTATAGCATACTGGCTTCAGTCTGCAGAGGCAAACACAACAAACTCATCAGCATCTTTTTCTTCTACATTTAAAACGAATGTTTTAGCTTCTAGCTTAAGCTCTGCAGATTATAAGTATGGTGTTGTTTACTATGACGATAAGGGTAGGACTAATGGTGTTGTAAACTCAGATAGCCTAAAGGTTACAACTTCAAGGTTCAACTCAGACGGTAACTACCCGATATTAAGCGTCCGAATAAACGGAGTTCCTCCAGACTGGGCCTACTACTATAACGTGGTAAGAACTAAAAATTTATCATACGATAAGAACATAACGTGGGCGACAAACAAGTCTTTTTATAATGACGAGTCGTATGCAACATCTTCCACAGCTCAGAGGGTGGTTTACCTAGGAATAGGTAACATGATACAATACAATGAGGAGATAGAGTCAACACAGGGGGGAGTTAGTTACGACTACACGTCCGGAGACAGGATAAGGTTCCTTGGCAGGATAAGTTCTAATGGCACGAGGGTAAACTTCAACACTGGAGCTGAGAAAGACTTTGAGATTATTGGAGTTGAAACAAATCCAAACATTAACGGCTACATAGCAAACGGAACATACGTAAAGATAAAGTATCCAACCTCTTACATAGACGCAGACTTTCAGTTCTTTAAGGCTACAGACACAGGAGTTGTTATACCAACAATATTATTGGCAGAAGATTACCAGACGTATAAGGTACAGATATACAACACAAAGAAACTTGCAGGAGACATCCAGCCTTACTACGAGATAGGAAAGCAGTACGCAATAGGATTGCCAACTAGTTCAAATAGATACCACGTAGGTGGATACCAGTCACAGAGACGTGGGACTATACCCAGTCCTCAGTTTGCTCAGATTGACTTAGACAGTGGAGATCACTTTTATAGGTACAGGAACATACCACTAGGGGCAAGTTACCAGTTCCCTACGGACTCGTACACACAGAACAACAACAACGGCAATGGTGACCGGTTTAGTACTGTTGTAATAAACGTGCAGCGCTCAAACAACACAGCATATATAATTGACACGCCAGAGTATGAAATAAGATCTCAAATCTTTCCGATTAGTGCATGTAGTTTAGTGGCAGCTGATTTTCCTAACATTGCAACTCCAGAGAACTTGTTTAGGAACAAGTCTGCAAGCGACATGACCGTAAGGGTTAGGGGAACACTGAAGGCAAGCAAGACCGTAGATAAGAGTCAATACATAGTTTTACATGCCAAGATTCTTAGTGCAGGAGGTGCAACTATACAGACAATAATCCAAAAAGCATCAATAACAGAAACAAACAAAGAGTACGAGTTTCCGTTTGATGCGAAGATTAAAGTTCCTGTAGGGTGTAAACTGTTTTTAATAACAGAGTGTAATCCGACAACTAGCAACACCTTACTTGTTGGGGCCTTTGGGTTACAGCTTGATGTGTTAAAGAACGCAGAGGTTACAATCATAGACGAAAGCTTCAGCGATTCGTTTGGGCTAAAACTTAGCAGCAACTCTAGGCCTCTCATATACGACGAAAATGCAATAAATGCATACTACCCAACCTTGGTAAGGTACAGCCTTCCAAAGGAGCCAGGCACTAACATAAACAACACCAACAGGTTCTACCCGGCCAACATGGACGAGTACGACAGGCAGAGGGGTGACATTGTCAGGCTTAAGGTTAGGGGAAGTCAAATGAAGGTGTTCCAGAAGAGGGGATGTGGAGTTGTTGGAGTCCTTCAGAACATGCTATTCAACGCTGACGGATCTGGAAACCTTTCACAGACAAACGACATTATAAACAAGATAAACTACTACCAAGGGGACTACGGGATTGGAACATTGGCAACAAGCCTTACGTCTTCTTCAAACGCAGACTACTTCGTTGATCCTATACGTGGGTATCAGGTTAGGCTTAGTGCGGATGGGATGACTCCAATATCTGCACTCTATAAGGCTCAGTACTACATAACAAACCTTGCCACAAAGTACGCGACAGAAAGGAACGGAACGCTTGCCGGGAAGGCTAAGGTTCTTGGTGTTTACGACTTTAACGAGGAGGAATATATTTCGGTGTTTCAGGGATACAGTGGTCAGCCAAACGTAACACTTGGATTCAATGAGTACAGGAACTCTTACACTACATTCTATGACTATGCTCCTGAGTGGATGGCGTCTACTGAGGGTAACGTAATAAGCTTTAAGAATGGGCAACTGTACGTACACGACTCAACCACTTACTGTAACTACTACGGCACACAATACAAGCCGTCTGTTACGCTTGTGTTTAACGACGCAGAGACGATCAAGAAGAGGTACAACACGATGACACTTTTGGCAAACAAGGTGTGGGCTCCAGACACTAACGGGGACATTACAACAAACCTTGGACAGTCTTCAAGCCTACAGAGTACAGACTTTATAGCAAAGGATGACAAGTGGCACGTTGCGTTCAAGAGGGATGCGTCAAGTGTTGGTGGGTTGTATAACGGGAACGTGTTGAAGGGCGGATGGGCACAGGTGAAACTAAAGCCTGTTAATGGAAATGAATTTGTAAATTTGTATTATATAGAACTTTCGATACTAGAACCCTCTTATAACAGATAGATATGGTAAACGCAATAATGGCCGGGGCTAATATGGCGCTTGCAGCCGCCCCTCTCTTCTTTGGAGAGAATAATATATTTAGCGGTAAGGCTAGGCAGGCATCAAGAATGCTTGAGCAAAACTTCAATAGGTCTCAGGCTATGGGCATCCCACAGGAAATGCAAAACGTCGGCCTACAAAGGGCGATGAGGGCTAACCAAGGATTAGGATCAGCCGCAATGGGACTGTATCAACAAGAGGCCAATAGGGGACAGGCTGCTGCGTTTTCAGCGCTTGGGGGAAGAAGATCTGCACTTGCCGGGATTGGGAACATTGTTCAGGCTGGTCAAGACTCAGCGCTTAGGTTAGCTGGAATGGATGAACAGGCAAGGCAACAGAACAGGATGCTTTCTGAGCAGACTCAAATGCAGATTGGCGACGCTAAGTACCAGAACGAGTTACGGAAGCAGCAAGAGGCTGCAGACTATTGGGGAGGAAGAAAGGCTGAGTCTAACGCTGCAATAAGTAGTTCACTCTCTGCTATGGGTAAAGCTGCTGGTTCAGCACTATCCACTGGAGCTTTTAATAAGATTCCAAAGACACCTAAATTACCTTAATACTAAACAATGGCAACATATAGACCATCATTCGTAGACGTGTCAGGATTTAGCGAAGGTATATCCAGAGGCTTAGAAATGGCTGCGCAACAGAAGAGGCAAGACGATCAGATCGCTGAGGCAAGAGTTGACGACTTCCTTAAGACTTATCAACCCGGTAAGCTTAGGTCGATGGACATACCAGACTTCACAAATGCGTACAATAACTACAAGAATGCTGCACTTACATACTCTAAGATAAACAGAGGTGGAGGTAAAGCCGAAGACTTGTCTGCTTCAAAGGCAATGATGGACAGGGCACAGGCTGAACTAAACAGCGTGTACCAAAACTCTGCAGCAGCTGCACAAAAGCATGCAGAATATGTTGACTACTTTAAGACAGCAAGGACAAAAGGTTTTGAAGTTCCTAATGAGGTTTCTCAATACATCAACGGACTTTCTAGCACAAGAATATCAGATCTAAAGGTTCAAGACATCCCTTCAGCATACTCATTTGACCTTGTTCCCAAGGAGATTGACTACGATGGAATAGCTAAAACGCTAGACATGTCAGATGCAAGGATAAAAGAGATTAATACTGTTAGGGAAAAGGTTCCTTATAGTAAGGATGTTCGTGGGAATGTTTTGTATGCAGATCAAGTAGAGAAGTTTGTAGGAAGGAGTCCACTTAGTACTGTTGAAATGATAGGTAGGATTGGAAAGTCTAATCCTAAGGTGTTCAACACTGCAAAGCAAGAGTATACTGACCTGATGCAAGGCATTCAGAATGGCAACCCACAGTCTATCCAAAAGATGGACGAGATTAGGGAATACTTCAAGGACATCAAGTCTCCAACCGATGTTACCCCTGAGATGGTGTTTGGGCTTAATTTCTACAGGAAGCAGTCTCAGGGAACTTTGATAGACAAGTCCGCTGCAACTCAGCAGTATGATTTAACAAAAGACTTAGCTGATCTATCATTGAGAGAACGAGCACTGGCACAAAAGGGAGAAGAAAAGAGAGGCTCTGACTACCACCCAACAACGGTCATTAACAGGATAACTCAAGGTGTAGACATTCCAGACGTACCAGCTGGCAAACCGCTTAAGTCTGCAGACGTTTCAGACAGTTTCCAAGGATTCAAGTTAGAGACAACGGATGCTCTTGGAGGAAACGTAACTCAGTTTATACAGAAGGCAAAGTACTACAAAGGCGGTGGGAATGTTGAGCCTTACTTTGACGTTACATTGGCTAACGGAGACAATATGAAACTTAATCCAAACGCCTTAAGCTCTAGGATTGTGTCTGCAATGGGAGACATTAACTTTAGGACAGGAGGAGAAAAGTTGTTAGCCCCGATAAAGGGTAAGGCAGTACAAGCTGGTAAGCCTGCACCAACTCCTAATAAAATTAAGACATCGAAATATAAAGGACTAGATTCAAAAGGTAACCCTATATACGAATAATATGCCTGATAAAATATTGAGCAAGGACCAGTTAACACAATTGGATGGCAACATTAGAAAGATGGTTAGTGATGGTCTTGGAAGGGAAGATATTGATGCATACGCCAAAGACTTTAAAGAAAAGTTTGGCAAACCTGATGGGTCGCAAGTAGGGGCGTCTATTTCTGCTCCAGCGCAACCTCCAGTATCAAAGTATCAGAAGGCGGTAAATGATGATAGGAGTGAGATTGCTAAGACTCTATCTACTTGGTATAACAACTCTATTAAGTCATTAGAAAGGCTTGGAGGAGCCATAGCAGACCTTCCATCACAGTTTAATATAGCAGCTCCTGGATTTTCCCCAACCGAAATAGGTAAAACTCAAGAGCAGGCAAAGGCTTTTACCCAACAACCGTTATCAAAGAGGCTAGAACCAGCAAAACAGCTTAAGCAAAAGATAGCAAAGGCTGCAGACGTTGCAAGGTCTGGTTACACTACAAGAGAGGAAGAAAAGGCAATGGTTGGGCAGTTTGATATAATGGATGGTGGGATTGGACTAAAAGATATACAAAGCCTTTTTGCTTCGTCTGGTGGAATGGCGGTTGACATGGCCCTTGGGTCTATGACAGGAGGTGGCACTTTCGTACTGCAGGGATATAATGATGCAGTAGAAGACTACGATGCAGCAGCAGAAAAAGCTGGACTAGAGCCAAGCGAAGGAGCGAGAGGGTTATATGGGATAGCAGGTGGTGTAATCAACGGACTTCTAGAGAAATTCGCCGTAGATAAGATTGTTGGAGACACCCCAGTTTTTAGAGACATACAAAGGAAGGCGATTGCAAACGTGTTAAGAAACACAGCAAAAGTGACAGGCAAGAAGGCAGTAGATGCGATTGAGACTGCTGCGGTTGCTGAAATAAAGAAGCTAACATCAGACTTGAAAAGGTTTGGTATAAGGTCTGCATATAGGGCAGGAATAGAGGGCGGAACTGAGTCAGTTCAGGCAGCACTAGAAGACGGCGCCAAGTTTGCTGCAAATGCAGTACAAGGTAACGAAGTATTTAATGAGGATGAAATTAAGAAAGGATTCTTTCAGAATATAGTAAACTCTGGAGTTGCTGGAAGTATAATGGGTCCTGTGTTCGGAGCAAGTGCAGACAAACTGTTTGGTCGTAATGTAAACACACAGGTGCTGCAAGATATCGCTGAGGCTAACACCCCAGAGCAACTGGCTGCGATCAACGATGAGCTTGCTGCAACATTTGACGAGAATAACTTCACGCAGGAAGAGAGAGACGCTGTGATGGCAAACGCAAACAGGTACGCTCAGATCAAGCAAACACTTCCACAGGGAACTAGCGCCATTGCGCAGACAATAGCAATACCACTCATTGAGGACAGGATAAAGCTAGACAACGAGATACAGAACAGGAAGAACAACATTGAAAACGTAGACGAGGCGCTTAGGACTGACGAGGAGGCCTCAATATCACTACTTGAAGACAAGAGGGCTCAGATCAACGACGACATCCGTGAGGTAGTCAACAACGAGAAGTTTGACTACTTTGAGCAGGATGGGAAGTTCTACAAGAAAATTGGTGAGAATGCTCCAGAGGAGATATCAAGAAACAGATTTGATTTACAACAATTAAAAACAAGTAACTATGCCACTCAAACAGGCCAAGGGACAGTCCAAGAAGGCGGTACAACAGGCAATATCGGCCAACGTCAGGGAACTCAAGAAGGAGGGACACAAGAATCGACCACTCAAGCAAATTCTCGCTATCGCAATATCAGCAGCGAAAAAGCGGTAGGTATCCCATCATTCTTAGGTATGCAGGTTACGTATAAACTTCCTACCAGAACTATTACGGGAACACTTGTACAAGAAGGTCAAACTCTATCCGTTGAGGATGAGAATGGAGATGTCGTAGCAGAACTTGGCAATGTAGAAGAGCTGTCTAATATGGCTCCGGAAGACATGAACCTAAGGGTAATTGAGCCTAATGTAGAACTTACAGAAAACGGCTTCTCTGTTGATGGAAAGGAATTATTCAATGAGAATGAAGATCCGTTTGATGCAGTAAGTGTAGATCCTGATGGAAATGTGATGAACGTGGTTCTGACAACTGCTGGTGGTAAGAGACGTAAGTTTAGGGGTCGTGTTGCGCAAAAAATAGCTGATCAGATAGACGTAAGAGAGAATAAACGGATTGAAGAAAAAGACCAAAATCTTCAGCAAGAGTTTGCACTACCTAAGCCTAAAGCTCCGGTAGTTATAACAACCCAACCTACTATAGCTAAAGTAACTGAGGATAACCTTAATGATATTGACAAGATTCCTGGTTCTAAATTACAGAAGAAAGTTCTAGGAAACGTAAAAAATGTAGTAAAGGCTATAGGAGCTGCTGTTAAGAACATAACTGGATCTCCAGTATCTGTTAACATACACGACCAGAAGTCTTTTACTGAGGCCGTAATTGAGGCTGGAGGAACTGAACAAGACTCTACTTCTAGAGGATTCTATATGGCAGATGACGGAAGCATACACCTAAACATGGATGCTATAGCTTCTGACACTATGCTTCACGAAGGGTTTCATCCTATCCTTGATATACTTGCAAAGTATAATCCTAAGATTATAAATGAGCTTTTTACAGAACTGGAAAGCATTCCAGAAGCTGCAGGAATAATTGCTCAAGCAAAAGAAAGCTATACCGGAGATGTAACGCAGAAGAAGGAAGCTATTACGGATTTCGTTGCAGGTGTTGCAGACGGTAGGATTGTTTTGAATCCAAGTAACTTCCAGAAGATAAAGAACTTCATCCTTAACATGCTAAATAAGATTGGCATTGGTCAAGGCGGTTCTGAACTAATGAAAGTAAACAGTGAGCAGGACTTAGTAAAGCTTGCAACATTTATTACAGAGAAGTTTACTACTGGTGAAACCATTACGTTTGAAGGATTAGAGGGTATCGTAGGAGATGATACAGCAGATCCAGTTACGGTAAGTAACATAGCAGTAGTTAATCCTATCCAATTCGAGTATGTAAAAACAAATGATAAGGCATATAAGCGTGTTGATGTAAAGTGGGTTTCAAAAGGGTTAAATCTTATAGTCCCTAAAATAAAGTCAAGCCTATATAATATAGTATCAAAGTCTGGAGGAGCAATCGTTGTAACAAACTCTGATGCTACTGGTATAGGAATGAGGAAAGGTGTACTAAGGCAAGGCGGAATTGGATATACCTTTATAGAGCAAAATGTTAATGACAACATTGGTTTTGCCGCATCTGTGGATGCTAAACAAAGCGCATTCTTTAAGGCGGTACAAGAGGCTGCTAGGATTCGTGACGAGAAGTTTCCTGAAATGGAGGGGAAGCCTGTAGCTGTATTTGTTATGGTACAAGCTCCTGAAGTTATGTTTGGTAATGCATATGGCGCTGACTACTTTATCAAGGCATTGTCAAACGCTTTGTCTAATAATGAAATAAGTACAGAAGATGCAAAGGCCGATGTTATAAATTACTTCAACAGTATTAAAGAGAGCAATGCTACAGGAAGAAAGTATGCTAACTCAATAGATGCTCTTACAGAATTAATACAAAACGGCAATATAAAATCTGCTAAAGATAAAAAGAAGATATACGAACTCTTGATAACAAATAGGGAGAATAAAGAAGATAAATCTGCTAAGTTTGGATTTGATGCTAGAAGGGTATTATTTGGACAGTTCTTTAATAAAGTAGCCGCTGCAAAGAATAAACCAGGAGGAAGAACTAGAGATATTCTGGGCAAGGACGGTTATAACCATAAGAGTTTCTATGATATCTATGGTGATGAGAACGTCATGAAGTCGTTGGAAGGAAGCACAGAAGGAAAGAAGATGGACGATGGAGGGTTTACAATGACTGGATTCTTTGTTGATCCGACAATTACCGAGGCGGAATATATTAAAAGATCAAGGTCAGGAACATTCCAACATAAGCAATTCAATTCTAAGTTTGCTGGTAATGAACCTTTTGTTCTTGATGGCAAATACTATGTTAATGAAGTATTCCCAGAAGCTAGATTTGTAGATGAATTTGGTAACCCTGTTCCTGTTACAACATCAACAGCTGGATCTATGTATCCAAGGACAAGGTCAGAACCTCAGGCTATAGTAGAAAGGGCTAAGGCTATTTCAGAACCTACATTCCAAAGCCAGAAAATTCCTTCTCAAGATGTAATTAACGGATTTTACTCTCCTATAAAGAAGAGAATAAACGAGTTTAAGCTTCCTAACGCATCATCTCAGAAGTGGAAAGAGATAGTCGGTATTAAGTCTGACGAGGCTGTATTCTCTGGGTTGACTGATTGGCTGAATTCTAAGAAACCAAATGAGCAGATATCGAAAGATGATATCAACAAGTTCATGAAAGATAACAGGATTGAGATTGGCGAGAAGACTAGGGGTGGAGATTACGAGGTTTATAAACCAAGTAACGGGATGACGGTTAAATACTTTGATAACCTAGATGATGCAGAAGCGTTTGTCAGGGAGGCTAAGTCAGAGGGTGATAACTATGATATTAATGAACCTGTTAGTTTTCTTGGCACAAAGTATGAGAGTTATCAACTACCCGGTGGAGAAAACTATAAAGAAATATTGATTACATTACCAGGGAAAGATCAGTTTAAGTCTTCTCACTTTGATGAGACAAACATAATCACTCACTTGAGGATGAACACTCGTACCGATGCCGATGGCAAGAAGGTATTGTTCCTTGAGGAGGTTCAGTCAGACTGGGGTCAAAAGGGAAAGAAAGAGGGATTCGGGTTGTCTGAAGATGATGTAAAAAGACTTAGGGAACTAGGTTATGATTATAAAAATGGAAAGGTTGGGATGAATGTATATGAAACATTTGTTCCAAAGAACTATAACGACCTAGTAGGTGAAGCTGCGCAAATTGCGAGGAAAGCACAACTTGGAGTATCACCTGCACCATACGTATCTAATACCAACGCTTGGGTAAAGCTTGGACTGAAGGTTGCATTGAAGGAAGCTATCAAGCAGGGTGCTGATAGAATAGCTTGGACTACAGGTGAGCAGCAAAGCGATAGGTTTAATTTATCGAAAACAATAGAATCTATAAAGGCTATAAGAAAAGGAGTTCCGTACTTTGGACATAAAAGACCTGCTAATCTTCCACGTTACTATACGCTTAAAATTAAATATAAAAACGGGGAAGAAGGACAAACAGATATGGCTGATAGAGAACTGGCGGATGCCGTTGGTAAAGATTTAGCTGATAAAATCATTGCAGATAACGGAGGTGTTTATAGTGGTTTAGACCTACAGGTTGGGAGCAAAGGAATGAAAGCATTTTACGGTGATGCTAATACTCCCGGTATTGTAGGTAATGTCGCTAAGGCTTTGGTTAAAGAGTTGACAGGAAAGGATGGTAATTCGGTATCTAGTAAAATAAAATCAGCTGATGATAGTGAGGTAGTGGCGGATACAGAGGATATAAAAAGACTTTCTAAAGCAGGGTACACTTTTGTTTATAATGGTATGCCAGTTTCAAAACAGAAGGCTTACGAATTAATTGAGGAAGGACAAATTATAAATGCAGCTATTGAAACTAATTTCACTCAACCAGCCATTGATATCACCCCAGAACTTAAGACTTCTGTCAAGGAAGGTATGCCACAGTTTCAGAAAGCACCTATAAAATGGGAAAAATCAAAAGAGGGTAAAGGAGATCCATCTATATCGTCAAGAAATCCTATTGTTGTAGAAGCTGCTAAAAACCTTAAAGCAGGTAAGATTACCAACGAGGAGTATAGAGCAACAGTATCAGCAAATAGTCCAGTAACTCCAATAACAAGATTCTTTGAACCAGCTACAGAAAATGAAATATCGAAAGCGTTAAGTAGCGATAAGGTAGAGAAGATAAATTCCAAGATAGAAGATAATACTGTTGTTGCTCTTAGGCTTGATATACCAGCATATAAGAACAACAATACTTGGGTAGTTTCTGTGCATGATGGCGACACTGATACAGGTAATCCTATTTCATACAGAAATGTAGCAAGAATAACTGATGTAAGATTTGGTGTAAAACCTAAGGGAGCTCTTGGTATAGCCACTGGTGTAGAAAAGACTACTATAGGTAGAATGTTTGGGAAATGGCAAAACATTGATGGCGCCACAATGGAACAGCAGGGAGAAAACGCAAAGACGCTTGTTCAGAATATTGTAAATGATCCGAACTATGTTCAGGTAGGAATGAACCCATTCCGTCACTCTTACTTCTACGATAGAAGCTCAGACATGGGTAGGCCTATTGTTAGTGCTGATGAGGTTATTCAGATAGGTGGTCTAGTGTATGCTAAAAATCCAGTTTACGGGAATTGGACAGATGAAGCATACAGGGTTAAAGGTCTTTTTGATGCTGCCGGAGCGACTGTACAATTCCAGAAAGCACCAACCAAACCTGTCACAAAGGAAAGGGGTGGAATTATAAAGAAGGGATTCAAGGAGCAGGTAAGGTACGGCATCCTAGGCAAGGAGAACGTGAGGCTGAAGGAGTTGATGTCTGGAGAACTATCTGCAGAGTTGGCAACGGCTGAGACCCGTGTCAAGGAGACAATGAAGACCATAAAGAAGTATGGCGGATCTGTGACAGAGAAGGACATCTCTGACTTCATGCAGGGCAACAGTAACGGAAATCAGATACCTCTAGACCTGGCAACACAGCTGTCGGAGATGAGGGCACAGATAGACGGCCTTACCGAAAGACTTATACAGCTTGGTGTT
>Ga0181352_1000216_pt1 | contig 26266 bp, 45 predicted proteins | sample Fa13VDMLBSN_FD_130103 | JGI IMG/M metagenome (GOLD analysis project Ga0181352, IMG submission 130103) | Freshwater viral communities from Lake Michigan, USA - Fa13.VD.MLB.S.N | ecosystem: Environmental > Aquatic > Freshwater > Lake | place: USA: Michigan | collected 2013-09-23 | reverse complement strand
TATGTGATGCGGATTAACACTACCGTTGAAAGTAACGGCATTTCGTTAGCCAGCAACGGTACTTATCTGTCGCGCATGACGGTTGCTAACGGCGGGGTGTACAGTTTCATTCCATCAATTCAATTTGTAAACTCGGACAGTCAAATTCATGATGCTCAAGTTTGGTTCAGAAAAAATGGCACCGATATTCCTGACAGCAATAGCCAGTGGAGCGTGCCAAATAAACATGGCGGCGTAAATGGCAATTTAATTGCAGCATTAGCATTTACCGTTACATTAAATGCTGGTGATTATGTCGAAATGGTATGGGCGGTTACAAACACTAGTGTTTTTATTAGCACTTATCCAGCAGGAACCACGCCCACAACGCCAGCAGTACCAGGCGTGATCGTTTCAGTAACTAGCCAAGCGCAAATTGGCATTGGTTATTACGGATTAACATCGACTAGCACTGTCACACCTGGACTAGGCACCAAAACATTTGTCACCAACCAGCCGTCAACTAGCGTTGCGTTTACGGTTGGAACAGCGGTCAGGGTTGCTTATCAAAGCGATCCGACAGAATTCATGCAAGGCGTTATCACTTCGTTCAGCGGCACTAGTATGAACGTTTTGATCGATGCGTTTAATGGATCATCGGCGCGATCAGCGTGGGATATTTCGGTATCGGGCAGCAGCGGCGTTACGACCTTCAGTGCTGGCACAACAGGGCTAACACCCAATTCTGCGACGTATGGCAATGTCACTTTAGGCGGCACGTTAGTGGCTGCAAATGGCGGCACAGGGCAGTCCAGTTATACGGCTGGCGATTTGTTGTACGCGACCGGATCGACGGCATTATCCAAGCTGGGCATCGGCGCAAGCACAACGATTTTGACATCATCGGGCAGCGCACCGCAGTGGTCGGCAGCGTCAGGGGTGACGGTTGGCACAGCCACAAATTTGGCGGGCGGTGCGGCTGCGAGTATTCCCTACCAAACCGGAGCCGGTGTAACGACGTTCCTAGCGTCTGGCGCGGGTGACGCAGGAAAGGTGCTGCAAAGCAACGGAACCAGCGCCCCGACCTGGGTGACGCCAACCGCTTACGCGACGGTCACTGACGACACGACAACCAACGCAACGTATTACCCACTGCTGGCGAACCAGACTGCGGGCAACCTGACGACCACTTATGCGTCGTCTACCAAGCTGCAATTCAACCCATCAACCGGCATTTTGACGGCCACGGGGTTTGCTGGCCTAGCCACCGGATTGACTGGTTTGCCCGCTGGCGAATTAACAGGAACAATTCCATCGACCGTGTTGGGCAATTCGTCGTTGCACGTTGGCACGACGACGATTGCGCTGAACCGCGCCAGCGCCAGCCAAAGCCTGACCGGCGTGTCGATTGACGGCAGCGCAGGAAGCGCGACAAACGCAACAAACGCAGTCAACATCGGGATTACCGACGACACGTCCACAAACGCAGATTATTTTCCTGTTTGGGTGACAAATTCGACCGGAAACTTGCCCGCCAAGGTAACCAGCACTAAACTCAAATTTAACCCGTCCAGCGGCGTTTTGACAACGACTGGCGGCATTGGTGGGGGTGCATTTTGAAGATTACTTGGAAAATTTTGGGCATTAAAGCCACGGACGGCCTGATTACCCAAGCGAGATACGAAGCCCGCGTGACCGAAAAAGACCTAGCGGTAGATACCGAAGGTTATTGGTTTTTTAAGAACGCCAAGCTGATTGTCCCGTTTGAGGACGTGACCGAAGAAATGATGGTCGAGTGGATTAATGCCGAATCCGAAAAGGCTGTTGAAAAACGCCTGGTTGAGCAATTAAAAAATCTGGCCGCGCAGCAAGAAATGCCATTACCTTGGATGCCCCAGGTGTTTACCCCTAAATTTGAGGAATAAGCATGGCGCAAACTGGTTACACGCCGATATTGATTTACAGTAGCAGCACGGCAACTAATGCCCCTGCTGTTGGAAACTTGACTAATAGCACGTTGGGGTCTGAGCTTGCCATCAACATTACCGACGGCAAATTGTTTTACAAAGATAATGCCAACGCCATCCAAGTTATTGGCTGGAAAGTTGTTCCAGCAACTGCGGGCGGTACTGGCCAAACATCTTATGCGGTCGGCGATATTTTGTATGCCAACACAACTACTACATTGGCAAAATTGGCTGATGTAGCCACGGGCAACGCATTAATTTCTGGTGGCGTTGGCGTTGCGCCATCGTGGGGAAAAATTGGGTTAACAACCCACGTTTCTGGCACATTGCCGGTTAGCAATGGCGGCACTGGCACGGCCACGGCATTTACCGCTGGGTCAGTTGTGTTTGCTGGCGCGTCAGGCGTTTATAGCCAAGACAATTCAAACTTTTTTTGGGATGCCGCAAACATTCGTTTGGGTATAGATATTGCCACACCAACTTGCGCTTTAGACGTTGTGGGCGGTATTAAAACAAGCCGCACTGGGGTTACAGCACCAGCCGCTACTGACGGCAACGTGTTCAGCGGGACTTATACGCCAACCCAAGTAAGCACAAACACTAACGTTGATGCCGTTACTTATCAATCTGCTCAATATATGAGGGTCGGCGATACGGTTACGGTTAGCGGGCGCGTGGATATTGACGCAACCGCAACTGGTAACACACAGGTGCAGTTTAGTTTGCCCATTGCGTCTAATTTTTCTAGCACCGCCCAAGGGGCGGGGACAGCGGCATTTACAAGTACCACGGTCGCTAATAATTCATTTGCCAGGTTGTCGGCACAAGCTACCGATGACTGTATATTTTTACAGTGTAATTCAACTATTACAACATCTGCTTCTTGGTTTTATACTTTTACATACAGGGTTATTTAAATGATCGAGTCGGTAAAATTAGACTGGGTAAGTCAAAAAATTACCGTCACGCTTGATGACGGCGCAGCAAAGGAATACGCGCAAGCCGATAAGGATGCGTACCTTAGCGATTATCCTGACCGGAGTTCAGATATTGTTGCCATGGGTTGGAATAATTAAAGGACACAAAAATGACAGTTAATCTTTCAATGTTTGCCGGTGTAGGGGCGCAATTTTTTGATGACAACGGCAATCCGTTGGCTGGCGGGAAAATTTATAGTTACCAAGCTGGCACAACAACGCCCGAAGCAACTTACACAACATCGGCTGGCAATATCGCGCACAGTAATCCTATTATTTTAAATGCAAGCGGTCGCATTGCGGGTGGTGGTGAAATTTGGTTGACCGACGCACAAAGTTATAAATTTGTTTTAAACGATTCTGCCAACAATTTAATTGCCACTTACGATAATGTTGTTGGAAATGCGTCTGGCATTTTGTCATCATTGGCAGCACCCAATGGCGCAACGCTTGTCGGGTTTACAGGCTTTAATACTACCGTTGGCACGGTAGCTAGTTTGGCTGGCAATAGTGGCTCTGATTTTGTTGGATTCCTACAAGCAGGAACCGGAGCAGTTGCTAGGTCAGCGCAAAGCAAAATGCGCGACATTATTAACGTGCGCGATTTTGGTGCTGACCCTACGGGCGTAACAAATAGTTATGCGGCAATTACAGCCGCTATAACCGCCGCTATTGCAATTGCACCAGCAACAGTTGATTTTGGTGGTGGCACTTACCGTTGCGATTCAGTATTAGGGCCATTTACCGCAAACGATATTACGCTGGATTTAAACTCTGCAATTTTAAATTTTGCTAATGTAACTGGTACAACTGTTTCTTTAATTCAGTTTGCTGGAACAATTGCAAGCGCGGTAAGTTTGTCTTCTAACGCTATATCAGGAACAAAAGCAATTTCTTGCACCAGTACATCATTTGCTGTTGGTGACATGGTGTTGATTAGATCAAACGCTATTTGGGATTCGGCAAGAACAAGCACAAGAATTGGCGAACTTAATTTTGTGGAGACAATACCTGGATCAACGTCGCTTACTACCACCCTTGAATTGCAAAGCAGCTATTTAACTGCTGACAGCGCAGCAATTCAAAAAATTACGCCGGTCAAAAGAATCACGATTAAAAACGGAACTATTTTAGGGCCAACAGCAAACGATGAACTTATTGGCATCCGTATTTTGTACGGCGACACTTGTTTAATTGAAAACATAAAGAGTTACGACGTAGACCAAAAACACGTTCGTTTAGACCAATGTGTGTACACCAAGATAATAAATTGCCATTTCCAAGAATCAAATAATGATTCTCAAGCGTATGGCATTTCATTTGCAGACGCTACACAAGATTGCAGCGCGGTTAACAATACTTTTGTGAATGTTCGCCATTCATTAAGCACAAATAATGCGGTCAACACGTCTTACGGAATAACCAGACGTATTTTGTTTATGGGAAACAATGTGTCAGATTCAGCCCAAGCAACTGGCGGAACTGGCGGCGATGCTATTGATACTCATGCGGGGTCAGATCAAATATCAATTATTAACAATATTGTTAATTCAGCGTCAAACCACGGCATAAATGTTGAGGGAAAGTCTGCTGTAATTAGCGGAAATCAAATATTTAACACCGTTAGCAGTGGGATTAATTGTAGACCTAGCGCAGATAGTTCTTCAGCATTTATTGTTACTAATAATTATTTGTTAAACATAGAAAATGACGGCATTCGTTTAAGTTTGTTTGTCACGGACATGGCAAATTGTGTGATTGCAAACAATCGCGTCATATCAAAAAGCACGCCAATTGCCCTAAGCCGAGATACTACGCAGGTGTTTAATAGAGTGTCAGTGACCGGCAATATCGCGCAAATATCTACGTCTGGAACGTCACTTACCGGCATTGATATTACTGCGGCAAGAGCGTCGGTAACGGGCAATACAGTTGTTGCCAATAATGTTGGTATCGTTTTAGAAGAATGCAGCAATAGTATTATTTCTGGTAATTCTGTTGAATTAATAGGTGACAATTCTTTGAGTGCAACCGGTTATGGAATTCGTTTACAAGGAACGACTGAGTATTCAAACGTCACCGCAAATACTTGCCTTGATTCCAGCACAGTTACTACAACTACGGGCGTGTCGTTTGCTGCTGGCGGCGTTGTTACCTATTCCGCAGCCGTTGCAAACGTAACTCAAGACTTTAATACAAACGTAAATATTTCAGCGGGAACTGGAGTTATTTCTGCAAATAACATTTAAAGGCTTGATATGAATTGGCCTATGGATTTTCCAAACAAACATGATCGTCAGGAAGGATGGATTAAAACAAAATGACAACACCTTATGACATCATCACCCGCGCCATGAAGGACATTGGCGCGTTGGCTGCTGGCGAAATCCCAACCGCAGACGAAGCCCAAGACGGGCTGGATATGCTGAACGACATGATCGCGCAGTGGTCGAACGAAAACATGATGGTGTTCTACCGCACCGAGATTGTGTTTCCGTGCGTCCAGAATAATGTGCAATACACCATCGGCCCTGGCGGCACTGTGTCTGCCCAATTTACTGGATCAATCAGCGGCACGACGTTGACCGTTCCAACCGATGGTGTTTTAAAAGGCGCTATTACCATGGGCATGACTTTAACCGGCCCTGGTGTGCTGTCTGGCACCACCATTGTGGGATTTGGTACTGGAGCTGGTGGCAACGTTAACGAGGGCGGCACGTATACGGTCAGCCGCGGGCATACGACGCCCGTTGTGTCTCAAATTATTGATTCTTACTATGAGCGCCCGCTAACCATCGAATCAGCCTTTGTGCGGGTTAATACCACGTCCAATGGGGTGCCAATTTACGGTGGCGGTCTGGACTATCCAATTGCCATTTTGAGCCTGGAAGAATACGAATCCATTGGCCTGAAAACTCTGAACGGCCCGTGGCCAAAGTCGTTGTATTACCAGCCGTCCGAATTGTTGGGAACCATTTACTTGTGGCCTAATCCATCCCAGGGCGAAATGCACTTGTTCACGCAGACCATTTTCCGCGAGTTTAGTGACCTATACGGCGCAATTCAGTTTCCCCAAGGCTACAATATGTGTTTGCGCTGGTGCTTGGCTGAACGTCTGATGCCGATGTACGGCAAAATTAACCAAGTGCAGATTGGCCAAATATCCGCATATGCGGCCCAAGCAAAAGCTACAATTAAGCGCACCAATATGAAGCCGCCGCAGGTCAGCCGTTACCCTGACGTATTGATGACCGGACGGCCTAAAGATGCCGCGTTCATACTTGATGGGGGCTTTAACTAATGCCAGATTTTGGTTTTGTCGGCGCGTCATACACCACCAGGTCAATTTATCAAGATGACCAGGAGTGCATCAATTTTTACCCTGAAATCGACCCGACAAAACAGCCAGGCGAACGGGGTGTGGTGGCGCTATATCCAACGCCTGGTTTGGTCACAGAAATTCAATTTCCAATCACTGCGGAAGTTCGCGGAATGCGGGCTTTGTCTGGCCTTCAGTACGCAATTGCCGTTTGCGGCAATTTGGTATATAGAATTGAAACAAACTTAACTTATACACAAGTTGGCACCCTGACTACAAGCAGCGGGCCGGTGTCGATTACGGATAATGTAATGACCACAGAGGGGCTAACCGCTTACATTGTGGACGGAGTAAACCGGTATTACTACGTTGTGGCCACCAATACGTTTGTCACGTTGCCATCAACTGATGGTGATTGGCAAGGTGCCACTACGGTGGATACGGTGGACAATTATGTGGCCTATAACGAACCAGGAACGCAAAACTGGGCGGTAACTGATTTGGGGTCGCCCCTGTCTACTACCGGCTTGTACGGGGCTAAAGATGGGTCGCCAGATACATTGGTTGCGCTGATCGTTGACCATCGACAGGTTTATTTGCTGGGCGAGGTCACCACCGAAGTTTGGGTTGATGTTGGCGGCGTTATTCCTGGAATTATTACTTTTCCATTTCAGCGGGTATCAGGCACCAGCAGCCAGAACGGTTGCGGTGCGCCGTTTTCGATTGCCCGTTTTTCTGACACGTTTATGTTTTTGTCCCGCGACACGTTGGGAACCGCGACGATTGGCCAAATGAAGGGCTACGAATACCAGCGCGTTTCGACCCACGCGGTGGAAAACAGCTTGGTTGGTTACAACGTTGAAGACGTCCGCGCCTGGGCATTTCAGATTGAAGGCCACGAATTTTACGTTATCAACTTCCCGTCGATTGACCTGACTTGGGTTTACGACTTGGCCACCCAGCAGTGGTTTAAATGGCTGTGGTGGGATGCGCCAAACGCTGTTTATAAGCGCCACCGCGGCCAGTGTGCGATGGCATTTGCCAACAAAAACTTGGTGGGCGATTATGAGAACGGCAAGATTTATAGTCTGGATTTTGACACGTACACCGACGCAGGTAATCCGATACGCCGCTTGCGCCGCGCCCCGCACATTACGACGGATTTGCAGCGCCAATATTTTGAGGAATTCCAGATTCAATTCCAGCCTGGAGTAGGGCTAACAACTGGCCAGGGTGATAATCCCCAAGCCATGTTGCGCTGGTCAAATGATGGTGGCAGCACTTGGTCAAACGAACATTGGGTTGGTATTGGACGCCAGGGCAATTACACAAACCGCGCTATCTGGCGCCGTTTGGGCTGGGCGCGTGATCGCATTTTTGAAGTGGCCGTTACTGATCCAATCAAAGCTGTAATTGTGTCGGCCAACCTGAAGGCGTCGGCTGGGGATAATTAATGGCCAACATTCGATTCCCAACTTCGCCGTTTATAGAGCAAACAACCGGACGGCCATCACGGGAGTGGATTCAATGGTTGCAAAACCCAAACGTTGTAAGCAGCACCGTGGATTATCAAATCATCAATGGCGGCGAAATAAACAATACGACAATCGGTTTGACAACGCCAGCGGCAGGTAAATTTACCAATTTGACCGCTTTGAACGGAATTGGCGGAGGGACATTTTGAACGTCAGACCAGCGACCGCGGAAGATTTGGATAGATACATTGAACTGCTGGACGACTTTCATCAAGCGTCGCCCATGATTGGCGTGGCTGACTTTAATGCTGTAAAAACCCGTGCATTTTTGTCAGCATCATTGGAAAATGACAGTATTTTGCTGTTAGTCGGGGAATTGGACGGCGAGATTGTGGGCGTAACTTCCTGCTTACTTTACCCGCTGTATTTCAATCCTGATTACCAAGTCGCCCAAGAATTGTGGTGGTGGCTAACCCCCGCAGCCAGGGGTAGCGGTGTGGGTCAGGCCATGTTTAAGGCTATCGAAGCCTGGGCGGCGGGTAAAGATGCCAAGGCGCTGTTTATGATTGCTTTGGAAGATGATCGGGCAGCGGCAATGGAAAAAGTTTACTGTCGGGCTGGCTTTCGACCGCTTGAGCGAACGTTTATTAAGGAGTTGAAATAATGGCAATCGGAACTGGAACCGCTTTATTGCTAGGGGCTGGCGCTGGCCTTATTGGATCAAAAATGCAGGCTGACGCAGCCGAGCGCGGCGGTGAACGGCAGGCTGGAGCCACAAAATACGCTGCGGACATCCAAAAAGAGATGTTCGACATCCAGAACAAACAGCAAGCACCTTACCGCAAAGCTGGTTACGGCGCCCTTACGCGCATTGGCGCACTGCTGCCAGGATTAACAGCGCCAGTATCCCGCGAGGAAATTATGGGGTTGCCTGGTTACGAATTCGCGATGGAACAAGGAACGGGCGCTGCCCGTCAAATGATGAACGTCGGCGGTGGTGGGTCGAACGTAGATCGCGCTGCTCAAAAATTTGCCATTGATTACACACTTGGCACGGCAATGCCGCAGGTAATTGCCCAGCGCCAAAACATCTACAACACACTGGCTGGCATTGCTGGCATCGGTCAGACCGCGCAAGGTCAAGTAAGTAATTTGGCGCAAAACGTAGCGGGCAATATTGGCCAAGCCGCTATCGGTGGCGCCACCGCGCTAAGCGCTGGTCAGATCGGCGCAGCGAACGCGTATGCGGGTGGGCTAAGCAATATTGGAAACACGGCCATGATGTATTCGCTGCTGAATAAGGGGTAAGACATGGCAGATTTGAGTTTAAAACCAGTTGGCGCAGACATTAAACCCATGCCAACCATGAGCCTGGGCGAGATGGTTAATTTTGCCCGCGGCGCGCAAGCATATCAAAAAGAAGGTATTGCCCTTTCGCTTGAAAAACAAAAAGAGCAAGAGCGAAACGCGATGACGCAGTTTTTGTCAAAGCCAGAAAATTACCAAACAGATGGCCGTGTTGACATTAATAAATTAAATGCTGAAATTACAAAAATTGCGCCATTGACGGGTGCTGAATATATTAGTTCGTTGACAGGTTTATCGACTGCACAATCACAAGCTGGAACGGCTGGAATTGCGTTGACCCTTGAGCAGGAAAAAGAAAAAGAGCGCAAGGGCTTGCAAACGTTTTTGGCTGACGAAAAAAATTACATGACCGATGGCCAAATTGATTTGGCCAAGGCAAACAATTTTCTCAAACTTTTTCCCCTGACCGGCCAAGACACATACAAAAAAATGGCCGAAGTTGCGACTGTTAGAACGCAAGCCAACAAAGCGGCGCAAGATTTAACGCAAGACCAACGCAACATTATTAGTCAGCGTTTGGGTATGTTAGGCCGACTTGGCGTCAAAGACAAAAACGCATATTTGCAAGAACTGGATTTATTGATAACCGAAAATCCGAACAACGCAAGTTTGAAACAATTAATTGATTCTTACAAAGGCACTTTGGCGATGTTGCCCGAAAACGCTGATTTGCCGTCGCTGGCAATTTCTGCAGCTAATTCGCTATTAAGTGTTGGCACCCAACAAGAAAAATTTGCACCGCAACCTGGTACGGCAAGCACTGGCGCGGCGACATTTGTCACCACAACTAGGCCATCAGTGGCGGGTGAAGTGCCAACCGTTTCTGTGGCTGAAAAACCTTTGGTTACCGCACAATTGCCGCCTGGATCGCGTGAAGTGCCAACGGGATCATATGACATCAACAATAATCCAATTGTTAATGTTTACGGCCCTGACGGTCGATTCCTTGGGCAACGCGCAGCGTCGGGTACGCCGCCAATTACTACCGAAAGCCCGCGCCCTGTTGTTACGTCACAAGCGCCAGCAGCCGAGCCTGTTGCGCGTTTGCCCGCTGGTGAAACAATTGAAACCCGTCAAGCCGCAGACAAAATTCGCTTGGACGCATCGAACGCCGCCAAAGAGGTGCCGATGCAAACGTTTAACAATAACAAAATCATCAAGCTGGCTGATGATGTTATTACCGGAAAAGGTGCAAACTTTATTGGCGCCTTGTCAGGCGGTTATGCTGGGTTGCCATTTACAACGGACAACGCCACAAACCTGAACCAGTTAGGCCATTACATGGCGCTGCAAACCGCGTCGCTGTCGGCATCGTCAGGACTTGGCGGCACAGATGCAGCCCGAGGTATTGCTGGCCAAATTTCAGGAACCACTGACTGGACGGCACCGGCAATTAAACAAACAGCCCGCGTCAACCGTGCGTTGACCACGGCAACCGAATTGTTTAACCAAGGCGTGCAAAAATCATTTGAGAAAAACAAAGACCCGTTTAGTGCGCGTGACTTCCAAAACAAATGGTCGCAGACTGTGGACATTAATGCCATTCGTTTGTATGACGCTATGAAAAACAGTGATAACGAAGCCATCCGCGAAATAGTAAATGAAGCGGGCGGCAAAGATTCGCCTGGTTACAAGCGCTTGATTGAAAATATTGGCAAAACTAAAAAATTGCTTGGGGGCCAGTAATGGAAGATTTTGACCCAACCAAAATTGACGCTGCGGTTAATAAAGCATTTGGCACTAAAGCGGTTCCAGCAAAAGCGCCGACCGCCGCCCCAAATTTGGAAGGGTTAAACCCTGATTTGGCGCAACGTTTGCAACAAGCTCAAGAAGCACATCGTCAAAGATTTGGTAAAGATTTGCAAATTACTAGCGGCGTTCGCACACGCGAACAGCAGCAGGACTTGTACAACCGCTGGAAAGCTGGCGAAAAAGGCATTTATGAGCCGATTAATCCAGCGGACTATCCAAAACAAAAAACATTTCATTCCGATGCTGTCGATATTTCGACATCGGTGCCGGAAAGTTTTTTGAATGAATTTGGCATTCACCGGCCTATGGGTAGCAAAGACCCCGTTCATGCGGTGTTGATGACCAAGCCGCCGACCAAAGCTGCGACTACAACACAACCAGCCGCGGCTGAAGCGCCATCATTGCCTGAGGTTGTGGTAACCGCATCACGCGACGATACGGGTATTGAAAACGTTGACAAGCTAATGAATCCCGACGCAATCAATGCGGCGGTCAATATGGCTATGCAAGAACCGCCCAAAAAAGGCAAAGTGGCCGAAAAAGTTAGTTCGTTTTTTGGTGATTTGACCGCTGGCGCTGCGGGACTAGCCGACACAGTAATTGGCAACATTCAATCATTGCCAGGCATGGTTGTAGCCGAAACCGGCTATGCGGGCCTTCGCGCTGGTGAAGCGCTTGGATTGGTTGAGCGTGGCCGTGCTGAACGTGGCCGCACTGCCGCGTATAAACAATTTGTTGAGCCGTACCAGCGCCCCGTAGGTGAAGCCTTGGGCGTAACTGAATCGCCCGCGTACAAGGGCGAAGCCAGCCAACAGTTTATGCAGTTTGTCAGCGAAAACATAAACAAAGGCGCAGATTGGATTAGCCAAAAACTAGGCATCCCAAAAGCCGACGCCGAAAACATGATAAACACGGTTTTGGCTGGCTTGCCTGGTGCAAAGCAAACCAAGGTTGGCCAAGCCGTCACCCGTGAGGTTGGTTATGCTGGCGAAGCGGTGAAACAAGCCGGTGGCAAAGTGGTTGGTGCTTTGGGTGATGTTACGCCCGCGCCCATTCAACGCGCTGTGGCCGGTACGGTGGAAGCTATCGCGCCAGGGACAATCAAGCCCAAACCCGCGCCCGCAATCATTCCGCAGCCTGGTGCCGCAAATGTGCCACCATTTCAGTCTGGTCGCGCCAGCGTGGGTGCTGCTGGTGTGCCGGATGCAACCATCATCCAGCAAGCGTTACAGACCGCCACGCCTGAATTTCAAGCGTTGTACGGCAAGATGGATTTAAACAAGGTCAATACGCCCGTGGTTTTGCGGCACTTGGAAGGCGACGCGTTGCCAATTCCTGTGCGTTTAACTGAGGGCGAAGCTACCGGCAACCCTGTCTTGTTGTCTGAGGAAGCTAATTTGCGCGGCAAGTATCCTGAACTTGCGATGCGAAAAAATGAAGCCAATCAGGCATTGATCGAAAACATCCCAGCAATTAAAGAACTGGCCGCGCCTGATGTATATGCGACCAGAACCATTGAATCTAGCCAGGCGCTTATTGATGCTTACAAAAAGCTGGATACAGACCGCAACACGGCAATTGATGCCAAATATAAAGAATTGCGCGATGCAGCCGGTGGTGAATTGCCAGTTGACGCAAAAACGCTGATTAAAAATATTGATGCCCGTTTAAAAAAGGAATTGCTGACTACCGACGGCCAAAGCATTTCGCAGTACAAAGAATTGAAAGCGTTAAGCGAAGCCTTTGGCAGCATGACATTTGACAATTATTTGGCGATGCGTCGCAACGCAAGCCGTTTGTCTGCTGAATCTAAGGATGGCAACATTCGCCAAGCAGCGCGGTTAATGGTCGAAGAACTGGACAAGTTGCCGCTGGCTAACGAAACCGCGGCGCTAAAGCCAATTGCTGACCAAGCCCGAACTTTGGCCAGAGAGCGTTTTGAGGCACTAAAGAAAGACCCAGCTTACAAAGCCGCGGTAGATGACGCCGTGCCAGCCGACAAGTATTTTGACAAGTTTGTAATTAACGGCGTTAACAAAAACATCAACACAATGATTGACACGCTGGGCCGCGATTCCGTGGCGCACCAGCATATCAAGGCCGGAACAATTAACCATTTGTCGGACAAAGCTGGCGTCATAGATGGCCGCGGCAATTTTAGCCAGGCTAATTACAACAAGGCGCTGAAAAAGCTGGACGACGTTAATAATTTCGGCGTGATTTTTGACCCTGACAACCAGCTACGGTTGAAAACTTTGGGGAATGTGGCAGCATATACGCAGTTTCAGCCGCGTGGCCATTACATCAACAATTCCAACACTCTTGTCGGTTACTTGGCAAACAAAGCAGCGGGCGGTGCGGAAGCGGCGGGCAACGTGGCTGGGTTTAAGTTTATGGGCGGCATTTCGGTCGGCACGATGGTTCGCCAGCGGGTGCAAGAATCAAAAGCCAAAACCAGGGCGCAGCGGGCATTAGAGCCTGGTGCGGGCAGCACACTAAAAGACATTAGCGAAGGGAAGAAATGAAATGGCCGTGCCAGAAATTGATCCAGTCAAATACGGTGTGCTGTGGCAAAAGGTACAGGACTACGAACGCCGGTTTGATGACATGGAAAAAAAGATGGATAAAATGGAATCCAATCTGGAAAAATTGGTGGCATTGGCCAACCAAGGAAGGGGCGGCTTTTGGGCTGGCATGGCGCTAGTTTCAGCCGCATCAAGCGCAGTTGGGTATTTTACGAGCCTGTGGCATAAGTGAGGACACCATGAAAGCATACATTTTCGACCGTCTAAAGGAAGCATCGACTTGGCGCGGCATTACGCTGTTTCTGACCGCGTTGGGCATCCCAATGGCGCCTGGCCTTTCTGAAGCCATTATTTCCGCTGGCCTAGCCATTACCGGCCTGATCGGTGTAGTGACTAAAGACAAATGACGTTTAAGCTGTCGCAGCGTTCCCTAGGCAACTTGGAAGGCGTTGACGAACGGTTGGTCAAAGTGGTCAAGCGGGCCATTGAATTGACTAAAACCGACTTTGCTGTGATTGAGGGTTTGCGAACCGTCGAGCGCCAGCGGGAGTTGGTCAACAAGGGCGCCAGCCACACTATGGACAGCAAGCACGTCCAGGGCAAAGCGGTGGATTTGATGGCCTACATTGGCACCAGGGCGTCGTGGGAACTCAATCTATATGACGACCTGGCTGATGCCATGAAAGCCGCCGCCATCGAAATGGATGTCGCTATCCGATGGGGCGGGGCATGGACTGTCAAAGACATTCGCCGCTGGCAAGGGACAATGGAATCGGCCATGAACAACTACGTTGACCGATGCCGCGCCAACAAACGTCGTCCGTTTATTGACGGGCCGCATTTTGAGTTGTCCTAGTTACTTGACCAGCCGGTAAAACCACTTATTGGCGCGGCGTTCACATTTGATGTTGTAGCCGTTGGCCCGCAGTTCGCTGACAATGCTGTTTACAGCGCACACACCGGCCTTGTAAATGATGTCCAAGGTGGTGAATTCGCCACCTTTGGACAGCAGTTTATAGACCCGTCGCAACCGGTCGGACTTTTCAATGTTTGCTGAATTCATTGCGCCCCCTAGTTAAACCACAAGTAAAAGCCGTGCAAAATTCCGATGGGAAAGAATATTGCACCGGCCAGCAAAAATCCCCACATGGCGTTGGCAAAGCAAGTGAAGATATGCGTAAACCATGCAAGCAGACACAAAATTCCAATAATGGCGCCCATGATGTCCCCCATTACGGAAATTCAGGGAAGTCGCTGTCAGGCGGGAAATCGTCAGCCTGGCGTTGCGGTCTCGCGTCGTCTTTTGGTTTTGGGTCGTTGATGTAAGCCCAGCCGTCCCAAGACCCTTCTTTTAGCGGTATCACGTCCAGTTTCAACATTGGGCCGTTTTTGGTGTCGATAATTGAGCCGATGCGCTGGTAGCGGTTTTTTTGCTGGCCCTGGGCGTTGACATAGGTGCCAACGATGCAAGTAATTTCTTTGACGATTTTGGACATGAATTATTCTCCAATGATTTTTTTAAGGGCTGCAACTTTGGCATCAACTTCAGCCAAAAACTTTACGACTTCTTTTTCCGTTTCTTCAATCCATTTGTCGTCGCGTTCGACGCGGTGAATGAATAGCTGGGCCTTTTGCGGCATCCGCGGGTCAAACACAACGTAGTCGCACCAGGCACGGCCAGCGCAGCGCATTTGCCATTGCATTTGGGCGAAATACTTAGATTCGACCGGATTGTCGGATAGCCAGCATTCCAGCGCGGTTTTGCTGCTAGGGCATTTAATCTCAACCATGCCGTTGTCGCCCACCAGGCCGTCAGGCGAAGCGCCAGACATTTCAATAATGGGGTGGGGTATAAATCCCACTTCATCAACCAAAACGCCCCTGTGGGCTTCGTATGTAGCCCTGGCGAACGGTTCCTGGTCAATGCCCCATTGCATTTCGCTGTTGACGTAGCCTTCGGCCTTGGTGTTGGTGACACGTTCCAACACAAGCTGGGTCAGGTAATTGGCGCGGTCGGCGCCGTAGCCGGTTTTGGTACGGGCTAGCACTTTGTGCAAGCTGCTGGCGGTCACTTTGCCCAGGCGGGCGCTAAACCAGTCGTCGGTGCGTTGTTCGATGTTATCCATTTGCTTTTTCCTTTTTTGCGCGTTCGATGCGGGCTTTTTTAGCGGCCATTACTTTGCTCTGAAGTGCCTGGTTGCCCTGGCAAGCGTTGATTGCCGCGGTGTAGCAGGTGGCTAGTTCTTCGCTGTTGGCGCTGGCTTCAATAGCTGACAGGTGGTCGGTAATGTCAGGCACGGGTGCTGCTGGCGGGCTTGGTCTGCCGCTTGCCGCGTTGCCGTCGTCATCTTCGGGGGCGATACCGCAAGCGGCCATTAGGCTGTAACGGCGGGCATACGTTAAGGCGCTGCCGTAGCCTTGCGGGTCTTGTTTGGCCGCAGGAACGTGCAACTGGCCGCTGGTCATTATTTCGCCCGATTCGTGGACAAACACCGTTTCAATAATGACGCCGTTGTCGCATGGACTAAGGCGTTGCGTCAGCGCAATGTTGTTGTTGTTGAGCGCGTCGATTACCGCTTCAACGCAAGCGGCTAGGTCAGCATACCGGCCACCTTTGCCATTGCGTACAAAGGCAGGATTGACCGCTGATTTGAGCGCAGGGCCAAATTCCTTTTGGGCTTTGACGAACGCCGCCGCAACTTTAGTGAATGAATTTTCCATAATTTGCCTTTCAGTATTTAGGGGCGCAGGTAACGTCCACGACAATTTCGGTTGTGTAGTCATTGATTTTTCGTTTGCCGTACAGCATGACGGCGCGTAGTCCGCTGTTGGTGCATTCGTTGACCGCGGTAATAACTTCGTTGCGGGACAACGGTTGGATTTTTTTGTCCAGGATTAATTGCTGCTGGGCGTCCAGCGTCGAGTTAGGCGGCAAGCTAGTGCAGCCCGCGACCGTCGCGGCCAGGATGATGGCTGCGGCTTTCATGCTGTCACCTTGCGTTCGGAAGGTGGCACCCAGCCCATGGCGCGAAAGCGTTTCAGGATGTTGGTTTTGGATGCTGGGACGTATTTAAAACGTCGATCAAGAATATTAAAAACCGGCAGGTCGTCCACCGGTTTAACAGAACGAAGTTTGTGTTTCATGCTCATACTCCCGAAATGTCTTTTGCGTAGTTGATGGCGGCGACCAGCATGGCGCTGCCATAGGTGCGGATGCTGCCAACAGGCAGTTCGGCGTCGGTGTCCCACAACGTCACGGCGTAACCTGTGCTGGTTTTGGTAACCAGGGCCGCAACGCCCAGTTCAACATTAATGAACGTTGCGATTTGGTTGGGGTTGGTGATGGTGACGGCGTTCATGCTGCCACCCCGCCAGCGTCCAGTTCGCCGTTCATGACCGCGAACAAAATGCCCTTGGCGCAATTCAGGGTCTTGCGGGCGCCTTCGGTGTCGCCGAACGCTATTTGTTCCTGGGCATCCGACATCAGGCCCGCCACGATCATGTTGGCGCCGCTGAGTTTGTAGGTGATGGAATCGGTGACACCGGCCAGGAATTCTTGGAAGTTGCAGCCATACACTTGGCTGTCGCGGTTTGTGATGTTTGCATTCATTTCAATTTCCTTTCGTAATAGACCGTTTCCGGCATGGTTTGATTGTAAGCCAGCTTGACGCTGGCTGTCAACAGGTTAAAACAGCGCCATGGCAACCCACAGCAAAACATACAAAATCGGCGCTGCAATGATGGCCATCAGTATGATTTGCCATTCGTTTGGTTCCCAGTCCATTGTTGTCCCCTTTATGCTGCAATCCGGCCAACGGCACCGTAACCGTACTGGTCGTCACCCAGAAAGCCAACACGATTAAGCGTGGCGCTTTCTGCTGCGTCGTCTAGGCTGTACTTGCTGGCTTCTTCATTGATTCTGCGCTGAATATCGTAAGCGCTAAAACCCCGTGCTTCGCTGGCTGGCAAATTGTTGACTGACTTGATGTACGCGCCGCTGTACTTGTTGCCGCTGTCGATCACCACTTCATTGTCCAAGCCGTAGTAGTTCAAAACAAAACTAGCTGCCCTAGTCAAAAACGGCGCAGTGATTTGCCTGTTGACGAAGATAAAGTCAGCACCGAACCGTACTTCTTGACCGTCCAGGCTGCCGTAGTTGCTGCCTTTGTAGTCAGTCATGCCGTCAAAGTACGAACCTTCAAACGCGCTGACGATGCCTTTGACCTGATCGGCGTTTGGGCCGTCAACCCAACCGACGTTGATGCTGGCGCCGCCGCTGTACACACTGCTGCGAACGCTGAACTTGACGCCAGGGAAAGATTCTTTGAGTGTTGCCCGAACCAGCTTGGCAGTGTCAGCGCAGGAAAGATATTGCTTGGACATTTGATTCTCCTTAAAAAGACCCGTCAGGGCGTTGTCATCTAGTACGGTTCCCATGTTAAGCCAGCTTAACCGCCATGTCAAGCATACTTTCAAAAAATTTTAGGGTGTTGCAAAAAAACGAAAGGTGGCTTACCATGTGAGCATGGACAAACAACAAGCAATCGAGAAAGCTGGGTCAACAATTGCCCTGGCTAAGCTGCTGGGCATCACGCGCCAGGCCATCAGCCTGTGGGGAAAGACAATTCCCCAGGCGCGGGTTTGGCAGTTGAAAGCATTGCGCCCTGAGTGGTTTAGAGAGTAGAGTTGTGCGAAACACGGCTACCTTTAGCGGGGGAAAAGGCGATTCGTTACCGCCCTGCCGATGTTTCCTTTTTGTAACGACGACCAACAACGTGAGGTTAATGTGCATTATTACCAGCATCACATTGGTGACTTTATAAAAGCCACCGCCAGGCTGTCAGACAATCAAACAATGGCGTATTTGCGGCTGTTGTGGATGTACTACGACAGCGAAAAACCCCTTCCCCTAGATTCCAAAATTCTGGCTTTTCAAATTGGCGCTAGCCAAGATGATGTTGATTTGTTGCTTTCCAGCTTTTTTGTGTTGAGTGTTGATGGTTGGCGACAAACGCGCTGCGACAAGGAAATCGCAGAATATCGTACCTTTCGCGGCAAAAAATCCGCGGCTGGACGTGCATCTGCTGAACGCCGAAAGAACAACAGTTCAACGCCAGTTGAACAGGTGTTGAACGAGTGTTCAACGGACGTTCAACTAACCACTAACCATAAACCAATAACCAATAACCATAAACCAACAAAAACAAAGGCGGTTGTTACCGCCCCGCCTGACGGCGTTTCTGTTGAAGTTTGGGATTCGTTTATTGCCATCAGAAAAGCCAAGCGGGCGCCAATGACCACCGTCGCCCTGGAAGGCATCCAGCGGGAAGCCGCCAAGGCCGGTGTGAGCCTTCAGGAAGCCTTGGCCACTTGCTGCACCCGTGGCTGGCAAAGTTTTAAGGCCAGTTGGACGGTCGAGCAGGTGACCGAATCCCAACGCGCCCGTGAACACATGGCCGAACTGACCAGGGGCATGGCTACCCCTAAACCAAAAAACTTTTGGGAAAAAACAATCGACGAAACAAACGAGGTGATCCATGTGGAAACAAAGCGACTTTTGTAATGCCGACACGGGTTTTGATTATGTGTTTGCCAAAATGAATGCAACGTATGGCGCCATGTTTCAAAGCAACTGGAAAAACGTCGATGCTGACTTGATCCGTCAGACCTGGAAGGAAACGTGCGGCATCGGGCTGACCTACCGGCCAAAGATGGATTACGCCCTGCAATACATGAATCCAGACCGGCCACCAAGCGCATTGCAGTTTGCCAAGCTGCTGAACGAAGGGCCGCGCATTCCTGACAAACCGGACTTTCACCTGGAACGCCAAATGACCCAAGCCGAAGTGGCAGAGCAAAAGCGCCGCGGTGACGAAGCTAGGAAAAAGCTGTCAGAAATGTTGGAAAAAATGAGGATGAAATGAAAGAACTTTTAATCTACGTTTATGTGTTTATCGTTGGGATGCTGGCGCTATACATGGCCATGCTGGCGATTGATGCTAAACCCAAAGCCGAATTAAATTGCGCGGTGGCCGAAATTAGTCCTGACTATTCCCATACTGACCGCCAAAAATGTCGATTGATAAGGGGCCATAAGCTATGACCATCACACTAACACGCGAGGAAGCACAGCAGTTATTAGAAGTGTTTGAATTGTTTTTAGAGGAAGCTGAAGACGTTACCACCCTTGAAAACAACTTAGTCAAAATGCTCCGCACCCGAATAGCGCAGCCTGAACGCGAATGGCAGGGGCTGACGGATGAGGAGAGAACTTATTTGGCATGGGAATCAAACAACGGGCCGCATTGTGTTGCGATGACCGAAGCCAAGCTGAAGGAGAAGAACAATGGGCGGTGATGATTACGTTATTGACGGCGATTTGGCTTTTAGTAATAAGAGCGACGCATTGAAGTTTTACCAAGAGCAATATCACAAAAAGAAAGAATGGCAGGGGCTGACGGATGAGGAACTTTTGGCGTGTTACAGCAATCGAGGTAACGTATTTTATCGCGCCATTGAAGCCAAGCTAAAGGAGAAGAACACATGAAACCCGATTACACGCAATTTGAAACCCAACGCAGAGTTTTGTTAGAGTATTTGCAGGTCATGATTGCGCTAGAAGATTGGCACGGCGTGGCTGATTTGGCAATGGATATGCGCGAATTTAATGCCAGGCACAAAGCGTTGAACAGCCATGACGATTTATAACATTATTAGTTTTGTTGGCGCCGCCATGATAGGCGCTGGATTTTTGTTAATTATTTTTTTAATTGCATTAATGGTTTACATGGACATTAATGACCATGACTAACGAAAAACTACCGCACACTTATGGCGAAGAATGGCGCCGTGTCTGCGAAGCGCGGGACTGGATTAAGCGCTACAACTATCAAGTCAAGAAAAAAGGCAAACGTGCTGCTGACAGTTGGTGGGCGATGACCAAGCTAGACATAGAACGGGCCAGGGGCAAGGCTAAGTTGGCCATGCTGCTGGATGACATCAAAAAGGAAAAAGATGCGGCGGGCGGCGAGGGTTGATGAAAACCAGGAAAACGTGGTCAAGGCACTTAGAGCCGTCGGTGCTAGTGTTCAGACTTTGGCGGCAGTTGGCAAGGGCGTCCCTGATTTGTTGGTGGGTTACCAGGGGCAAACCTTTTTACTTGAAGTTAAGGACGGTCAAAAACCGCCATCCGAACGGCGGCTGACTGAAGACCAATTAATTTGGCATGGTGCCTGGCGGGGCGGCCCGTTGGCCGTGGTCGATTCTGTGGACGCAGCGTTGCGCGTGATAAGGGTGTTGAAATGATTTTTGAATTAGAAAATCCACAACAAGCCAAAATGTTGATGGAACGCATTTGGCCGGACATTAAAACCAATTTGGCCACCGGCAACAAAATGCGCTTGGAACTTAAAAAGGCCACGCGCAGCCTGGATCAAAACGCCAAATTCCACGCCATGATTGGTGAGATTGGCGCCATGATGCGAGCCGCGGGGTCAACTTGGTCGGATGATGACTGGAAGCGGCTTTTAATCGACCAGTGGGCGCATGAAACCAACCGCAAGATCGGGAAGGTCGCGCCAAGCCTGGACGGCGAACGGGTGGTGCAATTGGGCTGGCAGAGCCACAAATTCAGCGTTGAGGACGCCAGCGAGTTTATCGAATGGCTGTATGCTTGGTCGGTGCAACAGGGAATCGAGTTGTGACGTTGTGGCGAAAGCGACAAATTATGCAAATCCAAAAAAGAAAATACATTCGTTCCAAAAAACTGCTGAAAATCGTTGCCGAACTGGATTGCCAGCTATGCGGCTGCGGTGTTGGCGTCCAAGCGTCGCACACCAACTGGGGCGGCGGCAAAGGCCGGTCGATTAAGTCGGACGACAACTTAATTGCAGCCCTGTGCTTTACTTGTCATTTCGACATAGACCAAGGCAGCAAATGGTCAAAACATGAGCGACAGCAAGCCTGGTGGTACGCCCACCGAAAAACAGTTGAAGAATTAATCGAATCGGGCCGCTGGCCTATTGACGTACCGGTGCCTGACGATACAGAATGGCAGCGGCTTTTTTCATTTTTGCAGTAGCCATCAGCTTGCGGGGGACTGTGCGCCCCCGTTTTTTTCGTCTATGATTAGCCTATGGATGATGACGCCGCCGAATTTATAGCCACCTTGTTGCATAGCAGCACGGTGACACATTTTATGCACTTGGCCACCGATTCGTATTCGGCGCACAAGGCGCTGGGGCATTATTACGAGGACATTATCGAACTGGCTGACGATTTTGCTGAAGCGTATCAGGGCCGATACAACAAGATTAAAAAATACCCGTCCGAATTCCACGCCAGCACCGATCCGGTCAAATACCTGAAAACAATGCAAAAGTTTGTGGACGATGCCCGCGAAGATTTGCCCCAAGATTCTGAGATTCAGAATATCATCGACGAAATTACGCAGTTGATTGATTCAACGCTGTACAAACTGAAATTCCTAAACTGAAAGGGAAAACCATGAAAGACAACGCAGAGATGACCCCAAAGGGCTACGGTGCGGGCGGCAAGGCACCGGCTGGTGCTGACGCATCTGACGCATCAGGCGAGCGCCACGGCAAAGTCGTGAACGGCATTGGCATGGGCAAAGCTGACGCCACCGGCAGCAATATGCAATTTGACGGCGGCCGTTCTAAGGGCGTTTGCTACGTCCACGACCGCAAGTCATACCAGAAATAAATGGCGACCCCGCTGTCGCAATTGGCCACAGCGGGCCAACAACCCCCCGACATGGGCGGCACACAAGCTGCCCTGGCGGGGATGGTTCCGCAGCCAAAGATGTCAGCCCAATCGGGCAATCCGATTGAGCAATCGTATTTCGACCGTCTGGCCAATGATTACCAAGGTCTGACGCAGGAATACGCCGCGCTACCGTCAACTGACGGCGGGCGCATTCTAAACACGGACGAAGCCCGTGAAATGTCCCCCGAATACCGCGCTGACCGCACTAAGTCGGCTGACGTGCATGAACCGTCGTCGGCGTTCGTAAAACAAATGTATGCCGAAAAGCTGTCGCAGCCGACACCACCAGGGCGCGACAACATGGTGTTGTTTACCGCGGGCGGCACTGGCGCAGGTAAAAGCACCAGCTTGCAAGCCGCAGCTCAGCAATCTAAGGGCATTCAAAACGCAGAAATGGTGTACGACACCAACATGAACACGTTTGAATCGGCTGACAAAAAGGTCAAGCAAGCCCTGGCTGCTGGCCGCAAGGTCGGTATTGCCTACGTCTACCGCGACCCTGTGGAAGCCTTAAAAAACGGCAACCTGTCCCGCGCATCACGCATGGAAGCCGAACTAGGCACTGGCCGCACCGTACCAATCGAAGAACATTTCCGCACCCACGCTGGCGTTCGGGACGTGATGGAACGGCTGCAAGCAAAGTACGGCAACGACCACCGATTCCATTTGACGGTAATTGACAACAGCCGCGGCCCTGGGAATGCAACAGTGGTAAGCGGTCTTGACAAATTGCCCAAACTGAACCACAATGCAGTTAGAAAGGGGCTAAATGATGCACTCGAAGAAGCATACCGAACTGGAAAGATCAGCGAAGCCATCTACCGCGGAACGCGTGGCAACCCCCGTTGAACACCGCATGAAGCGGATGCACGAACGGGCTGTCCGCACTATCGCCGAAGAAATGGCCGCGTCGCTGAACGCCGCTGTTCGCGCAGGAAAGCCGATCCGATGATAGGGGTGCGCTGCAAATCCTGTCGTTTTTTTAGCGAGGCCCAGGTCATGGGCCTTTGCCGTAGATTCCCCGAAACACAAAATAAACATGAGATGGACTGGTGCGGGGAGCATCAATTGGCCGTTACTGTGGCCATGCCGGTTTATGACATCATGACTGATGAGATGGTCGAACCCAAAAAACGAGGAAGGAAGCCAAAAAATGACCTGCCCGCTGCAACCGCTGAGTGACCGCGTTATTGTCAAACCGCACGTCAGAAAAATGTCTGACATTTTGTACGTTGTCAATAATGAAAAAATGAACGAAGGCAGAATTGTTGCTGTTGGCCCAGCGGTGCGTGAGGTCAGGGTCGGCGAATTTATCAAATACGGCAACGGCACTTATTTGGACTGGCCGATTCAGCACATTGATGGCGTGGATTACCAGATTATTCAGGAAGCTGACATTTGCATGGTTGTGGATGACTAATATGGCTAAAGCACACGACAAACCTATACCCAAAACCACGACCGGCAAGGGCAAAACCTACAACCCGACAGAAAAGGGTGCGGGGATGACTGCCAAGGGTCGTGCCGAATACAATCGCAAGAATGACGCAAATTTAAAACCACCAGCACCACATCCGAAAACTAAGGCCGACGCTGGACGTAAGGCGAGTTTTTGCGCGAGAATGGAAGGGGTGGTAAAACACGCCAAAGGCCCAGCCGAACGAGCCAAGGCATCCCTAAAGAATTGGAATTGTTGAAAGGAACATCATGTCTAATACTCAAGCCATTGGCGTTGCATACGCTGACCCAGCCTTGAACAGTTTTGAAGTTGGCACCGCGTCGGCGCCAATCGCAAACACCGCATCGGGCAACCTAAACCAGATTTATTCAAACACTACTCATGCGTCGGGCGATATGCGTGGCCTGTATGCCCGTGTAAATTTTGCTGGCGCTGGCGCTGGTGAAACCCTGCGGGCGCTGTCGCAAGTGACCGCCGCCCAGGGCGCTGGCCAGACCACCAATGGCGCACACATCAGTTTGTCAGTGAACACTGGTGGCACGATCAGCGGCGCTGCAAACGCAATTCGCGCAACCATCGGCGGTTCGTCCACCAACCCTGGCGGCACCCTGGCTGCACTGCAACTGGATTCGGACTTTGCATCTGGCGGCACATGGAGCAACGCATCATTCCTGCGCGTAACTAACAGCGGCACTGGCGAAGTCGGTAACTTTGCTGCCATGCCCGCAGTAAGCGCAACCGGTGTATTCCGCGCCAAAGTTGGTTCGCCAGTTGTAACGCACACCATTCCCGTTACTAGCGGCGGCACGACTTATTACGTTATGGTCAGCACGGTTGCGTAATGGAAATCAGCCGAGAGTTTATCGAAGCTGAAATTAGCGAGGTTCAGTCTGAATTGCAGAAAGCACAAACTTTTGTAATTCAGGCTGAAACTTCCCTAGCAATTTACCGGATGTTGCTGGCCAAGCTAGACACACCGGACGACGTAGTGGAAAACCCTGGGGGGATTGACTAATGGCCAAAGGACTGTATGCCAACATCCACGCCAAGCGTGAGCGCATAGAGCGCCAGAAAGCCGCGGGCAAAACCCCTGAACGGATGCGAAGCCCTGGTGACCCAGGCGCCCCAACATCCAAAGCCTTTAAACAAAGTGCCAAAACGGCAAAAAACAAATGACACCTGACCAAATTGCTAAACGCCTGGCTGAACTGCAAGAACTGGCGAAGCAACACGAATCCATCCTGTTGCAGATCAGCGGCGCCATCCAAGAGTACAACCGTGTACTGGCTGAACTAAGCCAAACCAAAGGAGCCGACAATGCCGCTGACCAAATCGACATCGAACAAAGCGTTTGAAAAGAACATCAAAGCCGAAGTAAAAGCGGGCAAGCCTGTCAAACAGGCTGTCGCTATTGCTTATTCGGTCAAACGCGAAGCCGCCAAGAAACCAGCCAAGGGTAAGAAATGACCGCTGAAGCCACCGTCAAACGGCGGGGGCGACCCAAAGCTGACCAGCCCCCAGCCGCACTGCCAGTCGATAAGAGTGCCGGACGCCCGCCCAAGTATAGGGACGAGTTTGCTGATGAACTTGTCGAATTTTTTAAGCAGCCGCCCACCAGGGAAGTTGTGGTTAAGGACGCCAAGGGCAACGAAACCACGCAAATCCTGCCTGGCTTTTTCCCGACACTTGCGCGATTTGCAACTAATATTGGTGTGTGCCGTGACACATTGCACGATTGGTCAGTCGCAAAAAACTTGGACGGAAGCCTAAAGCATCCGCGATTTTCCGACGCCTATAAAATAGCTAAGAGTTTGCAAGAGGCGAATTTGGTCGAAGGAACGATCACGGGCGCGTATAACAGCACGTTTGCCATCTTTACGGCCAAGAATGTCCTGGGCTGGCGCGACAAGGTAGAGCAGGAAATAACCGGTAAGGACGGCGCCCCGCTTGCGGGCATTCAAGTCATGTTTGTAAGCCCCGATGGATCAGAGCGCGACATCGAACATTGACCAGGCGGTCGCCAAGGCCCAGTTCCCAGTTAAGCTGGAAGGACTGTTCCGCAAAAGCCGCTACAAAGTTTTGTACGGTGGGCGAGGTGGCGCCAAGTCGTGGGGGATTGCCAGGGCGCTGCTAATCCTGGGCGCCAAAAAGCCCATGCGGATTCTGTGTGCGCGTGAGTTTCAGATCAGCATTAAAGATTCCGTCCACAAGCTGCTGTCCGACCAGATTGAAGCCCTGGGGCTACTGGGCTTTTATGAGATTACGCAAATCAGCATCCGCGGCGCTAACGGCACCGAATTCGCGTTCATTGGCCTGAAGAACAACCCGACCAACATTAAGTCGTTTGAGGGCGTGGACATTTGCTGGGTTGAGGAAGCGCAGAGCGTCAGCCGCATATCCTGGAAAACCCTGATTCCAACCATCCGTAAGCAAGATTCAGAGATTTGGGTGTCATTTAATCCTGAACTGGAAACGGACGAAACTTACCAGCGGTTTGTAGTCAGCCCGCCGCGGGACTGCATTAGCATCAAGATCAATTACTGGGACAACCCGTGGTTTCCTGAAACGTTGCAGTTGGAAATGGAAGCCAGCAAGGGCCGCAATTTTGAGGAATACCAGCAAGTTTGGGAAGGGCTGTGCCGCCAAACGGTGGACGGC
>Ga0181352_1000215_pt1 | contig 26380 bp, 33 predicted proteins | sample Fa13VDMLBSN_FD_130103 | JGI IMG/M metagenome (GOLD analysis project Ga0181352, IMG submission 130103) | Freshwater viral communities from Lake Michigan, USA - Fa13.VD.MLB.S.N | ecosystem: Environmental > Aquatic > Freshwater > Lake | place: USA: Michigan | collected 2013-09-23 | reverse complement strand
TCCGCACGATCGAATTGCACAAGTAGGAGCCAGAGGCATGAACGAACACGAGGCAGCCCACTATCGCAATCTCATCGACATCCATCGGCGCATTCAAGACCCGCTTGTCATCATCAAAGTCGACCACTTGCAGTATCTTCTTGACTGTCTAGAGCCGAAGCCACGCGTCAAGGTCAAAGCCGTGGGGAGTGTGCAGTCATGACCGAAGACCAACTAACCTTCATCGCCACCCGGATCATGGACCGCGTCGAGAGAGACGGCAACGGGATGCAACTGACCGCTCTCGTCGAAGAGCTAAGGGCAGGGCTGGCGATTGTTCAGGCGCATCAACCAGCGCCGATCCAACATGCACCGTTAGTGGGCGAAAGCCAGTATCTGGCGGACCAACTTCGCCAGAGCAAAAATTCGCTCAATTCGGCTGTTGCTGGTCCACGCGAAGGCGCTTTGGCAAGCGATGGCCGGCTTGTTTATCGGTTCACAAATGGCGCGTGGCTGCCGGTGGCCATTAGCTAAAGTCTCAAGTTCGCTTCCCTTCGTCCTGCGTCCCAGACCAACCACAACCAATAGGACGCCATATGGACACCATCAGCCCGACCGCAGAGCGAGTGGCCCGCGCGGCGCACGGCATCGACGAGCCTGAGGTTACACAAGCCACACAGCGCAGGGCCTACGTCGTCCGTGACATCTGGGGCAACATGCGCCGGTTGAACCAGATCACCGATGAAGAGCGAGACGCCGGCCAGAAGTTTGCTGCGCATCTAGAGCTGGCCTATCGTGGCCGATCCATTACCCCCAGCTATGGCCAGCGCCACGCAGAAGGCACGCCAGTCAGCCAGCTCTCAGGCTACGCCGCAGAGGCTGACATGGCGCGTACCGTCGATTACTACGTGTTGCACGCCCAGGCTAAGGCCGCCCTTCCACCATCCGCCCGTATGGCCATGCTGCTTGCCTGCGACGGCAAGACGGCATCCCACATCGGCAAGCTGATTGCTGGCATCACCGACGACAAGCGCGCGGCTGCGAGCGGCGTGGCCTATCTGAAGATCGCCTTGGAGATGCTTACGCACCACTACGGTACCAATCGTCCACGAGCACCGTGACCGGGCTAATTGACAGGCCCTGCAAATCACCGCATAAACGCCACAATGCCGACACAAGCGCCCGAGGCCCAACAGCCTTCCGGGCGCTTCTGCTTTTGGGGCCTCATGAACACCGAACACCGCGTCACACGGGTTCAACTCCTATCAACCGCCGCTCTTGTGCTTGCCGTTGCAGTCTTGGCTCTCCTGAAATGACCGAGGACCTCGACGACCTCGAAGTAGACGAGGCCGATCTAATCATCTGCGACCTCATCGAATTGCTCAAGACTTACCGCCTCGGCGTGAACGCTGCCGTTGAGATGACGACGGAACGAATGGTTGAGTTGTATCCCGAGATCAAGCCTAAGCCAGCCGTGCACTAGGGGACACACTCACATGCGATCATGGATCAAGCGTCGCTATGACCAATACACGCCGCACGGCAAGCTTTGGCTAACGGTTGGCACTATTGCCCTGGTCGTCGACATTGCCATCGGGTTTAACGGCGGCATCTCACAGGCCACGTTCTGGCATGGTGTCGGCGCGGCGATGCTGGCCATGGGCTTCGCATTTCTGCCTGATGCTGCTTACGAGGAATTCGACGCCGGTCGCTATCTCTCGGCTATCGTCCTGGCTCTCTTGTGCGTGCCCATCGGCATCAAGGCTTTTGAGCAGCAAGTCACCTACACGGCCGGCATGCGCCATGGCGAAATCCAGCATACGCAGATCGTCAACGCCCGCCACAGCGGCGCTCAGCAGGCTGTCGAGGAAACCCGCACCAACTTCAAGTTGTTTCAAGATCGGTTGAAGGCCCTGCATGTCGAGCGCACGGCGGCCATGGAAAAGAACCCATGGCTTACGACAGTGCAAGCCGACGCCTTGCGGGATCAGGTCAAGACCCTCGACGACAAGATTGCAGCAGAGATTGCCGGTGGCCGTGGTGGCCGCGCCAAGGGCTGCAAAGCCGAGTGCGAGAAGCTAAAGGACGAGCGCAATAAGGTCCTAAACCAGATTGCCGCCGCTGAAAGCCTCACGGGCCTCGATGCTAAGATTGCGGAGTTGAACACGCAAATTGCCGGGACCAAGGCCGTGCTCGACAAGGAGCGCAACAAGGCCGACACGGCAGAGCATCGCGACAGCCTGAACGTCGCTGTGGCCCAGGTCACGTCTCAAATCGTCAATCTCGTGCGCGGTGAAGCCCCAGCAGAGGCTATCAAAGCCGACGAGATTTCCATGCGCTACGCCACGCTTGGCAGCGCCGGCCTTGGTTCGTTTGCCTTGCTGGTGTTGGCTCCGATTGGGTTCTTTCTCGCCGGCCGCCGCCGCAAGGAAGACCATCAGGCAGACATCGCCCCGCCTGCGACTGTCACTAAGGCTGACACTCGCCCTTCTGTTCTCAAAACCCACACCATTGCCCAGCTTCGGAGCCTCGCAGCGTGACCTGGGTTCTCCACTTCGGCGACAATCAAACTCGCCCCTTGACCAAAGAGGAAGCCAAGCTCTTTGCCAAGGCCAAGCTGAAGGCAGACGGCACACTCGACCGACGCACCAATAAGGCACTACTTAAGATTGAACAGGCTCTTGCTGCCAAGGCAGAGCAAGCATGACCGATGAGCGCGGCAATCCTGGTTATTCCCCAGACGAACGCAGCGACATTCAAGGCCGCATCTGTCTTGGTCTCATGGTTGGGAAATCTCTCAAGAGCATCCTCGACAATGACCCGACGATGCCTACTCGGGAAACGATTTACCGTTGGCTGCATGAAGACGTCGATTTCCATGACAACTACACGCGCGCGCGTGAAGCGCAGGCCGATTATTTTGCTGATGAAATCGCCAATATTGCAGACACTGAGCCTGATCCCAACAAGGCGCGCGTTCGCATCGACGCGCGCAAATGGGCGGCTGGGAAGCTAAAGCCGAAGGTGTACGGTGATAAGCTCGACGTCACAGGAATCGACCTCAAGCTTTCCGATGAGCAGCTTGAATCTAGGCTTACTTTCGTCCTCCGAAAAGCGGGAGCTATTGCTGCTGCTGGAGGAGAAGGAACGCCGGATCCAGCGCAAGAAGTTCTTCAGCATGTACCCGGAGACGGGACCACTAAGGCGTGAGCTGTACGCCAAGCACATGACGTTTTTTGCGGGCGGCACGCAGCACATGGAACGCTGCATGATGGCCGCAAACCGCGTTGGCAAGACCTGGGGCGTCGGTGCTTACGAGACGACATGCCATCTGACGGGGCTCTATCCTGACTGGTGGGTTGGGCGGCGGTTCAAGCGGCCGATTGAGGCTTGGACAGCCGGCGACACCATCGAGACGACTCGAGACGTCATTCAGGTGGCGTTGACGGGCGTCGGAGGCGAGGGCGGCGACGGCGAGCTTGGAACGGGAATGATCCCCGGCCATTTGATCGTTGGTAGCCCAAGCACGAAACGCGGCATCTCTGGTGCATTTGATACGATCCGAGTCCGGCATGTGACGGGCGGTGTCAGCAAGATCGGTTTCAAAGCCTACGATCAAGGACGGGCCAAGTTTCAGGGCACGAAGAAGGACTTGGTTTGGCTCGACGAAGAGCCTGACATTCACGTTTACGAAGAGTGTGTGCTTCGCCTCACGGCCACGACGCCAGGCGATGAAAACGGGCTGATGCTTTGCACGTTCACGCCGCTGAATGGCATCAGCAAGGTGGCACTGAAGTTCCTGCCGGAGTTAGCGCCGCAATGAAGACAGCCGAAGCCGAGCTTGAAGGCATTTACGGGTTCAAGAAGATCAGCGTTAACCTTTGGCGTGGCGACCACTATTGGGCGACGATCAAAAGTGATGGGCGCATTCGGTTTAGCGTCGAGAAGCCGACCACCGAATGAGCCGCCTCTGCGTTCAGGCCACGTGGGACGACGTCCCTCATCTCTCGGCCGAAACCAAAGCGCAAATGCTCGACGCCATGCAGCCGCACATGCGGGACGCGCGGACTAAGGGCGTTCCGACCATGGGCTCGGGCGTCATTTATCCGGTGCCTGAGAGCGTTGTTGTTGAGCAGCCCTTCGAGATCCCAGATTATTGGCCACGCGCGTATGGCATGGACGTCGGCTGGAACCGAACGGCAGCAATCTGGGGCGCCTGGGATCGACATAGTGACACGGTGCATCTCTACGCTGATCACTACATGGGCCAAGCCGCGCCCGCCATTCACGCCGACGCAATCAAGGTCAAGGGTGAGTGGATTTGGGGCGCGATCGATCCGGCCAGCGCTGGCGCAAGTCAGAAGGACGGCCAGTCGCTACGCATGGAATACCAGCGTCTAGGGCTTAACCTTGTCGATGCCGACAACACCGTCGAGGCGGGCATTCACGCTTGCTATCAGCGCATGGTGTCGGGTCGGCTCAAGATTTTCTCGACGCTGCGCAATCTCATCTCCGAGCTCCGCATCTACCGACGCAACGAGGATGGCAAGATCATTAAAGAGAATGACCACGCGATGGACGCCATGCGCTACCTGATCATGTCCGGCATGAAGGTCAGCAAGACCGCGCCGTATCTTGACGAAGAGCAGCCGCATGAGCGCAAGACGCGCAACGCGAGCACGGGCTACTGATGGGCGATTTCCCCGAGATGCTCGACCCCATGGCCGACGCGATGGCCCCGCAGATGATGACGCCGCAATCGGCTGAGATCATCCCATTTGCGCCGATGTTTGAGCCGCCGCCTTCGCCTGAGTTGATCGCGCTGCGCAAGATAGTCATGGGCTTGCAGCGTGTTGCCAGCTCGCCTAATGCGGTCGATGAGTTCGACGATTCCCGCATTGCTGGACTCGGTCAATTGGTGGTCCGCGAATACGACCTTGACGACGACAGCCGCAGCGATTGGAAGGCCACGGCAACTCGCGCCATGGACCTTGCCCGCCAGAAGCGCGAGGAGAAGTCGAGCCCGTGGCCTGGCGCGTCCAACGTCAAATACCCGATGCTTGCCACGGCTGCGCTGCAGTTCGCTGCTCGCGCCTACCCTGCTATTGTTGATGGCCCGCGCATCGTCAAGTGTCAGGTGATCGGCCGCGACGAAAACGGCATGAAGGCTGCGGCCGCTGACCGCGTCTCCCAGCACATGAGCTATCAGCTTATGTATGAGGTCGAGAACTGGGAGAGCGACCTAGACACGGCCTTGCATCAATTGCCCATCGTGGGTTGCTGCTTCAAAAAGGTTTACGCGGAGCCGAGCAAGCCGGCTGGCTTCTGCGATGACTTGGTGTCAGCCTTTGACGTGGTGGTCAACCAAAGCGCTCGCTCGCTCGAAAGCGTGCCGCGCATCACCCACAAGCTAAGCCTCTATCCGCATGAGATCATCGAGCGGCAGCGTGACGGCCGGTTCAAGGAGTTCGACTTTAAGGGCAGCGGCGAGGATAGCAGCGACCCCGACAGCCCGCATGAATTCCTCGAGCAGCAACGCTACTGGGACAGCGACGAAGACGGCTTCCCCGAGCCCTGGATTGTCACGGTTCACAAGCAAACTCAGACCGTCGTCAAGCTTGTAGCCGGGTTTGACCTCGATTCGATCCAGATTGATGAACGCAAGTTCCGCATTAAGCAGATGTCGCGGATCAAGTATTTTGTGAAAATCCCGTTCATTCCAGACCCGCAAGGCGGCTTTTACGACATCGGTTTTGGCAAGCTGCTTGAGCATCTGTCGGACGTGATCGACACGACCATCAATCAGATGATGGACGCCGGCACGCTGCAGAACGCGGGTGGCGGCTTTATTGCGGCTGGTGTCGACATCTCCAAGGGCAAGGCGGAAGTCCGCTTGCGGCCCGGACAGTACAAGACGGTGCAGACGGCGGTTCCTGACCTTCGCGCCGGCATCGTCTCGATGGAGCATCCAGGCCCCAGCAAGACGCTGTTTGAGCTTTTGTCGCTGATGATCGACAGCGGGCGCGACATCGCCAGCATTCAGGACATTCTTGTTGGCGACAGCCCGGCCAACGAGACCGCAACCACGACAATGGCCAAGATTGAGCAGGGGCTCAAGGTGTTCACGGCCATCTATAAGCGCATCTATCGGGCGCTGCGCTCTGAGTACAAGATGATCTTCGAGATCAACAAGCGCGGTCTCGACGGCGTCAAATACGTGGCCTTGCTCGACGAGCCAGCCGAGGTCACGCAGGCCGACTACATGGGCGACATGGACGTGATGCCCACGGCCGACCCAAATACGATTACGGATATGCAGCGCATGTCCAAGGCGCAGTTCGTGCTTGAAGAGGCCAAGGCCGGCAATCCGCATATCAACATGTTCGAGGCGACCAGGCGGGCGCTTGAAGCCGCGCGCGTCGACAACGTTGAAGGCGTGCTTGTTCCGCCGCCGCCGCCAGATCAGCCGCCGCCACCGACGCCAGAAGAAAAGCTGGCCGAGATCAAAGCTCAGTCGATGCGCGACGAGATTGAAGCCAAGCGCGAGATGGCCGCGATCGACATCGAGTCCAAGCTGGCCGACGCGCAACGCAAGATGATTGAGGGTGAGCAGAAAATGGCCATGATGGCCCAGACGCTCGACATGAAGCAGCGCGAAATTGAGATTCAGGCATCGGCGCTTGACGTCAAAGCTCGAGAGGCTGACTTGCGTGCTGCGGAAGTCGAAATGAAGCACGAGGTTGCCTCGGCTGGCTACAAGGCCAAATGAAGATCGACCCGGAGACGTTTGACGAGTGGCTGGCACACCCGATGACAGAGGCACTGTATCGGGCCATGGCCAGCCTAGAAGAACAAGCAAAGTCATCGTGGATGAGTACGTCATGGGGCGCGGGCAACAGTGACCCGGAAACCCTGGCGAAGCTGCGTAGCCGAGCAAGCACGCTCAGTGAGTTGAGACACATGACAGCCGAGCAATTAGAGGGATTACTCTCATGACAAAAGCAGCGGCACTAAGGGTGCCAAGTCTGAATCTGTCCGGCATTGACCCCGTTGAATACAAGGTGGTCGTGCTTCCGGTTGAAGAGAAGGGCTATGTCGAACTGAAAGGCGGCTTCAAGCTGCACAAGCCTGACGAGACGAAAGAGCGCGACAAGCACGCCGCGATGGAAGGCGACCTTGTTGCGGTATCACCGCTGGCGTTCTCCTACGAAGAATGGCCCGCAACCGCGCGCAAGCCAACTTCAGGCGACCGTGTCGTGTTTGCTCGCTACGCCGGCATTACGATCACCGGATCTGACGGCAAAGAATACCGCGTGATGAACGACAAAGACGTTGTGGCGGTGCGCCGATGAGCGACGATCTGAACCAAGGCGTTGCCGTCCCCGGCGAAGGCAGCGCGCCCGCATCGCCGCCGCCAAGCGTCGACAACGAGCCGGCAGACCGCGTCGAACAGGGCGACCATCAGCAGCCAGCCGGCGACGACACCGAATCCCGCGCGAAAGCCATGGGCTGGGTGCCGAAAGAAGAGTTCCGAGGGCCACCCGAAAACTGGCGGGACGCCTCGGAGTTCGTCAAGCGCGGCGAGGAAGACTTGCCGATCGTGCGCGAGCGGCTTCGTGCTGCGACCCGCAAAATCTCCGAGCTTGAAAGCAACTTCAACCAGCAGGTTGCCCGCCTCGAGAAGATGTCCGAAACGGCGCTCAAGCGCCAGCGTGACCAGCTTGTCGGCGCCTATGAAAACGCTATGCGCCAGGCGGTCGAGACCGGTGACACGCAACGGTATGACCAACTTCGCCAGGACATGGGGCAGGCGGTCGAGCGTCACGACGCGCAAATTCGCGAAGTCGCAGAGCCGAAACCGCAACAGCCCGCCCGCGATCCAGATGCCGACGCCTGGATTCAGCGCAATTCGTGGTTCAACGCCGACCGTGAAATGCAGCTTGTTGCTGTGGCGAGGTCCGATGCTCTGGCACGGGAGCGGCCGGGCCTGTCGATGCGCGAAAACCTCGCCGAGGTCGAGCGCTACGTTCGATCCCGCTATCCAGACAAGTTCGGCGCTTCGCGAGCACAGCCCCTCAACCTTGAAGGCGGCTCGCGAATTGCCAATGGTGGCCCTCGTCAAAAGGGCGCGTCCGATCTCCCGGCCGACGCACGCGCGCAAGGTGAGCGCTTCGTCAAGCAGGGTCTCTTCAAGAACATATCCGAATACGCTTCGGACTATTGGGCTCAGGATCAATGAACCAGATCATCAAGCAACCGTCACCCCGCATCGAAGCCGAACGTCAGCAACGTCGGCGCCGTGAAGACACGGGCCTCAGTCGCCGCAGGAATCTGGCGATCACGGGCGAGATGGACCCAAACTTTACCTATCGTTGGGTCAACGACGAGCCGGGGCGCATGCACGCTCTGACGGTTGCGGATGACTGGGAGGTTGTGACGTTCGACCAGAAGGGACCGAAGGACGTTTCCGTCGGCACTGGTGCAGAACGCATTGTCGATCGGCGTACCGGCAAACGGGCGATCTTGCTGAGGAAGCGAAAAGACTACTACGTCGGCGACAAAGCCAAGGAACAGGCAATGATCGACGACACTGAGAAATCAATCAAGCGCGGCCAACTCAAGAGCGAGTCCGGCACGCCTGAAGCGGGCGGCTACGTGCCGCAAGCGATCAGCGTATCCCACGGCGGCGCATTTAAACCCTAACCCCTCATCAGGACATAACCCATGGCAAACGCCAATACGCCGTTCGGGCTGCGCCCGGTTCGGCATCGCAGCGGTGCGCCTTACAACGGCGCCGCGACACGCTACTTTGTGCCGGCTTCCGACAGCACGGCTCTCTACATTGGTGATCCCGTCATCATCGCCGGTTCGTCCGACGCTGACGGCGTGGCGACTGTGACCCGCGCCACCGCTGCTGGCGGCGCGTTTCTGCTTGGCCCGGTGGTTTCGGTTGAGTCTGAAACCCGCGATTCCCTCACCTACCGCGCGGCCTCGACCGCTCGCTATGTCTGGGTGGCCGACGATCCCGATCTCCAGTTTGAGATCCAGGAAGACGGCGTCGGCGGCGCTCTGGCCGTGACCAGTGTTGGCCAGAACGTTGACCTTGTTGCCGGCACGGGCTCGACCGTTACCGGACTTTCCGGCTTCCAGGCGGATAGCTCCACGGCGGCGACGACCAACACGCTTCAGCTTCGGATCATGGGATTCTCTCGGAGGATCGACAACGAAGTGGGCAACGCCAACGCCAAGATGCTTGTCAGCATCAATCTGCACACGCTGCGCAACCTGACCGGCATCTAAGGAGATCTGAACCATGGCCGTTATCACAACTGGCAATCACCCAAAGGCCCTATGGCCTGGGATGCACAAATTCTGGGGCCGGCAGTATTCCGAGCACCCGCAGGAGTGGTCGCAGATCTTTGAGACGGAAACCTCCGAGAAGAATTACGAAGAGGATACCGAGGTCACTGGCTTCGGCTTGGCTAAAGAGAAAAACCAGGCAATGGCTGTTGAGTTCGACAGCGAAAGCCAGGGGCCGACCAAGCGCTATACGCACGTCACCTACGGCCTCGGCTACATCGTGACGCGCGAAGAGCAGGAAGACAACCTTTATGAGGTCGTCTCTAAGCGTCGCATCAAGGCGCTTGCCTTCTCGGTTCGCCAGACGGAAGAGATCGTTGCCGCCAACATCCTGAACCGTGCGTTCAACTCGAGCTACACGGGCGCGGACGGCAAGGAGATGATTGCGACGGACCACCCGACCGTGGACGGCACGCAGTCGAACGAGTTGACGACGGCAGCCGACTTCAGCGAAGCGTCGCTTGAAGACTTGCTGATCCAGATCATGGAAAGCAAGAATTCGCGCGGTTTGCGCATCTCGCTGATGCCGAAAAAGCTGATCGTGCCGCCGTCTCTGGCGTTTGACGCGGAACGCGTCATGAATTCGACGCTGCAGAGCGGCACGGCCAACAACGACGTTAACGCCGTCAAGTCGATGGGGTTGATTAAGGGCGGCGCGGTCGTCAACCACTACCTGACCGACTCGGATGCGTTTTTCGTCCAGACCAACGCCCCGAACGGTTTGATGCGGTTCAACCGGCGCGCAACCGAGTTCCGTCAGGACAACGACTTCGATACCGAGAACGCCAAGGCCAAGGCCACGCTTCGTTTCAGCGTTGGTTGGACCGACTGGCGCGGCATCTTCGGCAGCCCTGGCGCATAAGGAGGTTCACGCATGCCGGTTACTCGTTTTCCTGGCGGCGTGGCCGTGGGTGGCGCTCACACGGGCGCCACTACTGCTTCCGCTATGCTTGTTATGCGCGGCTCATTCAGTTCGACGTCATCCACTCAAGTTCTGATCGGCACCTTGCCGGCCGGAGCGCGCGTGACTGACGTTCGGTCCTGGGGCGGCGGCACGGGCGGCACTAACCCAACGGTTGACGTTGGCACGGTGGCTGATGACGACGGTTTTGCCAATGAGCTTGATGCAGACGGCAATTCGTCCGGCTTTGTGGCTGGCACGCTTGGCGTCTTGTGCAACACCGCGTTGACCGTTCCAACCCCGGTGTACGGCAAGGTTGGCGCGTCGGCAGCATCAGGCGGCTCAACGGTCGTGCACATTCACTACATCGTCGAGGACGTCTGATGCCGGACGGGATGAAGTACACCCGGATCTCGACGGCCACGACGACGGTCGTCAAAAGCGGCAAGGGCAAGTTGCAAAGCATCACGCTTAACAAGCCCGTCGCGTCCTCGACGATCACGATTTACGACAACACGGCCGGATCTGGCACGGTCATTGGGCTTATCACGAACACCACGGACGTGAAGCCCTATGACGTGACGTACAATCTGAACTTCCAGACCGGCCTCACCATCGTGACCAGCGGCGCGGATGATTTGACGGTGGTCGCAGGATGAGTGGCGAGGGCTACAGGTCAGGGGACTACTACGTCCTTTGCGACGAGTGCGGGTTTAAAGTCAGGTCGTCTGACACCCGCATGCGTTGGGATAATCGACGTGTGTGTCTCAAGGATTGGGAGCCCCGCCACCCGCAAGACTCGGTGCGCGGCAGACGGGATCGCCAACGCGTCCCCGACGCCCGCCCCGAACCTGCCGACGTGTTTCTCAATCCGAACGACGTCACAGCGGACGACCTCTGATGGCCACATCTGGCACGATCACTTACAGCCTAACGGCGCGCGGCGTGGTCACGCATGCGCTGCGGCGCATTCGCGTTACGCCCGTGTTTGACGATCCATCCGCCGAAGACATGGCCATGGGGATCGCAGAGTTAAACCTGATGCTCAAGGGCTGGCAGTTGACCGGCCCGCATCTGTGGCGGCAGACCGAAGGCTCCGTCACTCTGCTGGCGAATACAGCTTCCTACGTTTTGTCGCCGCGTCCGCATCGCATCAGCGAATGCCGCTACCGTGACGCCAACAGTCGTGACCTGCCGATGGAGGAGCTAACCCGCGTCGAATATTTTGAGATGCCGCTCAAGACGACGACAGGCATTCCGACGCAATACTACATGGACCCACAACGGTCATCGGCAACGCTCTACATCTGGCCGGTGCTGTCTGCCGTCACGACGGAAACCCTGAAATACACCTACAGCCGCGTGTTTGAGGACGTGGCCAGTGCGGACGAAGATTTGGACATCCCGCAAGAGTGGCTGGATGTCGTGTCGCTGGCGCTGGCCGACAGGCTGCAAGGCTTCTATGGCAAGTCAGACGACCGGCTGACGGCTCGCGCTCAGGCATCGGTAGCTACGGCCAAAGCCATGGACCGTGAAGACTACGTGCGCTTTGTTCCGGATATGCGCCGATGAGGTTTCCCATCGCCCTCGGCACGCAAAGCAACAAGGGCAAATCCCCCCTTGAGGGCATCGCTCGGCTGATCAACTGCCGCGCTGAAGTCGTAGGCGACGAGCAAAGGGTTAAGGTCGCGACACATGCTGTGGCTGGGCTGACCACGCTCGGCACGCTGTCAGGCTCCGGTGGCATCCGCGCTATGCTGGAGGTCGACGGGATCGGCTATGCGGTGTGCGGCCGCGTCGTGCATCAGTTCGAAGCGGGCGGCACAAGCACGGTTTTTGGTGGCATGCCATCTGACGGGCTCGTCACTATGGCGCGCAACGCGCGATCAGCCGGCGCGCAAACAATGATCGTGTGCGATGGGCTGGGGAAGTTTATCCAGGGCGGCTCTGTCGTCGACATCACGGACACAGACTTCGGCTCGCCCAACTCGGTCTGCTCCGTGGCCAATCACTTTGTTACGTCGTCCCCGGATGGGTATCTGAGATCAAGCGAGATCAACGACGCCACCGGCTGGGATGGCCTGGACGTGACGGCGGCGCAGTCGGACCCGGACGGGCTGCTCAGGGCGGTTTCACGTGGAACCAGCGTGATTGCCTTTGGTCAACGGTCGTTTGAGGTTTGGGACTACACGGGCAGCAATGACGGGTTTCCGTTCCAGCGTTCACAGTCAAGCCGCGTCGGCTGCTGGTCTGCCGCTTCTGTCGTTTCCGCTCCGATCATTCGGCCCGATCTGGTCACGGACGCCATTGCCTGGGCGGCGACGGATCGTGACGGCGCTTATGCGGGGATTGTCATTCTCGATGGCTACACGGCGCGCAAAATCAGCCATCACGACGTTGACCGGGACATGCGCGACTGCGCAGATCCAACGACCATCACCGGCATGAGCTGGACCGACGCCGGCCACGCTTACATGGCTTGGACCATCCCAGGCGTGACGACGTGGGTTTACGACACGGCCACGAGCCTGTGGCACGAACGTCAGAGCTATGGCCAAGGGCATTGGAACATTGGCACGACGATGGTGCTTGGCGGGCGCGTGGTTGGCGGCCATCGAAGCTCGCCCAATCTTTACTTTGTCGACCCGAACGCCAACGACGAAGCCGGCACGCAGCTTGTCATGACGGTGCAAACCCCGCCCGTGCATGCCTTTCCCGATCAGATTGAGGTCAATGCTTTGTATTTGGATTGCGTCACCGGGGTCGGACTCAACACCACGACGCCGGCTGATCTTGACCCCGTCGTGTCGATGGCCATGAGCCGAGACGGCGAGACATGGGGGACGGAATTAAGCCGCGCGCTTGGCCGGCAGGGCAACAGCAACAAGCGGCTTGCCTGGCATGGGCTTGGGACGTCGGATCATCGCGGCATCAGCTACAAGTTTTCTGCCTCGGCAAAGGTGGTGAAAACGTTCATGAGCATCGCGGCTGATGGGGCCAAGATAGCCGCATGACGCTGACCCTACCGCCCGCGCATGAATCCGGGACACTTGAGCAAGGGCGGTTTCGCGAGCCGTGGTATCGGTGGTTCTTTGACGCCACCAAATTGCTCAACAGCCTGAACAGCACCCTGACGGCGCTGTCTGGCGACGTTGGCGGGCTGCCTACGTTTGGCACGGCGGCAACGGAAGACACAGGCACGTCAGGTGAAAAAGTACCGCTCCTCAACGGCGTCAACGCGTGGTCCGGGCAACAGTATTTCGCCATGGCTACCTTGACGGATGCGGCCAGCATTGCGTGGGACCTCAATACCGGGCAGGTGGCCACGGTAACGCTGACCGACAATCGCACGCTGGCCAATCCGACCAACATGCGAAACGGCGGCACCTATCAGTTGATCGTGCGGCAGGACGGAACCGGCTCACGGACGCTTGGCTATGGCTCGGCATACAAGTGGCCATCGGCCACGGCTCCGACGCTCACCACGGCGGCGAGCTCCATTGACCTGCTGACGTTCATCAGCGACGGGTCAAGCATGTATGGCGTTGCCGTGAAGGCGTTTGGCTAATGCCGCTGATTTACCCAACCGGGCACTTCGCCAGCGGGCGGCAGGCGCCGGCGTTAATCTTGAACGGCACCGACGAGTATCTGAGCCGCACGCCATCGGTGAGCAGCTTTCCGGCCAGCACGCGGGCTTGGTCAGTTTGGGTTTACCGCACGACTGCCGCCAGTAACGACCCCATCATGAGTTCGGCTCAGTCGGTCTCGGATGGGCGGATCTACATCAACTCGAGCAATCAGATTGTCTACCACGAGCGCGCGTCTCCTGGGCTTTCCACCAAATGCCTCGTCACTTCGACCACGGCGGCCCTTGTGGCAAACACGTGGTTCCATGTGTTTGTCGTGGTGAACTTTTCCGCGGCGAGCGGCGAGCGGGTGCGGTTCTGGGTCAACGGGACTGAGACGCTTAAGACAGTCTCGACCGCTTACGACGGAACGTCTTCCATTGGCCTCACGCTGGCGCATCAGATCGGCCGCGATCAGGTGAGCGGTGACTGTTTCGGCGGCAAAATTGCCCGGTATCACTGGATGGACACAACAACAGCGAGTGTCAGTGATTTCGGCGCGCTTGACGGTGGGGTCTGGAAGGCAAAGCCCAACCCCGCGCCGACCTACGGCAACAATGGGTTTTTCTTCGATTTCAGTGATGCAAACGACCTCGGCAACGACGCCGGGTCAACGCATGACCACGCACTCAACAACATCGACTCGTCCAACTACACGAGCGATGGCCCGCCCATCTTGGAGGCCTAAGCCATGCCCTCACTCGGTTCTCTGTTTGGCAGCTTCACGGGTGCCAACCAAAAGAAATACGCCGACCAAGCCTATCAGCAGTCTTCAGCGGCGCTTCAGGGCGGCTACGACCAGGGCCGCGAGCAGATGGAGCGGTACAACACGCAGGCTAGGGGCTACCTACAGCCCTACGCCCAACAGGGCGGGCAGGCTAATCAGCGCTACGGCACCTATCTCGGACTGAACGGCGCCGACGCCCAACGTGGCGCACTGGCTGAGTATGCGGGCCAAGACCCGTTCCGGCAGCACAACGAGGACATGGCCACCCGGGCGATGTCACGGCGCTATAATCAAATGGGCATGCTCGACAGCGGCAACAGCCGGCTCGCCATGAGCCGCGCCATGCTCGACCGTGGAAGCCAGGACTATGAGGCGTATCTCAACCGCTTGGCCGGCATGGGACAACAGGGATACGGCGCGTCATCGGCCATGGCCGGCATGGACAGCAGCCTTGGAAACAACCTCGGCCAGATGCGGATGGGGCTGGGTCAGGCCCAGGCCGGGAACGCGATCCAATACAACAACGCCAGAAGCGCTGCTGACAGCATCTTGCCGAACAACCTGATCAAGCTTGGGGGAATGGCAATCTCTGCCTACACGGGCATGCCGATGGGCATGCGTCCGCAAGAGCAAGACGACGGCAAGAACGGCGGAATCAACTCGCTGCAGGGCTACCTCAACGGCTACGGAGCGAGGGTCTGACATGCCAAGCCTTCCTCAATACTTGATGGGGCTGCAGGGCCAGCTTGACTTTGAGCCCATCAACCAGGGCCTGGGTCGCTACTTCCAACAGCAGCAACTCCAGCGCGAGAACGAATTTAAGCAGCGCCAGATGGGCATGGACGAGCAGCGCCTCGGCTTTGAGGGCGAGCGGCTGGGCTTTGACCGGGCGGCGGCAACCCGCGCGCAAGAGCTGTTCCCGTTGCAGCGGCAGCAAATGCAGGGCGGCATCAGCGCGCAGAATCAAGCCTTGCGCTCTGCTGAGCAAGAATACGGCTTTAAGGGCGAAATGCATCCGCTCGAACTTGCGGCCAAGCGCAAGGCGCTTGAATCGCAGAAGTTCGGAACGATCAAAGAGGGCGATATCCCCTATGCCGTCGACCCCAGTGCGCCGGGTGGCGTTCGCTTCCTTGAGGTTCCCAACGCATCAGGGCCTGGGCAAAAAAAGTTCAACGAAAAGGCGGCAGAAGGCACCGCAGAGCGCTATGTGGCTATTGCCAAGCATGGCGACACGATCCCAGAGCAGATGTTTAACCTGAAGCGGCTTGAAGACCTCAGCACCGTCATTGGAGCGCCGAACGCTAAAACGCAAATCGCCGCCAAGTTCGGGCCGACGTTAAAGGCGATGGGGCTCGACCCCAAAAATATGTCCGAGATCGAATTGTTTTCGTCTCTGGTCAGCAAGATGGCGCCCAATCTGCGCCCTCCTGGATCTGGCGCAACGTCCGATTTCGACTTGCAACAGTACATCAACTCGTTGCCTCAGATCGTTCAGACTGTCCCTGGACGGCAGATGCTTATTCAGCATTTGCGCGCCGTTGCGCAGTATTCGGACGCGCAAGCCAAGATCGCCAAGAAAGCGATGCTGGGCAAGATCACGCGCGATCAAGCCGAGATCGAAATTGAATCCCTACCCGATCCGCATTCAATCTGGCGGCAGGCTGTTGGCCAGCAAACTGCGCCGACAACTCAGGCCGCGCCGGCTGCGCAAGCGGGTGGGCCGCAACCAGAAAGGGCCGTACGCGTGCGCACGCCTGAAGATGCGCGCAAGCTGCCAAGCGGCACGACGATCATCCTGCCTGACGGGTCACTTGGGAGAGTTCCATAATGGCTGACCCCTGGGCAGACTTTCGTATTCAGGCGCAGCAAGCGCCAGCCGCCGATCCCTGGGCAGACTTTCGCGTTGAGGCCCAATCGCCTATTCAGCGGCCCGCGCCAATTCCACGCCCCGGCCCCGTCGAGCGGCCAATGGATGCTCCGGCTCGCCAGCGCACGCCGGGTCGCAGCTTGGCGCCACCCGCCGCTATGCCAGGGGCCGATGCCACAGCAACGGGCATGGCTGAAGAGCCAACGGCACCGGGAGCCGGCAGGTTTGCCAAGCCGGACGGATCGCCAGCGCTTGAAGCGCCTCGCGGCGTTCCGTCCCGCGAGGAAATCCGCAAAATCCTTGACGGCGCCCCGCCTGACATCCGCAAGAAGGTGCTCAAAGAATGGGCTGACGCAAAGGTCAAGGAAGAGCGCTCCCAGGGCGGCATGAAAGCCGTCAACACATGGATCGACGACCGCGTCAGAACGTTGGCGCGAGGCACGCCGGTCGGCTCCTGGCTCGATGAAGCCAACGCGGCAGCCTATAACCTCGTTGGCGTCCCGTATGACGAGCAGCTTGCTTATGAGCGGGCCAAAGACGAGGCGCGCGACTCTGAAGCATCGACGCTTGCCACGGTGCCAACGCCGCTAGGCGATCTTCCGGTGACGACATCGGGACTTGAAAAGCTGGCAGGTGGCTTGGCTTCAACGCGCGCGTTCCCTGGCCTTACCCTCATGCAAGGAGCGTCATTGATCCCGCGCACCGTCAACGCGACAGCCACAGGCGCTGCGTATGGTGGCCTATACGGAGCCGGTGAGGGCGACACCCTTGGAGATCGTGCAGTCAACAGCGCAGTTGGCACATTGACGGGTGGCGCGCTTGGCTCTGCAATTCCCGTGGTTCAAAACGCTGTCACGGGGCCAATCAACTCTCTTGCGCGATATATGAACCGCCCCGGCGTTCCTGTTGCTGGAATGGATCGCCGCGCGGTGACGAAGGTTGCGGGCTCCATGGAGCAAGACGGAGTTCCTGCCGCCTACGCTCAACGGCGCGCGGAGCTTGGCCCCGAAGGCATGCTTGCCGACATGGGCGATAATCTCCGCATGGATGCCGCCCGCCTAGCGCGCAATCCTGGCGAGGCTCGCAGCACCGTCATCAATGCGCTCGATGCACGTCGGCAGGGCTCGCAAGGGCGCATAACCGCCGAGCTCGACGACGGAATTGGAGCGCCATTACCCGTCCCGCAAACGGTTGAGCAGATTCGCCAGACGGCCTACGCGCAAGCGCGGCCCTTCTATGATGAGTTTTACCAGACGCCGATCCCCTACACGCAAGAACTTGTGACGGCGCTGCAGCGTGTTCCGCAATCAGCTTGGCAGCGAGCCGCACAGCTTGCGGAAATGGAAGGCGTAAACCTTCAGAACGTGATGAACACTGGTCGCGGTATTGACCTTGTCAAGCGGGCTGTCGACGACATTGCTAGCGGTGCCGAACCTGGGTCAAACCTGCAGCGCATCTCTCGCGATCTGTCCCGAAACATCAGAAACGCAACCGATGACATCCTAAGCCCAGGCGGCACGCCGCAAACCAGAGCGCAAAGCCCATGGGCGCAGGCGCGCCGTCTTGCTGGCAATTCGAAGCAATTTGAGGAAGCGGTGGACATGGGGCGCGGCGCCTTCAGCCGCAACCTGTCTCCGGATCAGATGCGCGTCGACCGTGGCCGACTGGGTTTCAACCAGCAAGCCGCTTACGACATTGCCGCCCGAGATCAGGTTCGCCAGATTGCGGGCAACGCTTCTTCGGCTCAGGGCTCGACCGGAGACAACGCGGTGCGCCGCGCTCTCGGCTCCGACAATGCCCGCGAGAAATTGGAGCTGATTGCAGGCCCGCGCGCAGCGCAGAACATTACCCGCCGATTGGACGCTGAGTCGACATTTGCGCGCACTCAGAACGACGCCACGGCTAACTCGATCACATCGACCATGAATGCAGCGGCCAAGAAGTGGCCGGCGCCTGACGGTGGTGCGGAGGCGAGGGCTGAGTTGATTAAGTCGTCGCTGCAGGGCCAAGCGATGGCGTTGGCTCACCGCATCGTCAATTCGATCCGAAATGGCGCCGTTAACGAGCGGCTTGTTCGCGAGCAAGCCGACGCCGCCCGCATGCTGGTTGCGCAAGGCGCAGATCGTGACGCTATCGTTGGCGCTCTCATCCGGTTTTCGCAGCGTCAACGGCTGAACGGTCAACGCAGTCAGGCGATTGAGCGTGTCATCCGCGACCTGATGCAAGCGCCGCGCGGCTTGGCCGTTCAAAGCACCACGTCAGAATAACACCCCTCCCAAGTATCCGCGTTCCCTTCAACTTTGAGCCGCAAGGACTCAGGGAATGACCGACTCTATCGCAGTGTTTAGCCCGATGGTGCGCATCACGGATGCGTCGGGCAATCCCGTCTCAAACGGGACCGTCGAATTTTACGAAGCGGGCACGTCCACGCCGAAAACCGTCTACGCCGACAAAGACCTGACCTCGTCACTCGGGACGACGGTTTCGACGGATTCGTCCGGCTATCCGAAGACATCCGGCAACGCGCGCACATTGGTGTTCACTGGCACCAGCGCTTTCAAGATGATCGTGAAGGACTCGGCCGGCACCACGCTTGTCACCCATGACAACGTCCCCGGCGCTGTCGCAACGCCAGCAACTGACGAGATTGCCCTTCCTGAGACCCCGGTCAGCTCCAAAACCAGCACATACACCGTCGTCGCGGCCGATCAGGGGAAGGTGATCAACGCCAACCCGACCTCGGGTAGCTTTGCGATCACGCTGCTGTCGGCGGTTACGGCAGAAGACGGGTTCCGCGTCACCGTTCGTCATGCAGGCACGGCAAACGTTGTTACCATCCGCACCACGGCCGGCCAAACCATTGGCATTTCCGGCGCTTCCGTCACGTCGTTTTCGCTCAAGAGCCTCGGCGAATCCGTGCAGTTCGTTTCGGATGGCGGCAACTGGTATGTGGACGGCTCCACGCCCGCGCTGATGCTGGACGGGCTGGCGTTCTTTAAGATCGCGGACCGCCTGACCGCGCCACCAAGCTCCCCCGTTGGTGGAGCCCGCTACATCATCAACGGCACGCCCACGGGCGTTTGGTCAACGCTCTCGTTCGCGCAGCACGACGTCGTGGAAAGCGACGGCAACGGATCGTGGTTCCGCTACACGCCAACTGAAGGCTGGCTCGCCTACGTTGAGGACGAAAACCTTTACACGGCCTTCATCGGCAACGCCTGGGCCGATCAGACCGGCATGTCAACCCCGTCGACGTCAACCCTCAAAATGGGCATTTGGCTTGACCAGAGGGCAGACGGCACGTCTACCGGCAGCACCACGCCAGGCGCTTGGACGACGCACACGCTGCAGACGGAGTCTGCCAACTCCATCACGGGCGCGTCTCTGGCATCCAACAAGATCGCTCTTCCTGCCGGAACCTACAACGTCGATGCTGACGGAGTGTTCTCGCGCGCGGACGGCGCACAACTGCGGCTGCGACTGGAAACGGCCGGCACGATCTTTTATGGCATCAACGGCGTGTCCGGTTCCGGCGCGGACGGTACGCATGGCAGCCAGGTCGTCGCGACCTTCACGCTGGCCAGCTCTGATAACCTGATCCTTGAATACTACCTGCAGACCAACTCGAGCGGCAACGCGCTCGGCACGGCGATGTCAATTGCCAGCAACCTTGAAACCTATGCGTATGTCCGGGTTTTGAGCCTTACGGCATTGCAGGGGCCGCAAGGTGCGCAAGGCGCGCAGGGCACAGACGGGCTCGACGCCTCATTTGACTATGCCTGGAGCACGGCCACATCAGGAGATCCGGGCTCAGGTAAGATTAGGGGCAATCACGCGACCGTTGCCAGTATTACAGAAATTGGTATTCACAAGCTGACGGCATCAGGGGCCGATATCGAAACGGAAATTGCGACCTGGGATGACAGTACGTCGTCGATTCGCGCCAAGCTCTACATTGTAAAAGAGGGCAGTCCCGCCAACCGTCACAGTTTTGCCATCAGCGGGGCTGGCACGGATCAGGGCGACTATTGGACGTTTCCCGTTACGTTCGTTGGCACGGCTGGGACAATCAGCAACACCAATGCCGTTGCGGTCAACCCGGTTCTAAAGGGTGACAAAGGCGACGCTGGAACAAACGGCACCAACGGGACGAACGGCACCAACGGTGCCACGGGCGCGACGGGTGCGGCTGGGGTTTACAGTTTCGACTGGGCTTTTGACACAGGCACAACGGCTGCGGACCCCGGCACAGGCAAAATACGCGCCAACAACGCAACGCTGTCGTCTGCAACAGCTCTTTACATCAATGAGACAGACCGCCTCGGTGTGTCGCAAGCGGCGGCAATTGCGCAATGGGACGACAGCACCACGACGGTGCGAGGCTATCTAACGCTGGTTGACCTAGCGACGCCAGCAAACAAGGTTCGGTTTTCGGTGTCCGGCACGAACACGGACAACGGGTCTTATGATACGATCAACGTCAGCTACGTGTCAGGCGTCACGAGCCTGACTGCGGTCAATGTTGCGGTGCTGTTCGAACGCAGCGGCGATAAGGGCGCAGACGGGGCGGGGACAGGCGATCTCGTCGCAGCCAACAATCTTTCGGATGTCGCAAGCGCCGCAACGTCGCGAAGCAATCTAGGTCTTGCGATTGGCACTAACGTTCAAGCGTATTCAGCCGCTTTAGCATCATATCCTGACCCGACGGCAAACGACGCTGATTCTTTGGGCACGGGCGCGGCCTCGTGGTCTGATCTGTTCCTCGCGTCCGGCGGCGTGGTCAACTTCGCTAATGGTGACGTGACTGTCACGCACTCAAGCAACGCGTTGGCCTTTGCGGGCGCGGATGCTGGCTATACCTTCTCGCATTCCGGCGCGACAAACATTGCCGTTCTCATCGCCACGCATGGGGGCAGCGGCATCAAGTGGAGCCACGCCAACACGGACTATTACGGCTCGACCGGGACGCTCAACGGCGCCGGCGTTCCTTTTCTTGCATTTTTAGCCGAGCATTCGTCAACAGCCAACACGCTGAAAAACGGCGGCTCTGGCCTTAAAGGTATGTACGCAGTTTATAACGGCACAACGCTCGACTTCATATTCAACGGTGTTGCCACGGCGAATGCGGACTTTTCGTCAACCGTGACCGGGTTCTCGATGACGCCGGCCGGCGCGTTGACGATTGCAAGCGACTTTTCGAATGGGACAAGCGCAAAGACAACAACGGGGGCAATCGAACTTGGCCATGCGACCGACACGACTGTGTCGCGCGAGAGCGCCGGCATAATTGCGGTTGAAGGCGTGCCGCTGTATTCGCAGATCCCGCAGAATTCGAAATCGGCCGCCTACACCCTTGTCTTGGCTGATGCTCAGAAGCACATTTATCACCCAAGCTCAGACAACAACGCAAGGACGTTTACGATCCCGGCGAATTCTTCGGTCGCCTATCCTGTCGGAACGTGCCTCACGTTTATCAACGCCATAAACACGGTAACAATTTCTATTACGACGGACACGCTGACGCTTGCGGGAGCCGGAACCACGGGGAGCCGCACTCTTGCGGCAAACGGCATGGCCACAGCGATTAAGGTGACATCGACGTCGTGGATGATTTCAGGAACGGGGCTAACCTAATGGGACCATCATTTGCATCTTTGATCGCGTCGGCTGTTTCCAGCAATACGGTGGCGTCGCGTTCGTTTTGCACGAACGCGCAGTCGGCGACTGACGCATCGACATACACCTTTTCGAGCCAATCAATCGGCACGGCGGCGACAGGCCGACAAATTGTCATCGGCGTGGCTGGCGGTAGGGGCGGAACGGTGTCGGTAACGAGCGTCACCGTTGGCGGCAACGCGGCGACGCAGCTCTGCACCGACGAAGGATCTGGCGGCGGCGCGAACCAGCGCACGGCGCTCTACATCATACAGGTAGACACAGGCACCACAGCAGACATCGTTGTCACGTACTCGGCAACATGCGCGCGTTCCGGTATCGGCGTGTGGGCTGTCTACGATCTGCAATCATCAACGCCTGTTGCCACCGCCACAAGTCAGACCGTTGCCCCGTACACATCCGGCAGCTTGTCACACACTGCGGGCGGTGTCGGAATTTATGTTGCTTACACTTACTATTCCGGGGGCCTGCCAACGCACTCCGCCACCAACGCGACCGAACGCTATGACATCGACACCGAGGCGAGCGTTTTGCCCCACACGGGCGGAGACACGACGTTCTCAACAACAGGTTCAACAACCATAACGGTCAATCCGACATTTCAAACGGCGGGGTCGGCCTGCTTTGTGTCTCTCAGATGAGACCAGAGTTCCAGAAACACCGGCGTGAATCGCCCGCTGTGCCAATGTGTGGCGTGATTTTTGCGGGGTCATGACATGGCGCGCATCATCGAAGACGGCGGCAGCGTTGCCACGGTCTTGAAGCCGCTGCGCATCCCGGTCTACGAGCCGGCGCGGCTTCCCGATCCCGTGACCTGCACCGGAAGCATTATCCTCATCAACGACCGGCGCGACGGCAACCCGCGCCCGTCTCTCGCTGTGAGCAATGGCGCAAGCTGGGATATTTACGCCCGCGTGGACCAGGCGCAACAGGTCACGCAAATCGTGCAATCTCCGACAACTGTCGAGGTCACGCCGCTCGTTGTGGCAGCGGTTCGTGATATGTTGCCGGCATTGGTCACGCGTGCAACTCAACAGGCATTGCCCGCACCAATGGACAACCAAAACACAGGCGCTTTAGCGCAAGCTCTGCTGGAATTGGCAGAGCAAATGCAGGCCATGCAATCTCGCATTGTTGAGATCGAGCAGACAGCCCTCGGCCGCGTCGAGGTGCAGCCGTGAAGCTCAGCGAAAAAGGCCTAGCCCTCATCAAGTCCCAAGAGGGATCAGTCGGACGATTTCCACCGGGACCCGCGCTTGATGCCGTAGATGAGCGTCGGATCAACGTCGCAGAGTATCGACAACTTATAAGCGGACAGGCCGAGCAAAAGAGCTTCTCGGATGATGCGGACTTTGCCGCTGGTCAACTTCTTTCTGGTGCCGGCAACAAGGCCAGTTTCCCATTGCTTTTTGGTGTTGATGGCGAGCGTCACCCATTCAAGGTTTTCGGGGCGATTGTCTGTCTTGACCCCGTTGATGTGGTTGATGGTGAGCCCCTTTTCGTAGCCCGGAACGAACGCTCGCCCGACAAGTCTGTGAACCAAAAACTTTTTTCTTCGCCCCTCGATTTGGACTGCAATGACATCGTATCCATGAGACTCATTCGACGGAGACAATATCTTGTCTGGCTTAGAAGCAATGTGCGGCGTTCCCCATCGTCCGGTCGTTTCGTAGGTGTAGGCCCGCCGCCTGATGCGGCCATGGCTGGATACATCAAGCACACCCTTGTAGCCCGTGATCCAATCGACTTCTTTCCATTGCTCCATGCGTCACCCTGTAAAAATATGCGCGGGGAATCTGTAGCATGAAAATGAGCGAAAAGGGTCTGGACTTAATCCGAAACGTTGAGGGTTATCACCAGAAACAAAAAGATGGTTCGTGTAAAGCGTACTTGTGTCCGGCCGGGGTCTGGACGGTGGGGTACGGATGCACAGAGGGGATAACGGCAAACACTCACTGGACGCGAGAGGAAGCCGAGGACGCGTTACGCAAGGAGATGGGCGCGCATGAGGCCAATGTTCACAAACTGGTGACGGTCCCGCTCACACAAGGGCAGTTCGACGCTCTCGTAAGCCTTTGCTACAACATCGGCGTCGGAAATCTCAAAAAGTCGAAACTTCTTAAGCATCTAAACGCTGGCGATTACGCGCGGGCAGCCTCGCATTTCTCTGACTTCAAGTATGCGCGTGTGCGCGGCAGCACGGCCCGCCTTTACAAGGTGGCGGACGGGACCAGCGTTGCTCTGGCTGGGCTTGTGTCGCGTCGCGCGGCGGAAACCGAGTTATTCCTTGAGTCCGCCCCAGTTGACGCCATGCCTCAGAAGATCGAAGCGCCAACGTCAAAAATGACGACAGGCGAAGCGCTGGCCAAGGTCGGCGGCGTGGCCACAGTCGGCAGCGGTGGCGCTGTGACGGCCATTCAAGCCCCGCCTGACCTCTCATCTTTGACTGCTTGGAAGGGCGTAGCAGAACAAGGCAAAGACCTCGCCACATGGGCGCTCACTAACTGGCCTTGGTCTGTCGGCGCTGGCGGTCTGTATCTCATTTTGGCTCACGGGCTCCCCTACTGGCAACGGAGGCGCGCTTGACGACACTCAACAACTACGCCCGCCCTGAATGGGCCGCGCCTCGGAAGGAGACGTGGTATGAGCACCTACTACCGCAGCGAGCCACGGACGCAATCAATCAATCGCCTCTAGTCGGCGCGTTGTCGAAATACCTCAACAGCCCCACGCCTGACCTTACGCTTCCGTCACAGCGGGACAGCCAAGTCCCGATGCCGCGCGCTCCATCGTGGTTTGACGACAAGCCGATTGCAGCTGATGCCCTGGACAAAGCTGGATTCCTGGCAAATTTTTTCGCGCCTAGTGTCAGATTGCCGGGCCGCCCACAAATCGCCCGCGCGCCAGAAGGTTCTGGCGGCGGATATGATCGCTCAATAGCCCCGCGCATTGATCCTGAACAGTGGGACAGCCTTACCGCAGCTATTCCAAAAAACGGCAGGCGCGTCGGAGACTTTGATGTTGTTGCTGACCCGCGATTTGATCGCGTGACGTATGATTTGGTGCCTGCTGGCAAGCCCGTTTACGGCGGCGATAACACGTACAACGGCCTTGGGCAATTCCAAGTCAAGCCAGGCCAGAACGGCGGCATTGAAGTCACCAACGCGCGGGTCGCGGACCATTTGCAACGGCAGGGGCTGGGGTCATCTGTCTACGACATGATTGCGCGGGACTTTCCGCAAACCAAACTTGTTCCTTCACCTTGGAACCAGCTATCAGACAATGCCGTTGCATTTTGGGCCAAGCGTGATCGCGACGCACTGCTGAAGACAAGAGATCTGGCCCAGACCGGGTATGAGCCGAATTTATATCCCAACCGCGAAATCCCGACATACGCCCAGAAGCCCCAAGGCATCCGCGCCTACCACGGCAGCCCGCATGACTTCGACAAATTCGACATCAACAAAATTGGTACGGGCGAAGGTGCCCAGGCTTATGGGCGCGGGCTGTATTTTGCGGAAGCGGAGGGAGTAGCGAGGAACTATAGGCAGAACCTAAGCCGTGCAGACGGCGGAACTGATCAAATTGCGCAAACGCTTGTTGATCTTGCAGGAGGCGATTGGAAAAAGGCTCTTCAAAAGTTTGAGAGCAAAGCGCTTTCCCGTGTCAGATCGTTGCGAGACGCAGGGCTAAATTACGAGTTACCCCCGTATGATGTCGCAATTTTGCAGGCACTTCGTAAAGGCGAACCCGGCCGCATGTACGAGGTCAAGATAAACGCTGACCCGGAGACGTTCCTAGACTGGGATAAGCCGCTAGCACAGCAGAGTGAGAACGTACGTGCCTTGTTGCAACATCCTGCAGTGAGGCGACAGGCTGAGTTTTTTAACGACACGGCAGGCGAAAAACTGACCGGGAAATCAGCTTATGGCGCCGTTTCGGGATGGAACACCGCCGGCAATCAGCGGGTCGGTTCAGGCGATACATCAGCCCTCCGCGAAGCAGGCATCCCCGGCATCAAATACCTAGACCAAGGCTCTCGCGCTGCTGGGCAGGGGTCTCGTAACTACGTCGTCTTCGACGACAAGCTGATAGAAATCCTCCGCAAGTACGGCTTATTGCCTCCTGTTGCGGCTGGCGCTGCGTCCCTCGCTCAGCAGCAGGAGCCGCCGCTATGATCTCCGTGATTGCTTTTTTCGGCACCATCGGCGGGCGTCTTGCCCTTGGGGCTGGGCTCATCATGG
>Ga0181352_1000214_pt1 | contig 26393 bp, 17 predicted proteins | sample Fa13VDMLBSN_FD_130103 | JGI IMG/M metagenome (GOLD analysis project Ga0181352, IMG submission 130103) | Freshwater viral communities from Lake Michigan, USA - Fa13.VD.MLB.S.N | ecosystem: Environmental > Aquatic > Freshwater > Lake | place: USA: Michigan | collected 2013-09-23 | reverse complement strand
CTACGTTAACTGTATATGCCGAAGATGATGTCACCACCGCGTGGACATCCACGTTAACGACTGACTCTGGAGCTATACCAATTACAGGAAGTGATCCTGCATAATGGCAGCTGGATACAGAAGTATATTAGGGTTCTGGCTAGGTGGTGTAAGTAGCAGTACTACAACACCACCTGTGTCAACTGATCTATGGACACGCCCCGGCACAGTCACATCTGTATATACGCAAGATGGCACGGTCAGTAGCTTATGGGTTCCAGAAGGTACTGTTACTAGCACGTATACTAGAGCAAGTACACCAACTGACCCGTGGTCGCGCCCCGGTACGCTAGGGTCTACGTGGACTAAGGAGCAATCATAATGTCTACACGAATGGTAACTAACAACCAACAAGCCTTTACATTAGGTGATGCACGATTTACTGGCATTGACACATATAACGCACCAAACAAATTACAAGAAGGTTTTTTTCAACGCCTGAACAATGTCCAGATCATAGGTAATACATTACAGCCACGTAACGGTTGGAACACATGTTGGCATTCAACTACTGGCAGTGCAAACTATGCGTTGCCTCAACCGATCTGGGAAACCGTAGCACTTAAAGACAATGGACAGCAGAGCAAGATTGTTTTCACGTGTAATAACAAATTGTATTACTGGGACACATCGTTATATGGGACTTTAAATAATCAGCCAGTTGAAATCATTGACAGGACAACAGGTGCGTCGTTTGCGTTTAATAGTAGTGAAAACGTACGCATGGTTTCGTATGGCCAGTACATTTATGGTGTAGCTGGTGGAAGTTATCCACTGTTTCGGGTACGGATGAATGACAATATAGTTGAAGGTGAATCGGTACCTGTATTAGTTGATGTTTCTCCTTATGCAGCTATTGCTACAGCATCATCTATTATTGTCCGTACGATTAACAACACTAATAAAACGGCCATCGATACTTCTAGTTTTGGCAGTGCTCCATCAACCATAACTAACTTAATAACAAACGGTGATTTTAGCAGTTCTACATCTAGCGGTTTTGGTCAATGGAATTACAACACAGGTGATACTCAACGCATTACTAGTGGCACAAAAACTGTAGCATCTATTACTTATAATGTATTTAGCGACACAGCTAAAAACCCTGACAACTATATCCTTACAAGAAATGGATCTACTGGGTTTTGTTTAAAAATAGATAAACCACAAGACTACTTTTTCCAAGATATAAACATTGCAAATGTTGTTGTGACTAAGGATGAAACACCGCTTGCATTTACAGGAAGTGCATCATCATCAACGTTGACTATTGCTGGTGGGCACAGCCTCGTTGTTGGGCAGATTATTAGATTTACAGTCACAATAGCTGGGCTAACGGCTGGAACAAACTATTACGTTAAAACTATCACTACTACAACCTTAACTGTGACAACTGATCCAACATTGGTTGCTGCAGCGGTTACGTTAACCGCTCCCGGAGTAACTCTTGGCACAAACTACATTATCCCGCAACACAATGCCGGATTGTACTGTTTGACGTTCTATGCATATAACCAAGATGACCTAACTAACTTTGTTAGCCAAAACAACTTAGATGTGTTAGTTCAGGGCTATCAAAAATCTGGCACAAGTGCGTTTACCAATAGTCAAGAAATCATTGGTGCAACATTACAGACTAACCTCGAAGTTGCAGCTGGACAAAGTTCAGGTGACTGGCAAAAGCTTCAACTACTGATTGACTTTAGAGCATTTGACAAAATACTAACAGGTATAAAAGTTCGTGTGCAAGCTGCATTTAATAGAGGTGGAGACTCATTTGTTTACATTGATGATGTTTACCTACATGCATTAAATAGTCGTTTTCAAATTGCAGAAACTCAAGATGATGCAAAAGGTTTGGTAAAGCTATCTACAAACCAAGCAAACACAACTTGGTTAAGTGAGACTAATCCGCCAAATTCATTTGTTGACTATGTAGCAAATGAATACGTGAAAATCAATATTAGTCCTACAGTTGAATTTACTGCGTCTAATGGTTTTGCTGCAATAACAACAACTGTTCCGCATAACTTAAACGTAGGTAACTCAATATTTTTTACTACAACTACTGGTGGCACTTCTACTACAACAACGTACTACGTCAAGCAGATATCGTCTCCAACTCAATTTGTTGTTACAACAGATCAAACACTGCAAGGTAACGTTTATCTGTTTACTGCTAACGTAACTACTGGGTCAAACACGTTTCAACTTGCCGTTGATTTACGTGACGTTCAATCTCTCAGTGTGCAGTCAGCTTTTAGTGACAAGATAAATCAATCTGTTCCACCATTTAGTCTAGGCATCCGTAGTGGTAATGCCATGTACTTTACTGGGCAGTGTAGTTACGATAAAGATAATGGATTTTTAACGTGGCAATTATTTCCTATATCGTCTACGTTTAGATCGCAAGTTGCTGCCATTTACATCAAAAACGACTTTGACTTAAGTGGCTTCTTTAACAACGAGTGGGTAATTAGTTTTGGTAATGTTGTACGTCAAGGGTCTTTAACGCCAGATTCAAAATACACATATGCCTTTACGTTATGGCGACCTTACTTATTACCAACCACAACGTCAACACCTAGTTGGGCAAGCGTTAACTTTACTGCTGCGTTAAATGGAACTGTAATAACTACAGCCGCGCCTCACTATTTAGGTTTAGGTTGCGCATTAACATTCACCGGTACTGTAGGTGGAGTATCGACTACGACGACGTATTATGTAAAATCTGTTCCGTCTACAACTACATTTACAATAACAACAGACTCTACATTAATTGGTACTGCTTTCCAATTTACTGCTGCTGTTACGTCTGGAGCTAATCAATTTACTCCTACTGCTGAAGTACCCAGTGGGAATGGGTTTGAAACAGTCCCATCTAAATTGAGTAATGAAGTAGTTGTAACGGCTGCAATTAACAGCGTTTCATTATCTATTCCTTATACGCCCACGCAACTAAAGAATGGGTTAACTGGCAGTACTCCAATATATAAGTATTGCTTGATCTATAGAAACAATACAGTTTCTGGTGGAACCCAACCAAAGTTGATTGGTTTTATTGATCTTGACACTGGATCCGTTTATTCGTCTGGATCTATTTGGAAAGGTTTAACTACGTCGTCATCTGGCGTATCTACCAACTTGACAATTGTTGATCAAGTACAAGACTCTGCATTATTTTTTGACAACGGTCCGGGAACACTTGGCTATAGATTGCGAACGGGCAAAGATCAGTTTCCTACTGGGTGTGATGTAGTATCTACTTACAATCAACGTCTATTCGTAAGTAAGAAGAATGCTATATATGCAAGTTGGTTAATTACTCCGGGTAATGAATACGGAATTTACACTACCTTATTGCCTGATGTTACTGACCCTGAAGTATCAATCAAGGGTACTCAATTTAGTATTAGTAACAGGACTGACGAAGAACAGATTCAGGCAATGGTTGCAGTACAAGGCGATGGTTTAATTCGCGACAACAGTACATCCGCTGTTCTTGTGATTATGCGAGAACGTAGTACTTATCTCCTTACGGGAGATAGTCCTCACAATTTTGCAAGTCAAGGTTTTTTACAACAAGGTACGTCGGGCCTATTGGCTAAGCGCGGATATGCAATTGTCATGAGTAAGCTTGTGTACCTTACAGCAAGCGGACTAATGGAATTGCAAAGCACTACACTTGCACCAAAGTCAATTGCACTTGAGGGTGTTTTAAACATCAATAGTCAAAACTTTACATCTCAATCAAATAACTATATAAGCCCAGCATTATATTCAAAGATAGTTCTTGCAAGTCAGGATCGGCGATTGATAATGTTAGCTCCGGTTCAAACAGACACATCTACAACTGCAAACAGTGTCACTTATGTGTTTGATTCACGTAGCCAAGGATGGGTAACGTGGCTTAATCCAGTTGGCTTTACAAGTGTAGTCGTACTGGAATCCGCTGATGATAGCCAAGAGTTATATGCTGGTGGACGTGACGGAAAGTTATACAAAGTAGAAAGTTGGTCAGATAACGTTTATGCGTCAACTGCTAACGTAACACGTACATCAACTCCAATTTCATGGGATATTAAAACTCGTCAGTATGGTCAAACGTTTGCTGAAGGTGCAATGTACTACAGTGCAAACAAATTGCATGGATTACTGCTCCATATAAATAACCAAGCAACGGTCCCGATGATGATTAACTGGAGTCTTACAGGAATTAAAGGTTACAGTTCAACTGGATTCCATGAATGGCCAGCGGTGACAAATGAAGTTGCTGCATTGCGCAGTATTACTCGTACAGCTGATCAACAAGCTTTTGATGTAAATCTGACAGGTACATCGTCTCAACAATGGTCTATGTTTGCAATGCACGTTCAGACAACTGAAGGAAATACTCCGAGAACATAATGCCTACTCCAGCACCAGTACTTAACCCAGATAGCGAATTAGGTCGCAACCAAACACCGGAACGTAATAAAGCATACGGCCCCGGTAAAAGCCAAGTCATTGCTCAGCCTACATTGTTTATTGGTGAACCACCTAATCCATATTCGTCTAATCAAATGCAGCAAACAATTTACACTGCTGCTGCGGAAATTACATATGCAGATCAATTAGCTATATGTAATGCATCAACTGCTAGTTTTGTTTTAACACTACCGCAAGCAGCGTCTTGTTATGGACGTAGAGTAATTGCAGTTAAAATGGATTCAGGTACAAACACTATAACTTTTGCAGTAGATACTCCTTCTGCACTTTGGTATTACTCAACTTGGACTGGATTAACTAAGCAATATGAGACTGTTACATGGCTTGCATGTATGGACTCATCGAACAATTACGGGTGGCTTGCCTTATTAGATAAGGCTGTTGTTTAATAGGTTATAGGTAAACGTCATGGCAAAAAATAATTTCTGGGGTGATTTTGCAAGTAAAGCTGCTGGAGCAGCTGCAGGTCCGCTTGGTGAACTTGGCGTTTCTATGCTTGCAGGTTCTTTGATTAGACCCAATCAAAATCCTATGCTTGCGCAACAGCAAAGCGATTACAATCGCAAGCGCAGGTTGATGAATTACTACGACAAGTATTTAAACGATCAGCAGGAAATGTACAACAAGTACAATCCTGTTTATCAAAAAACAACTGACATGGCAATTGAAGCTGCAAACAAACCATTGACAGCAACCGACACTTTTAAAGGTGTTGGGCCAGTTAATGAAATAATGCAGACGCAAAATCAACAGGCAGGTGCTGCTGCACAACGCGCAGCTTCTAACGCTGGATTGTATGGCGGTGCTCGTGCTGGTTTAACTACAGCTGCTACAAACGCTGGTAATAATGCCATTACTAAATCACTTGCCGACTTTGGTGCTAACTATGAAGCTAATGCACCTGCACGTGCTGCAGCAGCACAAGGCATGGCTGCGGGTGCATATGGTAATGCATCCCAAGGAATGCTGGGAACTGTAGGCGCATTACAGAGTGGATATAGCGATCTTTCAAATATGGCGCAAGGATTAGGGCAACAGCGTCAAGCATTATTAGATGATGCAACTTCTAAACAGTCTGCACTAATGGGAATACTTGGTGACGTATTTGCAAGTAAGAATAACCAGCAGATGTTTAATAAACAATTAGCAAGTCAAAAAGCAGCTAACGATGCCATGATTGAAGCAATGAGTAAATATGGCGTTGGCCAACAAACAACCTCTCAACCAATGTTCAGACCTCAAGGTAATCTGAGTTATACAGGTTATGATCCAAGTTTATTTAACTTACCGGGATATAACAATAATTCGTTTGTTGTAGGTAATCGATATCAGAGGCCAAAGTAGCTATGAATCCTTTAGCATTAATGTCATATCTCGATGCTCAAAATAAAGCTCGACAAAGAAGAGATGAACAGCGAAATCAATTTGCTCAGCAGAACATGCAACAGCAACTTGGTATGGCCCAAATGGGGATGGAGTTACGTGATAAGTCATTAGCACGTGAACAACAGCTGGCGCAATTTGCATTAACAAAACAACAAGCAGAACAACAGGCAAAGTTGACCGCTGCTCAAATTGCTGCTGCAGAACGTGAAGGTAGAAACGCTCCAGTCAAAGAACGTCTTGCCTTTTTAACACCCTTAGTTGAACCTCATGCTGCATATACAGCAGCAATGGATGCCTATACAAATTACTCAGACCCTACTAAAACAAAGGTCATTATCCCAAGCCAACAACGTAAACTGCTTGACGCTGTACGCACATCACGTAGCCGAGTTATTGCTGCACGAGATGCATTAGGCAAACTTGCACAAACTGCAGGTATGACTGATATTGATCTTGATGCTCTAGCAAAAAACTATACTGTAGATCCACTTCCTAACTTTATGGGTTTAACAAAACCAACTGAAGATGGAGGGAAAAAAGTTGGCGTGTTGCCAACTCCGGGTACAGGTATAGCTCCAGAACCTACATTACCTGCTACGTCGGCAGTGTCCCCTGCTGCTTCTGCCAATATGCTAGGTGTACCACCTAGTGCGTTTGTTCCTCAAACAGCACAGATTCCATCTAGTCTATATGGAACATTAATTGCGCCACAATTAGGTGTAGGTGTATCTGCTCCAGCCATTGGTGCAGTTAAACCTCCAATGAAACCAGCTGCTCGTGTTGCGCCTAAACCTGCTATGCCGCAACCACCTCCAGTTGTAATTCCAGAATATGGTGAAACATTAAAAGCATTCAATGCACGTATGGCTCCATATCGAGAAGCTGAACGCGGACTTACTTTTTCTGATTTAGATGAGCCTGAACAAAAAACGGTAGACACCGTTGCTGCATCCATGATGAAAGAAGTCATGGATACATTTGTGCCACAGACATGGGACGCAAAAGTATCGGGTATAGAACACGCACAAAAAGGTGCTGCCGACTTCTTTGCTCATGGCACTAGCGAAAAGATGATTAACAGGTTGCTTAGTAAATATGCTACAGGCGACGCTTCAGTGATGAAGAGTGTTATTCTTGATCGGTTCCTAAATGGTTTCAATGAATTCTCTTTACCAGCAACTGTAACAGAACGTTTAGTCAAGAGTGCAAAAGATGTCCTAGATATAAAGAAAGATGAAGAGTCAATCAAGAGTACTGTTCAGGCACGTACGTTTGGTGCTAATGCAGAAAAACGAGCACAGACTCAACATCAATTAGACATCAAAGCTAAAACACAAGGTATTGTTTTTGACGAGAAAACTGCAAAGACACGTGAGGACATGCTTAAACAGCAAGCAACCAATGCTGTTACCGAAGGCTTAATACAATCAGAGCGTTTGGCCCAAATGCAACGTGAAGCAAAAGCAGGTAAGAAAGTTAACTATGTTGGGACATGGGGATCAGCGCAAAAACTGTTTGATTCAACTATATTTAACCCAATTGATAAAGTCGTTACCGCTGTTGAAGAAGGCCTTAAACTGCGCCTCAGAGGTATGACAGGTGCAAGAAATAATCCAGAGCGTCAGGCAATAGACAATCAGTTGGCGTTACTTACTCAGGTACGGGCTAAAGTTGCACAGGGTCCAACTCAGGAATACATTTCTGCTATCAACAACAACCAGTCAAATGGATACACGTTATTGCAACAGCAAAAATCAGATATATTGAAAGACGTAGTAGCTGTTCCAGCATTAGCTCCTTATTTTAGAGACATTGTTGGTTCTTCTTCTAGTGGTATGCCCGGTAATAATTAAGAGGTATTTAGATGGCTCAAAGACGTACACAAAAATATAACCCGATTACACGAAAGTATGAATGGGTTACAGTTGATGTACCTACAGACAACAAACGTCTTAATACGCCAAAGAACCCAGAGCATAAACAAATAGTTGATTGGATTAATCAGTTTGACTCAACCGTTTCTAAACCAAAACGAGTTAACCCAGACTACGCTTTTTTAATCCGTAGGGTTAATGGTGTTGACGTAACACCAGCTGTGCTCAATGACGCTAGATCCGCTGGCATTATTTCTGATTCTGATTACAGAACACGTCTTAAGAAGTATCAGGACGTAAGGGCTGAAGTTGGTAAATCTCCAATGCTTGACGCAGAAGGGAAGCCTGTAACTTATCGTAACCGTGTTACGAATAAAGAACAGCCCATGATGCGCAGTATGTGGATACAGGATGGCACATACAATTACAAGCAACCATTTGAAGAAGTAGCTAATAAGGCTTCTACTAAACGCGAAGCACTAGTCAAAGCACAAAAAGATTATGTAGAACCGTCACATTGGGGCAATACCTTCTCCAATCTTGGTGCTACAACTAGAGGCACATACAATCGTAAACTAGCTGGCGATGTTGCTACTGGTGTTTACAAAGGAGTTGCCAACGCAGCTTTTGACACGGTCGGAGCTGTTGAGAACCAGTTAAACAAAGTAAATCAAAGTGTTGTTGATTGGGGCGGAAGTGGAAACAGAATAACGCCACAACAGTTTAATATGGCTAGGGCATCTGTAGTAAATGCACTTGACCCTGATCAAACCGATGAAGAGCTTGCAGCTAAAGTTGGTGACACTATTTCCGGCAACGTTGATCCACGTAACGTCGGTCAAGCAGCTGGAATGGAAGCAGGTAACTTTTTAGGTGCATTAGGTGTAGGACTTGGATCTACAGCACTTGCAACTGCTTTGGCTGGGCCAGCTGGTGTGCCGGTTGGTGTCGTAAATGCAGGAATGCTTCTTGGTCAAATTGGTGGTGGTATTGCCGAAATGGCAACGGGTGACGCACGTTATAACCCATTAGGTAACCCCGGTGGATTTACGCGCAAGCTTGCTGGTGCTTATGGAGAGCCGTCTGAACAAGCAACGCAGATGGCTCATCAACAAGCATATGCCACTGGCCCTTTAATGATGACTGCTGCTTTAACATCTGCTCTTGTTACTAAAAAGTTACCTAACATTTTGATGAGTGGTAACTACAAGCAGAATTTAAAGGAAGCCGTCAACGGTGTTAAAACCGTGCAGTCTGCAGCAAAAGCACAACAAACAGTAAATGCTATTGCTGAAGGTGCGCAAGGCATGGGTCTACCTGTAGCAACAAGGCCAACAATAGGGCAGTTGGCTAAAGATCAATTACTAAAGGCTTCCCCATTTGCAATTGAGTCAGCAGCAAACGTTGCGCCACAGGCAGTGCAAGCTGGCATGTCTTTATATGATCCAGAAAAGACACCAATGCCTGAACCAGTAGATGTATTGACTGGTTTATCGTTTGGTGTTTTATCTCGTGCGCCAAAGGGTACATTGCCAGCTAAGATAAATAACATGAGTGAGGTCATTGCTCGTGACTCACAAATTAAATATGAAGCAACTCGTCAAAGCCGGGCTGCTCGTCAGACAATGGCAAGCCGTGCGCCAATCATTGGTCATCTTACTAAAAATGTAGGAATGAGTTATGACGAAGCATTAGCATACGTTAGCCATGAGTTTGAGCAGCAGTATCCCGGCATGCGTATGCCTAAGAGTATTGATGAAACCATTGATGTAATCAATGCTTTGCCATCTGCTCAAATATTAGAAGCCAATAAAACTACAGGTCAATTTACTCCTGTAGTTAATCCAGAAATTACTACTCGGATTGCATCAGGCGAAAGTTTAACAGGAACGTCACGACAAAATACAAATGTTTCTGGTACTCGATTACCAGAACCTCCGGTGTCATCTGTTACAAGGCCTACACAACAAACATCACTAGTAGGTCAAATCAACCCAAGGCTTTTAAAGTTTAGTACTGTAGGTCAACAAGTAGATCTGAATTTAGCACTTAAAATTGCACGTGCGGAAATGCCAAAGCCAGCAATAACTCCAGAATCTGGTGCTGAGCAGATGACCACTAACAAGCGTGGTGTTCCATTGGCTTCAATGGTTATTGAAACTGCTGACGGGCCACGTAAGGTTATTTACTCGAACGACTTAAAGAATGTTTTTGTAACAGAAGATTTAAGTATGCCTACGCATACATTGCATCCAGACTCCTATGAAATTGGCGCTGGTCATTTAAATCGTGAGAATTTATTACCCGGCATTCAACGATTTAACCAAAGAGAAAACAGTGCTGTGTCTTGGTCACACACTGATCCAGCTGGTAGCCGTTACGATTACGATGTCATTGGATTTGGCAATGGGCGATTAATTGTTCGTAGGTCAAATAATTTAGTTGGCACTATCCATGAGTTGACTCCACGTGAATTCGAGCTTACTGTCCCGGAGAGCATGAAGGAAAGAGTTAACGCTTTAATTGACGATCTATCAGAAGCGTTTGATACTCCTAGAGCAGAAGACGGTGAAGGCACAGCAGTCAACTACACTCGTACCTCTTTTGCAAATGCAGATAGGGATTTGTTTCCCAGTACAATCTTTGCTGGCAAATCAACCCGTGGTGAGCGAGGTGCATTACCAGCGCGTAAGGTTGCAAGTGACGCTGCGTTCAATACTTATCAACTACCTAACGGTGCTGTATTACGTGTTCCAAAATTTGCTGATGGTGCAAATGAATCCGTGCCTGTTATGGAACCAATCGATACTCGTATGGAGACAGTCATTGGCTCTAGGTATGCAAAGGATTTGTTTACTCAGGCAAGAAGCAAAGAGCATCCCGGCTACTACGATGTTGATACTGGTGATGGTCGCGAACGTCGTATTTTTGTAAGTGAGGCTGTTCACAAAGACATCGTTAAAAAGATTCTTGATCCTGCTCGTCAAGCATTAGAAGAAGCTGACTACAAGGGTGAAGATGTTGCAAAAATTAAGAACAAAGCAAATAGCGACATACTTAACCGGTTAATGCGATTGTCCCGCAACGGCAAAATTGAAGGTGATGCTATTGATTATAACTATGGCTACACTGACACCCCTGTTAGTGTCGGTGATGTTGTTGCATTTATAGACCACGAAAAGGACGGTAAGGCTAGACCGTCTGTTGTTAAACGTGCAGGATATGAACGTGGTGTTGTTGTAGACGTAGACAAGAATGGCGTTCATGTAAAGTTAGCAAATGAACTTCCCGGCACAATGTCAGCAGAAGGTGGACGAACTGTAATTGTTCACCCAGACAACTTGCAACCTATTGTTCAACCTCACCTTGGTGGCCAAGAATCAAACATGCGTCCTATTGCGACGGTGGAAGATATCGAAGCTGAATTTGGTTACGGTGCTAAGAAAGAACCTGTTGCTACATCTGAAGAAATAGCCGTTGACACAGCAACTGCAATACCTGTTGATCCTGAATCAATTGTTGCTATGCATGGTGAAAAGATTGGCCGTGTCACTTCTAGATTGATGGAAGAAGGCACGGTTGAGTATGTCTCAAAAACGTTAGTTGACTTATCACAAGATAGAACTATTGATGCTCAATCAATGCAGGATGGAATTGTCAACATCCTTAATGGTGATGAAGTTTCTTATGCCCATAAAGAGACATTGATTCATGCGATGCTATCTTTGGACTTGGATACAGTCACAGATCTTAACTCAATAGTAAAGTTAAACCATTCCTTGGATGGAATGTCTAGTTGGCTATTAGCGGAGAATAGACCATTTAACTTATACAACGACATGAGTACGTTGTTTTCTGGTGATGTCATTGAGAAAACTATTGTTTCACGTGTTCAGCAAGAACATTCAGGCATCATTTTAAACCAATGGAATAAAGGCACCGTACGTCTATCAACAGTCATTGATAGATACTTTAGGTCTGAAGCAGGACGAAATATTTCCCCTGAAGATCGTGCAATCATCTCTAAGCGTACAGTGCAGATGTCGCAGGTTATTCCTCAACTACGAACATTTTTAAATGGACGTGGATTAGTTGATGATGGCTGGAATCAGGTTGCTCGATTGTCAATTGATGATCAGCGAACGCTATACAAGAAGATGATGGAGTTGTCTGGTAAGGGTCTAGACACAGCTAAATCAACTACTCGCCTTACAAGGAATAACGTCAAGGAATTAATGCTGGCTGCTGGTGTGTCGGCAAGTAGAAGGACATTACCAAAGGCTGGAAGTGTAAAGTTTGAATCTTATTCTAAGATGGTTTCGGATGAGATTGCGTCCTATAAACGTGAGTTAAACCAACAAGGCGGAAGAGTGGCTGTTGCAGAAGTGCAGAAGCCAAATGGCAATGGAAACATTGCGGATGTAAACGCATTCTTAAAGACGTTATCTACTGAGGATGCCGGTATTCGCCAAACTGTGTTTGAGGCACTTTCAACACAGGACATTAGCGAGCAAGAATTTAACACCTTGTTCTCAGGTTTACGATTCCCCGGTTCTGAAATTACTGTAGGTGAGATCAGTTCACACATCAAGAATGGAACCCTTCCTTACTTTGTAGAAGCAAGTAATGACATGCGAGCAGCGACTATGCAGTTGTCTGCACTTGATTCTATTACTCTGGATAGTTTAAACGACATCGTGTTGCCGTTTAGAGGACGTGTATCCGATGAAGTATATTCCGCTATTGAAAAGCATGTAGAAGATGCGTTCAATGCAATGTCGTCACCACGTAATCAAAACGCGACACTGCAACAAAAGCAGGCTGGATTCATCGATAGTATTAACGCAGCTGTATCACTTGCGCTTAGAAACATCTCTCCAGATCCTGAGATGGTGGCAGAGTATGTTGGTGCTACTAAGAAACAATACAACCAAATATCTAATGCAACTTTAAAAGCAATGGAGCTTAATGCTCAAATGGCAGCAGCACAGGCTGCCACAGCAGGGCAAAAGACTCCGTTGGTTAAGATTAATCAAGAGACAAAGTCCGAGATCGTTGGCAAAGCGCATGATTTAAATGTTGACAATGGATCGGAGCCTCCGCCTCAAACACGCATAACACAAGATGAGTTTGAGTCTATTCGGGCACAGCATGAAGCATCTAATCAATGGCTTGAAGAACAACGTTCTCCACGAGTAACTACCGTACCAGTTGAGTTTCCGTTTTCTGACGTTGAAGGTATTGGCGCAGCAACGGATAAAGGTGGAGTAGTTTCTTTAGAAGGTACAGTTGCTGGAGGTCGTGAAGGATTAGTCATTGCTTTTAAACGTGCAATGCAACTTGAGAACTCCACTCCAGAAGTTAAGGCTGTAGTCGATCAACTAGCAGAAGCATATGCCGATGCTTATGATTTACATGCATACGCATACGCTGCACGTCATGCTGAATATGAATTTAGAACAGGAAACATTGCAGAGGCTAACGCTCAAGCACGACAAATCCTTGCGGTTGCTAAACGACTTGCCCGTACTGATGAACGCATTGCTGCAATAGATGGTCTGATTCAACGCATTGATGATGGATTGCCATTATTTACATCCGAGGGTAATTCGTTTGTTAATGAAGTAGTCAAGGCGTTTGACTTTGATGAAGCATTTGGTGAAAAACTTTCGACATACATTTTTACTAATCGAATTGCTCAACTACAGCATGAGTTCTATCGTGACAATGGACGATTAGTTATTACGGCATCCGATAAGACAACGAGCCGTGGTGACTTGTTTTTAAGTTTTGCATCGTTGACATCTGATGGCTTATCCAAGACAGCGAATCGCGCTGGTGTCAATTTACTTCTACACCTTAACCGTACATCTAATAGGTCACGTGACGTATTGAGTATCGGTCACGAGTTACACCATGGCCTTTTCCATACAATGCCATTGCGCAAAAAACTTGAATACGCACAGGATGTTTTAAACGCATTAATGACTGCCCATGGCTTCAAGGAAAGTCAAGGGAAAGTTGATGGTCGGCCAGCTGAGTCAATTAATGATTTAGCTTCTGTTTACAAGATGGTAAAGCGTGAGTTAGATATTCTTGATCGAACTCAAAAAAACCTAGAAGCCTTAGCAGAAAAAGAACCGACAACTGAAAACCTAAACAACTTAGAGATGTTTAGGTACAAAACGGACATTGATATGCACGGTGATACCGATCACTGGATGTATAAGAACAGATTAGTGAATGAGTCTGTTGTGTCCTCGTTGATTACTGGCTCAATGGGCATGAAGCCTATTTACGACAACGCTAACTTTACTGTTGCTTATACTGCATCTGGTGTATTCAATAGAGTTGGAGCATTCATCAACAGGGCTGTTCAGATGATGGGCCGTCAGACTGGCAAGCAAGGTATTACATCTACTGACTACAGTGTTACGTCTGACAACACCGGGTTAATTACTGACGCACGTCATAGATGGAAGATTCGTTACAACGATCATTTTGTCGTACGCAACAATCAAGGTAAGCCAGTAGCGTTTGCACGGCTTCCAGAAAATACAACCTTAAGTTTTGTTGTTATTGGAAAGAAGGGTTTGCCTTCATTCCCAATGTTCAAGGCAGTCAATGACTCCTCCAATAAATTGACAGTGTCTCTAAAGGGTGCGTCAACTGCACAAGAGGTTGTTCCTCCAGCATTCGCTAGGATGGGAGGTGAATCTCATGCATTTGGCATTCACGGCAACTACGTTTCATTTAAACCTAACTCAAACAGCGCAACCAAGCTCACGAGTGGAAACGGTAAGTTAGAGCCTAGTTTTGAGTTAGATGGCAAATCGTATTACAAACTAGACTTTACTGATGGAATTGCAACTGACTCTGTTTCAGGTGTGCAGATTAAAGCAACTGACGTAGACAGCCATGTGTATGGTCTTGTTAATGCTCAGTCACGAGATAACACGTCGATTGCTATAGTTAAGCCTGAGCAGTTACTTGAGATGAACAACGTCCGTGTTGCAGGAGATGCGCCGGGATGGAATCCAAACCTTGCGTCATTAATGTACGCAATGTATGGAAAGACAAATGCGCTTGCATCATCCGCAGTTGGTCGTATGGACTGGGCTGGATATCGACAGATGCGCAACCGTGTTGCTGAGGCCGGACTTGATATTGATCGTATGCCGGATAAAAACGTAAGCTCATTTGATGTTGGTCAAGAAGAGTACGGCAAGACTATCCAAGGCAAAGCAGCAGTAACGTCAAGTATAAATGCATTGAATGGAATGCGTCGAGAAGCTAGTAGGGCACGAGATGTAATCAATGAATACATTGACAACATGCCAGTTGATGAATCTCAGCCAGTAGTTGATTCTGTTAATACTGCTATTGATTCATTACGTCGGTCACTGTTTGGCCTAGACGAATTTGATTTCCCGTTACGTGCAATTGTTGTAGATAAAGATGGAAAGAGTACTACTCAGTATTCGCCGTCTATCTTGACAAGTGAAACAGGTAACACACGAGCAATGGATGGCATGTTCCATGTAACAAAGGAAAGTGCATCCACCCCATCGATGATGGTTGTTCGTGATATTGCAAGTGGATTACGTTCACAGATGACTCCGGAGCAACTAGAGTCATTTGCAAACATTATCCTTGACTCTAAGGATTTGAATTCGTTTCAGTCCAGATTATTTGATCCAGCAAACGGATTAGATGATGCCACTGCAGCCAATGTACTAAGTTTAATTGGTGAATCTTTAGAACGACAAAATGCATTAACTAAAGGCAATGAAATATCGCCAGATGACGTAATGCATAACTTGCGGACGTTGACGTTAAGCGCACAGGATGCTGTTGGTCGATCTGTAGATTCAACAGTATTGCAAACAATGTTTGACAGACTGTCAAGCAGTGATGCTGATATGACACCAAACGTTGCAAGTCAGCGTGAGTTTATATTGACAGCAGCAAATGCAGCAGCGGAGTCGCAAGGCATTCACTTAGTGAAGTTCTTGGAGATGGTTGACAAGCAACCAGCCGGTATTTCTGCAATGACTATGTTAGCAACGTCTCATGCTATGGCTATTGATGTTGCTAATCGTTCAGCTGCAATGCGGTCTTATAACCGGTTTGAATTAGTTGGCGTTAAGTATCTCAGTAACCGTAAAACACCATTCCTTATTATGAGGAATAAGGGAGTTGAGAGTAGATACTCAGATGCGTTCTCTAATGCAACAGGTCGTGAGTATGGTTACATTGCTATTGACCAGAACGATAGTTCTGTAAGACCTGCTGTTCCCATTACCGATAGCGCAGGTAATGTTGAGTACATCATCGTAAAGAGTAAGGCACCTGCCGAATCTGGTTATGGTGGATTAAACGACTACACAAGAATGCCGACTTCATCTCCAAAGAAGATTAATGAAGTCAACTGGTTGATGCAGAAAGAATCAAGTGACGGAGCATCGTTTAAGTCATCTGACACAGTAGAGTTTGAACAGTGGGATGGTAGTTCTGCATTACAACAGTCATTGAGTAATGTGAATTCTGTTACTCACTCTGCAATCTCTAAGGTTATTGGGGCAGCTATAGCAGATATAGGACGCACAAAGGCTGCTGTTAAAACAGCTGATGTGACATTACCTTTCTATGTTTTATCTGGAGTTGACTCCACTGGTAGGTTTAATGCTGGAAACAAGCCTTCTAACATCATTGAAGCGTTCAATCTGATTGATGCATATGCTCGCAAAGAAGCACTTGGCGATGGGAATATGCAACTGCGTCACATGCGAATCAAGGTTGAAAAGAAAGGCTCTAAATACAAAACAACATTTACCGACCTTGGTTCAGTTCATGCAACGACTAACGCTAGTCGTCGATCATTAGGACGTGCTGCAAACGGCGGTATTCGCATTGCGCCTGAAGAAGCATACATTGCTAGGCATCTTATTGCGCTTGAAGCACACAAGGAGATGAATGGTGAAGATAACTTCTTTAGCCAGTTTGAAAAGGGTTCAAAAACTCCTGTAGAAGTATCCCCGACACCTGATAACAAAGCACCTTTATCACGCCCAGCTCTTATTCAAGAGAAGGGAAAAGAACCTCGCCTAGAGCCAGCAAGTTCATGGAAGGCGTGGAGAGGCAATAGTGTTTTCAGTGATGGGTATAGCTCTGCAGATTTCGTTGAGCACGTGCAAGCACCTGCCAATGAGACTAATCAGTCTGGCATTATAGATCAATCTCCAGACGGTGAAATCTTAGTCAACTATGATCCATCGCTGAAGCCTGATGAAGTCGTAATGGACATTGACGATGATGGGCCTCACCAAGTTCGAGGTGGAGCCAACAAACGTGGATGGCATAAAGCAACTACGTTAGTTGCTAACGGATTGCGAGAAGTTGATGGCTTCTTTAGAACAGTCAAACTTGCAGGTGACGTTAGTGTTGCTCTTAACCAGTCATGGTTTGTTGCTAACCCGCTTACGTTCTGGGAGCATTTTACATATGCACGAAAGAACAGGTTGTCTGCTGGAATGCATTATGGTCCCGGCATAAGCGCGATGGGCAGTGCGTTTGCAATGCTTCCAAATACTCCGGGGTTACTTGCCGGTGTGTTTAAGAACTCTCCGATACCATTGAGTAAATGGGGGGACAACTATGTACACGCATACATGGAGCATGTATTAGGCAGGACTAAGTTGACTTTAGATGACATGGAATACTACGGGTTGAACTTAGAGTATTTGAAATGGCATCGTGAGTACAAAGCTGCATTGGCACAGAATGAAGGCTTAACAAAACAAGATGTGCCTTTGACAATGCGCCTTTCTGATTATTACGGTGATAGCAAATTTGCTCAAAAGGCTATACCTCTTATTGCAATGAAGGAGCGATTCAACTCACTCTACAAAGATATTGCTGCTGTATCGGAATTCCAAAAAAGATATCTGGAAGTCCAAGGTATGTTGCCTACTGATCCAAGTAGTTTAAAAACTATCGAGCAGTTCCAGACACGACAGTTACGTGATTCAGCTGACGCAATCAATATCCTGCAAGGTATGCAACGTGGTGAGGTGAGTCCAACAAAGGGACTTAACTTCTTGCAACGCAGTGTGCAGTTTATGATTACTTCTGCTAAGTACCGCCATTCTCGTTTAATGCTTACTCCATTGGTTGGACGTGCGTTGTACATGACTAAGCTGGCTGCAAACAAGGTAAGCAATAAGTTGATCGATCGAGACATTGCAAATGTTACTCATGAGACGAAACTGTTTGCTGATACCACAGAAGGTGGATTTACACCTGAAGTCAAAGCGTATGTGCGACGTAGGTTGATTCAAGGGTATGCATCCGCTCGTGCGTACCAACTTGCAACACGAGGATCTATTCTCTTGACTGCATTCAAACAATTGTTTGGTGCAAGTGAGGAAGAAAAGCAAGAAGGTGCGCAAGTCATCATGGACGAGATGGCTAACAATGGGATGATGTCGATCAGTGCAGGTGGGCGTGAGTATCAAATGCCACTACCGGGTGGTATGGCAAGTGCTGTTAGGCAGAACACTAAGTACCGTTCGATTGCACCTACAAACATTGCCGACTTCCCTGCATGGGCATTCAAGCAATATGTGTACAACCAGTTAAGCCCTACAGTTCAAGCCATTAGGATGGCTGCGACAGGCACAACGTTCTCTGGCCAAGACGCATGGGAAACCAATGAGGAATACACAGCATGGCGTGACCAGTATATTGCTAACAATACGTCAACGCCTGAAGAACGTGAGAGACTCTCATTTATGTTGCCACGAAACTTAAGTAGGTTCATAACTGAGTTGATGCCTGTTGCGTGGACTGACACATTTAAGGATGCAGGTTTAAAGCGTGAGCGTCGTTTTGCTGATCGCCAAGACATCGGTTTAAAACCAGAAGATGTTGCGCCTGATTACTTTAAGCAAATCACGAACTTCTTTGGTGGAGGTCTTACTGACCGAGATCCAGATTACGAGGAGTGGTTAAAGGAAAGTGTCGGCGGGGAATATGGCAGTATGAAGCGTTACAAACTCATTGAAGAAGAACGCAAAGCAACACCTAAGAAGAACATTTTTGAGCAGATGTCTCAATCTGGAATGGCTGGCGTTGTTCATGGTGAAGAAGGTAAGGATTACGGCTGGTAATGAGTAAAGAATTATTCTTAGATATCGCTACTAAGTACATCAATGTGACAGAAAGTCCTGTAGGTAGCAATCGGGGGCCACTGATTGATCGATGGAACACTATGGTCAATGCTCCTTTAGGTAGCTTTTGGTGCGCTTCTTTTGTTAGCGCAGTGGCTATGGAGTGGGAGACTCAAGGTGGTAATGATTGGCCTCTGTGTTTTAGTGCAGATTGTGACGTATGGCTTGCTAGTGCTAAGAAGCATAAATGCATCTCGTCCAAAGGTAGACCGGGTGACATTGTTCTTTTGGTTTCTAACAACGATGCTTATCACATCGGTATTGTCGCAGGTTACTCTGAAGCAGGAACCTTGATGTCAATTGAGGGTAATAGTAACAACAACGGTAGCCGTAATGGCTTCATGGTAGCTAAACGTGAAAATGTATATGCTGGTCGTAATCGCGACAACGTGTTCTTTATTAATCCATGGGGATTAATCTTAGAAGGCACTGACTGGAAGATCGTATACGGAGACAAACATATCAATGCATTTTTACAAAATGGAAAGACGTACGCTCCTGTCCGGGATTTTGTCAGGCTTGTTGCTGGGTCTGACGATGCACTATCTTGGGAAGACGGGCCAGTTTACGATGGCAAACCACTGGCCCTTCAGTGCATTTTACGAGATGGTAAATCGTATGCAGCCATACGAGATATTGCTCGTAGTTTTAATCTTGATTGTATTCCCAATAGTGATCAGAAAAAGGTCTATCTAAAGGTCAAAAGCACCTAAGCTAAACTCACTGAAACGAGCGAATTTAGTTTGGAACGTGAGTAAGCTGATACCAGTTCTCCCGTTTCTGTTTTTTGCAGTTATGACCTCTGCCTTGTCCTCGTCATCTTGCTCTCCATCTTGACCACGCTCATAATAGCCAGCTCGATAGATGAATTGTATGACATCGGCATCCGACTCAATATCTCCAGATTCTCTCAAGTCTGACATCATTGGTCGCTTGTCCTGCCGTTGCTCTACAGCCCTAGATAGACTAGATAGTGCAATGACAGGACATTGGTACTCACGAGCAATATCCTTCAGCCCACGACTGATAACACCGATGTCACGTGTCCTGCTTTCAGATTTGTAGGCTGATGGCATTGCGATCATCTGTAAGTAATCAACAACCACCAAGCCAACATTAAATGACTTTTGGGTATCTCTAATTGCGTCACGGATTCCTCCAAGGGTGACAGTTTTATCTGCGACAATCCTAACATGAAGTGACTTAGCCTCCTGAGCTACAAGCTGTAACTTATCCTTCTGGTAGTTATTCAACTTCTTAGTCTGAATAACTTGGCTGTCTACTTCACTGTAGATCGACAACATACGTGCTGTAACCATATCCTTGGACATCTCAGCACTCACGATCAATACTCCGACCTTCTCATCTAGATTACGCATGTAACGAGCGGCGTTCCAAGCGTATTGCAAACCAAGACTAGACTTACCCATAGAAGGTCGTCCACCGATGATGATTAACTCTCCATTACGCCATCCTCCTGTTACAGAGTCTACTTCCTCATAACCACTAGGAACACTAAATGTTGTTTCATCTTGCTCCCTGCTGATGGCTGCGTTGGATGCCGACAATATTAATTTCGATAAATCGTCAGTCGTGCTTCCGGATACAGTGAATGAAACAGAGTTATTTAAATCGGCTACGATTTGATCGATGTCTGTGTCGCAGTCAGATGCCTTCTTACTTGCCAACTCTGATGAAAAAATAATCTCCCTGCGTCGATGGTAGTCAATGACTAGCTTGACGTAACTCTCGTAGTTTGCTGTAGTAGGTAACAACTCAGCACATTGCATGATGTACGCAAGACCACCACATGCTTCTAGGGCATTGCGCTTCGTTAGCTCCTCATTTACGGTCACAATGTCTATGTCTTGACCAGATGCGTCAATGGCCGTATAAGCCTCCCATATGAGGCTGTGAGCGACCCTGTAGAACATTCCCTTGTTGATGTGCGAGAGGCTCTTGAAGAGTTTCTTACCACCAAGAAGAACAGACGCTATGAGTGATTGCTCACTCATAACGTCCGATGGGATCTCGATATTAAAGCCTAAACTTTTAGTCGGCGCGTTGCTCATCTATGTGTTCCGTTATCCTTATCAATAAAACGTCATTGATTACTTCCTGTAGTTGTTGGCCTTTGACTGGTGGCTCTACCCTCCACGCTTTCAACCCACCAGTCTTACCGATAACCATTTGAATAGTCGGATGAAGTTTATGTGTTGGAGTACCTAGCCGTATAGCATCAGCGATTTCATGCGTAACTGACTGTGGTGGAAAGTCGCCGTACTTTGTAATCGCTATTGCCAACAATACTTCTGATGGTGTCGGGCGAAACTTAGCTCTTGTAAGTATCCGCCTAATTCCATAAGTAATCTCATCATCATTGAGTCCAACTATGGCTACTCGGTAAACAGTCTGACTTGTATCATTCCATTGGATTGAACTAGGTAGTTGCGAAAGAACTGCCAATAACTTATCTGTTGCTGTCATTTAAACCACTCCTCTACTGTTGTATTCACATTGCTTGTAGTTTGCTTTGGCTTAGCATGTGTGTCCCAGTGCCTCCATAATGAGCGAACCGTAATCATATCTTGGTTTTGATACCACTTACCCAGTAAAACCTTGACTCGCTCTTTCACGTCATCATGTGTTACACCTGCTTTGTGCATCTCCCAGATAGTCAGGCGTACACTTTTCCATTCCTTATCGGTAATAGGTGCTTCAGGATTAAAGCCAGATACGGTTTGCTTAAATGTCTTGTACAGTGGATATGCTGGATCTTCCTCCTTAGCTTTCTCTGCTTTAGTTGACCCCGCAGTTACAACGGTGACATCGGCGTTGTGGTCAATAGAGTCTGGGAACAGTTTGTATCCATTGCTCGTTGTTCTCCCATTAGGAGAAGTTCTAGGATTGACTGCAAGGATGCGCTTGTCGTTTATCCTCATACCTGTCAAGTAATGCAGTGCAGTCTTGACAGTAGTCTCCGATAGACCTGTGCATTCAACAAGTCGTTTGATGCTTGGCCAGCAGTATCCATTGTCGTCTACGTGCATAACCAGAGCCATGAACACGACAAACCCAGATGGAGTAAACGTTTTAATGTGGTCAACAAGTAGACGTTCGACCTGTACAAATCCAGACGAACGCTCACCTGACAAGCCGAATGACTTGCCATTGAATACGGTAATCATGCCTTTACCTCTTAATTGTTATATGGACATTCAGCGCAGTATCTCTGCACTTCATTTTCATTTGTTGTATTGTCTTCAGCATCTAGTGCTGCAGCTAGTCTTTCAAGCCCTTTGCTGTATGAACTGAGCATCTCTAATGCTTTGTTAGCATCTTCAACAGTCCAACCTTCAGGGATGTTTAGTTGCTTTAGTGGTTTCTTCTCTTCTTCTTCCCCTTTCAATTCCCTTTCAAACTCGGTGACAGATATCCCACGTGATTTGGCTGACTCTAGAACATTCTTTTGCTCAGAAGTTCCAAGATGCGCCACAAGCCTGTGATGAGTCCAACTAAGACCAGCAACCCTGTTATCAAGAGGGACATGACTAGCCACCCAACTCCAGTTAGCGAGGCTTTGATAAGCACACCCAGTTGCGTCCATAGCTTGCGCATATTTTTCGCCATATCGTTTTTGTCCGTAGTTAAGTGCGTCGCCAATTGCAAATTGAAATGCTGTAGAAAGTTGTTGTAGTGTAGCCATCAGTGTCAACCACTGATCGTATTCAATATCTTTTCTGAACTCTAACCCTACGTCAGTGACGCTTACAGCGTCAGGGATACTACCTATGTAAACTAATTCGTCACTCATATATTTTCCTGTGATATTAAAGGGCCACGGTGTTGATGTCCGTGACCCTTCATTTGGTAGTTGGCTCCGTTGAATATAGTTACGGAGCAGTCAATCTTACTCTTCGGTATCAGTTGCTGTCAACGTCTTTAGACTAAATGTTTCATCTGGATCCGACATACTAAACACATCTGGATACTCCTCTACAAGAGTCAGTTGTACTTCTTTTGGTATCTTGCTTTTTAAGATAGACAACTCAATCTTGACGGCTTCTTTAGGTACAAGATCAACAGCTCGCTCATCCTCAGCAATATAAAACACTGGAGATGGTTTCCTGAATGAAACCTGACCCCATGGGCACTTCCACGTCTTTGCCTTCCCGGTAAGTTGTTTCTTTGCAAAGTCTGCAATTTGTACACCGTAACGTGCTTGCAACCATTGAACCTTGCGTTCTTTCTCTTTGACCATAGACTTGCATCGCTCTGCTACTGATTGTGTATACAACTGTTGTGCTTTTAGTTCTGTCTCGTACTGCAGTAACTTTTGCATAGCCAATAACACATCAGCCTCGGATGCTAACTCTTCGCCAAGCCAGCCATCAACAGGGCCAGCGTACTCGCCGGTCTCGATGTCATAGTAACTATCTCCGATAACGTCAAACTTACTTGTATCCATTTAGCCCTCCTCTGTTAAAAACACCGACTCTGCTTCTTCCGGTGTGTTGAATCCCATCAATACTTCGATCACTAACTTGAGGTTCTCGTCACTAGTGTCGTTATGCCCTGCCAGTTTGAAGAACACACGCTTCATATCTGAAGGTGTAATACCAGCACCCCAGATGCGTTTACACTCCATGGCAAACTGCTTGCCCGGTGTGAGGGCAGGAGCTTTACTTGGCTGTGGTGCATCTACAATACGCATGTCGCCAGCTGGAGTAATAGGCTCTTCAAGCTCTTGGGCAAACAATGTGCCATAACCACATAATGCAAGAGCGCGACCGATAGCACCTGTCTCTGCCTTCTCACGATAATCAGCAAAGTGCTTTTCGTGTTCGGTTTTGTGTGCTTTGGCAATTAACTTGCCTTCATCGTCAAGAATCTCTGCTGCAAATGTACAGTAGTCAGCACCCGAAAGTTCGGGTACTGGATATGTATTGATCGTCCAATCTACATGGTCTTCTCTAAACCAAGCGATACGAGCTGCGACTGGCAAGTACTGCTTGCCTTTAAGGTTGATGAAATGCTCTCGTGGATTAAACATTCTTTGAATTCCTTGCGTGATAAGAGTGAGCAAGTGCTAATGGCACATTGCAGGTGAAGCCTTCGCAGAACACTGATTTGTAATGCTTGGCAATGAAGATTAGTGGCTCTGTTTTAATTTGCGTCTTGTTGCCATAGACACTCAAGAGTAACTCGTTTTTGTCATAACATGCTGATTGGATAAGACGAGTAGGTGACCCAGCACATATCAATGAACCCCACTCATCTGTCAATGCATTACCTGATGCATCTACTAGATAACTTATTAGATTGAATGCATGCGGATACAGCATGCCAGCCGGAGAAGACAACGCTGTGTCACACAAGTAGTTCTTGCAACCCATGATTAGTTGGCGTTCGCCTTTATACACCATTGCTCGCCAGCTGTGAAGTATTTCGAGTAGTGATACACGTTTAACTAAGTAGTTAACATCAGTCACGTAAGACTTGATTGACTCACGTAGTAGTTCCTCTGTGTCATCATAGAACACAAAGGAGTATCCATTGTGTCCTTCTACGCACATAACGTCTTGGGAGCCATTGTCTTGAATTGCAATCCATCCAAGATGGTCTAGGTTAAAAGGTATTACGGTGTCCATATATTCCAATGAACAGGGGCTTTCAAATGCCATTGATGTCTATTATCTTTCTTATTCGTTCTACTTGTATTTCATTACAAATAGATTGTTCGTATTTTTCTACAGTTTGAAGCACACACAACGTGCTTCTGCATATGTTGATTAAGCCTTGCTCGGCTAGTTCTAATTGTTCTGGTCTTATTGCACCTTTCATTGTTTTCATTTCAATCGCAAGGGCTACGCCTCTTGGCCATTGAATACTGTGTATATACATGTCTGGCAAACCAACAGTGTTGCCTTGCCATCCAGTAGCATACGATTGTGTTCCACACGTTTTACATCTCTGTTTTGATCTAGACTTGCCAGTTTCCATTACTCTGTAGCCTAGTGCTTTCAGTAATGCAACGGACTGGTTCTGTATAGACGCTTCAGTTACTTTGAGAGGAATGTTCGATCTAGCCATATAAGAACAAATATCATAACAAAGCTCAAGATAGTAGATGCATTATCTTCAAGCTCTTCTCTGTGGTATCTGATGTAACATTTCAAACAATCGCAAGGCCGACGCTCATTTGGTTTTGCGGTACGGTTTACGCATGACATAAAAGATATTCCTTGCATATTTAACAATAAGGTCTTTGTTAGGTAAATCTCCTTCCGGTATTAACTTGATCATTGCTTCATACACATTAGGTGATGGAGTGCGGAAACATAATTCGATTAGGTCATAGTTACTGCACACATAACTTAATGCTTTGCGCATTGTGTTATTAAAGTAAACACCTTGTATGCGCAATTTATTGCAATGATTGTGAACTGATTTATATTTTGGATCTGTATATGTTCGTGTGATTACTCCGTCATTGATTGTTGTCCTACTAACAACAAAGTAATCCCAACCGCCATTCAGTAGGCTAACAATGTCTTGTGAGTTCATAATTTTCTGCATGTAAGGTTTAGCGACTCCGCCTACCTCAACAATCTGTTCTCCTGATTGTTTGCAAGCAGCAGATGCCCACTCTTTGAAAATCATAATGGCTGCAATACGAGATTGCATGTACAAGACATTGTTGTTCCACTTGACGTAATAGAAAGCAACCCGCCACGGTCGCTTTATTTCCATCGTGGTTTCATAGACCCGTTATGCCTAGATGCACAGAACCCACACTTCCATGGTGGAGTCCACTCTCCAGCCAGAAATCTATCTACAATGTCTACTACCAATGCACGTTCCATGTTGTCCCAATCTAGCAACTCGGCATTAGCTTTAGTCTTCCAGTGAATAACATCATTATCATCTACATACAAAGTGTCTAAGGGAACAATACGCTCAGCTGATTCAACAGCACCATCCCAGTTGTGTGGCATTTTAAACGAGACCAATTTAAGCCTGAACTTGGGCCAGTTGAGCGTGACTATATGATTGACTCCAATGGTTGGCTCGATCTCTTTCCAGCCATCACGGTACTCACTGGTTTGTGACATCTTGTCAATCAATTCAATTAAATTCTCTAACATAATTTTCCTTAGTAAAAAAGTTTGTGGAGCCTAAAGTGTAATTCAGGCTCCACAAAGTGTGAATAAATCCCTACGGATTATACCGTAAGTAATTAGTCACACATACATTCTTCTTCCCATCCACCACATGCCTCACATGGTGTGTATCCCATGGCTTCTTTGTCATCGTCAGTAAGATCATCGTTTTCACGGTATACATCGTCAAAATAACCATCTTGCCTAGACAT
>Ga0181352_1000213_pt1 | contig 26432 bp, 42 predicted proteins | sample Fa13VDMLBSN_FD_130103 | JGI IMG/M metagenome (GOLD analysis project Ga0181352, IMG submission 130103) | Freshwater viral communities from Lake Michigan, USA - Fa13.VD.MLB.S.N | ecosystem: Environmental > Aquatic > Freshwater > Lake | place: USA: Michigan | collected 2013-09-23 | reverse complement strand
GATATTTCACCGCCCCCGAGTTTGTTCCTAAATATTAGGAAGCTTGTACAATTACGAACTGGTTAGCTGCAACTACGCGGCTACCACGGTAAGTAATCATTTCCACGTTATCGTTCATGGTTCCTGTGGTAGGATTCTGAGAACCACCACCCCACTGCCATACACGGATACCGTTTCCAATAGTACCACCTTTAGGAGGTTGTTGGTACATGATGGAGATATTCTTGTATGTCTTGCTTGCATCCTTAGCATCGCGAGTTTCGCCTTGAGGGCAAATCATACCGAAGTTACGGAAGAAGTCAGTGGTAGGAGTTACTCCAGTCAGATACTCGGAGTTGAAAGGACGATACTTCTTAACCTTGAAGTGGTATCCATCGATAGCGATAGATTTGCAACCATAGCTGATTGCAGCCTCTTCAGATTTTTCGTTACTTCCCCAAACCCAAGCACCAGCAGGGTATGCAGCAAACAGACCATCAGAGAAGTTTTGGTTCTGATAGATGTCTTGCAGCCACATGTTCTCACTAGTACAACCGTTCACATCCATGATACGGGTGATTTCGTGAATTTTGGCGATATCGAGGTTACCAGCGGTATAACCTACTGTTTCACCATCAGCCAGAACTTTAGGGATGATACCCTCAGAACCTACTGAAGTTGAAGTAGACAGACCAGTGTTGTTTACGATATTACCACGCATCAGCTTCATCTCAACGTCGTCTTTAAAACGTACGTTTGATTTAACCAACCCTTTCAATGTGAAGAGGGAAGTACCAGCTTGAGCACCACCAGCAGGAACATCACCAGTGAAACCGCCAGTGTAATACACTTCGGTCATCTCAGCGAGGTCAGTTGCTGTGAAAGTTTCACGCATTTCAGTGATGGTGTTAGTGTACTTCTCATCCAACTGAATCATTGGTTGATTAGAAGTAGAAGCTTCACCAGCGTCCATAATACCACCAAAAATGAATACGTCAGTAGCGAGAAAAGTGTTGCTAGCCCCGGCAGACGACAAAGATTGGGTAGAGATTTTTGGACGAACTGTGAAAGTGAAGGCGTTCGCTGTAGTACCAGTGATGGCCAAAATTTGACCTTCTACGTTGGTTGAAGCTACACGAACAGTTTCACCGGGACGCAAAGGAGCTTGAGTACCACTGTTGTAGTGATAACCAGCAGCCAATGTTACGGTGATTGTAGAACCTGCTGTAGCACCAGATACGTTAGCAGCGGCTTGAATACCAGTGATAAGTTTACCACGGTTTTCAAACCAAAAGAAGTCACGGTTTTTAACTTCTTCCATACCTGCGTATGTAGAAAGCCACCAAGTGAAGTCTTCAGAACCATATTTTTCAACATAGTTCTTGTAATACTGAGGTGTCAGAAGTTGAAGGTCTGACACAAGTTGCCGATTTATACCGCCGGATAAACTAATATTACCCGGTTGGAGTATATTCGAGGTAGGAATTCCTGCCATTTTTTTGAGATTTAATTGTTATTGTATATATGTCAACTGTTCTTCCAGATATATTCAATTTGCTTATCTCTGTCTGATTTGGATTCTGGGTTGAATGTTTGTTGTGGAGCACGAGAACCCAAGCTTATATTGCTGGTTCTGCGAATGTGCTCTGCAAGGCGCTTTGAGGCAGCCTCATTAACAAACTTCTGGCTCATCTTCCCCTCGCTCAATAATAAAGCTAAGTCTTTTACCACTTGGGAAGTGTCGATGTTACCTTTGTCATCCAGCCATCGTTCAGCCAAAATCACGTTTGCATCAAAGTTAGCTTCAGCAAACCGTTCTAGTTGTCCTGCAACATACTGTTTCTCTTCGTCAGAAATAGCGTAAGATAACGGGATTTCGACTTCTTCGTCTTTCACCGAAACGCTAAAACCATCAAAGTTAACGAGTTGTTCAGCAGCGATTTCCTTGAATTGGTCGATATACTGCGCCTGCACTTCCAATTCCTCTTGGGTTAGTTGGCTTTGCTCACGACCATCTTCTATATCTGGGAAAACTAGCTCACTCTTCATTTTTTCTAGTTCGGGACGAGCCAGCTTTGCTTCAATAAGCAAATCAGTCTCAACATCTTTTACCTTGGATTCCCAACTAGAAAGTCTTTCGGCATACTCTTCATCCGTTTCAATATCTCTTTGAACTGGTTTTTCAGGTACACCGAACTCCCGCTTAAACCGATATTCGATTTCTTCAGGAGTCAAATCTTTGTAAGTATTCTGCAATGACAACTTAATAATGTCAGCCGCAGTTTCCTTATTTACTTCAGACGTTAAAAGCTTATCAAGCTTTCGTCTGTTTTCTAAATAACTATACACGTCATCCTGCTTCCCTTCCTTAAAGAGGCGAAACAGGTTTAAGCTTTCTTCATTCTCAAATTCAATCTCCTGCTCTTCTTGACGCTCGCGAAAACTACGGAGTTCTTCTAATTCAGCTTTAGCTTGCTCAGTGCTTTCCCAAGAAAATTCACGTTTAAGCCATTCGTTAGGGTCTAGAATTTCTTCTTCTTCTTGATACGAAGATTGGGAAGTAGAGGCAGCACTTCCCTCCTCAGAAATATCTTGAGGATTAGCCCAACTACTTTCCAAAAATGGATTGGGTAATTGAGCTTCTGGAGTTTGTTGAGCCGACTGCTGTTCTTCAGCTCCTTGTTGAACTTGATTTGTTGTTTCCGACATACGTTTATGTTAAGGTTAGTAAATACACAGTACTTGCCCCAAGGCCAGACAAAGATTGGGCTACGTTCTCTACATCACAAAAATCTTTTTCTTCAGCATATTCTTTAAGCTCCATACCAAAGTCACGAACTTCTTTGGCCAAATCCATAGCTGCTTTTTCAGAAAACTCGGGAAGTGCTCCTACTTTAATTGAACCGATACGCTTCCCATCCATGTACCCCATCATCTTCTCAGAAATCTCATCACGGAATCCAATCAGACCTTCGTAAAGTTTTCCTAAAGCTTTATGTTGAGCATAAGACTTAGTGTCAAGATGCAACTTGTGGGCCGCATCAGACAAATAAAATAGCTTAGACTGAACTAACTCTGGCGTTAAGCTTGACTTCCCTCCACCCTTCTCATCATTCTTTACTTTGAATACAGTAGCCATTTTATCTCTTTTTTACTTTTAATTTAATCTTTTTCTCTTGCTTCAGCATTTCTTTTGTCGGCTCTTTACCAGAACCCTTATTAGCTCGGATATTATCCCAAAGACCTCTTTGAGAATAAGAACCATCAGCACGTTTAATCATTTCTTTCATTATCCAATGTTTTTTTGAGATGGGGGCATAGCCCCTTTCTTGTTAAGCTCTTTCATCATCTCCATTTCCCGTTCTTTTTGAGATAAAGGACGACCCATAGCTGATTTAACTTTAGCGGGAACTGGTTCCTGCTTCTTTACTTTGATTTTTACAATCTTTGACATGATTAATGAATTTTATAAAGACGAACAAGAAGTTTGGTTACGGTCACACTATCAGCAGTACCATCAAGTAATAAATATCTGCCTACAGATTGAAATCTAACAAGCTGATTGTCGCCTATATTACCAACCAATGTGCCGCTAGTTAAATCAACACCTTGAATTGCAACATAATTTGTTGATGAAACGGCACTACCGTCTGATACCCCTTGGATGTCTCCAGAATCATTCGTTGAAGAAATGGCAATATCATTTGATGCACCCGGAGCTTGAATAACGGCATAATCAAAACCACCAATATCCAATTTTACTATTTTTGGTGTTCCGGATTCTAGTCCGCTATTATATTCGTTAGTTACATCTAAAACAATTTGAACTGACATGATTTTTTATTTTTAAATTGTTACGTCAATATCGATATTACTTTCTACATATCCATTAGTACCTACGGAAAAATCTAATTGCCTAGGAGCAACCTCAAATGTATTCCCAAATGCGTCAATACTATAAACATAACAAGTAGGATTCCCATTGCAACTAGCCAACTGGCCAACTTGTAATTGCGCAAATTCAGCTGATTGCGTAGTCAAATCAACAGTAATCTTTACATTTTGGCCTCGAAGGGCTTGAGAGGTGACTTGGTTGGTAATAGATATTGTAGGCATTTTATTATTATTTTATACAAATTTAAGATTTTTTTTATTGTGGTGGAAGTGGTGCTTCTTCTGTTTGTTCTTCAGAAACCATTTCCTCTCCGCCATCTACTGGCTGCTCTTGCTGCATCATTTCTTCTTCCGTCATTTCTCCTTCTGGCATACCTCCTTGTTGCTGCATCATAGCCTGCTGTTGTTGGGCGGCAGCTTGCATTTGGGCTGCAATTACTTGCTTTTGCTCGTCAGTAGATACTACCGCAGACAAGGCTACATTCTCCATAACCGCTTGGATTAGGGGTTGTAGTTCTGCGGGAATTGGCTGCCCACTCTCGATTTGTTTCATATACAGAGCAGTAGCCATTTGTAATACGCTAGTTCTGTTTTGCGCTTCTGCATTTACTTGTGCGCGTTTAATATCAATTTGGCCTTCCAATTCTTTAGTCTGACGTTTAGCCTCTTCAGCAATTTGAGAAGCCTGCGCCTGACCTTGGAATGTCATCTGCTGGTTCTGCATTGCAATTTGCTGCTGCGTAACAATCATCTTCTTTTGAGCTCGACGGAAAATAGCTTCAGCCAGCTTGATGTCTTCTTTAGCCACTCGCATGATTTGGAATGGGTCAAGATACATCACAAAATCAGGATTCGTAGCCATCGCCTGATTGAGCATAGCCTCAAAACGCATCATTTCTCCTTGGTCAGGGAGCAATTGAATACGCGTGGAGAACATTCGTTGCTTGATGGTATCTTTTGAGATATCACGATATACTTCAGCTCCATGAGTTACGGAAGATTTCAAAAGACAAGAAATCTTTTTAGCCGTATCTGCAATACAGTTTGTATAGGCCCAATAAAAATAGTCAGTAGCAAACTGAGCAGCCTGTTGAGCTGTATCGATGTTTGAAACTGCTACGCGCGGTTGAATTGCTTGGGAAATGAGATTCGGGTCTTCACCTAACTCATCTCTCAAAATAGAATAGTGCTTATCATAAAGCATTATAAGGCCTTGCAATTGGCTGATAAATCCGCTGTTTGCAAGCTCTGTCACAGGAACAGGAACAGGATTTCCCTCAGCATCACGACCACGATAATAAAGGTCACCAGTTTGGTCATAGAGCTTTTTGACATCTATGGCTTTGTTGCCATCCCCCAGACCATAATCAATATTTTGAATAGCATCCCAGTTAATCAAGGAGCCTACAGGACGCATCTTAGCGACTAATTGCTGCATCTTTAGGCGAGCAATAATCATTTGGTCTACTGGTTCTTGAATTTTTTCAGGGATGGCTAGGGAAGTCATGTCGTAGTTCTGAACCATATAGAAACTATATGAGAACTCGGCATTACCAATTTCTTTAGGGTCTTGAGGACGAATCATGTTCTTTTTCAATCCCCATTCAAGCATCATATTAAGCTGACGGCAGAATACGCCACGATAGATATTCCATTTAGTATCAGCGATTACTTCCTCATTATCGCTCACTTTCTCAGGTCTTCCCTTTTTTACAATTGTACTCTTATTCTTCTTAGTTGTAACAACCGTATAAGGCTCGCTATCTACAGTCTTAAGCTCAAACTCTAAAATGTCGATATTCCATTCATCATAAGGGCGGAGGAATGTTACGTTCCATTCTGTGAGCCAAGTAATATTGTCGTAAAGCTGAAACTCTTTTGCAAATTGTGCAATCTTCCAGATTTCCTCTTCAGATATTTTACCCCCGAATTCTTTACCATAACGACGACGTATCTCACTAATTTTCATAGTGCGAATAACGCCACGCCAAGTAGTATCTCGGAAATCATTATAGTTTGAATATGAATAAAAACAGTTCTCAGGCTTCAGCAGTTCTACGTGTACCACTCCTTGGTCGTCCATATAAGTATAGGTGCCGACAAATCCGGTAGTAGCAGAATCATGAAGCATCTTCTCCTTCATAACATCAAAGAAGCCATTAGCAGCAAGAATGTCGTTACACTTCATCTCATACTCAATCTCCTCTGGCAAACGCTGAAACTGCTCTTTCCAAATCAGTAATTCTTCTTGGTCAGCAGGGAGTTGTTCACCCTTGGGAAGCGTCTGTACGCCAGAATCTCGCTCAAGCTCTTCCAGCATTTCCCGATTGCTAACCATAAACTCGATATCATCAAGCTGGTCTTTCTTTTCTTTTACTGACAGGGAATCCGTTGCAGTAACCTTAATCTTTTCAGAACGAGACATCCAACGTCCAACAAGCCCAGAAACAACTCGATTGACTACGTTGATTGACTGCCAGTTAATATTGATATAATTAACCTTCCCGTTAAATTCCAACAAATCTTGGAATTTACTCATAGGGATACGGCCATTTGCGTAACCGCGATTAGTACGCCAGCGAGCATTTCTAACCCAGAAGTAACTAGAGATACCACCTGTAATAGTGGTATTAATATATTGAGCTAATTGCTTACCGTAACCCCAGTCAGATTTATCTTTAATTGACAAATCTTTCAACTGGAAATCCTTCAGTATTTGAGCAGAATTCTGCTGCATTTATTACTTTTTAAATAAAATTAACCCACTATTCCAGAACAAATATAAGTTTTTTTCTTAAAAAATTTTTTTTAACGAGGATAAAGCTTTACAAGTGGGGTAGGGGGGGGTGGTGGTTTATACACTGGCTCTAGCCCGCCAACTAATGCAATCATAGCACTAACCGTTCTGTCGCTAGGGGTACGCTTTTGTGGGTCGAAAAGCTTAAGGTCTTCCAAAAGGTCAATCCAATAAATTTTGTCGCAATAATGTTCCACGTAGCTAATCATAGCGTCGTTCTGCTTTGTCATGGCAAAATCTGTGACAGGGAACCCGTAGTGCCTTTCCGTGGCAGCCCCTTTCCTTTTATTTGGGTCTATTGCGCTAAGAGGGAATTTAGCCAAGTACCCTAACTTCCCCCTATCCTTGTAATAGGAATAGTAGTCGTCAGCCACAAATTCTATGTAAATCTGATAACCCAAATATTCCGCACACAACATAATTTGGTTGTGCAAGTCGTCTTTCTCAGAAGGTCGTCCGTAAAGATGCGCCGTAAATAGACCTGTATTTTGCGGGTCTCTAAGGTCATACTTCATATATACCCAAGCAGCCGCCTTAGAACCATATTTTTTCCCGCCTTGGCTATTTGAGTAACTATCCACTCCAATAACCCCGATATCAGTCCTTGATGGCTTTTTAAATGGGCCATCCCAATAGCATTTATTGTCTTCCCCCTTTAAATTCAATTCACTCACGAATTCCCAACAAAAATTTTCCTCTCCGGACCTAATATCCCTCCATTTCGCCTTTTGGTCTATGTCCCGATAGAACATGACTTTCCTTTTGTAAATATTGTTGTTTTTAAGATATTCTATTTGCTCATTTATTTTAACGACGTTGAAAATGCAATCAGCGTTAGCTGACATAAACAGCTCAACTTCATTGCAGGGATTCATACGAATCTCTTCCTCTAGGTCATCCCCTTCTCTTCCCTCTCGTCTTTTCTGTATGTACGCGCGAGCGCCTAGCTTTATGTCCTCTTCAGAAAGTTCACTTATAGTGTTACCCTCATCGTCTTTTCTAACCCACTTTTCAATAAGATACGATGCCTGTTCTTCTGTAGGGGAATTCATGACACTGAAGCCATACTTGTCAATAAAACCCTCATACCCGTCAAAAGCTGGGCTGAAGTACCTTACAAGACGGTTTACTGTTGGGACCTTTTTACCCAAATCCGCCTTTTCCCAAATCATCTTAAACTCAGAACCGCCCTTGGTCATCTTGTTGACGGTAGACGGCATTTCCACAAATCCTACGCGTTTTACTCCCTTTACAAGCGTTTTTGATACGATGGCGAATAATTGAGACGTGGGTACGTCTTTCTCAAGCTTACCAAACTCATCCAATAAGATACGGCTCATACGACCACGGTCATATGCGTTTAGTACTGGAGCCCGGTAGTTAATTTTAGACCTATTCCCCTCATCTTCTTTTTGGGTAGACTTGATACCACCATCCTTGCCAGATGCCGCCTTTTGAGCAAATACGAGCTCAGTAACCGTATCTTCCCTGTTCAACTGCTTTGGCTTTAGGAATGCAGGAAGCTGCCTGTAACCATAGGCAACCATCTCCGTAAACGTAGCCCTACCGTCCTCATTAGATTTTGAAATCAAACCGCAGTTTGAGTTCTTGTAGAAAATAGCCTCGTATACTAGATTTGATGTGGCTTGGGAAGACGCACCCTCACGACGCTTTTTACCGCGAATAACGCCCAAGCACCAAAGCATATTTTCCCAATGCTCTAAGTATAAGAAATACCTCCTGTCGCAATCTCGATACTCTGGCCTTGTTCCGTCCTCAAGCGTCCACCATTGAAGATAGAAATAGTACTTTCTAGTTATGTAGTACTGATTGCCGTTTATACAAATCCAAAGGCCGCTTTTGCATCTTATAAGTTCCCTTGTAGCGTACTCTTCTTGCGGCTCCGTAAGTATTAAATCCCCTGCCTTATTATATTCTACTTTTTCAAAAAAAGACGGCAGTTCTTCCCTGACCCACAACTGCTCTTCTTTGGGTAAATCCCAATTTAAGATTTGTTCTTGCGGGGGAAGTTCTGGCAGTTTTATTTTAACGCCATATATTTCCTCGAATTGAGCCATATATATTAACGCCCTTGACCTCTATAGTTGCGTTCTTTTCTGTCGTTTTTGTTGCGGCTTTTGCGAGCTTTGCCGCCTTTTCTACGACCAAACGTAACTTTATTTGAAGAGCCTGTAATCTTCGCCATTTTAATCTCTTTTATCAGCTATTCTATCTAAAAAAGGTTTCTTTTCTACGTCAGCTTTTTCATTCCCAGTGATACCAGCAGATTCGCGAAGCGCTTTAATTGATTCACTAACTGTCTGGCTTTTCTCTAATATCTTAAAGATACGGTCAAAACTCTTGTCTTTAGGGTCATCTAGATTTATTTTAGCCAAACTATTGCCATTAAGCAAATCAGCCATTTCGTTTGCTTTGCGTTGAAGACTATAAAAAAGCTTTGCAGCACCATTTTCTTCGTACCCTTTAAGCTTAGTCTCCAAGCTTTTAATTTCATTTTCAAGAATGCTTTTCGCAGCGTCTGTCATCATATAGTTGTAGCATTTGTTGGGGTTAATCCTACTATCAATTCTTTATTATTAACTCTTTTAGTTAAATATTCATCAACAGCTATAACTTCTTCTCTTTCATGCTCTTGGCCCGGGAAATGACGGAAACGTATCAATCTTTCTTCTCTACCATTAGTTCCCTGAAATATAATCTCATAATCACAAGATTTCAAAGTATGGACCACTTTCCCCTTAAATTCCCCAGTACTAACATACAATACATCTTTCACCATAGATGGCTCAATGCCATCTATGGGGCCAGTATACGGTATAAATACCCGAAGAGCAAAATCAAAATTCTTAAGAGGCTTCCATTCATCCCCATCCAACCAAGCATAACATTGTTCTTCAGGAATCGAATAATACTTTATGTCGCTACCCTCCACCTGACCAGAAAGCGGGGCATAATCATGGATTTTGTAAGTGTCATGAGTCATATTTGGGTGTATCAAAATCTGGCTACCAGATTTCATGCCTTCCCCACTTATAACAATAGCATTTACAGGGTGCGTTTCCCTCTTGTTCAAATTATTCCACTGCCTTTCAAGACGTATTTTAGTTCCATCTTCAAAGGTATGGCTATTCTTACTTTCTAAATCTACGCTAATAATAACCTTGCCTTGAACGTATTTAAGTTCAGACATAAAATGTTTTTTGTCTTAGGTATAAATAACAGCGGGAATTGCTTCCCGCTGCTTAAAATATCAATAACGAGCACGACTAATTCGACCACGGCCAGTAGGGCAACTACCCCCTGCTTGTTTTTTACCACGCATTTCTCTAGACCCTTGGCGAGAAGCCCTACGCTCTGCCGCAGTGACCTTGGGCGGAGCTTCTTCTTTGTACTTAGGCTCCTTCTTTTTTACAATCATTTCTTCCTTAGAAGTGCTTACAGAAGTTTTTGGCTCTCTGTATTGAGCTTCGTTAGGGCCGTAAAAAGTGCCCGCAACCATTGCGCTTTTTTCTTTAGCAGTAGCCTCCCTCCCTTGACCTTCATCTACTGGAGTTGTTTTAAATTGCTCTGTTTTACGGATATATACATCCTTACCGGGCTTGCTCCGCTCAGGATTACGCTCAAATCCAGAAGGTATTTTGGGAGCATCCTGCCCCGGCTTTACCTTAACCTTAATGCGTTTTTTCTTTTTTTCAGGGTTGATTGCCATTTTACTATGGTTTTTTCTTCTTCATCATACGCTCAACGATAGAAGCTTCATTTTTGCTTCTAAGGTTGCTGGCGCGCAAAGAGCGAGCATCTTCTTTGAGATTTTCAGCGCGAAGATTTTTAGCACGTAATTTACGAGCCTCAGTTTTAAGGTCATCTCCTTCGCCCATTTTACGAAGATTTTCTGCGCGAAGACGGCGAGCTTCTAAATTTAATTCTCCGGGAGCAACTTTAGCTTTTACTTTAAATTTTTTAATATTGTCCATTTTTTACAATTTTATTTTTTTAGATAGTTTATTGCCTAATTCTTTCCTGTAATTATCTTTTGCCTGACTTTTCATCTGAGAAGCCATAGCGTCTGGAATTGTCTTTTTTACTTTTACGACAATCTTAGTTTTGTTTACAGCCTTAATTGGAGGTTTGTTTTCCAATTTATTTGTTTTTATTTCTTTCAGAAATATTTTTAGCTTTTGCTTTTGCATCAGCTTTGGAGGATGCTCCCCACGCCTTCAAAGATAGTAAAAGTCTGGTAGGTTTACCATTTTTATACTCAGGCCCGGGCATTCCGCCCATTCTAGCTAAAAAGCTAGCCCGGCGAGGATTATCTCCAGACTTAACCGGAGCTTTTAATGTGCCTCCAGTTTCAGCGTGGTACGAAGCCCGCCCTTTAGCATTAAGCCCCCCTTCTGGGTTCTTCCCCTCCTTACGCTGCCAAGCTGCTGACTTTACTCTAATCTTTGCCATACCCAAAATTAATACATTTTTCAATATACACGCTCTGAGGCCCATTTTTTTATAATCTGGGGAAGTGGCTCTTCAATAAGTTCTAACTCATCTTCACTAAACCAAAACTTAGGCTGAAACACGGTATCCAAGTCTAGTTTTGGGTCGTGATGACCTAATTCAAATACGTTTTCCTGCATGTTTATTACCTTATCTTTCATCACTTCCCGTTTCCTAACAAATCCCATATGGTAAATAACTATCTGGTCTACCCACCTTTTATCAAGTGCTGGCACGGCTATGCTTTCTGCATCGCCATAAGAACGATACTCTGTTTGCGTTAGTCTTACGACTTCCCCCGAACATGGCATTCTGTTTGGGGGAACTTTTAGCTTTTTATATGGGCTATCCCAAAGATTTATTCTCTTACACAAATATCCAGAGATATTTGACTTTATAGCCTCACGTACAGGCTTATATGAATATTCATGCAATATTTCATCACATTGCAAATAAAATGAATACTCATAACCAGCTTCTTGGGCTGCCAATAAGGCTATGTCAGTAAAATAACAAAGTTTAGTCTTCCCTGTTCCTTGTTGGGCAAACCACTCTTCTTTAGGACGTTTTATTAATGTTAAATTAGGAGAATCGATGGCTTCTATTTTTTCGCATGTACCATCATCACTTCCCGCATCAACAACAAATACATGGTCACAAAACTCAAGAAGACATTGTATTGTCTCTAAATAACAATAATCATATGTCTCCCCATTCCTGATAAATGTAGTTCCAGCTAATTTCATCTTATGTGCTTTTTATAATCAGAAATATTATTTACAATTTCTTTTGGGAATAAATTATCTATTTGGACAACTTCCCAGAAATCATCACCAAAAAGTGATTGACAATTTTCTTGCTTATACTTAATCTTGGATTTAAAATCTTCTGTATTTAATTCAGTATGAGAAAATGATTCTATTTTTTCTATAATCTTGTCATATCCTCCCATATAACTAAAATGCCACCCAGAATCATTTAGGACTCTCTCAAACCCGCTATTTCTTACTTCATTGGGAGTTCTTGTTTTAAGATATGAGAAATTCATTACCCTAGCCATATCCCAATTTTGTTTCCCCTCAAGACAATTAAAATAATACCTATAAGTATCCATTTTAAGAGCTGTAAGAGAACCAATAGGATTATAATGCTCTATTGTATAACGCCTAACTATTTCATCAGCATCTGATATTATTACAATATCGTTGTCTGAAGCTCCTAGTTGATTTAATGCAAACAATATATGATTACGCTGCTCTTTCTCGTTTTCCCAAGCATTCCCATTATTAGGTAAATGATTAGCTACAAAATGTTCAATTTTATATGGAAGTTTATTTTTATAACTAAGTGATTTCCATTTCCCGGTAAATGTATAATTACTTTCAATTAAAACATGAGTTACATCAAGTCCTAAAAACTCTTCACACCTTATTTTCAGCAAATCCTCTTCACCATTATATGTAAAACAATCCCAAATCATTTTACTAGTTTTATAAAATCAACAACTTGTTTAGTAGAAAAATTAGCACAAGGAGGATTATTTTCATTTATGTAACAAGGAACTCCTGCGCAGCCAATTACAGAATGCCAGCAATAGGGTTTTTCGCAAATCGGGTTTTTATCATCGTGATTAGTCATAATAACAATATTCTCAAAATCAACGTGAATTATGTCAGGGTCTACGCTACCAAAAAATATCATACTTGGAACATTAAATCCGGCAGCTATATGACTAATACCGCTATCTATACCAATAAACATATCAGCTCCAGCAACAACATAAGACAATAAGTTTTCATTTATTGTTTTCATATAAATTGCTCCAAGAATTTTTTTATCTTGAAATCCAATTTGAATTACATCATATCCATTATACTTTAATTCATATACAACAATATCCCAATCAATTCCATTGATGTTTCTACTTGGCTGAAGTCTATCATCTATATGCAATACAACATATTTTTTAAACAATTTAGTGTTTTGATTAATCTGAAAACCTAATGACAGCTTTTGCTTAACTAAGTATTTTTTGTAATCATCTTCACCAACTCCGCAAGTTTCAAAATATGATATTAAATGGGGAACTTTTGGGTTGTTTTCATAAGACATATCTAAGTCGTAATGTTTAGCCCGTTTCAATAATCTGCCATCTACATGTGAAATATTGTGTATTTTGTAAGGATGATATAAAAATAAGTTATAAAAGTTGGTAGAGGTTTCAAGTACGACCATGTGTCCAGTATCATTGAAATACCTCATAACTGGCTCTAGTCTTATAACATCACCCATTGCACCCAATCTTTTTAATACAACAACAGGCTTATATGGCTCATGAAATTTACCATGAAACCCAAATGTTGGTTGTGCTGGCTGCCTCAACTCAAATGAAAACTTATCAGCCAATTCTTCTGGGGGGAATCTAATGTCATATTTTTTAATCAAATAATCTCGATACAACCTCCCAATAGCTTGGTCTTCTGGGTCTGTAGCTGTAATGAAATCATCAGTAGCCAATGCGTGTTGAAGTTCTTTAGACCTTAAAGAAAATCCGCCATTGCCAACATTTTTACCGTCTACATATAGCCAAGGTGCCCCGATGTAATCATATTTAAAGAATTCATCATCCCAACAGTTCCCATCCAAAACGTAGCCATCATGTTGACAAACAAGAACATATTCAGTCTGAAAGAAATAATTAAGCTTTTTAATTATAAACTCAGAATATTCTTCTTTAGACTTTATTGAATCTATTTTAATTACTTCAATACCATTAATCTTTATATCAATATCTGTCAAAAATTTTACGGATGCAAATTCACATTGTTCCATGCTTTTTTTCAAAGCATCTACAGCCCCTTTATAATTATGGCAATCAATTACAATTAGTGTTACATTGTGTAATTTATTTTTCACTGTTTCCAATTTTCGGGTATATTAATATCATAAGATTTGCCATACATAGGATTACCATAAATTCTTACGTCATCTGACAAATAATGTTTTACAGCTCCACCCTCCAGTCTAACAAGCCACACAGTATTTACATCTATACCATAATCTATTAATAATATAGCATCCCCATATCCGTGGGGGGTATGAACAGGTATTGGCGTTGGGAAATGATGTATCATTTATTTAATTTTTCAAAATAATATTCTAACCCGCCTTGATGATAGAAATCAAATGCTTTTTCGCCTACCGGAATCACATTCGGCATCATTGTAAAAGTTTCTAAAATTCTAGGAGCTTTCAAGGCTTCAGCTAATTGGAAACAAAAACTTTGATTTCCAAGAAAGAATTTGCAATTTTTTATAGCTTGGGCCAATTGATAAAAATTATCTGGTTCATAATGTTCAATTTCTAAATCCCAAGTTTTGCAAAAAATATCTTTCTCTTTAGCTAAACCCAAAAACATTATATCATTTTGATGTTTTTTCAAAAAATGATATGTAATTAAGTAGTTTCTATATCGTTGTGTAAAATTAATTAAAATTTTATTGTTCCAAGGGAAGGCAAAATTTAATGTGGTAGGAAGTGTTAGCCATGGTTTAGAAAGGTCTGAGGCCATTTGCGGGAAAACGTAATTAAACCACCTATTTAATGAGCCTTTTGGCTGATTTGTATATCTCTCAAGCCTGATTAAATCAAAATCAACATCAAAATCTTCCCCTTTCCAAACCAAAAATGATTCAACATATTCTTGTTCTTCGATTAGTTGCTTTAGCATATCAAACATATATTCTGACATACAAACTGGCTCACCTTCGTTATTTTGGAATGGATGTATGCTGCCATCATAACCAATTCCCTGCATACCTATCCGTTGGTATATAATAGCCTTTCGCCCAGTGTCTTCCCACATTTTCTTGATACCAGCCAAAAAACTAATCAAATCACCAGCCGGAGATGATGTTTTGTACTTTAAAGGGATATTCATAATTTTACGTTGATATTTCGCAAGCGTTTGCGAAGAGTTTTCTTCACAATCAAATTTTTAAACATGGCACAGCTTATTAGCGTTTATGTTTACGGAATTGACGGGCCCGGTGGACAAACCGAAATCGCCGCTGCTGGTGGACAAGCAAACTTGCTGCCCTCCCTCGGAGTTCACGTTTACCCAACCACACAACAGCGTGGTCAGGCTAATGTCACTTGTAATTCCGTAATTGAACTCCTGCCAACTGGTTTGAATCAGGTATCGACCAAGTTCTTTACCGCTAAAACCGTTGCAGAAGTTTTGGCTTTGGCTAACGCTCCGTTGGCTTAATTCCAATTCGTATTGGTTTTGGGAATCCGAGGAAACTCGGATTTTCTTATTTTTGTGGTATGGCAAATATTCTAACTGCATCAATTTACGGTTATCAGGGTAATCCCGATTATACATCTAGTATGGGTATCGAAATTGGATTCCCAACAAACCAAATATTAATTAAACCAACATCTCCAGCTATACAATTTCAAGGAGTCGACTGTAACTCAACAATAGAAATTATTACCGCACAAACGCCTTTCCCAGTTTATTACGCAAAAGAATCAGCCTCTACACTTATTACAAGTGCCAACTCTTAACCGTTAGATTGGGGAACACCTCCGCTAATCTCATTAATCAAATCTTGAATACCTGAAACAGAACTTTGGATTTCAGCCTGTTCTTGTGACAAAGATTTGATGACAAATTCTTTAAGCTCTTTAAGAGCTACAACCTGTTCTTTAGCACTTCCCCGAGTCAGTTCTTTTTGCAGTTTTTCAATTCTGATTTTCATTGTTGCAGTATTTTAATCAATTAGATTGTTTCTCAAAAAATATGAAATAAGCTGATTTGTGTTTTTGCATTGAAATTTTGCACGCAAAAAACGCAAATGGTACGCAAACGTATTACGGTTCATACCAAGCTTTTCGGCAATCTTGCCCGCTTTTTCGCCGGATGCAAGTGCTTTTACCCATACTTTTTCCTCTTCTGTAGGTGTTACATCAATAGTCATTGTTGTTTCGATAATCATAAAATTAATTTTTTTTAAAAACCGCCCAGTATTAAAATACAGGCGGGGATTTTGCCAAACTATGTTCAATCGCTATAAGACTGCAAATATATGGGACAAATCATGTAGAAAAAAAATAATTTTTTTAACAAATAAAATTTGGTTTGTTTGTTTAGGTACTTTATGTTTGCATCATGAGTTACCTAGAAGAACGCTTTAACCAGAAACTTAACGGGAAACAAGAAAAGCCAAAGAAGGCTTATCGCATCCCTAAAAAGTCGGCAAAGAAAATTGCCCAAGAACTAGAATTTAAGGAGTCAGGACTTCCCTCTGAACTTCAAAAATGGTATGAGGGTATTATGGCCCGGGAAGACAAGCAATGTTGGAATTGCGGGGAATCGCTTGCGCACTATAATAAACAAGACTGGCATGCTTGCATAGCCCACGTAATCCCCAAGTCAATATTCCCATCAGTAGCCACACACCCTTTAAATTATATGATTTTAGGTAAGTGGTGCAATTGTCACGGCACATACGATAGCAATTGGGAGGCTGCTAGAAAAATGCCCATATTTAAAGAAGCAACGGACAGGTTTATCAGTATTTCGCCAGACATTAAAGAGACATCACGAATTCCCGAATTTTTTCAAAAAAAATTAGACGATAACGACCCATTTAAAGACTTTAATGTTTGACTTTAACTATGCATTAACACCTTTCAATAAACACAACAAATATCTTTACAAACCAAAAACAAAAACAATGAAAAAAACAATTATTTCTTTTCTTATCATCCTATTAAGCCTTAACATCAACGGCCAATCCCAAAACGAGATTTTTAGCTACAAGGGAATTGTAGCCTTGTTCGAAAAAAAGTTAGAATTTGTATACGACGTAGCTAAAGAAGATTTTATATCTGAAAATTCATCATCCCAAAGGTCATTACTTTTTTTATCAGATAAAGAAATTACAATTGAGAATAAAAAATATAAAATACGGTCTCAAGAAACTGAGAAAGAATACGACAAATCTACCGACGCATATTTTGATTTTGTAGAATACGATTGTATTGATACAAATGGAGAAGAAATTATTATCGAAATAACTAAATTAAAAGATGTCGTTTACGGAGTTAGAATATATTATTGGAACTCTGATAAAAAACTATCTAAAATATCTTACCAACATTAAAATAAAAAACAATGACAATACAAACAACAGCATTTCCCCAAACCACATCTTGGTTATTTATGCAAATGACTATTGAATTGGGAGATGTAGAATTAGCCAGAAAAGCATCTATATTGGCCGCCAAATTGGTGCTTAATGAATTGAATGAACACTTTCAAGGTTTTGCATCTACAGACCGAGTAGAAAGATGGAGCAGAATATTAAATGAGCTTCCAGAATTTGGTAAAAAAAGGGAAGATTAAAATTTATTTTTTTGATGAACAAACGACCCTTAATTTTGATGCCGCTAAAGACATATAATATGCCCCATTTTTCATTCAATTTATTTAAAAATACGGCTTGTCCTGTGCTAGATTTTTGCCCCATTTTGGGTGTATTATATCTTTAGCAAAGGCACAGGCAAGCCACCCTTTTTTATGGCAAAACAAACCTTTTATTTTAGCCACGATTATAACGCCAGAAATGACGAAAAAATCAAGATGTTGGTGCGTCGCCACGGCATGGTTGGGTACGGAATTTATTGGTCAATTGTCGAAGATTTATACAATAATGCGAACGCATTGCGAACGGATTACGAAGGCATTGCGTTCGATTTGCGAACGCAATGCGACATTGTAGCGAGCGTAGTGCGAGACTTTGATTTGTTTGAAATTTCGGAAAATTTTTTCGGTTCCAAGTCGGTACAAAGACGATTAGATGAGAGAAATAGCAAATCTTTAAAAGCAAGAGAATCAGCGTCTTACAGATGGTCGGATGCGAACGCATTGCGTCCGGAGAGCGACCGCAATGCTATAAAGGAAAGGAAAGGAAAGGAAAGTAAAGGAAATGTACTAACTAAGGATTTTGGAAAAGAAAAAGAAAAAAAAAATAAAAAAGAAAACGAAAAGAAGTTTTACCCGGTTGTAGAAAAACCCAAAAAAGTTGGAGTTTATTTTTTGCCTAAGTTGAAAGTTGTTGTTTTCGACGACGAGACTTGTCAGCCGCTAACCGACGAAGAATTCGAACTTTTGGCAAAAAAGCAAATTCGGGCATCGCACATCGAAATGGCTCCGGAGTTGGTCAGGCCGCTTTGCGAGGTCGAGACTGAGGTCCAGAATCTCACCAGACGCACGGAAACAGCCCAAATTTCGATTCAAAATGAAAAGTAATACCAAGACCCCACTCAAAAATTTGAGGGGCTAGAATCGCCTTAAAATCATTTGCCAAATAAATATTTGTAATGTACTACAACCAGCTCTCAAAACTTGGGATTAAAATTCGTCGCCGTAGTGGACAAGAAAAAACAGTATGCCCTAAATGCTCCGATTCCCGCCGTAACAAAAAAGACCCTTGCTTGTCGGTTAATGTAACTGAGGGAACTTATAACTGTCACCACTGCGGATGGAAAGGAAATGTGAAAACATTTGAAAGAAAAGAGTCAGCAAAAAAATATTTGCGACCAGATAAATCGATGCTCGCTAATGTTGAACTTAACGAACGCATTTTGAATTATTCAAATGGCCGTGGACTTTCACGTGAAACATTAGAAAGATTCTTTATACATGGTCGGGAAGAGTGGATGCCAGCAACACAGAAAAAAGAACGATGCATTGTATTCCCTTACATCCGTTCCGGCGAAATAGTAAATGCCAAGTATCGTGATGGTGCAAAGAATTTTCGTCTTGTAAAAGACGCTGAATTGATTTTCTTTGGGATGCAGACACTTGATGGCAAACACTGTGCTATTATTACTGAAGGGGAATGGGATGCATTAGTTGCATACGAGGCAGGATTTAGTAAAGATTATGACCCTATTGCAGATGATGACGGGGAAGTGGTAGAGCATGAATTGGGTCGTTGGGCTATCTTGTCGGTTCCCAATGGTGCTAGTAAGGGAAATCAACAATTAGAGTATCTTGACAATTGTAGCGAATGGCTTTCTTCAATTGATGAGTTTATCATTGCAACAGATGCTGATGAACCCGGAAGAAAACTTAAAGATGAATTGGTTCGTCGTCTTGGTGTAGAGAAGTGCCGTATTGTAGAATATCCTGAAGATTGTAAAGACTTGAATGATGTATTGTTGAAGTTTGGTAAGCAAGCAGTTGTTGATACATTATTAAATTCATCTGCAATTCCGGTTGATGGTGTTTATTATCTTGAGCAGATTTTCCCCGACATGCTTGAGTCATTTAAGGAAGGGGTAAAACTTGCTCCTACCACTAGGTTTACAGAGATGGACGAATATTTCAGGTGGAAGAAAGGGGACATTACATTATGTACAGGGTATGGAAACCACGGGAAGTCGTTTTTTATGTTGCAGCTTATGCTTACTAAGTCTATTTGGGATGGTTGGAAGTGGGCCATATTTTCCCCAGAGAACTATCCTCCAAACGATTTCTACGATGATTTGGTTGAAATGTATGCAGGTAAGTGGTTGGATAAGATGACCGTTGAAGAATATACCGAAGCCTGCAAGTTCATATCAGACCACATTTATTATGTTTACCCTGAAAACGAACACGATATTGCCTCAATACATGATAAGTTCCGGTATTTGATTTTGAAAAAGGGTGTGGATGGCGTTATGATTGACCCATTCAACCAATTGGATAAAACACAGAAAGCTTATGAACGCGATGACCAATATTTAAGTTGGGTCCTAAAAGATATTAAGCGATTTGCTTTGTTAAATAACATTGCTTATTGTATTATTGCACATCCCAAAAACCCAACATACAACCAAGACCGTTCACTTCCCGTACCAGATAGCTACGATTTACATGGGGGAAGTATGTGGGCTAATAAGTCAGACCAAATCATAACATATTACAGACCTAGATTCCATGAAGACAAAAACAGCCCAGATGTCGAAGTATATATACAGAAGCTCAAAAGAAAAAGAACTGGCGGTAAACTTGGCTCATTCCCAATCACTTTAAATTGGGCAAAAAAGAGATATGTTGAGCTATCTGGTGATATGCCTTGCGACCCATTATTTGCCAAGATGAAGAAACTAAAAGACGATAACGATTATACGCCACAACAAATATGGCAAGAGTTGCCTAATACTGATATAAACTTTTAAAAAATGAAAAAGGAAAAAATGCTTGAAACGATTTTGAATGCTTTTGATGATGATACGTTTTTGAAAATTGACGGTCATGATAATGCGGTCATTGGTGTTGATTTGAAATCAATGAGGCTTATTTATTCTGTAAATGAAATAATTAAAAATCTAAAGAATGACATGAGCGAAGAAGATGCTGTAGAATTCTATGAATTTAACATTGCTGGTTCTCATTTTGGAGATATGACACCTATTCTTTGCGAAGATTACTTTTGATGGCAATAGTTAGAAACATACAAAATAATCAGTTATACCAGTATTTAGGTGGTAATAAATATAAGAACCTAATAACTGGTGTAGAGGGGGAAGTGTCAGATGATATGGCTAAGAAGATATTTAAGATTAACTTGCAAGCCACGAAAATCATCCATGATTTCCCTATTGTGCAAACACTTATATCTGAGCTTGGATTAACAATTGATAATAATAATTAAAAAAACAAAAATGAAAGAGAACAAACTTTATTCAGGAAGCATTTGCGTAACAGATTTGTTAGAACAATTAAAGAACGGACACAGTTCGTTTATTAAAGTAGCCAGCAATGGTAAGATTTATTGTAATGTTTTGCTATGGGAAAACTCAGAGCTTGACAAATACAACAACAGCCATTCTGTTCAGCTAAACTCTAAAAAAGAAGTTAAAGACAAAGAAGGTAAGGTTTATATTGGTAATTTTAAGCCGATTGAAAAAAAGACTTCACAATCAACTATCAGCAATTCGGACTTAAACAACATTTTACCGAACGAATCTGATTTGCCATTTTAAAAAATAATACAATGAAACTTTCCGAATTACCAGAAGGCAAAGCCATAGCTGTTGAAGCTAAAGGGACTATTGAGTTAACTGATGGAGAAGAAGTGTTGGTTGGTGTTAAATGTATTTATAAGGATGGTAAGCTTATACCAGTTCCAAAAAGAATAAGGCTAATACCTGACATTTTTGATGACGTTAAAAAAGATGAATTGGTATTGATAAAGAGATTTACCTTAATTAAAATACATTAATAACATGGAACAACGAAATGCAGTATCAGCAATAAAAAAAATGATTATAGGTTGTATAATTGCTGAATATGGGGCTAGGCAAATGCTTGATTCAACAAAATATGACTTACGTCATAGGGTTAATTTGGTAATTAAATCTGTTCAATCTGTAGAAAATTGGTTCTTACATAATCAGTACAGCACGGATGTTTACCGAGAAATATTCAAAAAAGAATTTAATGGTAATGAGGTAATGATGATGGCTGAATTGTTTGACACAGTTTTTGGATTATCAGAAGATTCATTAGATGAAATAATTCAAGTATTAAAAAAGAATATAACAGATGTCGAGTAAGGGATTAATTTATTTATACGATTCAGATACTAATGCGCCAATTTCAGTAAAAAAATACCATGACAGGGTAAAAAGAAAAAACATAATAAACGATTGGAGAAGAAAATATGCCAAGGCTTTCTATAGATGTTATCTCATTATTTCCCCCGAAATAACAGATGATTATGATTATGATGCAATTGAAAGTAAATTAGATGAGCAAATATCAAATTGTAATCCAACAGCTTTTAAAAGACCTAAAGCCGAATATAAAGGGATATATAATACCGAATCAAAGTATAGCTATGGCATAATTGACACATAAAGATAGTGTTTGTTTTTTGGTTAACTCCCCCTGCTGTTTCTACAGCGGGGGTTTTTTGTCAAAAATTTGTTTATTTGAAATTTGGTTTGTAGTTTCGTTTATTAAACAACAGACATGGGACAACCTATGAAAAGCACAAGGCTTGACTGTGCCAGAAGTTACCGAGATAAATATGGCATTGATATGCAAACGTCTAAGCTTGCTAAAATAATGTATGAAGAGAATAATCTTTTATTTAAAGACAAAGAAGATGCTAGAGTTGCTCTTAGATATATAGAAGGGAAGGCTGGTGGAAAATCTAAAAAGGAACACATAAAAAATTCGCCATATTATATGGAAAAACATAGAAGTTCAAACAAGTATGCGCTTCCCGAAAGTGACGAAACAAATTACGACCCGTTTATCTTAAATGCTAAACGGGTTCTGCTTTTGTCTGACATACATATACCATATCATTCGATTGCTGCACTTACTGCCGCTCTTGAATTTGCGGAAAATGAAAATCCTGATTGTATCCTTCTTAATGGAGATACTCTTGATTTTCATGGTTTATCTAGGTTTGTAAGAGACCCTAAAAAACGCAGTGTTTCACATGAATTAAATGCGTTTAAGCAGTTTATGGACATTTTGAAGCGTATTTTCCCAAGCTCAAGAATTATATTTAAAGTGGGAAATCACGAAGAACGGTATCAGCATTTCTTGTGGACTAAAGCCGCTGAACTTACAGATGTATCTGAATTTGACTTTGAAAATATCATTAAAGCCCGGGCGGAAGGGATAGAATTTGTAACAGATAAAAAAATAATCAATCTTAACGGATTGAATATTATTCATGGGCATGAGTTTTCAAGCGGGTTTTTCAGCCCAGTAAACGTGGCTAGGGGTTTATTCTTACGTGCTAAGACATCAGCTATTCAGGGCCATAACCACCAGACATCAGAGCACACTGAAAGCGATATGAACGGGAAGATTACAACTACTTGGTCTACAGGGTGTTTGAGTGAACTTCATCCCGCATATTCCCCGATAAATAAGTGGAACCACGGATTTGCCATCATCGATTCTGCCGAAGATGGGTTTGAAGTTAGGAACAAGCGCATATTTAAGGGTAAAGTCCTATAAGAAATGATTAAATTTGAATATGGGGCTAAGGATAGAGTTAATAGAAAAATACGTTGAGTCTGCTAATGAAGACGACACGCTTGAGCGTCTTGGTTTGCCAGTAAAACGTAGATATTGTACGAGAAGGGTTAATGTCCATTTTGATGATATTGAGAGGGTTATCGAGACCCCGGAAAACGATGATGAGTGTAAGGTTAGATTGTACGGGGGCGAAGAGATTTTAATCCGGGAAAGCTACGATGACATGTCTCAATTCATCACTTCCCTAGAACACCTAAAAAATGAAGATGATTATGATGATGACGAAGAGTAAGATTCTACAGGAGGTAATAGATGACCTAGTATCTAGGGAAAAGAAGGGATTGGAAACATACGGTACAACCGTAGACCGTGAAGATTATGAACTAAAAAATTGGCTCCAAGAAGCCTATGAAGAATGTTTAGATAAGTGTATATACTTAAAAGCAGCTATAAAAAAACTCTGACATGCCACGCGCCTACAAAAAAACCAAGGTCATTTACAGACCATTAGGAAAAGAAAAGGCGTATGGTTTAGCTGATACTACAAGAAATACGATTGAATTAGATACAAAACTAGAGGGGTATAGGCACTTGTTGTACATTATCCACGAATTCTACCACATTAAGCATCCAGATTGGTCAGAAACCAAAGTCCGAAAAGAATCAAGCAGAACTGCTCGTTTCCTTTGGGACAATGATTTTAGGTGGGTTGAGATAAAATAGTTTGCTGTTTGCAATCAGAAAACACGCTCCAGCATATTTATTTGTTTTTGTGGTGGCTAAAGTTAACTGATACGGTATTTTTGTTTACTAACTTGAGTGTGCTGCCGGGAAGGAAGCCCCATTCAATTTTACCTCTTTGAACCCAATTGTGTACTACATGTACAGTTCTGTTCAGCTCATCTGCTAAAGCCTTTTGGGTAACCCAAATACTCAAATCGACATCAGAAGGTAGCTCTTTAAATTTTGTCATTGTTTAATGTTTAAGCAAAAATAAAAATGTTTAATCCAAAAACAAATAATTTGTACTAAAGATTTGTTAATGCATGAATTTTCCGAAAATTTCATGCACCACCACTTCCCCCCTATAATCACAAACATATATATAGAGAGAGACAACACCCCGCCCCACCCCGCCCCACCCCGCCCCACCCCCTGACCCTTGGCATCCTGACCCCGACCCCGCCCCTCCACTTCCCACCCCATACCTCAATCCCCTACCATATGGCAGAGAGCCAAGGTATACCCATACCCTCACCACTTCCCCACCCACACCACATACCTATGGCATCCACATACAGGAGCGTGAACGGGAGCGAGACCGCCCATGCCCTACCCACTACCCACCACACCATACACGCATCGTATGGCAAATGTGATGCAACGAATTCGGAATCAGAAAAGTATAGGCCACCCAGTTAAGGTTTTGTTAAACCCCGAAAATTTGACCGCCCGATTTTTTACGGGGTCTCCATCAACACTGCGCCAGACCCTAAAAATTCAGTACCTTTACTATGCAGTTGTTTTCATTGTTTAATGTTTTAGGTAATGGGGCCGCCTGTTTCTACAGGGGGCTCTTTTTTTGGTAAAAAAATATTTGGAAGTTGAGTGTCTACTTCCCTACATTTGCAATACCTAAAACAATTTAACCATGAGCATTCAAGAGCAATTGAAGCTTGGAGACAAGGTATTCTCCAAGATTGACAAACTAGTTAAGGAAGAGCAATTCGATGAAATTTACGACGTTATTGAAGCTTCCGAGCCACCTTCTAGTTGGATTATAGAACTTCCCTCCAAGGCCAGACCCGGTGAAACATTCAAGGCACTTCCCCTAGATATCATGGAAGCCTGTGTAACGCGCATATTTGGCCATAAAGGACAGATTAAGATAAGAGATTACCGTATAGACCAAGATAAAAACGGGCGATTTGCAGCCACTGTAAGCGTCGAATATTTTTGCCGTATGCATAATGCTGATGAATCATCTAAATTCCTGTATGGAATCGCAACAGTTCCCTGCAATGACATCACGTTACTGGAATTAGCCACTCCAAAAGCTTCTTCAATGGCTGTAAAGAACGCTTTGAAGCAACTCGGCGGCTTATTTGGCAAGTATCTCAATAAAACTGTCGAAGAAGCAGAAGTTCTTGAGCCAACAGAAGTAAAACTCACCCCAGAGGAGTTTACATTTCAGTTTACCAAGCAACTTATATCATGCAAAAGTTACGATGAGCTAAAATCGTACAGATTAGTAGTTTACGATAAGAAAACTTCTAATGAAATACGAGATTTATACGAAAATAGGCTAAGAGAATTAGCAAAAACAGCTAAATCTATCGGGTAATAAAACTATTACTTTACAAAAACATTAAAAATGTCAAACTGGAATAATACTTTCATCCGTTGCAGTTGCATCGGAAAGATTATGGCCAATGGCCGTGGGTCTGTTCTTACTGAAAAACAAGCTTCCGAGCTTGAGCGTTTGCAAAATATAGAAAAACGTACCGAAAAGCAAGAAGAAACACTGCAAGTTTTACTTGAGAAGAAGGATGCAACTCCATCATTATCAGATACCTGCAAAACTTACCTCAAAGAGGTTTACATGTACTACAAGTACGGTAAAGAATCAGTAGGTGGTAGTGAAAGAAGCCGATATACCATCAAAGGACGCTCAGTTGAAGACGAATCCATCATGCTTTTGAGCCGAATAGACGATGTGTTCTACTCAAAAAACGAGCAACGATTCCAAAACGAGTACTTAACTGGCGAACCAGACATTATCGTAAGTTCCCAAGATGGTAACATCGACAAAATCATTGACATAAAATCCTCATGGGATGGTGCAAGCCTATTGAGTAACATAGGTTCCCCATTAAACCTATTGTATTTCTATCAAGTGCAAGGGTATATGGCTCTTACTGGAGCTAAAACTGCCGAAGTATGCTACGTTCTTGTAAATATGCCACAAGAAATCATCAACGGAGAAAAGAATCGTATCTTCCGTACCATGAATCCGGCCACCGAAGAGAACGCTGACTACAAGAAAGTAATCGCACGTCTTGAAAACAACATGACCTTTGATGAAATTCCTATCCGAGAGCGAATAGTTCGGTTCAAAGTTGACCGCGATGAAGCGTTAATAAACAATATTTATCAGCGAGTCGAACAATGCCGCGAATGGTT